>Ga0187827_10000129_pt1 | contig 114078 bp, 99 predicted proteins | sample ETNtaG_39_FD_167969 | JGI IMG/M metagenome (GOLD analysis project Ga0187827, IMG submission 167969) | Marine microbial and viral communities from oxygen minimum zone, Eastern Pacific Ocean - ETNP2014_SV_150_PacBio MetaG (Illumina Assembly) | ecosystem: Environmental > Aquatic > Marine >... | reverse complement strand
GCGAGGCCCGTCTCGCCGGCCACGACGACCGAGTGCAGTTTGGCCAGGGCAAGCCGCTGCACCATGGCCGACGGGTCCTCTCCTGCCAGCGGGGTCTCATCGACCGGAGGGATCCTCACCTCGGGGTCAAAGCCCGCATCACGCAGAAGGGTCAGCCGCCGTGGCGAACCCGATGCCAGCACCAGATGGCCGCTCACGGGCTCATCCTCCCGAGACCAGGGCCTCGGCCTCGGCCGGTGGCGGCGTCATATCCTCGGGGTCGTCCAGCCAGCCGTCGGGAAGCACGACCCGTCTGGGTCCACCGCGGTGGCTTCGTGGAATCCGCAGTGAGGTCGGGTCGATCCCCATGTCCCTGCCGAGGTCAGCCAGCATCTCGTTGAGCAACCGGTCCAGATTATTGGGCGAGTCGATGGCCTTGAGGTTCCTCCGGACGACCGGGCCCGTTGGGTAGCCCTTCAGGTACCAGGTCGTGTGCTTGCGAAAGTCCCTTATCCCGTGTGGCCCAGCCCAGTCGACTAGCAGCCTGGCGTGCCTCAACATGACCGCAGCGACACTGCCTAGGTTTGGAGGATTGCCTGTGTCCGAGCCACCGGTTCCCGGAGAATCCCCGAACACGGTTGCTAGGTCTCCGAACAACCAAGGGCGGCCCAGACACCCCCGTCCTACCACCACACCGTCGCAACCGGTGGATCGCATCATGCGCAGAGCGTCCCACGGCTCCCAGATATCGCCATTGCCGAAAATCGGGATTGAGGTCAAGGCAGCTTTCAGTGCAGTTACTGACGACCAGTCGGCCTCACCGGAGTAGAGCTGTTCGGCAGTGCGGGCATGGAGTGCCAAGGCCGACACTCCGGCATCCTCTGCGATGTGACCCGCTTCGAGGTAGGTGAGGTGGTCGTCGTCTGTGCCCTTCCTGAACTTCACGGTGACAGGAACATCCCCGGCTGCACCCACTGCAGCCTCAACGATTGACCCGAAGAGGCGGAGCTTCAGTGGCAGGGCCGCTCCACCACCCTTGCGAGTGACCTTGGGCATTGGGCATCCGAAGTTGAGGTCGATGTGGTCGACTCGGTCCTCACCCACGAGCAGGCGAACGGCGCTGTGCATGCTTTCGGGTTCGGTGCCGTAGAGCTGGATACTGCGGGGCGACTCGGTGGGACCAAACCGGCTGTGGCGAATTGTCTTGGCGTTACCGTCTACGAGGCCACGTGCGGTAATCATCTCACTTACGAACAGGCCGGCGCCCATCTCCCTGCAGAGGACCCGGAAGGGCGCATTGGTAATACCGGCCATTGGGGCTAGCACGACTGGAGGCCAAACCTCCATGGGGCCGACCCGGACAGTCTCGAACTCCTCGGGAGCCGCCGGCGCCACGTCGGCGTTTACCTCACTGCGCAGGCCCATGGTGTTAAGCGTACGGCCGGGGAAGTGCCTGGTGTTCAGGCCGCCAGGCGGAAGCCCTGGTGGGCTGTTGAGCTGTCGGGCGTGTTGCCGAGCCTCGCTCCTACCCGGTAGCGGTTGCAGTAACTGTCATGACACAGGAATGAGCCGCCTTTGGCAATCCGGTCGACGCCCATTAGAGGGCCGGTCGGATCGACGAGGGGTCGTCTCTCAGGGTGACGCGAAGAGAAGTAGTCCATGCACCACTCCCATACGTTTCCAGAGCAGTTGAACAGTCCGTAGCCGTTTGGTTTGAACTCATCCACGGGACAGGTCCCGGCGTAGCCGTCCTCTGCGGTGTCCTCGATCGGAAAGGTTCCGGTCCAAGTGTTGCACCGGTGATTACCGCCCGGGCGCAGGTCATCACCCCAAGGCAACTGAGCCTGCTGCAGCCCCCCACGTGCGGCGAATTCCCATTCCGCCTCGGTCGGGAGCCGTCCTCCAACCCAGTCAGCGAAGGCCACGGCGTCAAGCCATGAGACATGAACCACGGGATGGTTGTCGAGGCCTTCCAGATCCGAGTTGGGACCGACGGGATGACACCAGTTGGCCCCGAACACCTGTCGCCACCACGGAGCGCTGACCACCCCACGGGTCTCGGGGAAGTCATCTGGCAGGTGGCCCGCAAACACGAACGACCAGCCTTCCGATTCGGCAGATGTGGTGTGTCCGGTGGCCTTTGCGAAGGCACCGAACTCGTCGTTGGTGACCGCTGTGGCCGAGATGTGGAAGGGGGAGACTACGACTTCCCTGACCGGCCCCTCCCCGTCTCTTGGATAACCGACGGGGTTGTCACTTCCCATTAGGAAGGAACCTCCAGCTAGGTCAACCATTCTGGATAGGGGGTCGACGATCATCTGATCCCAGCCACGAACGACCGAATGGCATCGGCACACTGCAGGGCTGCTTTGATGTGGACCATATGGCCCTGGTCGGGTACCACGAGCGTGTCGCGTACGTCAAGATCTCTCTGGAAGAGGCTGGCTGATGCTGCGAAACGCTTGTCGTTCTCACCTAGGACGATGAGGGTCGGGGCGGAGATTTCGACCAGCCTGTCGATGACCATCGAATCGACATGCATGGAGAGCTCCTCGACACCTGCCGGTAGCCCCAGTTTTCTCGCGTTGGAAATCACAGCTTCGTTCCATTCCTCGCGGGCCTCAATCTTCCGGAATCCGGGGCCGGATGCAATCAGTACCAGAGCAGAAACCTCATCAGGGTGTGCCAATGCATAGGCGAGGGACAGGTAACCACCAAGACTGTGGCCGATGAGCACGACTGGTCGGTTCGTGCTGTCAATGACTGCACCCAGGTCTCCAAGGGCGTGTTGGCGTGAGTACCTACCCGGCGGGGGCGTGTTGCTCTCACCGTGACCCCGCAGGTCCCAGGTGGTGACGGCGTGGTCAACGGCCAGGTGGTCTGCGATCGAGACCCAGACCGATCGGTCGTTGGCCCAGCCATGGGTGAATACCAGACTGAGGCCACTACCCAGGTGCTCGGTGGCGATCTCAGTGCCGTCGTTGCCGGAGATCATCGGAGTCCCCTGAAGAACTTCCTGATGTCGTCCACCAACACATCGGGGTGCTCCAAGGCAGCGAAGTGGCCGCCGGCTTCATGATCGGCCCAGAAGGTCAGATTGTGGGCCGCCTCCACCCAGCGTCGCCGGGCCGCGAACAACTCCTTCGGGAAGGTAGAAACACCGAGGGGAACGTCACCCGTTGAACCGAGCGACGGAGAGGGGGAACGCATCGTTTCGAGGTACATGCGAGTCGAGGAGTTGATTGTCCCCGTGAACCAGTACACGGACACGTTGGTGAGCAGGGTGTCGCGGTCAATGGCGGAGAATGGGTCACCGTTGTGGTCGGTCCAGCCGTAGAACTTCTCGCCGATCCATGAGAGTAGGCCTGCAGGCGAGTCATTAAGTCCCGTGGCAAGCGTTTGGGGTTTGGTCTCTTGGATGCGGAAGTAGCCGTTGTCTTTGGCCATATACCAAGTGGCCCGGTCTAGGTGCTGTTGTTCTAGTTGTGTGATGTCTTCAAAGTCGTCATTATTTCCAGGGGGGCCGGCCGTCATCATGTTCACGTGGCACCCGACAACGTTTTCGGGGTTCCCTTGGGCGATTTGGCGCGAAATAAGAGAGCCCCAATCACCACCCTGCACTCCGTAGGAGGTGTAACCGAGACGGTCGACAAGAGTGGCAAACGCTTGAGCGGTGCGATCCACGCCCCAGCCCCGCTGGGTGGTCGGCCCTGACCAGGCATAGCCGGGTAACGAGGGTGCGATCACGTGGAAGGCGTCTGCTTCTTCTCCGCCGTGGGGGATTGGGTCAGTCAATGGCCCGATCACATCCTGGAATTCGACTATCGACCCCGGCCAGCCATGACTCAAGAGGAGGGGCAGAGCGCCATCGTGGGGGGAGCGTTGGTGGATGAAGTGGATGTATTGGTCTTCGATCGTCGTGGAGAGGTGGTCGAACTCGTTGAGGTGGTCCTGTTGGGTGTGCCAGTCGAACTCGTCGGCCCACCACGCGGCTAAGTCCTTTAACCAGTCCAGATCACAGCCGTAGTCCCACCCTGTACCAGGTATCTGTTCGGGCCAGCGTGTGTTGTGGAGACGGTTCCGGAGGTCAGTCAGCTCATGGTCGTTGACGTTGATAGTGAATGGGTGGATCTCCTCTGACATGGCCGGACCGTACCCGGCGGGCACACCCACGGCTTGATCAGACAGTTACTTTCGTCTGGTATGGAACTCAAGGGAGCACGGGTATTGGTCACTGGTGGATCGCGGGGCATAGGTGCTGCCTTAGCTTCTGCCTACGCTGATGCGGGGGCATTGGTGATTGTGGCGTCAAGGTCCAAAGAAGATCTATGCCAGGTTGCGGGGCGGATCGGAGGAGCCATCCATGTGGCCGACCTCTTCGACTCCGAGGTAGTTGATGGCTTAATAGGAGATGTTGAGGCCGCCCATGGCCCAATCGACATACTCGTTAATAACGCTGGAATAGAGACCGTGGATCCTGTCGCTACGGTCGATCCCGATGCCTTAAGAGTTGTTGCACGTGTAAATCTGGAAGCACCGATGGTGTTGACCCGGCGGGTCCTCCCGGGGATGCTGGAACGCAGATTTGGGGCGGTCGTATTTATCTCATCCCTTGCCGGTACGGCCGGTTTTCCAGGGATGGGCCCCTACTGCGCCACCAAGGCTGGGTTAAACAACTTTGCCGCCAGCCTCCGCCTTGAGTTGAAGGGAAGCCCAATCAGTACCACCCTCGTGACCCCCGGCCCTGTTGACACGCGCATGTGGGATTCGGTCGAGTCGGCTTGTCAAAGTGTGCAACGCACCAACAACCGTTTTCAGAAGCTGGGTTTGATCCCAAAGACCACCCCCGAACTGTTGGCACACAGGGTGGTTGCGGCCACTGCCTCAGGTCGTCGACACGTCCGTCACCCTCGGCGCTTAACCCCCAACTTCTGGATGAGTGAGTCACCACGCCGGCTCACAGAACTACTCCTGACCGGTGTGAGAATTGACCCCCTTGATCGGACGATCTGAGAGCGGGCCAGCTTTAAGCGTCTTCCGCTAGTTCGCGTAACTTCCCCAGCACTTGGACAGGATCACCACCGATGGGGTTGACGTTCAGCGAGGTAACCCCAGCCTCCTTGTAGGCGGCTAGGCGGTCCAAGATGTACGCCTCATCTCCACATAGCGTGGTGTTCTCGATTAACTCGGCAGGTAGGGCGGCTTCAGCATCTTCCTTGCGACCCTCGAGGTAGGCGTCCTGGATGGCGATGGCCTCATCGGCAAATCCGTAGTCGCGGCACACGTCGTTGTAGAAGTTCTTTCCCCTCGCTCCCATGCCACCGATGTAGAGCGCTGCTATAGGCCTGGCGTAGTCGCGGTACTGGGCAGCGTCGTTGCCTATCGCAACGAGACCACCTGCCACGATGTCGAACCCACCCAGGTCCGGGTCCCGTCTTTCCAGTCCGGTCCTGACGGCGTTGCCCCATACCTGTTCCATGCGTTCCGGGTAGACGAGAAACGGCAGCCAACCGTTGGTGGTTGCGGCCGTTTCCTCCACACTCTTTTGCCCTAGGGCTGCCACATAGATCGGGATGTCAGTCCTTATTGGGTGGTTGATGATTTTGAGGGGTTTCCCGAGGCCGGTTCCCTGGTCGGGAGGCAGGGGCAACGTGAACACGCGACCTTCGTGGACCAGTGGTTCACGGCGCCACGTCATGCGACAGATGGAGATGATCTCCTTCATCCGGGTGAGGGGCATCGAATAGGGCACACCATGAAAGCCCTCAATGACCTGAGGGCCTGAGGCTCCCAGGCCAAGGGTAAAGCGGCCACTTGAGAGGGAATCCAGCCCGGCGGCGGTTTGGGCAAGGCAGGTAGGGGTGCGACTGTAGGTATTCAAAATGCCGCTAGCCAGTTGCACTGTGTCGGTGCTAGCGGCCAGAAACCCCAGCAGGCTTACGCCGTCGAAGCCGTAGGCCTCTGGGATCCAGATGCAGTCCACCCCTGCCGCTTCAAGTTGCTGTGCCTGTTTGGCGGCGTCAAGGGGGTCCGTGGCGTAGCCGAGGAGGGTTGTGATGCGCATGGCCGCATCATCGCAGCCAGCAGGAATCAATGGCCACTCGGCGGGCCTTGTCAGGTCATGGGTCACACGGCGTCGCCCAGTGGTGTGGGGCTCACCTACCATCTGTTTATGCCTGACCATGGTGTTCCACCGCCGACAGATGAGGTCGAGTTGACTGACAGCGCCGTATGGCGTGACTTGGCTATGGAGTCTTTGAATGGCGACACCGTGGAGTCCCTCACAAGTACGGTCGACGGCATCCCTGTCAGGGTGCTCTACCGGTCTGATGACTCTGGCATGGTCAAGTCGGAAGTGGGGATTCCCGGGGCCAGTCCCTACACGAGGGGAGGCTCCGCTGCAGCTGGCCTTGCCGGGGGGTGGGATGTGAGGGCCCTGGTACTTGACGCTGGGGCGACGGCAGCTAACACCTCGGTGCTGGACGAGTTGGGTAGCGGCTCCACGTCGGTGTTGCTGGATCCGGTTGCGATCGGCATGACCGACACAGCTGACTTGGATTCGACCTTGAAAGGAGTGCACCTTGAGATGGTGCCTGTTGCCCTCGTGCCTGGCCCCCAGTGTGTCGAGTCTGCTGGTTGGTTAGTCGACCTGTGGGAGGCCCGGGGTATTTCCGAAGAGGACCGGTCTGGTGACCTGGGTGTAGACCCGCTGGGGGTGGCAGCCCGTCATGGGACACCCGCAGAGGTGGATAGCTCTATTGTCGAGGTGCTCATGAGAGTTGGTGAGGTTGGCCGTGTTCGTGCTGTCTCGGTCGATTCCACGCCGTACTCCGATGCCGGACTCGGGCCATCGTGGGAGGTGGCGTGCTCACTTGCGACAGGTGTTGCCTACCTGCGTGCTCTGGAAGAGAGCGGTGTAGAGGTCGATCGTGCACTGGGCTCGATGGCATTCACCTTTTCGGCATCGGCTGACCAGTTCACGACGATCGCTAAGTTCCGTGCAGCACGTCGTTGCTGGGACAGGGTGGCTGCTGTATGCGGTGCTGGCGGTTCGGATAGGGCTCAGGTCCAGCGGGCAGTGACGTCCACAGCAATGGTCACCCGTGTCGACCCGTGGGTGAATATGTTGCGTGTCACGGTCGCCGGTTTTGCAGCAGGCGTTGCAGGGGCTGATTCGGTGACTCTGCACCCCTTTGACAGTGCCATCGGACGTCCCGATGCCTTTGGTCGTCGGATGGCCCGCAACACTCAGTTGCTCCTACTTGAGGAGGCAAACCTGGCTCGGATGGTCGACCCTGCCGGTGGTTCTTGGTACGTCGAGGACCTTACGGAGCAACTTGCCAGGGCAGCGTGGGAGCGGTTCACTTCTATTGAGGTCGCCGGTGGAATGGCCGAATCCATCGCCAATGGGCTAATAGCCGCCGAAGCGGAAGTCGCCTGTTCAGCAAGGCAGGAAAAGCTTGTCGCCGGCGACGAGTTGATAATCGGCGTCACCAGCTTCCCAGACCCGGACGAGATACCGCTGGTCCGGCCCGGACTACCTGCGATACCCCAGGGGCCGCTTGTACCACACCGGTCGGCAGCTCCCTTCGAAGGGCAGGCGATGTTGTGACGATCCCTGACTTCACAAATGTGGACCTCGGTACACCCGAGGTCCACACCACCAGCAACTGGGAGGACTTGCTCACAGAGGAGATAGGTCGCACTCCGAGTGAATTTGCCTGGAACACACCCGAACAGATACTGGTACGGCCCCTTTCCACAGCTGCCGACATTACCGACCTGGACTTCCTCGAAACGTGGCCCGGCCTACCTCCGTTCGTAAGAGGCCCGTACCCAACCATGTACACCAGTCGACCCTGGACTATTCGCCAATACGCTGGATTCTCGACCGCCGAGGAGAGCAACGCCTTCTACAGGCGCAACCTTGCGGCTGGGCAAAAGGGCCTCTCAGTGGCCTTCGATCTGCCGACTCATCGGGGTTATGACAGCGACCATCCGCGTGTTGGTGGAGACGTCGGCATGGCAGGCGTTGCCATCGACTCGATTCTCGATATGCGCACCCTCTTTGATGGCATTCCTCTGGATGAGATGAGCGTGTCCATGACGATGAACGGAGCTGTACTACCGATATTGGCCCTCTACGTGGTGGCAGCCGAGGAACAGGGGGTACCACAGCACCGGCTGACCGGAACCATCCAGAACGACATCCTCAAAGAATTTATGGTCCGGAACACCTACATCTATCCACCCGCACCGTCGATGAGGATCGTTTCAGACATCGTCGCCCATACCAGTGACAAGATGCCCCGCTTCAACGGTATTTCCATTTCCGGCTACCACATGCAGGAGGCGGGGGCCACTGCTGACCTGGAGTTGGCCTACACACTGGCAAACGGAATCGAGTATGTGCGCGCCGCCATCGCAGCAGGCTTGGATGTGGATGACTTCGCTCCGAGGCTCAGCTTCTTTTGGGGTATAGGCATGGACTTCTTCATGGAGGTGGCAAAGCTCCGTGCTGCCCGTTTGCTCTGGTCAAGACTCATGTCGGAGTTTTCTCCACGGGATCCCCGCTCCCGGTCGCTGCGTACCCACTGCCAGACCTCTGGCTGGAGCCTCACCGCACAGGACGTTCACAACAACGTGGTGCGGACCTGTGTTGAGGCTATGGCGGCCACCCAGGGTGGCACCCAGTCACTTCACACCAACTCCCTTGACGAGGCCCTAGCACTCCCGAGCGAAGCATCGGCGAGGATAGCCAGGAACACGCAACTGTTCTTGCAACACGAAACTGGAGTATGCCGGGTGGTTGACCCCTGGGGTGGCAGCTACCACGTCGAAAGGCTCACCGCTGACCTGGCAGCCAGAGCGATGGAACACATCACAGAGGTGGTCGAGAGTGGTGGGATGGGTAGGGCCATTGAGGCTGGGATCCCGAAGCTACGTATTGAGGAGTCCGCCGCCCGCACCCAGGCCCGAATTGACTCGGGCCAGCGCACCGTCGTCGGTGTTAACAGGTATCAACCTGATGCCGACCCATTTGTCGAGGTGCTACGTGTTGACAATGCTCAGGTCCGCACCGACCAGGTGGCAAGGTTGGAGAGATTGAGAGACGAGCGGGATGAGAGTACTTGCACGGCTGCCCTTGACAGTCTTACCGCCTGTGCTGACTCCGGTGACGGCAACCTGTTGGCTGTAGCCATCGACGCGGCCCGCGCTCGGGCTACCGTCGGCGAGATGAGTTACGCCTTGGAGAAGGTCTTCGGGCGTCACGTAGCCGAGGTGAAGATTATCTCTGGAGTCTTTAGCAGTGAGATGGGCGAGAGCGACAAGGTGTCTAAAGCGCGCTCCCATGTGGCTTCATTCGAGACTGACCATGGCAGGCGCCCTCGGATCCTCGTCGCGAAGGTTGGTCAGGATGGACACGACCGAGGACAGAAGGTGATCGCGACGGCGTTCGCCGACCTGGGTTTTGATGTTGACATCGGGCCACTCTTCTCCACCCCGGCAGAGGCAGCCAAACAGGCTGTCGAAAACGATGTTCACGTGGTTGGAGTCAGTTCGTTGGCAGCAGGGCACCTGAGCCTGGTGCCCGAGTTGCGGGGTGCACTGGATGGACTTGGGCGTGAGGACATCGTGGTTGTAGTGGGTGGGGTCATCCCTGACCATGACCGTGACGCCTTGATGGCATCGGGGGCTTCCGCCATCTACCCACCCGGGACAGTTATCGCCGAAGCAGCCACCGATTTGCTCGGGCTATTGGGATGAGCGACAACCCGCAGGGTGCTCTGGTTGATCTCAGAGATGGAGTTCTGGCTGGTGACCGTGCCGCAATCGGTAGAGCGATCACTCTGATCGAATCCAGTCGATCAGACCACAGGGCTGATGCCAGTGTCCTCCTGTCAGACCTGGGGCTATTGGGCGGAGCGGCTCATAGGGTTGGCATCACGGGTGTCCCAGGTGTCGGTAAGAGCACCTTCATTGAAGCCCTCGGGAGCCATCTGACCGCAGCGGGCCACCGGGTGGCGGTGCTGGCTGTTGATCCGACCAGCACAGTTACCGGTGGGAGCGTCCTCGGTGACAAGACTCGCATGCAGGGTTTGTCCAACGACCCAAACGCTTTTGTAAGGCCCTCCCCCAGTTCAGGAACCCTTGGAGGCGTCACGCGTTCTACGAACGAGACAATCGTTCTACTTGAGGCAGCCGGCTACGACGTGGTGCTCGTTGAGACTGTGGGCGTAGGTCAGTCGGAGACCGCCGTGGCCTCGATGGTCGATTTCTTCCTACTCCTAATGCTCCCTGGAGCTGGTGACGAACTCCAGGGAATCAAGAAGGGTGTGCTGGAACTGGCTGACATGGTCGCTGTCAACAAAGATGATGGTGAGACCTCTGCTGATGCCCGTGCAGCGGCACGCGACTACTCGGCCGCCATGCGCCTGACCCAGCCCGCAACTCCTTCATGGACTCCTCAGGTAGTCACCTGCAGTGCTCGAACAGGTGAGGGTCTTGCTGAGATCTGGCAGGGGGTCGAAGCCCACCGTGATGCCCTCGTGGCAACGGGGGAGTGGGACCAGAACAGGCGGGCCCAGCGAGTGGCTTGGATGTGGTCGCTTCTCGAGGATCGTCTACTGGTGGCACTGAAGGAGAACCCGGAGGTACTGGCGATCTTGCCGGAACTGGAGCGCAGTGTCCTTGAAGCTGAGGTCACCCCTTCGGTAGCCGCTGACAGATTGCTCGCAGCCCTCGGCGGCCTCTCTCAGGCCACCTCCTGAGGGCAACATGGCCCTATGTGGTCGATTCGACAGACGGGTCTTCCTGCAGGGTGGGCTGGCGGTTGCGGTCGGTGCGAACCTTCTGGTGCCTGGAGCCGCTGCCGGGGCCGCTGTGCAGGGTCTAGGCCCCTATGGGTCCATTGCCGGGCGATCACCTGATCTGAACGGTTTGGTCCTACCCGAGGGCTTTTCGTCGCGGGTTGTGGCCGTAAGTGGTGACCCTGTCGGTCCGAGTGGATATGAGTGGCCCCTCTTCCCAGGAGGGGCGGGCACGTTCGTCGACGGTACGGGTGGTTGGTTCTATGCATGTAACAGTGCTGTATACGACTACCTGACGCCGTGGAAGCCGATGGGTGGCGCCTCGGCAGTCCACTTTGGTTCTTCTGGAGAAGTGCTTGACGCCTACCGGATCCTTGAAGGGAGCCATTCGAATAGGGATGGCGGTTCCACACCTTGGGGAACATGGCTGTCTTGCGAACAGGACTTTGATGGTGATGGCATCGTATGGGAGTGCGATCCATCGGGATTAGAACCGGCGGTCGCCCGGGTGGCAATGGGACACCGTCGCCACGGGGCTGCAGCGGTAAGTCCAGTTGATGGCATCACCTACCTGACGGAGGCTGAACGCGATGGTCTGCTCTACAGGTTCACCCCTGATGAATTCGGTGATCTTTCTGCGGGTCGACTGGAGGCGATGATCTTGGCAGCCGATGGCACCGTCAGTTGGGGCTTGGTGCCAGATCCCTCAGGTGGCGAGGTTCCAACGAGAGAGCAGGTCCCCGAAGCTTTTGTGACAGCTGTGGGTGGTGGGATCTCGTGTCAGGGTGACTGGATCTGGTTTACGACCAGCCTCGACAACCGAGTACACGCAGTGGATCTGGTGAATGGTCGCTACGAAATGGCCTGGGATGGTGTTGGTAACCGTCAGCCACTGGTCGGAATAGCCGCCCTTACCGTTGCACCGTTATCTGGAGACCTGTACGTGGCTGAAGACAGGGGTGACATGGAGTTGGTACTTATCAGCCCCGAAGGCGAGGTGGCACCGTTCGCCAGATTCATCGATCCGACTCACCGATTGTCGGAGGTGACCGGGCCGTGCTTCGATCCGATGGGGGATCGCCTCTACTTCAGTTCACTGCGTGGCCCCGGCAATCGCTTAACACGCGACATCATCTCGGAGGTCGACTGGGGCGATGCTCCCGAAGGCCTGATGGTTGGGGTGACCTACGAAGTGACCGGTCCATTTCGCAAAGCTTTGCCGGGCATGGATGCCCCTGTCGCTCAGGCCTCGGCCCAGACTTCTGCCACTGCCCCTAGCCCAGTTGTGTCTGTTGCAACTGCCCAGCCTGGACCTACCCCGACTACAGGTTCCAGAGTGGTTTCCGGCGTTCAAGCCACGACAGCAGTTCTTCCACCTCCTGTTCCAGAGCCGTCCTCAACTCTGGCGGGGACCGGCCAAGGCAACTACCCCGATGGTTCAACGTGGCTGGGTCCAGGGCTAGCCCTAGTGGCGGGGGCTGCTGCCGTCGGAGGTGTTCTTGCTCTGCGTCGTCGCCGTGATACCAGTGGAGCTCTAGATGAGAATCCCGGTGAAGATGGCTCCTAGAAGGCCTCCTCAAAGGCCACGCCACCCTCGACTGGAGGTCGCTCAGGTATCAGATGGGGAGAGTGAGATCTGTAGAGCGAGGCCCTCAACATTGGTGTCCACTGCGTCGGAGGGAACCGCGCCCAGGCTCAACTCGGTCGCGAGAACCTGCCCGGCTACGTAGTCTTCGTGAGTCCTGACAGCGTTCAGGAGCACCTCATCTCCACCAAGTCTCAAGATGATGCGGTCTGTAACGACGAGGTCAGCATCGCGGCGGGCCTGTTGGATCTGCCTGACTATGTCCCGTGCAAGTCCTTCGGTTTCCAGTTCGGGTGTCACCTCGATGTCTAGTACGACGACTGCATCAGCTGAACCCAAAGCGGCAGCTGTTACCCCTTCGGGAGATTCGAGCTCAAGGTCAAATTCGTCGGTGCCGAGGGTGTGGCCAGCGACGTCAACCGTGCCATCCTCGTTTAGGGAGAACTCCCCAGAGCGGGAAGCAACGAAAACGGCTTGGACATCGCCTCCGAGTCGGGGTCCTAGAGCCTTACCGTCCGGCCGTAGGGTGAAGGTGGCGTGGCCCTCGAGGTCATCGGTCAGGTGGATATTTCTCACGTTGACCTCGTCTGTTAGCAGGTCGGTGAGGCCTGCAAGGGTCTCGCTGTCGGCTCCCGCGACTGTTAGTGAGGTGAGTGGAAGCCTCACACGCAGGCCATTGTCCTCACGGAGTCGTAGAGCAGTGGATGCCACGTCGCGGACACGATCCATACGCACAACCAATTCGGTGTCAGCCGGTAGGTCGGTGGGGTCCGGCCAGTTGCTGAGGTGAACGCTCTGTAGGCCTGTGAGGCTCGTGTGGATCTCCTCCATAACCATTGGGAGAAAGGGTGCAGCGACCTTCGAAAACGTGATGAGCACGGTGTAGAGAGTGTCGTAGGCGTCGCGCTTGTCATTGTCGTTGGACTCCGACGCCCTGGCCCAGAACCGGTCGCGGCTGCGTCGTATATACCAGTTGTTGAGAGCGTCGATGAAACCTCTGATCTCGACGGTTGCCCCAGGTAGGTCGTACGCATCCATTCGTTCGGTCACAGACTCGATCAGCGTGTGGGTCTTGGCCAGGAGATAGCGATCGAGAAGTTGCTCGGAATCAGTCCGAAGTTCTGCCCTGTAGCCGTCGGCATTCGCGTAGAGCGTGAAGAAGCTGTATGCGTTCCATATTGGCAGGAGCACTTGGCGGACTACTTCAGTGATTCCAGGATCGCTGATGCGGAGGTCCCCACCCTTTGAGATGTTCGATGACATCAAGTACCAGCGCAATGCGTCGGATCCCTGCTGTTCAAATACGAGGGAGGGTTCTGTGTAGTTGCGGAGTTTCTTGGAGAGCTTGGTGCCGTCCTCAGCAAGGAGGATTCCATGGCAGATCACGTTCTCGAATGCAGGTCGGTCGAATAACGCCGCGGCTAGAACGTGCATCGTGTAGAACCAACCACGAGTCTGGTTGATGTATTCCACAATGAAGTCGGCTGGAAAGTGGTCCTCAAACCAGTCTTCGTTCTCAAATGGGTAGTGGAACTGGGCGAACGGCATTGATCCAGATTCAAACCAGCAGTCCAGTACCTCGGGGACCCGTCGCATTGTCGACGCTCCCGTGGGGTCATCGGGGTTAGGCCGGGTCAGGTCGTCGATGAACGGACGGTGCAAGTCGTCGGGCCTAACACCGAAGTCAGCCTCTATCTCATCGAGGCTGCCGTAAACGTCCGTCCTTGGGTGCTCAGGGTTGTCACTCTTCCACACCGGTATCGGGGAGCCCCAGAACCTGTTACGACTGATGGACCAGTCCCTGGCACCTTGAAGCCACATACCGAAGCGGCCATCTCGGACGTGCTCGGGTACCCAGTTGATGTTGGCATTCAACTCAATCATCTGCTCCCGGATGTCAGTTACCTTGACGTACCAAGAGGAGATGGCTTTGTAGATGATTGGCGTGTCAGTGCGCCAACAGTGGGGATAGTTGTGCTCGTAGGTGTCATGCCGGAAGATCCGGCCTCCCTCCTTGAGTGACTTGATGATGTCCGGGTTGGCCTCGAACACGTTTACGCCGGCCCAGTCGGTGACTTCGTTGGTGAAGCATCCCTGGTCGTCAACTGGCACTACCCGGCCGATTTGGATCCCGTTCACCTCACAGATGGTCTGATCGTCTTCTCCAAAGCCGGGCGCCATGTGCACCACACCGGTGCCTTCGGCTGCATCCACGAAGTCGGCTGAGAGGATCTTGAATGCGTCGTTACGGTCAGAGAAGAACTCGAACAAGGGCTGGTAGTTCCTGCCGACCAGATCAGCGCCTCTGAGGGTGCCGACCAGATCGGTTCCATCCAGTTGGGTCGCGTACCGCTCCACAGCATCGGAGCCGAGTAGGTACACGGTTCCATCGGAGTCCCGGTGCATTGAGTAGACCACCTCTGGGCCCACGGCAATTGCCAGGTTCGACGGAAGGGTCCATGGTGTCGTCGTCCAGGCCAGCAGGCGTAAAGGCCCGGGGTCATCGGCAGCGGGTTCCAGATCGAAGCTGACAGTTACGGCGGGGTCCTGCCTTGGTCGAGTCGCATCGTCAAGGCGAATTTCAAAATTGGAAAGTGGGGTTTCGGCTCCCCACGAGTAGGGCATTACCCTGAATGCTTCGTATACCAGTCCCTTATCCCAGAGTTGGCGAAACGCCCAGATGACCGATTCCATGTAGTCGCGATCCATGGTTTTGTAGTCGTGTTTGAAGTCCACCCAGCGAGCCTGACGGGTGACGGTTTGCTCCCACTCATCGGTGTAACGCAGGACTGAGGAACGGCAATGGGCGTTGAAGGCCTCAATGCCGTAGTCGATGATGCTCGCCCTACCTGCTACCGGTAGTTCCTTTTCAGCTTCCATTTCGGCCGGCAGACCGTGACAGTCCCAGCCGAACCTGCGTGTGACCTTCTTCCCCCGCATGGTCTGGTAGCGGGGGATGACATCCTTCACATAACCCGTCAGGAGATGGCCGTGGTGGGGGAGGCCATTGGCGAAAGGTGGCCCGTCGTTGAAGGTGAACTCGTCGTCGGCCGACCTTGCGTCTACTGAGGCTTGGAAGGTGCCTTCGGCGGCCCAGCGTTCCAAAATCCGCTTTTCAAGGGCCGGAAAGTCGGCCTTGCCCACCTCTGGGTAGGTGTCTTTGGAAGGATGCGGGCTGGACATGACGGTCAGCAGGGTATCGGCGTATCAACCACCGGCTGGTGAGCCGACCGGCTTATTGGACTGTTGCTCTACTGACCTGAAGGAGCGTTGTCGGTCAGTAGGCGATGATTTCCGCAGCCATCTCACTCAGTCGGTGCCGCAACACTTTGCCACCGGGATTGGTCGGTAGCGAGTCGACGACTTGCACGTGTCGTGGAGCCATGTAGTTGCTGAGCTCTTCTCGAGCCCGCGACAGGACTGCAGCCGGGTCGACCTGCTTACCTGCTACTGACACAACGAAAGCCATCCCGATTTCACCCAGACGGTCATCTGGGATACCTACAACGACTACCTGGTCGATGTCGGGGTGTGCTCCAATGACAGCCTCGACCTCAGCGGGGTAGACGTTGAAACCACCGCAGATGTACATGTCAGTCAGTCGGCCGGTAATCGTCAGGTTCCCCGTTTCGTCTACCACCCCTATGTCTCCCGTGTGCAGCCAGCCGTTGGGGTCCACGGCTGCTGTCGTGCCTACCTCGTCGTCGAGGTAGCCGGCCATGACGTTGTAGCCACGGATAAGGACCTCACCGGGCTCGCCAGCAGCCACAGGACTGCCGTTGGTGCCTACAACCTCGACCTCGATACCAGGCAGGGCCCTACCGGAGGTAGTAGTTGCGAGGTCTGCTGGATCATCGTGATGACAGGTGGTGGTCACCCCTGAGGATTCAGTCAGGCCATAACCGGTGAGCACCACTTCGAAGCCGAGCCGGTAGCGCATTTCGCTTACTAGGTCGGCCGACACGGGTGCTGCACCGGTGACGGCTAGGCGCAGTGTCGAGGTGTCACAGGTGAGTCCTTCTGGGTAGTCCAGGAGGGACTTGTAGATAGTTGGTGGGCCAGGTAGCACCGTTACGGACTCCCTGGTGACCTGTTCCAGCACGACCTGTGGGTCGAACACAGCTTGTGGGATGAGGATTGCACCTGACATAAGGCAGGCCAGAATTCCGCCATTCAAACCGAATGTGTGGAAGAACGGGTTGACGGCTAGATAGCGGTCGCCCTTGCGCAACCCGATCGCAGTGCTCCACGAGCGGTAGGACCGGCAGACGGCACCGTGGCGGAGCATCGCCCCCTTGGGAGATCCAGTGGTTCCGGAGGTGAACAGGATGTGGCAGAGGTCATTGGCATTGATCGCACCCGGTCGCATATCCAGGTTGATCCTGTTGATCTCATTAGCTAAGTCGGTGAAGGCCTCCCAATCCGTGCAGGTTTCGGGGGTGGGGCCGCTCATGACGATGGTTTCCTCCACGGTGTCTGGCCCATCTGTCTCGGCGAGCATCGCCGTGTAATCAGCTCTTAAGAAGTCGGTGACCGTGAACAAAAGCCGTGCCGACGTTCGACTCAGAAGTCTTGCCACGTCACCGCCCCCGAGTCTGGTGTTAAGCGGAACCAATACGGCTCCGGCGCAGTGAATGCCAAGTGCCGTTGCTGCCCATTTGGCCGAGTTGGGCGCCCAGATAGCGACTCTCTCGCCCGGTTGGATTCCACGCTGGATCAGGGCCGCGGCAACTTGGTGAGCTTTGTGTCGGTATTCGTTGAACGACCAGCGGAGGTCGCCGTCGACAACGGCTTCCAGATCACCGAACTGCTCAGCGGCCGCATCAAGCAGTTCGGGAATGGTGGAGGCCTCCACGAGCCGGACCCTACTTCCGGGATCGACCACTGCCCCTACGAGGCTTCGGTGGGTTCTTCGTCGGTGGGTTCTTCGTCGGTGGGTTCTTCGTCGGTGGGTTCTTCGTCGGTGGGTTCTTCGTCGGTGGGTTCTTCGTCGGTGGGTTCTGGCTCCCTGCCGTCTCGGACCATCTGCCAGGCCTCCACAGCTGCGCGCCACTCCATTTCGGCCTCGGCAACAACCTCGGCCCCTCCGCCACTGTCCTGGGCGGCCTTGAGAGCTGCTGCCGCCTCATCCTTGGTAGCGACTGCTTTCTTAAGGCGCCGTGCCGTTTCTGCTTCTGCATCGGCGGCAGCAGCGCGCCGGTTGAATAGCAGCAGGGCCTGCTTGGTGTCATCGTCCATTTGAACCATGCCCCACATGATCGCCGCTCTGAAGGCGACTCCCACCCTCTTGGGTGGGTTAGTACAGATTGTATTAACAGACAGATGCCCATCTGGAGCCGATAACCGAAGCCATTTAACGGATCACACCCTCAGGCTTTCTTCGAAATAGCCGCCTTGGCCCAGGCCTTGACCTCGGACATGGCCGTATCGAGGTCGTCAATTTCACGCTCCACTGCTGGCCCACTTCCGAGGAAACAGAAGGCCATGCGTTCTACCGGAGTGCTGGTGGCCTTCTGGAGGGCTAGGGCGTAGCCAGCCCCCTGAAGGCGGTAGCGGGCGACCTTGGCAGACAGATCCAGTTCGTTGCTCCAGGAGTCTGTCTTGTAGTCGATTACGACTAGGCCTGCATCGGTTCGGTAGGCGAGGTCTATGTAGCCCTCAAGAACTAGGTCGGTTGACAACGGAGTCGCCACGAAGAGTTCCCGCCAGTGTTCGGATGTAGCTGCTTCGGCAACCGATGGTGAGGCGAGGGCGGCGGCGACCATGGAGGCAATCAGGTCGGGGTCGACGTTCTCGACAGCCGCCGCCTGTCGGGCCTCAGACTCACCGGTACCTGCCATGTCGACCACTTCAAGGGCGGAGTGCACGGCCCGGCCCACGCCGGTGCCGTGGCGTCCGGTTTCACCCTGGCGTGCCCGCTCAAGGTATTCGTCTACTACAGGTGATGCCTCGACGGCGATAGTCGTGGCAGCCACGCTGTGCCGGCGGGCACCGTTGGACCTCACCCTCTTGGCATCAGAGCGCCATTCGATCAGGTTGGGCATGGTTGCGGTATCAGGCGTGGGTGACATCGGCAAGTCGCAGACGGTCGGCTTCAGGTGGATAACAGTGTTGCTCGGGTTGATATTCGTCATCGCCCCATGGAGAATCTCGGCTGATGTCACGTTGACCGGATGTCTTGGCTCCGACTTGGGTGTGCTGCGGTGAAGCGACACGATCAGGTGGTCGCGTGCGCGGGTGGCGCCCACGTAGAGGAGTCGCAGTCGTTCAAGGTGTTCTAGCCGGAGCGCCGTATCGGAGTGCATCCGGTGGGCCGAGTTGGTGAGGTGCTTATTGAAGGCCACGGCAACGCCTGCCCAGTCGTCGGGATCGCAACCTGCACCAACGGCACTCGGGAACGAAACTGTGTGGCTGCCTGTTGGTCGTTTTGCTCCAAGGTCTGCAAGTACACAGATTGGGAATTCAAGACCCTTTGCCGAATGCGTGGTGAGGATACGCACGGCGTCGTCGTCGGGCTCGGGCGGGATTATCTCATCGACGCGGACGTCATCCGCCGTGTGCAACCTGCACCATGCCAGAAAGGACCGTAGGTCGCCTCCACGGGCCTCACCGTATGTGCGGGCCGTATCAAGGAAGGTTCGTATCCGCCGCCAGGCATCACGTGGGCGGTGGCCGCAGAGAGCTAACTCCATTGCTCTCCGGTCACGCACAACCTGTTCGACCAGGTCGGTGGTGCCTATCCATGGGCGTCGGGCGTGCAGGTCAGCCATCCAGGTCATTCCTTCAACCACAGGGTGGTCCGATCCCAACCCGGGTGTTCCCGGTTGCTGGTGATCCCAGTTACCACCACCGAGGTGGAATGCCAGGAGGTCATCATCGCCACAGCCGAAGAGGGGCGACCGCAGGGCGGTGACGAGGGCCAGTTCGTTGGTCGGGTCGTCGATTGCCTGTAGTGCCATGAGGATGTCGCGGACCTCGTCGGTCTCCCACGGGTTGGTGCCGACCTCGATGCGGTGGGGTACCCGGGCCTCAGCAAGTGCTGCTGCTAGGCCGGCCACCGGCTTGCGGCTGCGGACCAGGATCGCAATGTCACTGGGAGTGCAAGGGTGCCAACCCTCGATGGGTGGTCCACCGTCTTGGTCGGGTTCGGCCCGCCACACGGTCCAACCCTCGGCCAGGGCGGTGGTTATCGCCGCAACCACGTCGGCGTTGTCGTCGGACTGGAGTTGTGCTGCGGTCCGCTTGTGGTTGGAGTCAAAGCCGAGCAGTGTGACGGCGGGGCCAACCGTTGCTGCAGGTCGGGTCGAGGTCAGCGGTGCGTACTCGGGTTGAGCTTGGGGTTCCTTTCCGATGAGGCGTGAGAACACGCCGTTTACCCAGTCCAGGATGGGGCCTGTTGTCCGGAAGTTCTGCTCCAGCCGGACACCCTCCTTGCCGAATGCCTGTTGGGCGTCAAGGTAGAGGGCGATGTCGGCCCGGCGAAAGCCGTAGATGGACTGCTTGGGGTCGCCTACGAAGAAGAGGGATCCGGGAGGCGGCCGTAGTTGGCGCCAGTCGTCGGTCACGGTGTCGGGGTCGGCGATGAGCACAGCTAGTTCGATCTGGATCGGGTCGGTGTCCTGGAACTCGTCGAGCAGGAGGTGGCGGTAGCGGTCGTTGAGGGTGATACGCACGGCTGGGCCGGTCTCCCGGTTGGTGAGTAAACGACGTGCCAGCACGAGCAGGTCGTGAAAGCTGAGCTGTCCCTGCTTCTGGCGCCCTGCGGCCGCAGCAACGGCAGCAGTTCCCACGACCGAGACGATTCTGTCAATCACCTGGTCAGTCAGGTGGGTCACCTCAGAGTCGAGGAGAGCACGAGCATTCTGCATCTGTTCTCGGACGTCGTTGAGGGGAACGGCACCGGTCCAGTGCTTCTGGTTTCCTAGCCTGGTGCTACTGGAGACCACCTTGCGATCTCCTAGGACACGAATCACTGACAGGGGCTCGTCGGCTACCGATGCCAGTTCGTCTGCATAGTCCTTAACCATTTCAAGCTGGAGAGCCATCTTGTCGTCGGTTTCGACACAGTGGTCACCCAGGTCGACAAGGGGTCTCAGGCAATCGACGATGGAGAGGACGTCGATCGGCATGGGATCTGGAGCGACAACAAGGCAGTCCTCTAGTTGGTCCCAGTTCTCGTCACAGCACACTGCCAGACGACGGATGTGATCGAGCGTGACGCCCAACTCCAGCCCCGCCAGCATTGTGAACATCAGGTTCTGATTGGCTAGCAACGTGTGTATGAGGGAGTCCCAGCGCTCATCGAAGTCGACTAGTGAGGAGACCTCGTCCATTACCTCAACCGCCGGGGGTAGCCCAGCTTCGATCGGGTGCTCGATGAGAATCCTCTGAGCGAAGGCGTGCAGAGTGCACAGGGCGGCACCGTCAAGTTCGACAAGGGCTGCGACTGCCAGGTTGGCATGAGGGCCGTCTGCGGCTAGGTGCTCCAATCTGCGCCTTACCCGGTCGCGCAGTTCGGTTGCTGCTCGGTCGGTGAACGTGATGGCGGCGATGTGTTCCATGGACACCCCGCTCTCGACCAGTGCCACGATCCTGTTCACGAGGGCGCTGGTCTTACCGGTTCCAGCACCTGCCTCGACGAACAGGGTGGCTCCTAGGTCGGTGCCGATGCGGTTACGTGCTGCTTGATCGGAGGTCTCAGGCATCGTCATCTCCCAGGTCGAAGTCGATCACGATGCCGGAGAACTCGTCGAGGTCGCCGATAAGGCGGCGGTAGGGCTCCAACAATGGGTCGGTGCGTTTGTCGTCCCAAGAGGTGGTGACGGGGTGGACTCCCCTGCCGTCAGGGTTGCAGTAGTCACAGCCGATGCCGTATCTGGGGCTCTTGGGCGGGCGGGCGGGGAACAGCCCGTGTTCGATGCCATCGACGATGGTCGTGAGCACGGTGTCAAAGCGAGCTAGCACCGCTTCGGACAGGGGGTGGCCGATGTGGGCACCGGCGTCGGTTATGAACCAGTACTGGCTGTGAACCCCAGTGTTGGGTGCTCCGATAGCGGCCCTGGCTGCAAGGCCGTAGATGGGTAGTTGCAGGTACTGGCCGTGGTCATCGGGGGTGGCCTCGGAGATCTTCTTGTAGGGGTCCTTCCTGCCGGTCTTGTAGTCGATCACGTGGATGGAACCGTCGGCACCGCGGTCGACGCGGTCAATGCGCCCCCTGAACCTGAGGTTCCGACCGTCTGGCAGGGGGTGTACCAGCGGACCGTTGCCATCCAGTCCGAAGGACATCTCGACGGCTACCGGGGTGGCGAGGTTCTGGGTCCGCCATGCATGGTCGTCGATGAGGAAGGACTCGAGGTGACGTCGCAACCGCTCAGAGTCTCGTCGCCACAGGAGGGCGCGTCCGGTGAGGCCTCTGGCTTCGGCAAGGGCAAACTCTTCGTCGCAGATCTCGACCAGCCTTTGTCGCTGCCGACTGTTCCAGGCCGTGCCGGGTTCCGGGAGACTCTCATTGTCCAGGTTTTCAGTGATGAACCGGTCAAGTACCTGATGGGCCAGAGTGCCGCGGTCGAGTGCTGTAATGCCTTCATCGTCCTGTGGTTCGTGGGCAACGCCCACCCGTAGCACGTGCTCCATGAAGTAGGCGTGGGGGCAGCGCACCCATGTTTGGAGTCGGGTAGCTGAGAGCACGGTACGACTATCGGCAGGGGATGGAACCGTCGCTCCGGCCAGGTTGCCGTCAAAGCGTGTCAGTACGTGTTGTTGGCGCCCACGAAGCAGGTCGATGCCGCGGTGGAGCACGGGGTCAGACGTTCGCCTGTCGGTGGTGTCGATGGGTAAGCCCCGGTGTCGTTCGCGTAGCAGTTCTGCCAGGGCGTACTCTTGCTCGTCGGTGGGGGTGGTGAGGCGTTCGAGGGAACCCACGAACGACGGTGAAGAGGAGAACCATGGCTGGTCCAAGCTCTCCAGTTCGGCGGGTGAGGGCCGGAAACCCAACTCGGCTTCCACCTGGTCGAGCAGCCAGCGTGACGGCACCCACTCGTTCTTTCGCCCCAGGTCACCCCGGGGGAACACGAGGACGCGCTCGTGTTGCGCGGTGGCGAGGGCTGCCAGCACGCTGTGGTGGAGGTCGGCCATGCGGTCGGTGCGAACCGTGAGAGCGCCGTCGGCTGTGAGACGAGACGAGTCGGACAGCAGTGGGTCGTCGCGGCGCCGCGAAGGTGTGATGCCCTCGGCCAGGCCAACCAGGATGACGTTGTCCAGGTCGAGGCCCGTGACCACACCAAACCCGCCAACCAGTACGCCGTCCCCGAAGCGACCTTCGCGTTCGAGGTCGCGGTCTAGGCCGTCGACGACAGCCCGACGGAAGGCTGCTGCGCCGGGTCTGGGTTCGATGGAGGCCAGCCCCCCTAGGCCGGCGAGGAGGTCAAGCACCCGGGTGTGGGCCTCGACCTCACGATCGGGCCAGTCGTTGCGATCGACGGCTGAACCCAGGTAGCGGTCCAGCAGGCTGGTGGCCCAGCGGGTTAGGCCGGGCCAGTCGGACGGTGTGGTGTCGGCATCGATGTTAATGATCAGTTCCTCGACAAATTCGAGGAGGTCCTGGGCCTGGTGAATAAGCCTGTTGACAGCATCGATGCGGCCGGGTTCAACCTCTATTGAGGCCAGCTCGTCTCTTCGCTGTTCCTGGTCGGCCACGACCTGTCCCAGGCGTGAACGCCACTGGTCTGCCCCTGCGACCACGCCTGCGTTACGGGCCACCCGCTCCCATGCGCTAGCCGGTACGGCTGTGCCGTCGGTACCGATGACTGCTCCGGAGGAGATCAGTGCCATAACTGCTTCCCGGGAGAAGTCGTTGTCGTTGAGGTCGAGCAACGCGAGTAGAAATCGACCAGAAAGTGATTCATCGAGGCGACGGCCAGCCACGCCATTGAATGGCACGTCTGCAGCGCGTAGGTGCTGGTGGATGAGTCTGGCGTAGCGTTCGCCGTCGGGGTGGACGATCGCTGTTCGGGCAAACGGAGTACCGGTGGCGGCTGCGGCTACCACCTCGCGTACAGCCACCCTTGCCTCTTCATCGGGGTCGGCTACGGAGTGGACGGTGAGGTCCGACGATGTTGGTGCGGGTGGGTCTGGTGGTAGGGCGCCACCCAACCGTTCGACTAGGTGACGGACAGGCTCATCGGCTGCCACGTTGCCCGTGTGTGCGGCGATCACTGTAAGCCCCCGGGCATCGGCGAGGGTGGCTAACAGCGCGAGACCCGAGGCCGGTGTTCGGCCGGGTACGTGAAGGATCAAGCTCCCGAGTTCCTCGATCAGCGGATGGCTGGCGTCCATGGAGGCTGCTGCCCGGTGTAGATCGACCTCGTCGATGAACCGTTCGCCTAGACGATCGCGGATGAGGCGGTGGAGCCGGACCACTTCGTGCGCCTGGGTGCCGGTGGTGGCCACAGCATCGAGGGTGGCGTCGTCAAGTTCTCTTAGCTCGCGGTGGACCCGCACGAGGGCCCGCTCGGTGGCCGGGTGGTGTGCGACGGGACGGAGCAGGTCGGCGGCATCAGCGAGGGAGGTGCGTGCGGCGGCGCCTACAACGGAGTCTGAGATCCGGCGCCTCTGATCGTCAGACAGGGCCGCACCTGCCAGCAACCTGGCCAGTCCTAGCAGAGTCTCAAAGCGCACCGCGGCCAGACCAACAGTTCCACACACACCTGGTCCAGTTGCCAGGGAGCGGCGTGCCGCTACTCCCACCAGGTTTGATGGAACGACCACCGTTACCGGTGCCAGTGGGTTGCCATCCTTGGCTCTAGCGATGGCATCTGCGAGAGCGGCAGTGGCCTTAGTGCCGTATGGGGTGAAGGTGAAGTTGGCAGCCATTACCAGACGAGAGTACGCAGACCGCGTGACACCGTGTGGAGTGTTCGCAGTTTCCGTGTGTGAGACCGAGTAGTGGTTCCTTTGAGTCCTTTTGAATGCTTGAGTGGTGTCAAGTCAATGGAGAGTTCACGTAGGTGGAATGCTGGGCTTATGCGCTGGGGGATTGTTGGACACGGAAGGATTGCCTCAACGTTTCTCGATGCGGCACGAGGCGTTGGCCACGAGGTTGCGGCGATCGTTGGTCGTGAGGCCTCGCGGGCAGCTGTCTTCGCTGCCAACCACGGAATTGGCTGGGCGGGTGACGAGCTGACTGAACTGGTCAGCGAGGTGGATGCCATCTACGTTGCCACCCCGCACAGCAGTCATCGTGACGTTGCTGTAGTTCTGTTGGGGGCTGGAGTGCCCGTGTTGTGTGAGAAACCCATGGCCGTCAACGCGTCGCAGGTTCGACAGATGGTCGAGGCTGCTCGGTCATCAGAAACCTTCCTGATGGAAGCCATGTGGACTCGACACCTCCCCGTCTTCGCGGCATTTCGGAGGTGGGTCGACGAGGGGCGTCTCGGCGAGATCAGAATGGTCGAAGCAAGTTTCGGTTTCAGTGCGCCGTACCAGCCGACCGATCGGCTCTGGGCGCCGGACTTAGCCGGCGGCAGTCTGCTCGATGTCGGAATTTATCCGTTGACCTTGGCTGAGTTGGCGTTCGGTACCCAGCCATCCTCCTTTGACGCTGAGGCCGAGCTATCTCCCGACGGTGTGGATGCACGCCTTAGGTTGGTAGCCAACTATTCCACCGGTGGGTCAGCCAGGCTCGCGTCGGCGATCAACACCGATCTTGTCCCCAACGGTCGAATCATCGGCACTGAGGGAATTGTTGAGATACCAGAATTTTGGCGTGCTGAAAGAATGACGCTCACCTCTCTCAGTGGTGAGAAGGTCGACGAGGTGAATACGCCACACCAGATAAACGGTTTTGAATACCAAATCGTCGAAACAGCCCGCTGCCTTGAGGTTGGGGCTGTGGAGAGCCCAGTGGTTACTTGGGCCTGGTCGACGACTATGGCTGAGACGATGGATGAGATCCGGTCTCGAATTGGAGTCATCTATCCATGTGACAGGGAGTTCCTCTGATGGCCGGGTTGTCCCGTCCTTTGCCGCCGGTGATCCAGGGAGCGACACCTCTATTTGGGGCGACTCTGGTTTCTGATCCACAACGGCTTCTTGACGAGGTCTACGAAGCTGGAGTTGACGCTTTTGACTCGGGACTGGCCTACGCAGACGAGGGTGGTACATGCGATGGCCGCCTAGGTTCCTGGGTGGTTAACCGGGGCATTCGCGAGGCTGTCACCCTCATCGGGAAGGGGTGTCATCCCGGACCACCTGACTGGACAACGCCCCGAGTTCGTCCCGAAGCAGTGGCTATCGACGTGGCGGCCACTTTGGATCGCATGGGAACAGATCGGCTCGACCTGTGGCTGTTCCATCGGGATGATCCCTCGGTCCCGGTCGGTGAGTTGGTTGATGCCGCACAGCATCAGGTGGCATCGGGTTTGGTCGACGCTTGGGGGGTGTCAAACTGGCCGACAGCCCGGCTTAGACAAGCTCTAGCTCTTGCCGACCCATCACCGCCGATCGTCACCAGTCCCCAGTTCTCGCTGGTTGATCAACTTGCCGAGCCGTGGCCAGGCGTTACCACCCTTACTGGTTCTGAACGGGCCGTTGAACGGGAATTTCTCGTAGAGACCGGAATCACCGTGATCGCGTGGTCACCGCTGGCTGCCGGATTCCTAACAACGTCCTATCATCCAGGATCGAAGGACGACGCGGAAACGACCCGGTGTTACGACTCATTGGGGAATCGACAACGGCGTGACCGCTCCCGAGAGTTGGCGGTTTCGCGGGGTTGCAGCTTGGAACAAGTGGCCATTGCGTATTTGGCTAACTCACCGTTACGCATCCACGCGGTGTGTGCAGCACGTAGCGGCGCTGAGGCCACGGCAAACATTGAGGCTGCAGTGATGGACCTCACCAGTGAGGAGCGGCGCTGGCTCGAACAGGGTGACTGACAACTGCACAGGGATCTTGGATGCCACTTCATTGGGCCAGCACCAGGCAAGTCCAGTTCATCGTCCCCTGTGCAGCGGAGACGGTGGCACCACCCTCAGCCATGGGGTGGAACCTCTGTCAGGAGCCTTAGAGGGCCCAGTGGTAAGGGAACTGTGAACACCATTTCTTAGTTATGCCGGGGACTCAACTCCCGACAAGCCACATGAGCGGGGGGACCGTTACTGTCAGGTGATATGAGTGACACGGGCACAGAACCGCCAACCGATCTGCCACCTGACTACCCGGGCCGCTGGGCGCAGGATGCACCTGACCGGCCGGCCATCATCATGCATGGGTCGGGTGAGGTGATGACCTTCGCCGAACTAGATTCCGAGGCCAACCGCATCGCCAACCTGTTTCGTAGCCTCGGCCTGGCACCTGGCGACCACATGGCCTTCTGTCTAGAAAACCGCATTGAGTTTCTTGCCCTGGCGTGGGGTGCCCACTACGCGGGGCTCTACTACACGGCCATCTCTTCAAGGCTTACTGCTGATGAGATGGCCTACATAGTCAATGATTGTGGTGCCAGGGTTTTTGTGACTTCGCAGTACAAGGCTGATGTGGTCGATGAGGTCACCGTGGCCACACCGAACGTCGAAGAACGGTTCAGTATCGGTGGCCCTCTGGCCGGTCATGCCTGTTTCGAGGATGCCGTTGCCAGCCAGTCGGCCGAAGTGTTTCCCGGAGCCGTCGAGGGTCAGGACATGCTCTATTCGTCGGGCACTACCGGCCGACCCAAGGGGGTCAAGTCGCCGATGTCGGGTGCCTTGTTGGGTAGCAATAACCCCATCACCATGATGGCCAGGTTCTTGTTCAACGCTGAGGAGGAAAAGGAGGGAAAGGTCTACCTATCTCCTGCACCGCTCTACCATTCGGCTCCGTTGCGTTTCTGCCTGGCCTATCAGCGTCTCGGATACACGGTTGTGGTGATGGAAAAGTTTGACCCCGAGGTCGCCCTTCAGGCAATTGAGGCCTACTCGGTTCACACCAGCCAGTGGGTTCCGACCATGTTCGTGCGAATGCTTAAACTCGCCGACGAGGTTCGTACCCGCTATGACACCTCGTCACTGGTGTCGGCGATCCATGCATCTGCACCGTGTCCGGTGGAGGTGAAGTCCAAGATGATCGACTGGTGGGGGCCAGTCCTCCACGAGTACTACGCCGGCACCGAGGGCAATGGCCTCACCCACGTGGATTCCGAGGACTGGTTGGCACACCCTGGATCCGTTGGTCGGGCTGTATTCGGTGAGTTGGTCATCGTTGACGATGACGGTACTGAACTCCCGGTGGGTGAGGAGGGTTCCATTTACTTTCGTGGCGATGCCCGGTTCGAGTACCACAACGATCCCGAGAAGACCGCCGACTCGAGGTTGGGTGAGAATCTCAGCACGCTGGGCGACGTGGGCCGCCTCGATGAGGATGGCTTTCTCTACCTGACGGATCGCAAGGCCTACATGATTATCTCGGGCGGGGTGAACATTTACCCCCAAGAGGCTGAAAACATCCTGACCATGCACCCGGCGGTGCTTGACGTGGCTGTGATCGGCATTCCCAATGACGAGTTTGGTGAGGAGGTCAAGGCCGTAGTGCAACTCATCGACCCGGCTGCCGCAAGTGAGGAGATGGCCAGTGAGCTGGTTGCCTTCTGTCGGTCACAGTTGGCCGACTTGAAGTGTCCACGTAGTGTGGATTTCCGCAAAGAGTTGCCCAGGCACCCCACAGGCAAGCTCTACAAGCGCCTCCTGAAGGACGAGTATTGGCAGGGCCGCTCGACTCGCATCTGAGAACTCGACTGCAAGTTCGGGTTGGGATCAGCCAGCTTCGGAGTGAGTTACGGGCTGTTCGCCCATCCACTCGCGCAGCGTGTTCTTGAGCTTGGTCTGCTGGATGAACAGATCGTGTTCGGCATCGGCTTCGCCGGCGGCCTGAGGTGCCTTCAAGTAGAACGAAAGCCATTCCTGCACACCTGACTGGCCCGCTCGGGAAGCAAGGTCTAGGAACAGGGCCAGGTCCAACACGATCGGTGCGGCCAGGATGGAGTCGCGACAGAGGAAGTCGACCTTGATCTGCATTGGGTAACCCAGCCACCCGAAGATGTCGATGTTGTCCCAGCCCTCTTTATTGTCACCGCGGGGTGGGTAGTAGTTGATGCGCACGACGTGGTCGATGTTGCCGTAGAGGTCGGGGTAGGACTCTGGCTGGAGGATGGTGTCAAGCACACCCAGTTTGGATACCTCCTTGGTCTTGAAGTTCTCCGGGTCGTCGAGTACCTCGCCATCGCGGTTTCCCAGGATGTTGGTGGAGTACCAGCCTCGCAGGCCGAGCATCCGGGCCTTGAAGCCGGGGGCTAGGAGTGTCTTCATCAGGGTTTGGCCGGTCTTGAAGTCCTTGCCTGCAATCGGTACGCCGCGAATGGCGGCTAGTTCCAGCATGCAGGGAAGGTCCACGGACAAGTTGGGTGCTCCGTTGGCGAACGGAACCTCACTTGAGAGTGCTGCGTAGGCATAGATCTGGCTGGGTGAGATGTTGTCGTCGTCGTCCTTGAGGCCCTGTTCGAAGGCGGCGACGCTCTCATGCACGGCGCTGGCCTCCTGGTAGGCCTCTGTGGAACCGCACCAGACCATTACGAGGCGGTCGCATTCGTTTTCGGTTCGGAAGCGCTCGATGTCGTCGATGAGTGCCTGGGCTTGTTCCCACTTGGACGTCATGGCCTTGACGCGGGTGCCCTCAAGTTTCTTGACCCAGCGCTGGTCGAATACAGCATCCATCGCCACGATGCCCTCCAATTCGGAGGAAATGGGTGCCAGGTCGCGCTCCTCGAGTACGCCGCAGGTGCGGGCAGCTTCGAGCACGTTCGCCGAGATGGGGTCCCAGCCACCGAATACCAAGTCATCGAGTTCGGCGAGGGGCACAAACTCGCGAATCAGGGGGTTGCGGTCTTCGTCGCGGGCTCCAAGGCGGATATGGGCCATTTGGCTGACCGAACCGATGGGTGGGGCCAAGCCCCTGCGGGCAGAGATTACGCCGGCGATGAAAGTGGATGAGACGGCGCCGAGCCCGGGGGTGAGGATTCCGAGTCGCCCAGTGGCCGGGGTGATAGTGGTGGGTTCAGTCATGAACAGGAGCATAAGGAAATACGAAGAAAAGGCGTAGTAGATTTAGAAATACTGAATATATAGACAGGATCATGCAATGTCGGAGACCAGGTCGCAGAAACTCCCGAACCTCACCGTGCAGCAGTTGGAGTACCTCGTAGCCGCCGTAGACCACCCCACCCGTGCCGCTGCAGCGGCCACCCTCAGAGTCACCCCGTCCGCCCTCACTCAAGGCCTCGCCGAACTCGAACGAAGGGTGGGCCTGCCGCTCTTTGAGCGGCACGGCCGCCACATCGAGTTGAGGCAACAGGCACAGGAGGTCCTCACCCACGCCAGGAGAGTTGTGGCCGAGACTCGCGACTTTGCTCGCTGGGCAGTGGCCCAGCGCACCGGATCGTCCGGTCTCGTCCGACTTGGAACCATCGATGCTGTTGCAGTCCAGCACCGGGCCGAGGCCATCCGAGCCTTCCACCGTGACCGTCCCGAGATCGACCTACACCTCACCGTGGCACCGTCTGGCAACCTTTTGGAAAGCTTGCTCAGTGGTGAACTAGACCTCATCGTCTGCGTCGAGCCAGAGACAACACCCGAGGGGGTGTTGTTTGCGCACTGCTTCGACGAACCCCTGCATGTCTACGCGCCTGAAGGCGAATTCCGACGGTCCCCGCGCAATTGGGGACCGTGGGTCACCTTCCCGGCGGGCTCCCACACCCGGGCGGTTGTGGCTACTGCCCTTACCAACGCAGGTGCACCGTTCGAGGTCGTTGCCGAGTCGAACCAGCCAGAGGTCCTCCGTGAGATGGTGCGCCTCGGCCTAGGTTGGACGGTGTTGCCACCGATAGCAGGTGCGGCAGTCAGTGGTGGAATGGCTACCGCTAGGGTCGAGCCTGTAGCCCATCGCCACCTTGTAGTCGGCCGACGGGAAGGGTCACCACCCGACCCGGCTGTGGATGCTCTTGCGACTGCTCTCGTTGGGCCAGAAACTGACCCGAGACCGGCGTCGGGGTCTAGCCGGGGCCGGTAGCCTCGCGTCTGATCAGTCCGGCAACGGGCACGGACCACTCTGGCCCATGAAAGGGCCAACTGAGTACTGGCGGTACAAATGACTTGGCCAACCTCACCTGACGACGAACTGTTCGGCTACATCGATCAGGAACTTGAACGCCAAAACACCACCCTGCAGTTGATTGCCTCCGAGAACTTCGCCTCGCCGGCTGTGCTCAAAGCCAGTGGCTCGGTGCTTACGAATAAATACGCCGAGGGCTACCCGGGTAAGCGCTACTACGGAGGGAATGTCATTGTCGACGAGGTCGAGGACCTTGCTCGCGAGCGCGTCAAGGCCCTCTTCGGTGCCGACCATGCCAACGTCCAACCCCACTCGGGAGCCAATGCCAACATGGCCGTATATCAGGCGCTGTTGGAGCCAGGCGACACTGTCCTGGGGTTGAGCCTCGACCACGGCGGCCACCTCACCCATGGCTCCCCCGTGAACGCCAGTGGTGTCCTCTATGACTTCGTCTCCTACGGAGTGACGAAAAGTGATGAACGGATCGACTACGACGAACTTCGCGACAGTGCCCGCGAGCATCGACCCAAGCTGATCGTGGCAGGTGCTACCGCTTATCCGCGAATCATCGAGCCAGAACCGTTCCGTGAGATTGCCGATGAGGTTGGCGCTCTTCTCATGTTTGATGCCGCCCACATAGCCGGGCTCATCGCCGGTGGCGTGCATCCCAACCCGGTTCCCTATTGCGACATCGTCACCTTCACGACCCACAAGACTCTCCGAGGCCCCAGGGGTGGCTGCATCCTCTCCAACTCTGAGTGTGCCAGGGCGATCGACAAGGCGGTCTTTCCTGGTTCCCAGGGCGGCCCACTCGAACACCACATTGCCGCCAAGGCGGTTGCATTTCGCGAGGCGGCAGATCCATCGTTTGTGGACTACGCACACCAGATTGTTACCAACGCATCCGCTCTCGCCGGTGCCATGGCACAGCACGGTTTCCGCATGGTTTCGGGTGGCACCGACAACCATCTGCTGCTTGTTGATTTGCGCACCTTCGATGAGGAACTCACTGGTGCTGTGGCCCAGACGGTGCTTGACCGGGCTGGCATTACTTTGAACAAGAACACCGTTCCCGACGACCCCCGTTCACCATTTGTGACCAGCGGTGTCCGTATCGGGACACCGTCTACAACAACCCAGGGGATGAGAGAGCCCGAGATGGTCGTCATTGCCGACCTCATAGCGAGCGCTCTTAGCAGCACTGACGATGATGCAGTCATCGACGCTGTGCGGGCCGAAGTGGTCGAGTTGTGTGGTCGGTTCACGCCGTACGGAGGCTGATGGCACAATGAGCGTCATGGGGGCTGAGGTCTTGCCCGGAGGGCTCGCCTTCACTGTGGTGGGTGGTGCTACAGCCATCGCCACCGCAGTAGCCACACCGTTGGCCAGGCACCTGGCCACCCGATCAGGGGTTCTTGTAGCACCCGACGACCGCAACGTCCACGAGTCGCCGACAGCCACCCTGGGTGGCACGGCGATGCTCTTCGGTCTCTTCGTAGGGGCACTCACCGCCTGGCTGATCGGTGACTTCGCGACCGTGTTCGCTGTCCCATCTGAGATGCTCGGTGTGTTGGTAGCGGCCGCGGCGATCTGCGCTGTTGGGGTGGTTGACGACATCTCACCGTTGTCGGCAACCACCAAGCTTGCCGGCATGGTCGTGGCTGGGGCCATCTTGAGCATTGTCGGAGTGTCGCTGGTGGTGCTGCGCATCCCCTTCCTCGAGACGGCGATCCTCTCGTCGAACATGTCGGCGTTGTTGACCGTGGTCTGGGTGGTGCTGATCGCGAACGCCGTGAACTTGATCGACGGTCTTGACGGTTTGGCGGGTGGGATAGTGGCCATCGCGGCAGCCACATTCCTCCTCTACGCCATACGCCTAGGTGATGCAGGGGTATTGACCGAACACAGCCCGGGAGCACTGATCGCCGTAATCGTGGTCGGCATTTGCGTCGGCTTTCTTCCTCACAATGTCCACCCGGCACGGATATTCATGGGTGATGGCGGTGCATTGCTGCTGGGGCTGCTCATGGCGGCATCGACAATGTCGGTGGGGGGGAGCACCGATGCAGTGTTCAGTGGTCAGGCATTCTTCTTCTTCGCACCCGTATTCATCCCACTATTTATTTTGGGTGTTCCGTTGTTCGACATGGCATTCGCCATTCTGCGTCGTGCCATGACCCGAGGTATCCGTGTGACCCAGGCCGACAAGGACCACCTTCACCACCGCTTACTCCGTTTGGGTCATGGCCACCGGCGGGCAGTCTGGATCCTTTGGGCCTGGACAGCGCTGTTGTCAGGGTTCGTGTTGTGGCCCACCTACACCGGTTCTGGTGATGCCATTGTCCCCATTGGAATAGCGGCGGTCTGTTTGCTCCTCTTCACGGTGTTCCACCCAAGGCTTCGAGGTTCGATTCCCGCTACGTCACTTGACGACAGTTCCGGCGAAGCGGACTGAACTGGTTAACCGGCATGCGTGACCGGGTTGTCGCTCTCCACATTAGTGATTAGATTCACAAGCGCTCCAGACGGCCGTCGTCGCGGGAGCAATGATGGTGACCGGGGAGCATGCCGGTCGGAGGAATCCTGGATGCAACAGGTCGGAACGCGCGAGTTGGAACAGGGCTTCGGCGATGCTCTCGCAGCGGCTTTCGAGTTGGCCGTCACACCGGCAATTTTCGGCTTCCTTGGTTGGATGGTGGATCATCAACTGAACCTTTTCCCAGTCTTCACGATCTCGTTGTCACTGGTAACAGCCGGGTACGTCACATGGAAGCTGTACCGCAACTACAGCCACAGGATGGACCGGGCTGTAGCTGAGCGCCGCGCCGCATGGCAGGAAGGCGCCTGAGCATGTCGGGAATCTCGACCCTTGCGAACGACTACATGCAGGTCGCCCCAGAGCGAGATATCGCCCGTGACCTAGCGTGGAGGGCAGCGTGGGTCGCACCGGCATTTGTGGTGATCGGTGTCATTGGTTGGGGAGTAGCCGGCGCCGCTTCTGTCGCAATCGCCCTCATGCTGGTAGTTGCCAACTTTTTGATTGGCGCGGCCATCATCACCCGAGCAGTGCGCATCTCGCTGAACGCCCTCTATGGAGCGGTCCTGTTCGGCTACCTAATCCGTCTCGGTGTACTGGCCGCAATAGCGGTTGTCTTAAAAGGCAGTGGCGACTGGTTTGTCGCCGTACCGTTCGCCGTCACCCTCTTGGTCACCCATCTGGGCCTCCTTGTCTGGGAGACCAGGCACATCTCTGTGTCACTGGCCTTTCCCGGCCTGGCGCCTGAACCAGTCCAACAGGTCACTCCAGAGGAGAACCACGCCAAGTGAACGTGCTAGCGCTCGACTTCCCGCCTGTCAGCCACCTCTTCGAGTGGCCCGACATGCTGTTTTCCGGAACGGCTTACGCCATCAACAAGACGGTGCTCATCTACTTGGCCGCTGTGGCCATTACCGGTGCCATTTTCATCCTGGCCGGTCGTCCGAAGACCTCCCTCGTACCAGTTGGCATCCAGCACGTTGCCGAATCTGGGATCGACTTCATAGAGGAGTCGATTGTCATGCAGACCATCGGTCCAGAGGGTCGCAAGTTCATGCCATTCCTGACAACGATGTTCTTTTTCATCATGTTTTCGAACATCTTCGAGGTGATCCCGGGCATCCAGTTCCCAGCTAATAGCCGTATGGCTGTACCGATCACACTGGCCATCGTGGTCTGGGTCATCTACAACTTTGTTGGGGTTCGTGCCCAGGGCCTGGGCGGCTACATCAAGAACTCGCTATTCCCGCCGGGCGTACCAGTTGCGTTGTATTTGATCGTCACCCCCATCGAACTGGTCTCGACGTTTGTAGTGAGGCCCTTCTCGTTGGCAATCCGGCTTTGGGCCAACATGGTTGCAGGCCACCTGCTTCTCGTCACCTTCGCTGTACTCACCCAGGTCCTGTGGAGCTCCACATATGTGGGTGCGGTCGGCCCGTTCGCGATGTTGGTTCTCATGACCGGGTTCGAGATCTTGGTGTCGGTCCTGCAGGCCTTTATCTTCACGATTCTCACCGCCGTCTACATCGGCGGCTCGATGCACCCAGCCCACTGAGGCCTGGATCGTCTTTACGAGCTCTACAGGCAAGTCCAACAAACACAAAGGGTCGGAGATTCCGATCCGAACACACAGAAAAACAGGAGAAACACAAGTGCTGAACGTTTTGGCGCAAACGGCAGCCGGTGAAATGGTCGAGGGCCTCAAGGCCATCGGCGCCGGCCTCGGTTACGGCCTCGCGGCTATCGGCCCGGGTATCGGTATCGGAACAGTGGTTGGCAACGCCATCTCCGCGATGGCCCGTCAACCCGAGTCCGCCGGTATGGCACGTACCACCATGTTCCTAGGCATTGCCTTCACCGAGGCTCTAGCCCTGATCGGTTTCGTCGTCTTCATTCTGTTGCTGCCCTAGGTGGCCGGCAGATACGGACCAGACGACCAACTGAGACCATCGATCGAGAGAGAGTTGAACCCATGAGCCAACGACGGAACCGCCTGGCTGCGGCACCGCTGATCGCCGTGTTGGGCCTGGTGGCCTTGGCCGGCCCTGCCGGAGCATCCGGCGAGAGTGTCGGCGGATGCATGGCTGAGCACCTCAACGAGGCCATTGAGGAGAACCACGGCGACTACGAGCACACGTTGCATGACGAAGGGGTCCAGAGCGACCTCGAGAAGTGCTTTGATGCCCCGAACCCGATCCTCCCCGAGACCAACGAGGTCATCTGGGGGGCGCTTTCCTTTGGTCTCTTGTTCTTCTTCATGGCAAAGAAGGGCTTCCCGGCTGTCAAGGGTGCCATGGACGCACGGGCCGAGCGGATTGCCAGTGACTTGGATGCGGCCGAGCAGGCCAAAATCGATGCCAGGGCGGTGGAAGCCGACTATCAGGCCAGGTTGGGTGATGCCAAGGGTGAGGCTTCCAGGTTGATTGATGAGGCTCGAGCTGCTGCCGACCAGTTAAAAGTTGACCTGTCGGCTCGAGCTGAGGCCGACATCGCCGACATGCGTGAGCGTGCGGCAGCCGACATCGAATCGGCCCGTCAGCAGGCGATCGCCGACCTCCGCGCCGAGGTCGCCGGGATTGCCCTGGGTGCAGCCGAGCGGGTCGTGCAGTCCAGCCTTGATGCCGAGGTCCAGGGCCGCCTAATCGACGCCTACATCGATGAGGTGGCTGGGAGCAATGGTTGATTCTCGGGTTGGCGCCTACGCAGACGCACTCTTCGCCGTTGCAGCGGCCGAGGGAAACTTGGCTGCTGTCGAAGACGAGTTGTTCCAGTTTGCCCAAGCACTGGGTTCAAACGACGACTTGCTTGCGACCCTCACCGATGAGGCGGTTCCAGCTGTGCGCCGTCAGCAGGTGGTCGAGGACCTGCTCGACGGGAAGGCATCGGCAACCACTTCTGCACTGGTTTCGATGGTTGTTGCAGCCGGCCGCGCCGCCGACCTACCGGCAATCGTCACTGCCGTGGTTGAGCGGGGTACTGCATCCCGCAACAAGGCGGTAGCCACAGTCCGCTCGGCAATCGACCTGAGCACCGACCAGCGCAGTCGCCTCGAGGCGGCCATCCACACCTCCACCGGTAAAGAGGTAGAGGTGAAGGTGGTCATCGACCCGTCCGTACTGGGCGGCGTCATCACCGAGATTGGTGACGACATTATCGACGGCAGCATCCGCCGTCGCCTCAACCAACTCCGAGAGAGCTTTCGCTAAGCAGCGGAAGACACATTCGCACACGAGACGAGAGAGAAAATGCCTGAACTCATGATTGACACGGCAGACATAGCCGCTGCGATCCAAAAGAACCTGGCCGGCTTTGAGCCCAGCCTCGAGCAGAGCCAGGTTGGCCATGTGACCGAGGTCGGTGATGGCATCGCCCGCGTGTCGGGCCTGCCCGACGCTGCCGTCAACGAACTACTCCAATTTGAGAGTGGCACTTTCGGCCTGGCGTTGAACCTCGACGAGGAAGCCATCGGTGCGGTGGTTCTAGGCGAGGTCAACGACATCGAAGAGGGTCAGACGGTACGTGCCACCGGAGACATCTTGTCTCTCCCTGTTGGTGACGGCCTTCTTGGTCGTGTCGTGAACGCCTTGGGAGAGCCGATCGATGGCAAAGGTCCGCTCACCAACACGGTGCAGCGCCGCATGGAGATCCAGGCCCCGGGGATCATGGGTCGTAAACCCGTGCACGAGCCCATGCAGACTGGAATCAAGGCCATTGATTCGCTCATCCCGATTGGCCGCGGCCAGCGCGAACTCATTATCGGTGACCGCAAGACTGGAAAGACCACGATCGCGATCGACACCATCATCAACCAGGCTGGCCAAGGCGTGAACTGCGTATACGTGGCCATCGGCCAGAAAGCCTCCACGGTCGCTCAGAACGTGGCTGTGCTTGAGGCCCACGGCGCCATGGAGTACACGGTTGTTGTCGTGGCTCCTGCTTCGGAGCCAGCACCGTTCAAGTACCTGGCTCCCTATGCCGGGTGTGCAATGGGCCAGCACTGGATGGACAACGGTGGTCATGCCCTTGCTGTTTACGATGACCTGTCCAAGCAGGCAGAGGCCTATCGCCAGATGTCGCTGCTGTTGCGTCGCCCACCGGGCCGCGAAGCCTTTCCAGGTGACGTGTTCTACCTCCACAGTCGCCTTCTGGAGCGGGCCGCCAAACTCAGCGACGACCTAGGTGCAGGGTCCATGACGGCTCTACCGGTCATCGAGACCAAGGCTGGTGACGTCTCGGCGTTCATCCCCACCAACGTGATTTCGATCACAGATGGCCAGATCTTCCTTCAGGACGACCTATTCAAGTCGGGTGTTCGTCCGGCCGTCGACGTTGGCATCTCGGTGTCACGTGTCGGCTCTGCCGCCCAGGTCAAGGCCATGAAGACAGCTGTCGGCACGCTTAAGTCCGACCTTCAGCAATTCAGGGAGCTTGAGGCCTTTGCGGCATTTGGATCTGATCTGGATGCCGTGTCGCAGGCCCAGTTGGACCGTGGGTACAGGCTCGTCGAACTCCTCAAACAGGGCCTCAACTCGCCACTTTTGGTCGAGGAGCAGGTCGTGTCCATAATGGCTGGAACCCGTGGTTACCTCGACGGGGTCGCTATCGGCGACGTGCAACGCTTCGAGGCCGAACTCCTGGACTGGTTCCGCACCCGCGAGATCGCCCAACTGGATGCAATTCGCGAAACCGGAAAGATTGCTGACGAAGGTGTTTTCGAGGCCGCGATTGCTGCCTTCGTAGAGCAGTTTCAGTCCTCAGAAGCCGACACCGATATTCATGCCGGCTCGGGTGCAGAGGAGACAGGCTCACACATCGTCGATGCCGACACGACGCTCCCTGAAGAGGACATCACCGTTGGTGAAAGTGAGGCTGGCTCCGGGTGATCCCAACTGTCCGACCTGACCGTGCCATGGGCACCCGCTTACCTGTGAGGGCGCGCGCTGTGGCTGCATTGGGAGATGACCATGGCAGGTGGTAGGGAGCGGGTCCTGCGGCGCCGGATCACGAGCGTCCAGAAGACCAAGAAGATTACGAGGGCCATGGAACTCATCGCCGCTACACGGGTCATGAAGGCCCAACAGCGGGCACGGGCATCGGCACCGTATTCCCGGCAGATCACGCAGGTCATTGAGAACCTGGCCGCGGCCGGTACCGAGGTCGATCATCCTCTGCTGCGTGAGGCCGAGAAGGTCGAGCGGGTAGGTGTGGTTCTTATCACTTCAGACCGTGGTCTGGCAGGCCCGTACAACTCCGCGATCATCAGGGCAGCCGAGCGCCAAGTGCAGAATGCCCGAGCCGAGGGTGCCGACTACGCACTCATCATTATTGGTAAGAAGGGCCGTGATTACTTCCGGTTCCGTAACTACAGGATTGATTCGTTCACCGAGGGCATCAGCGACAACCCCACATACGAGGACGCCAAGGCCGTGGCCGGCACCGTGGCCCAGCTGTTTGAGTCCGGCGAGATCGACAGGGTTGAGCTGGTCTATACCGAGTTCATAACTATCGGTAGCCAGAAGGTCGTTGTCAGGCGGTTCTTGCCCCTGGAGAGCACTGAGACCATGGCTGCGGAGGGCCACGGCGAGGCTGGAGCGGTGGCGTCCTTCGAGTTTGAGCCCTCTCCAGAGGCGGTGCTCGAGGCCCTGCTTCCCCGTTACGTTGAAGCCCGCCTTTTCGGTGCGTTGCTGGAATCGGCTGCATCCGAGCACGCCAGCCGCCAGCGAGCCATGAAGGCCGCTACCGACAACGCTGAGGACATGATCCTCAAGTTGTCCCGCGAGATGAACCAGGCCCGCCAGGACGCCATCACCACAGAGATCATGGAGATTGTGGGTGGAGCCGAGGCCCTTGGCAGCGGTGATGACGAGACGACCGAAACACAGGTGCCCGTGGGCGCCCAAAACTGACCGACCAAATCGCTTCAAAACCAGAAGAGAGCCAGGAGCAACAATGACCGTCACCGAAGCCGCAGAGGCCGTCCATCTCAAAGATGGGTACATCGTCGGCATCGCCGGGCCTGTGATCGATGCCCAGTTCCCGTCAGGTGAACTCCCTGAGATCAACACGGCCCTCGAGTTTGACGTGGTCGTCGATGGCCAGAGCATCACGATCATCGCTGAAGTCGCCCAGCAGATCGGTGACGGCCGTGTGCGTGCCATCGCCATGAAGCCAACCGACGGCCTCACTCGTGGCACCGTGGTCCGAAACACCGGCAGGGGTATCACAGTTCCAGTGGGGGATGTGACCTTGGGGCACGTTTTCAACGTCACCGGCAACCAACTAGACAACGAGCCTCTAGGTGACATCACCGAACGTTGGGAGATCCACCGTGAGGCTCCGGCATTCGACACCCTTGAGCCCAAGGCCCAGATGTTTGAGACCGGCGTGAAGGTAATCGATCTACTCACCCCCTACCTGCAGGGCGGCAAGATCGGCCTGTTCGGTGGGGCCGGTGTGGGCAAGACGGTCCTTATCACTGAGATGATCAACCGCGTGGCCACCAACCACGGTGGCGTGTCGGTATTCGCAGGTGTTGGCGAGCGCACCCGGGAGGGCACCGACCTCTACCTGGAGATGGGTGAGTCTGGTGTGCTCGAAAAGGCCTCCTTGGTCTACGGGCAAATGGATGAACCGCCGGGCGTGCGGCTTCGAGTCGCCCTCTCGGCGCTCACCATGGCTGAGTACTTCCGCGACGTGCAGGGCCAGGATGTCTTGTTGTTCGTCGACAACATTTTCCGGTTCGTCCAGGCGGGCTCTGAGGTGTCGACCCTGCTAGGTCGTATGCCATCGTCTGTGGGCTACCAGCCCACCTTGGCTGATGAGATGGGCCAGCTCCAGGAGCGCATAACGACTACGCGTGGGCGCTCCATCACATCCATGCAGGCCGTGTACGTACCCGCTGACGACTACACCGACCCGGCCCCGTTCACGTCGTTTACGCACTTCGACGGAACCACCGAGTTGAGCCGCGACATTGCCGCCTTGGGCATCTACCCAGCTGTTGATCCGCTGGCTTCCACATCGACGATCCTCACCCCCGAGGTGGTGGGAGAACGGCACTACGACACAGCGCGCCAAGTGCAGGAGATCCTTCAGCGCTACAAGGAACTACAGGACATCATCGCGATTTTGGGTCTCGACGAACTCTCAGAAGAAGACAAGATCACCGTGGCGAGGGCCCGCAAAGTCCAGCGCTTCCTTTCCCAGCCCATGAACGTGGCCGAGGTATTTACCGGCCTGCCGGGCGTCACCGTTCCAGTTGAAGAGACAGTCGACTCGTTTGCTGCCATTGTCGAAGGTGATCTGGACGATTTGCCAGAGCAAGCCTTCCTGAACGTCGGTGGCGCCGACGATGCGCGTCGCAAGGCCCGCGAGCTCGAGGACTAGAGCTCACTATGACGTTTCAGGTTGAGCTGGTCTCCCCGGAGGGCATTGCCTATAGCGGTGAGGCCGAGATGGTCATTGCCCGTACCGTAGGTGGTGGCGAGATTGCCTTTCAGCCAGGTCACGTGCCGTTCATCGGTGTGCTTGCAGTCTGGTCAGTCGACGTTGTCCACCCCGACGGAGGGCGCGACACCCTCGCTGTCCACCGTGGCTTTGTACAAGTGGCGGGTACGAAGGTGAGCATTCTCTCGGACGTTTCCGAGGCTGCCAGTGAGATCGACGTAGACCGTGCCCGTGTCGCCAAAGAGGTGGCCGAGGCGGCACTGGGCGCCGACAGGGATGACGAGACCGCACAGGAAGCCCTGGCCAGGGCCGACGTCAGGCTGAAGGTGGCAGACAGCAATACTCAGTAGCCAAAGGAGTATTCCTCGAGTTTGTCGAGTTTGTGGTGTGCATCGATGACGCGCACGGTACCCGACATGGACCTCATGACGATCGACTGAGTGTGTGCTGCACCGGTCGTGTACTGAACGCCCTTGAGAAGGTCACCGTCGGTGATGCCGGTGGCAGCAAAAAAGCAGTTGTTGCCCGAAACCAGGTCATCGGTGTGCAGCACCTGGTCCAGGTCGTAGCCAAGTTCGGTTGCAGCGGTGCGTTCGGCTTCGTTACGTGGCCAGAGTGTTCCCTGGATTGCACCGCCGAGGCACTTCAGTGCGGCTGCCGCAATTACACCTTCTGGAGTGCCCCCGATACCGAAGAGCACGTCGGCACCGGCACCAGACCAACCGGCTGAGATGGCACCCGCGACATCGCCGTCGGGGATGAGGCGGATCCTGGCTCCGGCTTCGCGCACCTCAGCGATCAACTCGGAGTGCCGGTCCCGGTCGAGAATTACTGCTGTTAGATCACGAACCTTTTCATCCTTGGCCTCGGCGATCAGGTTCAGGTTCTCTGTTGGTGATTTAGTGATGTCGATTACGTCCGCACAGACTGGACCTACGGCGATTTTTTCCATGTAGACGCACGGTCCAGGGTCGAACATGGTGTCGCGTTCACTGGCGGCAATGACGGCGATGGCGTTGGCACGGCCCAGCGAGGTGAGCGTGGTCCCGTCAATCGGGTCGACAGCGATATCGGTTCTGGGAGGCATTCCGTTGCCGAGAGACTCGCCGTTGTAGAGCATCGGCGCTTCGTCCTTCTCGCCCTCACCGATGATGACGATTCCGTCCATGTTGACAGAGTTGAGGACGTGGCGCATTGCATCGACTGCGGCTCCATCGGCACCTTCTTTGTCACCTCGGCCCATCCAGCGGGAGGCTGCTAGCGCTGCTGCCTCGGTGACCCTAACCAGTTCGAGTGCCAGGTTGCGGTCGGGGGCCATGGGCTGGTCAGTCATGCCCCCGACGTTAGCGCCCGGTCAAGGCCATGCGGATCCTTCAGGGCCAGATTGTCTAATTGCATGCCAGGTAGTTTCAGAAGAGGCCTTCAGGTGTCAGGATGGCGCTCGTGAGACGGTGCTTCCAATGCGGGATCGAGTATGCGGCTGGCGTGTCCGACTGTGTCGAGTGTGGTATCGAGTTGGTCGATGGGGCCCCATCTGTCGAGGTTGGGCCGACGGTCCAGGACCAGTTGGCTTATGAACTCCACGAATGGGCGGGCGAGAGCCGTCGCATCCTGGACCAGTTGCTCAGCGCCCAGGGCATCCCCCATACCTGGCAGGGTGCCACGCTTGTTGTTTCTGAGGTCGACGAGGCTGCCGTTGACCTTGCAGTCGAGGAAGCCGAGTCGACGGGAACGCCCAAGTTGGATTCCGATGGCGAGCAGTTGGCCTATGAGATGTCGGGATGGGGTGCCGACGAGCAGACGGCTTTCAGTGAACTGCTGGGCAGGTTGGCAGTTGCGCACGAGTTCGATTCTCAGGGTGACTTGGTCGTGATGGCTGTCGACGAGGACACCGTGGAGTCGGCCATCGATGCTTTCCAGGGGGCCGTTGATGATCGGCCGGAGTTGGAAGGGCTTGATGCCAACAGCCTTCTGACGGACCTTTTCGTGGCCTGCGACAGACTCCGGCGCGACGCCCGAGACAACTCCGGCGTGGAAAACCTGGTTGGCCTCGCTCCAGTGCTTGGCAACCACCGGCCACCGTTTGGTATCGACCCCGTCCTATGGAACTCACTGGGGGAGCGGGCGGCCGACTTAGCAGGCATGTTGGCTGACGGCGGGGCGGAACATGACGACATGTGCTCCCGGGCCGCCGAGTTGGCCGAGATACTTCGCCAGATCGTCTGAGGATCGACTGCGCAGCATCCATTTGAATGGGGACAGCTAGGCGTGTGATAGGAACTGCTTCCTCAGGTACTGGCAAGCAGGAGGCACGAAGATGCGCTTTTTTCAGTTGATGGAGTTCCGGTCTACTGCAGAGGATGCGATTACTGAACTCCACCGCTTCAGGGACTTGATGGGCGACCAGACAACTGCTCGCCGGTGCACGGTTTGTGTCGACCGCGAAGATCCGGGTCTCATTATCCAGATTGTCGAGTTTGACTCCTATGAGGAGGCCATGGCCAACAGTGAGCACGAGATAACACAGGACGAGGCAGCCAAGATTGAAGAGTCAAGCGGTGGTGTCACGTTCAGGAACCTTGACGTGGTTGAGGTTGTGGAGATCTGAGGCCCATTGCTCCTAATGCTCAGGTGGCAACTACCTGCGGTCTCGGGCCAGCGGCCAGTGCCCGCCAGAGGGAGCGGTAGGAAGGCCAGATCAGGTCGGTGGTTAGGTAGCCATCTTCGATGAGTGCCCGATGGAGACGTGGGAGGTGCCTCATCGGAACGGTTGGATCAACGTGGTGTGCCACGTGGTAGCCGACATTGCAGGGGACTAACAGAGCTTGTGCCAGCGGATTTTGGCGTACGTGGCGGCTGGCCCTGCGACGGTCCGCTGACCGAGTCATGCCGCCGTGTTCAGCAATGGCACGGAGCCTGTTCACCGGATGGTAGAGAAATGCCCAAGGGACGACCCACATGAACAGGTAGAGCCATGGGTGTCCAGCTAGGGCGAATACTGCCGCAATGAGTACCTGCCCAGCCAGCAACATGAGGGTCAGTTTCCGGTGCTGGACATTACCCAACTGTTGGAACCGTGGACGTAGGATCCGAAAAGCCGACACTCCACTGGCATCCCTGATCAGCTTTCGAAGCATCGACGATGGGCTTATCGGGTAGAGAGCATAGAGCAAGAAGTCGGGCTCCTTCGGGCCGAACTCGTCGCGGTGGTGGTTGATGTGACCCAGACGGTAACCGTGGCTGCCGGTACCAAAGGTCAACCAACCGATGAGGGTGATTCCTACCAGGTCATTCAGGCGCCGGTTTGAAAACAGCACTCGATGGGCGGCCTCGTGGTGGAGGATGAAAAGGCGGTTCTGAGCCAATGCCATTGTTGGTATGGCCAACACCCAGGCAACCGGGTGGTTGAGGGTGACAGCGGCCCAGACCACAAGTGCGGGTAGGGCCACGGTTGTGATTACTGTGACGATGTTACGGGTGACGGGGATGTGTCTCAGTTCGTCACGGAAGGTGTCTCTGGGACGACCATCTGGGTGGAGGCGGGCACTTCCGGAAAAGGGCGAGGGGTTGGGTGCCATGCCCCCGGTCATGGTGGACACCAGTGTGTCATGGTCGTCGGTGTTGCCCATGGGGTGAGACTATCGGTGTCTCCGGGGAGGCACCGGATCGCGCCTACCATCGCTGGATGTCCGCAGCCGGAATCTTTCTAACCCCCGGCGCCGGGTCCAATCGCGACCAGATGGGCCTTGTTGCCCTTGCTGATCACTTGTCTCCACTGCCGGTCAAGCGGATGGACTTCGTCTACCGAATAGCAGGTAGACCGTTTCCAGACAGGGCGCCAAAGCTTGTTGATGAGGTGCGTGAAGGGGTTGCAGCGATGGCTGCGGACCTGGGCGTTGAGTCAGGTGACCTTGTGCTAGGGGGGCGCAGTATGGGTGGTCGGATCTGCTCGATGGCTGTTGCAGGTGGCCTCCCCGCTTGTGGGCTGGTGCTTATCAGCTACCCACTACACCCCCCCCGAAAGCCCGAGAACTTGAGAGTGGACCACTTCCCCGATATCGACGTGCCATGCCTGTTCGTGTCCGGAGACCGCGACGAGTTCGGCTCCCCGGAGGAGTTTGACAAGCACCTGCCAGCGATTTCCGGTCAGGTCACCATGGTGTGGATTCCCAAGAAGCGCCACGATCTTCGAGACGCCGAGGATGCCGTGTGTGAAGTGGTAGAGGGCTGGCTTGATGGCCTCTAGTCAGGTGATTCAGCCAGTGGGACATCATCGGGATTCAGTGTCTCCAACTCAACTCGTGCAGTCTCGGGGAACCGAGTCAGCACAAGTACGGCAGCCAGAATGGGGCCGATACCGACAATTGCCAGGGCATGCCCGTAGTTGTCGAGGCGGTCGACGATGACGCCCACGAGCACCAGGCCAGTTGCGCTACCGAGTACACCGAGAGTCACGATGATCCCGTTGGCCCTTGCTCGATGGGTCGTAGAAAACAACTCTGGACCGTAGACACCGAGAGCCACGGTCAACGCACCGAGCACCACTCCGACCAGGTGGCTTGCCCACATCAACCCGCCTGACAAGTAGTAACTGGCTACGAGCCAAACTGTGCCAGCCACGAGGCCGGCGGCTCCCACGCCTCTCCGTCCACGGGTGTCAGCCAGTCGCCCTGCAACGAAGATCCCGATTCCGGCCGGGGTTGATGTGAACAGGGTGAATAGGGCTATCCCTGAGGCGCTATAGCCCCGGTGGTCCTTGAGGAAGTCGTTTTGGAACTGGCTGGCCGGAGCGGCGAATACCAGCAACAAGAAGGCGGTTGTTGCCAAGAGGAGCAGTCGGCGGTGCTCAGCTGAGCGGCTGGTCGGTCGTAGCAGTCTGCTGGAAGTCATGCTGGGCCTGTTGGCCGAAAATCGTCTCGACTCGGGTAGCCGTCGAGCAACCGCCACCAATCCCGGGAGTGCCAGAAGTGGTACCAGATAAACGATTCGCCAGCCGCGCTCATCGAGGTCTGCCACCGGCAGCACCCAGACGGCCATTCCGGCTCCGAGGGCGGCGGAAAGGGCCAGGATGCTCACTCCGTAAGCACGCGACCCACGGGGTAGTTCTTCAGCTGCGAATACCCCTATCAAGATCCCCATTCCCATGGTCAAGCCCCTAGCGACCATCTGAGTGCTGCCAAGGAACCAGAGCCCCGTCGAGGCGGCGCCCAGGGCGGTTATCACAACGGCAAGGGCGGCAGCGCCCATGAGGAGGCTGCGTCGTCCCCTCCTGTCGGCCAGCGCCACGACGACCAGTGCCACGATGATCCCTAGGCGCACCAGGGCCAGTGTCAGACCCTGGGCAGTGTCACTGCGGTCGAATTCATCGGCGGCGAACGTGATGGTCTGGGTGATGACAGTTCCCAGGTACCCGTCAACCACCTGTATCAGAGCAAGAAGGCTGAGTACTCTGGCTGCGCGGGCATCCAGCCGTTCGGGTGGCGCCCACCAAGGGTTTGAGCGGCGACGTAGGCCGTAGCGCATCGGCCACCAAAAGACAACCCACCAGACCGGCGTGGCCATCGTGTAACTGAACCGCTCGGTTACCCGATGGCCGTCGCCATCAGGTAGGACCTCAAGTTTTCGTTCATAATGTTCGAACGGTCCCTCGGCGAGGCCGAATATGTCATTGCCCAAGTCCGTCTCACCGACCAGGTCGTTGCGTGGAGTGCGTAGTTCGGCCAACTCGGCATCATCTACGAGGTGCTCAACAGCGAGGTTGTGAGCAGGCTTATTGATGGGGTTGCCTTCCGGTCGGGTCGGGGGCGCAGCATACTTATGTGGTGAATGGCACTATCCCGGTTGACGGGCCAACCTACATACGCGTCGGGCAGTCTGGAGCTTTGTCTGGAACTGTGCGCGTATCGGGTGCCAAGAACTCGGCACTCAAGCTGATGGCGGCTGCCCTGCTGGCGCCCGGAGAGTTCACTATCCGCGGTGTGCCCCACATTGCCGACGTTCGATGGATGGGGGAGTTGCTTGAGCAGATGGGCGTAGGGGTGTCCCAGGAGGGAGGAGTGCTCACCCTCGATGTTCCCGAAATCGTCAGACCTGAGGCTCCCTACGAGTTGGTGGAGCGGATGCGTGCCTCCATCGTGGTGCTTGGCCCTTTGTTGGGCCGTTTCGGTGCCGCAAGGATCTCTGTTCCCGGCGGTGACGACTTTGGTCATCGCCCCATTGACATGCACCTCCGGGGTCTCGAGGAACTGGGGGCCACGTTCACCACCAGTCATGGCTACATCGAGGGTCGTGTTGACCACCTTGAGGGAACGACGGTGCTGCTTCCATATCCGAGTGTCGGTGCCACTGAAAACCTGCTGATGGCAGCCGTTCTTGCCCGGGGAACGACAGTGCTCGAGAATGTCGCCCGCGAACCCGAAATTGCAGACTTGGCGGTCTTCTTGAACGCGATGGGTGGCCAGGTCAGGGGTGCTGGCACCTCCACGATCACGATTGATGGCGTTGAGGGGTTGGAGGCAGTGGAACACACCGTTGTGCCGGACCGCATTGAGGCCGCCACTTACATGGCAGCGGTCGGTATGGCTGGAGGTGAGGTGGAGATTGTAGGGGCCAGGCCCGAACACATGGAGATGCTGCTAGTGAAGTTGCGGGAGATGGGGCTTGACTTCTCACCAACCGTCGACGGGTTGACGGTGAAAGCTGTGGGCCGTCGCCGCTCAGTCGACGTGGCGACACTTCCCTATCCGGGGGTCGCCACTGACTACCAACCACTGATTGTGACGCTGCTTGCTACTGCGGACGGTGTGGGGATCGTTACTGAAAACGTGTTTGGTGGTCGCTTTCGCTACATAGATGAACTATTGCGAATGGGGGCCGACATAAGGGCTGAGGGGCATCACGCCGTTATCAGGGGGGTGGACTCACTTTCTGGTGCCCAGGTCCGTGCACCTGACATCCGTGCAGGAGCCGCACTCGTTATCGCTGGCCTAGTGGCTGACGGTGAGACGCTCATCGGTGACGCCCACCACGTTGAGCGCGGCTACCAAGACCTCGTGGGGAACCTGGTATCCCTTGGTGCCGAAGTCAGCTACTCGTCACCCGGTTGATCGGTCCCGGTTCCGTCCTGTCGGACCTCTCCGAGTCTGCGGGCCCGGCGGTCGGCTATCCACAGCAGGCCGGCCAGTACACACATGGGTAGGGCTACCAGCAGGATCTCGTCCCAACCGCCCTGGTGGGCCAAGACACCCACCCAAACGACGGCCTCGATGATCATTCCGACAATCTAGGTCTCCTGGTTCCGGGTGCGACCCGAAGGTGTGGTCGGCGAACGGCGCTGCGAGACTGTAGTCATGAGTCTTGATGTCACAGCCGAGGTTCCAGTGGGTGACCTCCTAGCCGAGGTCACCAGGGTGATCGACATAATCAGGCCGGCAATCCAGGCAGACGAAGGAGACATCCAACTTCACGGGGTTGATGAGACAACCGGTGAGGTGACCGTCGAACTGATGGGAGCCTGTGTCAGTTGCCCTGCCTCCGACCAGACCCTTAAGGCAGGCATTGAAAGGATCCTCAAAGACCGGGTGCCCGCGGTGACCGCCGTTATTAACGTGGGCGATACTTTCGTTGACCATGCCACCGCAGTGAGACTCTGACCATGGACGACCTCCAGTTCATCAGAGTCGAACGCCACCCGGTGGGGGAAACCGGTGGGGAGCGGGGATGGGGTGGTGACGTGGTGGTCGTAGTTCTTGATAGACCAAAGGTGAATGCCCTTAACGCTGACCTTTTGAGAGAACTCGGCCAGATCGCTGAGGCCTGCACAGTTGACCCTCCTGGTGCGTTGGTGGTTACCGGTGGTGGTCGCCACTTCGCTGCTGGTGCCGAGATCAGTGACTTCACCCAAGCAGTCACCCGCATACCCCTGGCCGAGGCTTTTTTGGCCTCATTTACCGCTCTTGCGGCCGTGCCCTGCCCAACGATCGCTGCGGTCAACGGCTTTGCCCTGGGAGGTGGAGCCGAGTTGGCCATGTGCTGCGATTTCCGAATCGCCGGGGAGGGAGCGGTGCTAGGACAGCCTGAGATTCTCCTCGGTATCATCCCAGGGGGTGGTGGAACCCAGCGCTTGGCTCGCCTGGTTGGCCCGGCGAAGGCCAAGGAACTCATCTTCAGCGGAGCCCAACTTCCGGCGACTGAGGCTCTCGATATCGGCTGGGTCGACGAGGTCGTGCCTGATGACGAAGTGCTGGCACGAGCCATCGAACGTGCTTCGATTTACGCGAATGGGCCGCGTGTAGCCATCCGTGCAGCCAAGCGGGCCATCGACGGTGGCCTTGAGGGCAGCCTCGCTGACGGAATCAACCTTGAGTACGACCTGTTCGTGGACCTGTTCGACACCGACGACGCCACAACCGGTGTGGCCTCGTTCTTTGAGCACGGCCCCGGTAGGGCCGAGTTCACCGGCACCTGATCAGGGGCCCGTCGCCTTCACCACGGTTGAGTGACGTGAGCGACCAGTTCATCGCCGCATTCCAATCCTTTGCCAGGTCAGAGGGAATCCGAACGCCCGATTTGGGACAGCCGATGGCGCTTCTGGCGGAAGCTCTAGGGCGGGTGTCGAGGTTGGATCCAGTTGAGCGACCGAACGTGCCCGTGGTTGAAAACCATCTGACCGATTCACTTGAGATGGCGGAGGGCCCTGTGGGCGACCTCCTACGGTCCGTTCTTCCTGACGTCGGTTGGGCTCAGCCGTACCCCGAGCATGTGGGTGAACCCGACATGGATGCTCTCAGGGCCGGCTACGGCTATGCGCTCATCGTTGGCTCATTGGAGAACTCGTGTCGGGGTGACGCGTCCCCGCTGTACACCAGCGAGGAGATCCTTGCCGGAGCTGTACTCCACGGGCCCCGTGTCGCCTACCCGTCCCATGTGCACAGGGCTACCGAGGTCTACTGGGTGGCTTCCGGGACTGCTGACTGGCAGAAGGGGGATTCCTGGAGTCGTCATGGACCGGGTGCGGCCATCCTCCATGACACGGGGGTGCGACATGCAACAGTCACTGGCGATGAGCCGACTTTGCTCCTCTTCGCTTGGGTGACCGACCCCCACTCGATCCCTGTCATCGTAAGGCTCTGATTCCCATCCCGACCCTGACATCGGGCGGCGACCTAGCGCCGGTACCGTGCGGCCGGTGAGCAACCCGATGAACGGTGACACATGCGATTGGCACCCAGAGCGGCGGGCAGGGGTGAGCTGCCAACGGTGCACCCGGATGATCTGTGGAGAGTGCATGCACACGGCCTCGGTCGGTTTCCACTGTCCCGAGTGCGCCGGGCCGATCGTTGTTGGCAGATCGCATCGCCCACGGCTGCGAACCATCGGTACCGTCGGCATGCAACACGATGACGGCCGTAGCGCAACGATGGCGATCATCGCCTTGAACGTCGCTGCTTTCTTATGGACCCTTGTTTCGGGAGGTTCGCTCGCTGGCGGTGGAGGGAATACCACTATCGACTTCGGACTGCTCGGTTACGGCAGGGTGCGCGATGGTTTTTCCATCATTCACATCGGTATTGCCGAAGGTGAGTGGTGGCGGCTTGCCACGGGTGCGTTCTTGCACGGTGGGCTGTTACACCTGGTATTCAACATGTTCTTAGCGTGGATGCTCGGCCACCAGTTAGAGCGACTCCATGGCCCTGGTCGCTTCGTCGGTCTGTACACGGCGTCGTTGGCCGCCGGATCCTTGGGTGTGATGATCCTCGATCCATTGGCATTGACCGTGGGTGCCTCCGGGGCAGTGTTTGGCCTGATGGGGGCCACGCTTGTCCATCAGCTTCGGCGGGGGATCAACCCATGGAGCTCAGGTGTTGGTGGGTTGGTGGTGATCAACTTGGTGTTTACGGTAAGTCGACCCGGCATCAGTCTTGGCGGACACGTTGGTGGCCTGATCGGTGGTGCAGTTGTGGCGTGGATGATCGATGAGGCTGAGCGCCGAAGGGCGCCACGGTTCGTGGGGTCGTTCCTGCCCGTCGTGTCCTCACTCGTGTTCGGTGCTGGTGCCATCTGGGCGGCAGGAAGCTGGGCCAACCCGCTCCTTGGCTGAACGGTAAGGCTGGAGAGCACGCTGGCAGTTGGTCGAAAGTATGTCGGTAGCGGCCAAGCGCTGGGCACAGGTTCGCCGTAGTCTCGGTGGGGTGGAGGAGCGGTCTGACCGGCAGGTCTACCTGGACCATGCGGCTAGCACACCGCCGCGCCCCGAGGTGGTCGAGGCGATGCTGCCGTGGTTGGCTGAGCACCCAGGCAATCCATCTGGATCCCATCGCCTAGCACGTGACGCCCGCAGGGCGATCGATGATGCCCGTGATGCCGTTGCGGCTTTAGTGGGATTGGATGCAGGCGGTGTGGTGTTTACGAGCGGAGGTACCGAGGCTGACAACTTGGCGGTAGACGGTGTGCTGGGGGCCGATTCTGGTGTTGCAGTGTGTTGTAGTACCGAGCATGTGGCTGTTTTGGAGCCGGTAAGGGACTCGGACGGGGTGGTCCTGTCAGTCGACGCGGGAGGTCGCATCGACCTAGGTGCACTGGCTGAAACCCTCGACTCCGTGGCTGATATCAAACTGGTGTCGGTGATGGCAGTCAATAACGAGACCGGAGTGATCAGCCCGGTAGCCGAGGTCGCCTCGATGGTCGCCGAGCGTGCACCCGGTGCCGTGGTCCACTGTGATGCCGTGCAGGCAGCGGCATGGCTGGACCTGCCCAGCACCTGTCAGGGTGCACACCTGGTGAGCATTACTGGCCACAAATTCGGTGGCCCCAAGGGAGCTGGGGTGCTGGCACTTGACGGCAACATCCCCCTATCTCCGATGCTGCGCGGAGGAGGTCAAGAGCGGGAGCGTCGCAGTGGCACCCAGAACGTGCCTGCCATTGTGGGCCTGGGTCGCGCCGCCGAGTTGGTCATGGAAGATCGCAAGGACACAGCAGACAGGGTGGCGGCAATGAGAGATCGCCTGGAGGCCGGCTTGTTGGCGTCGGTTCCCGGCACCCGCTGCACAGTTCCTGAAGGTGTCGAGCGGATTCCAGCCGTGACACACCTATGTTTCGAGGGAGTTGAGAGTGAGGCCCTCCTATACCTGTTGGAACAGGAGGGGATTTGTGCCAGTGCAGCGTCGTCGTGTTCCAGTGGTGCTCAGGAATCCAGCCATGTTCTGGCTGCGATGGGAGTTGACCGAGAGATGGCGGCAGGGTCTCTGCGTCTTTCCCTTGCATGGCCAACCACTGAGGAGGACGTGGACCATGCGCTGTCAGTTATCCCCGGAATCGCGAGATGCCTGTCGGCGGGCACCTGATGGCTACACGGCGGGTGATGGTTGCCATGTCAGGTGGTGTTGATTCATCTGTGGCAGCTGCCCTAGTGCAAGAAACTGGCCATGATGTGGTTGGGGTGACGCTCCGGCTGTGGGGCGGTGAGTCCGACTCGGGTTGCTGTTCGGTATCTGATGTCGACGACGCACGACGGGTGGCTGACGCTCTTGGCATTGACCACCACGTATTCAACATGAGTGATGATTTCAATCGACATGTGGTGGAGCCGTACGTCGCAGACCATGCTGCTGGTCGTACGCCCAACCCGTGTGTTGAGTGCAACCGGCACATCAAGTTTGACCGACTGCTACGGCGTGCCCAGTCACTTGGGTTTGATCGGCTGGTAACAGGCCACCACGCCCGAGTTGTAGAAATTTCTGATGGGACCAGGCGCATTGCCAGGGCTGTTGACCCCGGCAAGGACCAGTCCTACGTACTACACATGTTGGACCAAGAGGTCCTAGCTTGCCTTGACCTGCCGGTCGGTGAGATGTCCAAGGAAGATGTCAGGAAGCGGGCAAAGACCCTTGGTTTGCGTACGGCCAACAAGCCCGACAGTCAGGACGTGTGCTTCATCACCAGTGCATCCCGCGGTGGGGGCGGCAGGCGCGAATTCCTACGCCGGCGGATCCCCCTAACTGCCGGACGGGTCGTGGACGGTTCTGGAGCCGAGGTGGGTCGGGTCGATGCTGTGGAAATGGTCACGCTAGGCCAGCGAAAGGGTATGGATCTGGCCGGCGGCAATACCCCCAGATATGCGACGGCGGTCGACACTACGACTGCAACGGTCACCGTCGGGCCGGCAGCGGACCTATTTGTCGATACCACTCCAGTTAGTGGCGCGGGTTGGGCTAACAGGCCTGTGGAAGGTCGCGTGCTGGTACAGACAAGTGCCCATGGCAAGCCGGCTTCAGCCTTCCTTCAGGTGGAGAGTTCAGTTGAAGAAGGGCAGATGTTGGTCCGCTGGGATGAGCCTCACCGGAAGGTGGCGCCAGGACAGAGCGTGGTCTTCTACCAGGGGACTCTGGTGCTCGGAGGTGCCCTAGCCTGTTGAGCCTGGTCTATGCATAGGGTTTCAGCCCACCGATAGCCTGCGTCGTTCAGCTTCGACCAGCAACGCGTCGGGCCGTGTAGGGGTGAACAGGAAGGCGCTTACCGACTGCACCTCGGCAACCGAGTTCCTCTTTGCTATGAGCATTTCGTGAGGTTCGGTACAGGCAACCTCAAGAGCCATGCCGTGAGCCGCCTGGCTGAGGTCAAGCGCGTCAGTGTTTGGCCTGGCCGGCCCGATCGACGAGATGCTGGCGCGTGCCAGCAGCGTGGGCTCAGCCAGCGCCAGGTGGTCGTGGAGCACGAGTCCTGCTGGCACTAGGACCACCCACCGACGAGTCAACTGATTGGTGGCCCTAACCGCAAGGGCAACAAGGGGGAATCCGATGACGCAGGCAGCAGTTCCTACGACCCAGCGACTGTCCGCCAATAGCAGCGGCCCCGCGGTGCTGCCCAGTATGGCCACCACCCAGGCCAGGGGCCCTAGCAGGAGAACCACCGGGCCGGGGCCCCTGAGCAGGAATCTCCGCTCGTCGCCGTAAGAGGCCCCGTTAACGAACAGGTCTCCGACCGGTGCTGACAGAGCACTGACCCCAACAAGAAGGCCGGATGTTATTCCGACGATGGCCCACACGGGTTCGTCAGTTGTGACGGCTGCCCAGATCGCTGCAGTCGCAGTCGCGGGGCCACCCATGCGCACGACCGTCAGGGAGAGCGGGTGAGGGATTAGGACAGCCACAAGACCGACTGACCAGAGGACCCAGAGCCCGACAGATGCAGTATTCCTGAGTCCTAACGCTGCCTCGTCGAGGCTGTCTGCCAGTGCAGGTCCAAGCGTGAGAGGCAATACCAGCCAGGTAGCGCGCAGGATCCAGGCTGCTGTCATCTCGGAGCATCGTTCGCCCCTATCGGATCGTCTTTGGAAGGTGCCGCTGGTCACGGCTGCCACGCTAGGGGCAGGTATGTCGTCCGAGGCTTCCCGGGGCTGGGTCGGGCCACAGGTAGAATCAGTGCGTGGGTATTAGGCCAGTTGAGGGGGCTCTGGCCCGGATCGAAGAACTCAGGGAGTTGATCCGTCACCACAATGAGCTTTACCACACTCTGGATTCCCCCCAGATCCCCAATGCCGACTTCGATGCAATGGTGGTTGAGTTACGCGACCTCGAAGCCGCCAATCCTGACCTTGCCGTTCACGGTTCACCTACCTCCGATGTCGGCGGACGGACACTGAACACCTTTGACGAGGTCACCCACACTCTCCCGATGAGGTCGCTTGACAACGCCTTCGACCTGGATGAGTTACGGGCCTGGGCCGAGAGGGTGACAAAGCGCCTGGGTGAGGTACCACCGGCGTGGGTGTGTGAGCTCAAATTCGATGGCCTGGCCGTGTCGCTGCGGTATGAGGATGGGCTCATGGTGCAGGCGGCCACCCGTGGGGACGGCCGCAATGGCGAGGACGTAACAGCGAACGTGGCGACCATTGCAGAAATACCCAGCGCGTTGGCTGCCGGTGCCCCGCCAGTACTTGAGGTACGCGGAGAGGTCTATATGTCAAAGTCCACATTCACCGAACTAAACCGTGTCCGTGAGGAAGCAGATGAAAAGCCATTCGCAAACCCGCGAAACACGGCAGCAGGGTCTCTTCGCCAGAAGGACCCAGCGGTCACGGCCACCCGTGATCTCTCGTTTTGGGCCTACCAGGTAGGTGAGGTGGTGGGCGATGGTGGTGGGACGGAGCCGACCACCCACCACGAGACGCTTCGTTGGCTCAGTGACCTCGGCCTGCCGGTAAACGATCGGGCGATTAGGTTGACCGACTTCGACGACGTGGTCACCCATGTGCTCGCCGTTGAGGCTTCGCGACACGACCTCGACTACGAGATCGACGGGGTCGTAGTAAAGGTCGACGATCTAGCCATCCAGGAGGAGTTGGGTAGCACTGCCCGGGCTCCCCGTTGGGCTATCGCCTACAAGCTTCCTCCTGAGGAGCGGACCACCCGCTTGCTAGAAATCGAGGTTTCCATCGGCCCCGGGGGGCAAGCGACGCCGTTCGCACGCCTAGAGCCTGTTTTCGTGGGTGGGTCTACGGTGGCGGCGGCGACTCTCCACAACGCCGACCAGGTGGGCATCAAGGACGTCCGTCCCGGTGACACTGTCATCGTCCGAAAGGCTGGTGACGTGATTCCCGAGGTGCTGGGACCTGTGCTTTCTGAGCGTCCGGAGGATTCGGTGCCATGGGAGTTCCCGACATCGTGCCCGGTTTGTGGATCACGGCTTGTCCGCCCTGAGGGCGAGGCGGCCACGTTCTGCACCGATTTCTCGTGCCCCCGCCAGGTTCGTGGCCGCATCGAGCATTTCGCTTCCCGCGGGGCGATGGACATCGACGGCTTCGGTGAGGCCCGGGTCGACCTGTTCGTGACTGAGGGCCTGATGGCCGATGTGGGTGACATCTACTCTCTGGACTTCGATCGGATCGCTGAGTTCGATGGATTCGGGGAGACGTCCGTGCAGAACCTCCGCGATGCCATTACCCGGTCGAGGCAACGGCCACTCGGCCGACTTCTGTTTGCCCTGCGGCTTCCACACGTCGGTACAACAGTTGCCGACCAGTTGGCACAGGCATTCGGCAGTGTCGGTCGTCTGGAGGATGCCTGCGTCGAGGAAATTGAGGCCGTTGAGGGGCTCGGTCCCGTGATTGCCAGCAGTGTCCACGACTGGATGCATAGCAAGCCAAATGCCGGCCTCCTTGAACGCCTAAGGGCCGCCGGGATCGATCCGGAAGCATCTGTTTCGAAAACTGAAGATGCGCCTCAGGTGCTTGAAGGCATGGCAGTTGTAGTCACGGGCACGCTTGATGAAATGGGACGAGACGAGGCGAAGGAGGCCATCACCTCACGAGGTGGAAGGTCTCCTGGAAGTGTTTCTGCCAAGACGACAGCGCTGGTTGTCGGTGCAGGAGGTGGATCCAAGTTGGCTAGGGCGAAACAACTCGGGGTGCCCGTGCTCGACGAGGCTGCCTTCGCCCGACTCTTGGAGACCGGAAAACTTCCAGGTCAGTAGGCCTCAGCCATTGACCCGGAAGCACCAGTCGATGGAGGCAGTCCTGTCTGGAGTCTGGACAGGCCAGTAGCGCGCCGTCGTACAGACATCCTGTGGCGGGAGGGCCTCGAGAACCAGGCCCTCGCCGGGACGAAACAAAATCGAGTTGAGAGCGCTTTGGACTTGCTGCTGGTCGATGGGGATGACCGTGCCACCGATATGAACGAGTTCACCCGACCATCCTGGTGCCAAGATCAGACCGACTGTGGCCTGGTGGATCACCTCGTCTCCCCTTGGTGGAACCAGTTCGACAATGGCGGGGTTCGAGTCGACGGTGACGTCTCTGTTGTTGCCGTCCTCGATGAGAGCTGCCATTACGAGGAGGGCGATACCCAATGTCAAGAGCGTGATGATCCCGATGGTGCTACGGCGGCTCACGGGCGCAGGTTATCGGGAGGGTGGTTCCTGGGGTCTGAAAGGAAGTTCAAGTTTGTCGGCCTAGGGGGTTGGTCCTCTGAGTGGCTACTCCGCAGTAGCCTCGCCCCGTGATGGATGGTCAGTATTCCGGTGGAGGTACCGGCGGATCAGGAGGCTCAGGTAGCCCCACTCCGTCACCTCTAATCGGGCAGTTGGTTGATGGTAGGTACCGGCTGAGCGCTGCCATAGGTACAGGAGGATCGGGCACTGTCTACCTAGCTGAAGACATCAGTCTGGGTCGCCGGGTTGCGGTAAAGGTCCTGCACACCGCTGCCTCGCGTGATCCAGCTTTTGTTAGACAGTTTCGCGCCGAGGCCCAGGCAGTCGCTTCATTGAATAGCTCCCACGTGGTCGATGTCTACGACTGGGGTATTGATGGTCAGGCGTACCTCGTCACCGAATATCTAGGTGGTGGGAGCCTGCGGAGCATTCTGGCTTCGGGGCGTACTCTCAGTTCCTCCCAGGTCTTGGTATTGGCGCTTGATGTGTGTCGTGGATTGGACCACGCACATAGCAGGGGCCTAGTCCACCGTGATGTCAAGCCCGCGAACTTGCTTTTCGGCGAGGATGGTCGTATCCGTATTGCTGACTTCGGTCTAGCAACTGTGATGACTAGTGAGCAGCCAGGTGCTGGTCATGCGGGAACTGCCCGTTATGCGTCACCTGAGCAGGCTCGAGGAAAGGTGGTCGACGGCAGGTCTGACGTGTATGCCCTTGCACTGTGCGTCGTTGAGGCGGTTACAGGTCATCTTCCTTTTGTGGAGAGCACGGTGGCTGGCACGCTCAGGGCCCGTGATGGTCGCGACGTTCCTATTCCCGACGTGCTCGGACCGCTGGCTCCCGTTGTGGCTAGGGCCGGCGCTGCCCATCCCGACAAGCGACCAACGGCGGTGGAGTTCGGCCGACTGTTGCTGAGTATGGCTGAGGGCATGCCTCGTCCTGAGCCGTTGCAGTTGGTCGGTCCCGGTGAGGTCGGAGCGTCGCCGCTGCCGGGCGAGGCTACTTCGGTGACGCCAAGCGTGTTTCCCGATTCACGCCCTCCTCCACATCGGCATGTCGGTCCACGTCGCCGTTGGCCTACTGTCGTGGCTACTGCTGCCCTCGTTGTTGGAGTGGTCATTGGCGGCACGGTCCTCTGGGAGGCCACGAGGGACGTGACTCGGCGCCTCCCGTCACTTGTCGGATCCTCCGGTGAGAGCGCCAGTACCCTGCTGGCCGAGTTGGGCTGGGTGGTCGAGGAGCGCTTCGACAGACAAGACGGCTCGGTTGAGGGCGAGCTGCTTGAGATGAGTCCCGCCGGTGGAACGGCACTGGCAGAGGGCGAGGCCGTGATACTGGTGATCTCCCTCGGAGCTGACCGTGTAGCTGTTCCCTCCAGCCTCGTTGGGGTGACCGCTTCTGAGGCCAGCCGCCTTCTCGATGAGGTGGGCCTTACGGCCGGAGAGGTTACCCGAGGTCACTCCGAGGACATCCTCCCGGGCCTCGTGATTGAAGTCCTCGATGCCTCTACAAGCCTTCCCCTTGGTACTGCTGTTGATCTGGTCCTTTCGGCGGGCCCAGCACCGCGGTCGGTGCCCACAGGGCTCGTCGGAATGCAGGCAGCAGACGTGCAGGCCTCACTCCTTGCCCTCAAGTTACTCCCGATCCTGGTAGACACGCCCGGGCTGTCGGGGGTCGGCACCGTGGTCCGCTTGGCTCCGGCCCCCGGAACCCCTGTACCAATTGGTGCCCAAGTTGAGGTACTCGTGTCATCGGGCCCCGAGCAGCGCCCACTTCCAGCAGTTGAGGGACTGTCGTTCCTAGCTGCCAATGCCAGGCTGCAAGCTGCAGGCTTTTTGCACGTTGAGGTAGTCGGTCCGGTCGACGGATGGATCCTCTCCCAGGATCCCGCAGCCGGTTACCTGGGTCTCCCCGATACCCGGGTAACCCTGACATCATCCGAATAGTCCTGGGGTGACCCCCGAGAGAGTCGGGGGACCGGCCTATAGCCTCTGATTCCGTGGAACCTGAAGCCGAAATGCCAACACCTGGTCGCATCACTCGTGACGACGTGGCCTACGTGGCACGCCTGGCGCGCCTGAATCTTACCGATGCTGAGTTGGAAGGGTTCACGGGACAGTTGGCGGACGTGTTGGACCATGTCGCTGACATTGAGGCCCTGGCTCTGGATGGGGTTGTGCCTACTTCGCACCCGCTGCCACTGTCGAACGTGTTCAGAGCTGATGAGCCCGCTGTGGGCTCGGACGATGATGCGGACCATCGGTTATTTTGCGAGGAGGTACTGGCCGCGGCCCCCGCCTTCGAGGAATCTCGCTTCCGTGTGCCTCCGGTATTGGGCGAAGCGCCATGAGCGCCTTTTCGTTGGCGGGTTCGGTCAGATCGGGGGAGCGTACGGCGCGTAGCATCGTCGAGGAACACCTTGCGGCAATCGCCGACGGTGAGACGGAGATCAATGCCTTCAACCTAGTGATGGCCGATTCTGCCTTGGAACGGGCCGACCGTTTGGACGCGCTGGTTGCAAAGGGCGGTGATCCCGGCCCGTTGGCGGGCATTCCAGTGGCTCTCAAGGACAACATGTGCACGAGGGGCGTGCCCACCACTTGTGGTTCACGCATCCTCGATGGTTGGAGACCTCCCTATAACGCCACTGTCGTCGAGCGGCTGAATGATGCAGGTGCAGTGCTCCTCGGCAAGACCAACATGGACGAGTTCGCTATGGGTAGTTCCACGGAGAACTCAGCCTTTGGCCCGACGTTTAACCCCTGTGACACGACACGGGTCCCGGGTGGCTCCTCTGGTGGTTCGGCGGCAGCGGTGGCTGCGGGTTTCACTCCCCTGAGCCTTGGAAGCGACACCGGCGGGTCGATCCGCCAACCGGCAGCGTTGTGTGGCGTTGTCGGCGTCAAGCCAACCTATGGAAGAGTGTCACGCTATGGCTTGGTGGCGTTCGCATCCAGCCTCGACCAGATCGGGCCTTTTGCTAACTCTGTTGTTGATGCGGCAATGCTCCTAGAAGTGATCGCAGGCCACGATCCGATGGATTCCACGTCGATTCCAGCTGCTGCCCCTGACCTGTTGGGAGTACTTGACCAGGGTGTCGAGGGCCTCCGGGTGGGGATAATCGAGGAGATCTCTGGCAGTGGACCGACCGGGCTCGAGGGCTTTTCCCCCGATGTCCAGTCGCGCTTGGCAGAGGCGGCCGAGACCCTTGCAGCTGCTGGTGCCACCGTGGAGAAGACATCAGTTCCGTCGACGGTCTTCGGCTTGTCGGCCTACTACGTGATCGCCCCGGCTGAGGCTTCGAGCAACCTGGCACGCTTCGATGGTGTCCGCTTCGGTTTGAGGGTTGATGCCGAAAACACCGTCGACATGAACGCGGCAACCCGTACCGCGGGCTTCGGCGACGAGGTGAAAAGGCGCATCATGCTTGGTACGTACGCGCTGTCCGCTGGCTACTACGACGCCTATTACGGAAAGTCCCAGAAGGTCCGCACTTTGATCGTGGAGGACTTCGCTAGGGCCTACGGGTCCTACGATCTGTTGTTGTCACCAACCGCGCCAACGACGGCATTTCCCATCGGCGAGAAGATCGATGACCCGATGCTCATGTACTTGAGCGACGTGTGCACCATTCCATCCAACCTGGCAGGTCATCCGGCCATGTCGGTTCCATTCGGTGTGGGTGATGACGGCCTACCGGTGGGCGTGCAGGTGCTGGCACCTGCAAATGGCGAAGCATCTATGTTCAGGGCGGCGGCAGTGCTCGAGGCAGCGACCGGTGGACTGACCGGGAGCACGACATGAGCCCGGAAACGTGCTCAGGGATTGACGGCTGGGAGGTCGTTATCGGACTGGAGGTCCATGCCGAGCTGGCTACAGCCACGAAGTTATTTTCGGGTGCCCGCAACGAGTTCGGTGGGGAACCCAACACCCAAGTCGATCCAGTTTCGCTTGGGCTCCCCGGGTCCCTTCCTGTCCTCAACGAGAAGGCCGTCGAGTTGGCAATCAGGGTGGGTCTGGCTCTCAACTGTGTTGTCCAGCCTTCCGAGTTTGCCCGCAAGAACTACTTCTACCCAGATATGCCCAAGGACTTCCAGATTTCCCAGTTCGACCAGCCCATCAACGGCGAGGGATGGCTGGAACTTCCCGATGGTAGGCGCATCGGCATCGAGCGGGCTCACCTTGAGGAGGACACTGGCAAGAGCACCCACGTGGGCGGTGGCGGACGCATCCACGAGGCGTCCTACTCGTTGGTTGACTACAACCGTGCAGGGGTCCCCCTCATCGAAATAGTGGGCAAACCGGATCTGCGCTCAGCCGATGACGCTCGTGCATACGTCTCCGAGTTGAGGGCCATCCTCGTGACCATAGGAGCCTCCGATGGAAAGATGGAGGAGGGTTCCATGCGGGTGGACTGCAACGTGTCCGTTCGTCCGGTCGGCGAAGAGGAGCTCGGCACTCGCTGTGAAGTGAAGAACATCAACTCACTGAGGTCTCTTGGCAGGGCTATCGCCTACGAGTCCCGCCGCCAGGTCGACCTGATCACCTTAGGTCAAAAGGTCGACCAGCAGACACGCCACTGGAACGAAGAGGAAGGGCGTACCCACACTCTGCGTTCCAAGGAGGAGGCATTCGATTACCGGTATTTCCCCGAGCCGGACCTAGTTCCGGTGGTTCCATCCACCGAGTGGATTGACCAGATCCGGATGGCAATGCCCCTGTTACCGGGAGAGCGTCGCCACCGTCTCGCTGAGGAGGCCGATATCCGGCCCGAGGCAGCGGCCCTGGCCGTCGAGCGTGGTCTCGACGATTTGGCATTGGCTGCGATGGACCTTGGTGCCGACCCAGCACGGGTTCTGGTACACGTCGAGAACAACCTGGCCGACGGGCAGGGCACTCTCACAGCCGACGGCTTTGCAGCCCTTGTAGCCATGGAGACCGGGGGCGAACTCACGGCTACGCAGGCCAAGACAGTCCTCGCTGACCTAGTTAGCTCAGGCGGGGATCCGGCTCTAGTGGCTGCCGCCCATGGCTTTGAGGCAATGGAGTCCTCCGAACTGGAAGGGCTTGTTGAGAGTCTCATTGCAGACCATCCTGAAGACTGGGAAGCTTTTGTGGGTGGCGACGAGAGTGAGCGAAAGAAGAAGTCGGGTTTTTTCGTAGGCCAAATCATGAAGACCACGAAGGGCCAAGCCGATGGCCGACTTGTGAACGAGATCCTTGAGAGGCGTTCTACCAGCCGTTAACCGTGAGCATGGCCACCTAGCCGACCAGTTGTGCCCACGATCTGCCACCTCGTGCCACGGAACCGGCTGTAGAGGAGTGCTGAGCGAACGGTCATGAAAAGCCAAATAGCTCCCCACAGCCAACCGATCCCAAGACCGAGGACCCTTCCCACGACTGAGGCCGCCACGAAGATGGCGAATGAGGTCCCCATGGCCTGAGCAAGGAAGCGCTGGTCTCCAGCGCCGATGAGGATGCCGTCGAGAGCGAAGGCCAGACCGGACAGTGGTGCCATGGTCGCCACGTGGAGCATCAGGAACCCACCGACCACGACCACGCCGGGGTCGGTGGAGAAGATTCCGGCGATCAGATCTCCTCCTGCGAGGATCACTGTGGTGAGCATGGAACCCAGAGTGACACCTATGCCTATCGACCATTTGATTACCTGATTGCCGGTTTGACGCGCCTCATCGACACTTCCGGATCCAAGTTGGTTGCCGACCAGGGTCTGGGCTGCGATAGCCATGGCGTCCATAGCCATTGCCAGCAAGAACCATGTCTGGAAGGCGATCTGGTGGGCTGCTAACTCGACAGTCCCGATCCGGGCGGCCATCGCCGTCGCGAGTGTGAAGGTGCCTACTAGGGACATGGTGCGGACCAGGAGATCTGCGCCGATGACCATGAGCCGCCTGATCGCAGCAGGATCGGGGCGCAGGGTGACCTCGTAGCGGCCGACCTCACGGCCGATCCACAACAGATAGAAGCCGGCGCCCAGCCATTGGGCAATTACGGTCGCAACTGCGGAGGCACCGATGCCGAGGCCCAGACCGTAGATGAGCACCAATTCAATGGCGAGGTTCACCGCTGCCGTGCCCACCCCCACCCACAATGGACGAACGGTGTCTTTTGTGCCCCTCAAGTAGCCGACTCCGGAGAGCATCAGGAGCATGCCCGGCGCGCCCAGGAGACTGATCCGGAAGTAAGTGGTGGCGGCATCTAGGACGTCTCCGTCGGCACCCAGCAAGACGAGCAGGGGCCTAGTGAACGTGGCACCAAACACCGCTAGGGCCACCCCGAGTCCAGTTGCCAGCCAGAGACCCTGTATGGCCTGATTTGCTGCTGCGGCTCGCAGGTCGGCACCCATGAGCCTCGCTACTGTGGCAGTCGATCCGTAAGCCAGAAAGATGCAGACGTTGTAGCCGATCAGTAGTGCAGTCGAGGCAATGGCTAAGCCTGCTAGGGGCACGGTGCCGAGGTGGCCGACCACGGCGGTGTCTGCCAGCACGTAGAGGGGTTCGGCCATAAGCGCGCCCAGTGCCGGGAGGGCCAGGCTCAGGAGTTCGCGGCCTGGCCCTGCTGTGTTCTCCATCTGGCGAGGCTAGGAGAACAGGTGGTACGAATCCGGGTTCATTGCGGTTTCATGGACCTCCCCACTAGTGGTAGGGCGTCACCGGCCTCTAGTCTGTGGACATGACTTCCAGCGACAGCTATGAGCCCTCCGAGATCAACCGCCCACGAAGTCGTGAGGTGACCGAGGGGTCCGCCCGTGCTCCTGCCCGAGCGATGTTGCGAGCCATTGGCATGGACGACGATGACTTCACAAAGGCCCAGGTTGGCGTGGCCTCCTCGTGGAATGAGGTAACGCCCTGCAACATGCCCTTGAGCGACCTAGCTGGTCGTGCCAAGGAGGGCGTGGCCGATGCCGGTGGCTACCCGATCGAGTTCAACACCATTGCCGTGAGTGATGGCATCGCCATGGGCCATGAGGGCATGCGTGCCAGCCTGGTCAGCCGGGAGATAATCGCCGATTCAGTCGAGGCGGTGATGCACGCTGAGCGTTTCGACGCCTTCGTCAGCTTTGCAGGATGCGACAAGTCACTCCCTGGGATGCTCATGGCGGCGGCGCGAATCAACCTTCCATCAGTGTTTGTATACGGCGGCTCGATAATGCCGGGCGAGCACAAGGGCCGGTCCCTTGACATAGTGAGTGTCTTTGAGGCGGTCGGTGCACACGCGGTGGGCGACATAGACGACGACGAACTCCTGGCAATCGAGCGCAATGCGTGCCCGACTGTTGGTGCGTGCGCTGGCATGTTTACTGCCAACACCATGGCTTCTGTGGCTGAGGGACTTGGTATGTCCCTACCTGGATCGGCATCGGCTTCGGCGATCGACAACCGTCGACGCGACGTTGCCTATGCCAGTGGCACCGCTGTTATGCAGTTGCTCGCCGCTGACATCCGACCTCGTCAGATCCTCTCAAAGGCGGCATTTGAAAATGCCATCGCCCTAGTGATGGCTCTGGGTGGTTCCACCAACGCTGTCCTGCACCTTTTGGCAATTGCTTTCGAGGCTGGTGTCCAACTGGAGTTGGACGACTTCAACAAGGTGGCGGCGAGGGTTCCTCACCTGGCCGACACAAAGCCCCACGGCGCGTACCACATGATCGACATCGACAAGATTGGTGGCGTTCCGGTGGTGATGCAGATGCTGCTTGAGGAGGGCCTGTTCCATGGCGACGAAATCACCGTTACCGGCCAGACCGTTGCCGAGAACTTGTCGATGCTTGATGTACCCGCTCCCGACGGTGAGGTGATCCACACCTTCGACAACCCCATCCACGACATCGGAGGCATTGCAGTGCTCGAGGGTTCCCTGGCCCCCGAGGGTGCCGTCGTGAAGGTTGCCGGCATCGACGTCGATACCTTCGACGGCCAGGCCCGGGTCTTCAACGGTGAGGATGACGCCATGGACGCGGTCATGGCTGGTGGAATTAATGCCGGCGACATTGTGGTCATCCGCTACGAGGGCCCCAAGGGTGGCCCGGGCATGAGAGAGATGCTGGCCATCACCGGTGCCATGAAGGGTGCCGGCCGTGGCGGCGATGCCGCGCTCATTACCGACGGCCGGTTCTCAGGGGGAACACACGGCTTCTGTGTGGGCCACGTCGCTCCTGAAGCGGTCGATGGTGGCCCCATTGCCCTGATCGAGGAAGGTGACCGCATCGTGATCGACGTGCGGGCCCACACCATCGACTTGTTGGTCGACAAAGCTGTACTCGAGGAACGCCGGGCCAACCTCAAGCCCCATGAACCCCGCTACACCTCCGGCTTCCTGGCCAAGTACGCGGCCCTGGCTCAGGGGGCCGAAAAGGGTGCCGTTACACAGGCCTAAGCCAGAGCCTGAGAGTGGGTCTGAATTGGCCCGGGTTGTGGAGCGGGCCCTTGACGGCGCATAATTGTCCTCAATGAAGCACATTCCCACCACGGAGGTACAGGTACTGCCTTAGGCACGCGGCCCCACACTTGCGTGCCCGACCTCCCTCAGTGGGAGGTTGTTGTTTTTTTCGCACAGATTCCTGAACTACCCCGACTCTTGACCGACCACTGACAAGCGAGAAGCACTGATGAAGATGGATGGAGGACAGGCACTGATCCGAGCTCTCGAACTCGAGGGTGTCGATGTGCTGTTCGGGTTGCCCGGTGGTGCGATCTTGCCGGTATACGACCCCATCATCGACTCGTCGATCCGTCACATCCTGGTGAGGCATGAGCAGGGTGCTGGGCACATGGCTGAGGGCTATGCCCATGCCACGGGTCGCCCCGGCGTGGTGATGGTCACCAGCGGCCCAGGTGCGACCAACATCGTTACGCCGCTCTGTGACGCCCACCTCGACTCGGTGCCGATGGTCGCCATCACGGGCCAGGTCCCATTTGCGGCTATCGGAACCGATGCATTCCAGGAGTGTGACACCACTGGAATAACCCAGTCGGTAACTAAGCACAACTTCCTTGTCGCCGAGGCGCAGGATATTCCCCGGACCATCAAGGAGGCTTTCCACATAGCCACCACGGGTCGCCCGGGTCCCGTGTTGGTCGATATCCCCAAGGACATCGTGGATCCTGACAACCCAAGGTCTGCACTCGAGTGGACAGACGATGTAGAGATAGACCTTCCCGGCTACAGTCCACAGACCGATGCAGATCCCGTTGCGATTGTTGCTGCTGCTGACCTGATCCGCGCCGCTGAGCGGCCGGTACTGTACGTGGGTGGGGGGATCCTTAAGGCACGTGCCGCCGAGGCCCTGCGGCAACTTGCCGAGTTGACCGGTATCCATGTTGTGACGACCCTTATGGCTAGGGGTGCCTTTCCTGACAGTCACGAACTCTGCCTCGGAATGCCCGGAATGCATGGCAACTTCACAGCGGTGACAGCCATGCAGGAGTCGGACTTATTGATTGCCCTGGGTGCACGCTTCGATGATCGAGTCACCGGCCGTCTGGATGGCTTCGCACAGGGGGCCAAGATCGTCCATGTTGACATTGACGCCGCCGAGCTAGGCAAAGTCCGTCGTCCTGACGTGGCCATCCTGAGTGATTGTCGCGTCGCCATTGAGGCCCTTGTTGTCGAACTGGCTTCCAATGGCATCGGTGGAGTCAACCGGGGTGCCTGGCGGTCGCGTGTGAACGGTTGGCAGGAGAACTTCCCTCTCTCTTATGAACGAACCCAGGGGGGTGATGAGATCAAGCCCCAGATGGTCATAGAGAAGCTTCGTGACTCCACACCAGACGACACGATTGTTGCCTCTGGCGTTGGTCAGCACCAGATGTGGGCCAGCCAGTACTGGTCCTTCGAACATCCCTACACGTGGATCAACTCGGGGGGCCTTGGCACTATGGGGTTTTCGATTCCTGCGGCGATCGGCGCCAAGGTGGGTTGTCCAGACAAGATGGTCTGGGCGGTTGACGGCGATGGTTGTTTCCAGATGACTGCTCAGGAACTTGTGACGGCAACGGTCGAGAAGATTCCGATCAAGGTGGCGTTGCTCAACAACTCGTATCTGGGCATGGTTCGCCAGTGGCAGGAGATGTTCTACGGCGAGCGCTACTCCGAGGTCTCCCTGTCAAAGGACGTTCCGGACTACAAGGCGTGGGCTGAGTCCATGGGCTGCGTAGCGATGAGAGTCGACAGCCCAGAGGAGATCGATGCGGCGATCACAAATGCCAACGAGGTCGATGACCGTCCAGTCGTGATTGATTTCAGGGTGGCTGCAGCAGAGAAGGTCTATCCAATGGTTCCGTCTGGTGCTTCTAACTCTGACCTGCTCGTGTCGCCCTCCCAGCAGGACCAGCAGTGATGAACGAACAGAGCGGATCTGGCTCGGCTGGACAGCATCGCGTAGCCGATTACCGCTACCACACCCTCGTGGTAACCGTTGAGAACAAGTCGGGTGTGTTGGCACGCTTGTCGGCACTGTTCTCGCGCCGTGGTTTCAACATCGAGTCTTTGGCCGTTGCCCCAACTGACGATGAGCGGTTCAGCAGGGTGACCGTTGTCGTCGACTTGGAATCGGCACCGTTGGAGCAGATCATCAAGCAGTTGGACAAACTCGTGAACGTTGTCAATATTCGTGAGTTGCACCCAGGCCATGCAGTCGAGAGAGAGTTAATGATTGTCACGGTGTCAGCTGGCCCTGATCGTCGCGACGAGTTGGTTGAGCAGTTGGACCGGGCCGGCGGCAAGGTTCTGTCGGTCGGTGCGGATGCAATGATGCTGTCGCTGGTTGGACCACCCGCCCGGATTGACGAGTTTGAGGAACTGCTCCGCCAGTACGGCATCATTGAGTTGCAACGCACTGGAAGGGTTGCACTCGCGAATCTCGATGAAGACGACTGAGTAGTTTCCTCGACAGGCGTTACGACCACTGTCCGCTATACGACAAGACCAGGAGGCGTCCCCGTGGTAAATATTTTCTATGAAAATGACGTGAACCAGACGGCCATCACTGATCGGAAGGTGGCCGTGTTGGGCTATGGCTCCCAAGGCCATGCTCATGCGTTGAACCTAAAGGATTCAGGCATCGACGTGTGTGTCGGTTTGCGCGATGGGTCTTCATCCGCGGCCAAGGCTTCTGAGGCTGGCCTAACCGTGCGGTCGTTGGCCGGCGCTTCCTCATGGGCTGACGTGATCATGATCCTCCTGCCTGACACCGATCAGGCAGCTGTATACGACGAGCACGTCGCTCCCAACCTGAACCCGGGTGACGCCATTGCCTTCGCTCACGGTTTCAACATCCGCTTTGATCTGATCAACCCCCCCGACGACGTGGACGTGATCATGGTTGCCCCGAAAGGCCCGGGTCACCTGGTACGCCGCACCTACGTGGAGGGTGGCGGCGTTCCGTGTCTCATCGCCGTTGAGCAGGATCCTTCTGGTGGAGCCCGTGACCTTGCACTCGCATACGCCGAAGGCCTGGGTGGCGCCCGTGCGGGCATCATCGAGACCACGTTCACAGAGGAGTGTGAGACTGACCTATTTGGTGAGCAGGTCGTCTTGTGCGGTGGCCTCACCGAATTGGTCCGTAGTGCCTTTGACATTCTGGTGGACGCTGGCTACCAGCCGGAGATCTGCTACTTCGAGTGCCTCCACGAGGTGAAGTTGATCGTGGACCTCATGTACGAACAGGGGATCGCCGGCATGCGCTACTCAGTATCTGATACCGCCGAATACGGTGATCTGACACGTGGTCCGAGGGTCATAGACGATCATGTTCGTGAGACCATGAAGGATATTCTGGGTGAGATCCAGTCGGGCCAGTTTGCTGAGGAGTGGGTGGCTGAGAGCCACTCGGGTCGTGAGAACTTCAAACGCCTCGAGGATGCCGGTCACGAGCACCGTGTCGAGAAAGTGGGTTCGCGCCTTCGCGAGATGATGCCATGGATCAATGCTGGCAAGGTTTCGGTCCAGGATGCCTCAGGAGGCCAAGGCTAGGCCCTTCAACCTAGGCGCTGGACGATCATCGCCATTCCCTGGCCACCTCCCACACACATCGACTCCAGCCCGAACTCCTGGTCAGCATCCTCAAGGCCGTTCAGGAGCGTGGTCATGATGCGAGAACCGGTCATGCCGAAGGGGTGGCCGAGGGCTATGGCACCGCCATTTACGTTCAGCTTGTCGTGGTCAATGCCAAGTTCATCGGCTGAGGGTAGGACCTGAGCGGCAAAGGCCTCGTTGATTTCTACGAGGTCAATGTCATCGATGGTCATATTGACGCGGTTGAGTGCGATCCTGATGGCTTCGACGGGGCCGAGGCCCATGATCTCAGGACTGAGCGATGACACGCCTGAGGAGATGATCTTGGCTATCGGGGTGATGCCCAACTCGGCAGCACGGGTCGCGCTCATGACAACTACCGCTGCTGCGCCGTCGTTGAGTGGGCAGGCATTGCCGGCGGTGACCGTGCCGTCGGGACGGAACACGGGATTCAACTGTGAGACCTTTTCATAGGTGGTACCGGCACGGATGCCGTCGTCGGCGCTGACAACGGTGCCGTCAGCGAGCGTGTAGGGGGTGATCTCACGTTCGAAGAAACCGCGGTCGCGGGCCGCCTCGGCGCGGTTCTGTGAGCGAACACCCCATTCGTCTTGGGCCTGGCGCGACACGTTTTTGTAGGCTGCCACGTTCTCAGCTGTCTGGCCCATTGCCATGTAGATGTCGGGCAGGCCTTCGGGCGGAGCCCAGGTGTCGGCACTTCCGGTGGTTCGGCTGGCAGTGCGGGCTTCGGCGTCGGCAAAGAGGGCGTTGTGTGGGCCGTTGTCGGCAGCGCCGTATTGGTAGCGGCTGACGCACTCGACACCTCCGGCCACGAAGACGTTGCCCATGTCGGCCATGATCGTGTGGGCCGCCATGCGGATGGTTTGCAGCGATGACGAGCAGTACCGGTTGACCGTGACTCCGGGAGAGTCGAGGCCAGCCATTACAGCTGCAACGCGTGCCACGTTGTAGCCCTGTTCACCGCCGGGTTGACCAGTTCCCCAGATCACGTCCTCAACCTCGTCGCGTGGCAGGTCGGGAACCTTGCCGAGGACGTCGTTAATGATGAACGCGGACATGTCATCGGGTCGGGCATCAACGAGACTGCCCTTGTTCGCCCGCCCGATTGGGGTGCGGGCAGTAGCGACGATTACGGCTTCGGCCATTGTGGAGCTCCCTGGGGGTGTCTGGATGATTTCCTGATGGGGTCGGAGCCTAGCCAGCACTGCACCCGGTACCCCATCGGCCGGCTCCCCAACGGCTATGGTCGGCCCACAATATTCGTATGAGAGGTACGGGGGGTAGCCATGCTGGAGGTGGGAACGGTCGCGCCAGCGTTCTCGGTGTCGGACCAGAACGGCAACATCGTGAGTTCTGCCGACTTGGCTGGTTCGTGGGTGGTCCTGTGGTGGTACCCGAAGGCAGCGACCCCAGGTTGAGTACTTGAGGGACAGGGGTTCCGTGATCGAACCTCATTATTTTCAAAGGCCGGCGCAGTCATCGTGGGTGCGAGCTTCGATACGATTGAGGATCAGAAGGCCTTCGCCGACGAACAGGGCTTCACCTACGCGTTGTTGTCGGATCCCGACAGGGCCATGGGTACTGCCTATGAGGTGGTGCGTCCAGCCGACGACCCCCTCGTTGCGCTTCCGTTGAGGTGTACCTATCTGATTGCACCCGACGGAACGGTCGCGGCGGCCTACGACTTGAACTCCTCACCGTCCCTTGATGAGCATGCCGATGAGGTCCTTGCCGACATCCTTTCTCAGGCCTGAGGCCTAGATCGGATGACACCATGGACAGCACGGGGAGTCTGGTCAGCCTGGTTCGTCCCCTGGAAGGATTGTCGGTCGTTGAGGGATCGGCGTTCGTAGCGGCACCTTCGGGAGGGATGACCCTGGCGCAGTTGGGTGCTGATGTGATCCGCTTTGATCGAATCGGTGGGGGAATCGATCACAAGCGGTGGCCGCTGACCGCCGACGGTGTCAGCCTCTACTGGAATGGCCTGAACCGGGGTAAGAGGTCGATCGCCGCAGACCTGTCTGATATCACTGTGCAAGAACTGCTGGGTGAGTTGATCACCAGGGCAGGCAACTTCCTCACCAACTTTCCAGCCGTCGGATGGCTGTCATGGGAGCGGCTTAGGGAGGGTACTGACGACCTGGTGATGGTTGCCATCACAGGTAGCCACGATGGCACGACAGCGGTCGATTACACGGTGAACTGTGCAGTTGGGTATCCAGCGGTCACGGGCCATGCCGACGACCCGAGGCCTGTGAATAACGTCGTGCCCGCCTGGGACCTGGTATGTGGACAAATGGCAGCCCTGGGCCTCGTGGCGGCCGACCGCCACAGGTCCATCACAGGTGAGGGACAGTTGGTGTCGCTAGCCCTGGCCGATGTGGCGCTGGCGGCCTTAGGGGCGCTTGGAAACTTGGCAGAGGCACAGGTCAACGGAACTCAAAGGGAGCGCATCGGTAACGACCTTTACGGTGCCTACGGAAAAGACTTTGAGACGGGCGATGGAAGGCGTGTAATGGTCGTTGCCATCAGTCCCAAGCAGTGGAAGGGCCTGTTGGAAGCTACCGGTACCGCCGACGAGGTGGCGGCCCTGGCTGCTGCGATGGAGTTGAACTTCGCCGACGAAGGTGACCGCTTCACCGCCCGTCGGGAGTTGGGCGGCTTGTTCAGTCCGTGGTTTGCCGATCGAGACCTGAGTGAGGTCGCGTCCGTGCTGGATAGCCACGGTGTTTGTTGGGGCCCCTACCGGTCCTTTCTGGAAATGGTTGATGAGGATGAGCGCTGTTCGACCGCCAACCCGATGTTCGCAGAGTTGGACCAGGCCGGGGTGGGGACCCACCTTGTGGCTGGTTCTCCCTTGGCGTTCGGAGGTCCCGGCGTCATCGAGCGTGGAGCAGCGACGGCACCCCTGTTGGGGGAGCACACCGAGCAGGTTCTGTGCGAGGACCTTGGCCTCTCGTCAGCAGAGGTAGGCGATTTGTTCGACAGGGGCGTGGTGGCCGGCCCCTGATGGGGCACGGAGGGAGGGTGTTCAGGCGCCCCAGGTCACAAGGTGCCATTCAAGCACCGGCATGGTGTCACCGTTGCGTTCGGCTTCAACGGCAACGCGCATGGCCCTTAGGCGGCCGCCAGCCGCCTGCCTTTCATCAATGAGGGTGTGAGTGCAGCCCAACACGTCATCCTCGTAGACAGGCCCAGTGTGATCGCATGCCTGCCAGCCCAGGACGGTTGCTGTAGATGGCATTAACCGGTGTAGGGACGCCTGAGCTAAACCGATTGTGTGGCCTCCGTAGACGAGGCGTCGACCGCCTCCGGCAGTGGGGTCCCGGTGGACTGGTGCCAGGTTCTGGGTCAGGCGGGCCAGTTCGGGTGCGGAAGTAACGGTGTCGCGCAGTGGATCGACGCGGGTCGTGCCGACTTCCCATTGCTCGTTGTCTGCCAGCGGAGACGGGTCCCAGCCAGCGGGTATGTGGTCTATCCAGTCAGCCAGGTGGATTTCGGGGTCCACGATGCCCAGATCGTCGTCTTTGTCAGTCTTGGCCTCAGGGTCGCGCATGTGGAGCATGGCGCAGCGCTCATACTCCACGACGGATTCACCGTCGTCGGTGCAGGTGGTTCTGATGCCAAGCAGGGCGAGGCCCCGGGCCGGCCGGTCGGGTCGGTGGGCGAGTTGCCGGAGTCCCAAGATCTCGACTGTTGTCTCGATGGTTTCGCCATGTCGCATTGGTCTTTGGATTACGACACCTCGGTAGAAGAGGTTGGCGATGACTGCCCGGGTGGCGATTGTGCTTTGACCGATGGAGGTGTGCATCACGAGGGCGGGGTTCACGAGAACGCCTGGTGTTCCAGTTACAGCCTCGGCCATGAGCCTGCTCAGGGAGGTGGCAAGGGGGTCTCCGCAGATGGCCTGGTAGGCGGCGGCTTCACCGGGCCCGATGGTGACTGCCGGTGCCGATACTATTTTCTGGCCGACGGCCAGATCGTCGAAGAATGGACCCGCGGGTTGCCTCACAGGGGTGAGCATGCCAGCACGCTGTGTCGGCGGCTACCCCGCTGCCATGTTGTTACCGGGTAGTCATCGTGCAAACGTATGCAAGAGGCAAAAGTTAATCGCTATTACCGATAGGTAGGTTCTCTAACAATCATCACTGAGCTCTGTTCAACCGGGCTTCTTTTTCCTACTATCACTCGCCTTGATGGACTTTGGAAGTCAGTCCACGGACTAGAAAAGGGGAGACCATGTCACAGGCAGCGGCGAACACGTACGTCGACTGGCAGACACAAGCCTGGATGACCGACGGCCTATGTGGGGGTAGGAGCGATCTGTTCTTTGCCCCTTTTGCAGAGCGGCCTGAGGCCAGGGTACGCCGGGAGTCAAAAGCGAGGGACCTCTGTTCTTCTTGTTCGTCGGTGGTCGAGTGCAAGGCCTATGCGCGTGACAACCGGGAGCTGGGCTTCTGGGGTGGAGAATCCGAGTCTGAGCGGGCAACAGCCGGATTCGCTCCGACCACACCGATTATCGGGCGTCGTCAGGTGGCGGCTCAGAGGGCTGCAGCGGCCTTGGCAGAGGCAAGTTGAAGTTGATTCGACTGGTGTCCTGGCTACGGGAAGATCCCACGCTGTTCGTAGACGGTCTTTAGGCGGCGCAGCGCAATCGCGTAGGCAGCATCGCGGCGCGATGCAGCATCCAGTTCTTCGCGGATCTCACATACCGCGTCCGATGCCTTCCAGAGGATGTCTCGTAACTTGTGGTCAACATCGTCCAGGTTCCACCTCTGGGCAGACCTGTTCTGTAGCCACTCGAAGTAAGACACGACCACACCGCCGGCATTGACGAGGATGTCGGGCAGTACTTCGATTCCACGGTCGGCCAGAATCGCGTCGGCCTCCAGCGTCGTTGGGCCGTTGGCAGCCTCCACAACCACTTTGGCCTTTATCCGGTGGGCAGTCTCAGCCGTGATCTGGTTCTCCAGAGCCGCTGGAACCACCACGTCGACTTCGACTCCCCACAGGTCGGCTGGCTCAATCCAATCAGCATTGGGGTAACTGGCAACCGTGCCGTGTTCGTTAACCCAGTCGGTCAGGTCAAACGCGTCGATGCCATCCTCATCGACGATGGCTCCTAGGTGATCTGATACGGCGATCACCCGTGTGCCGTGGACCTGAAGGATGCGGCCCGTGGCCCCACCCACGTTTCCCCAGCCTTGAACGATGGCGGTTCCACTACCCAGGTCAAAGCCGGTCTCGTCAGCCCAGTGCTGAAGGCAGAATACGACACCCTGGCCCGTGGCCTTGTCTCGTCCTGGGCTGCCACCAGTTTCTAGGGTCTTGCCGGTGACGATGCGCTTCACATTCTGTCTCTCAGTGGCACCAGTTGAGTTTGCATAGGTGTCCATCATCCAAACCATCGCCTGGGGGTTGCTGCCCAGGTCGGGGGCGGGGATGTCGTGGTCCGGGCCGATGTTCCCGCCTAGGGCGTGTGTGAATCGGCGAACGATCCGTTCAAGCTCCTCTGGTTCGACATCTTTCGGGTTGAATGCGATGCCGCCCTTGGCTCCACCGAACGGAATCTCGCAGAGTGCCGACTTCCAAGTCATCCAGGATGCGAGGGCCTTGACTTCGTCGAGGTCGACAGCCTGGTGGAATCTGACCCCTCCCTTATAGGGGCCAAGGATGTTGCTGTGCTGGATTCGGTAGCCGCGAAAGACCCGGTAGTCGTCCGTATTCATGAGCACCGGGAAGTTCACGATGATCTCATTCTTTGGCTGTGAGAGAATCAGGCGGATACTGTCGGGAAGTTCGATCAGGTCAGCACCCCGGTTGAACTGGGCGAGGGCCGTGGCAAACAATCCGTTGGATTCATCGGTCATCTGCACTCACCTCCTGCACATCCGCTGGAGCGGTTATTGGGGCCGGTGGAACCCTTGGGGCACCTGCCAGAGGGAGACGCTACTAGCCGCGTAAGCGCAGAAGGCGGGGAACGGCCATCACGAGTGACCCACCGAGCGCGGAGCAGATGGCGACCACAGCCCAGGTAGACGAACCGGGTACTACCAATTCGAAGTAGTTGCGGCCAGTCGGAAGCGCTAGCACTCCGGCGTACAAGGCGGCCATGGCGAATGCCAGTATCAGCTTCCAGGCACGCAGCGGCCTGCTAATGGAAACCAGGATTGCCAGGCCGAGTACAAGCAGCGCCATAGTGGCTGCAGTGCGGGCTTCTGCCAGACCAGCATCGCCTCGCCTCACGGTCTCGTAGCAGACGAAGGTGGAGATCGCTGCAGCCACTCCGGCTGGCAGGGAGTAACTCAGCACTCTTCGGAGGAAGCCGGTATCGACCAGTGACGTGTCTGGAGCCAGTGCCAGGAAGAATCCGGGAACCCCGATCGAGACTGTTCCAATGAGGGTCAGTTGCTTAGGCAGGAACGGGAATGGAGAGCCAATGATGGCGACGAGGGCGGTCAATAGCACCGCGTAGGTGGCCTTGGAGATGAAAAGGTTGGCAACCCGTTCGATGTTGTTGATGACACGTCGGCCCTCTGCCAGTACCCGGGGAAGGGTTGAGAAGCGGTCATCCAGTAGCACCAGTTGGGCAACGGCACGGGTTGCAGAGCTGCCAGATCCCATGGCGATACCCATGTCTGCGTCCTTTAGGGCAAGTACGTCATTGACTCCATCACCAGTCATTGCAACCGTGTGACCGTGTGACTGGAGAGCGGCGACCATCGCCCGCTTCTGGTGTGGAGTCACCCGCCCGAACACGGATTCAGTGGCAAGTAGGTCAGCCAGCTCTCCGGGGTCGGTAGGCAGCTGGCGGCCGTCATAGCCAGTGCCAGAGTTGGGAATGCCTGCTCGTTGGGCCACTGCAGCAACCGTGGACGGGTGGTCTCCTGATATGACCTTGAGGTCAACCCCTTGCTGGATGAAGTACTCAAGTATCTCAGGTGCCTCTTCTTTGACTGTGTCCTCGAGGAGGATCAGGCAGAGGGGCACCCGTGCTGCTGGCAGGGAATCAGGGTCCTCGGCGGGATTCGATGCCCGTGTTAGGACGAGGATCCGGTAGCCCGTGTCAGCGTGTTCAGCCACGCGTCTCCGGGCTGTAGCCCATTCACCCTCCGGCAAGAGGATGTCGGGGGCACCTAGGTGGTACACGCCGCGGTCCTCGAACTCTGCAGCTGCCCACTTGTGGGCCGACGAGAAGGGGGTCACAGACGTAGTCCTCCATCCAGGACTGGGACAGGCCGCTGCAATCGCGGCCAGTGTGGCATTCGGTGAGGGATCGGCTGTTGCCATGGCTCCAAGTGCCGCAGTGGCCTCGGCCTCGGAGGTGGAGCTGATGGCCTCAATCCGTCCGAAGGAGATCTCGCCTGTCGTAATCGTTCCTGTCTTGTCGAGGCACAGGGTGTCGACCCTGGCCAGGAGTTCCACCGAGGCGAGTTCCTTGGCGAGGGCCTGTCTTTTTGCCAGGGCGATCACACCAACAATGAACGAGAGGCTGGTTAGAAGGACGAGGCCGTCTGGAACCATGGCCACGGCCGCTGAAACTGTGCCCCGCAGAGCCTCCTCCCAGAGGTCCTCGGTGACAAATAGCCGCAGGAGCAGGAGGCCAGCCGCAGGCGGGATGATGGCGGTCAGCCAGCGCAGGATGGTGTTCACCCCCGAGCGCAACTCGCTGTCCGCTAACTTGAATCGGCGGGCCTCCTCGGCCAGCGATACGGCGTACGAGTCAGTACCGATCCTGGTTGCTCTGTAGTGGCCTGAGCCGGCTGAGACAAAGCTGCCCGAGAGCATGGGGTCGCCGGTCGCCTTGTCAACGGGGTCGGCCTCGCCAGTCAGGAGCGACTCATCAATTTCCAAGCCCACGCTTGAGACCACGTCACCGTCCACCACCACCTGGTCACCGGGTGCCAGTTCCAAGATGTCGTCAGCAACAACCTGGGAAACGGTTACTTCCTGTGACGTCCCATCGCGGATGACGCAGGCCCTGGGGGTCGATAGGAGGGCTAGTTCGGTGAGGGTGCGTCGAGCCTTCAGCTCCTGAACCACTCCGATGACGCTGTTAGAAACGATGACACCGGCGAACAGGGCATCGCCCGGAAAGCCGGCAATCAAGATGAGAGCCAGAAGCGTTCCCATGATGGCGTTGACTGGCGTTAGGACGTTGGCCCTGAGGATCTCACGGGTAGTGCGGACAGGCGCGTCAGGTACGTCGTTCACCCTGCCGTCGGCGACCCGTTCGGCCACCTCACTGGCACTAAGCCCCGATGGGGCTACTAACTGCTGGTTCACCGGACTGATGGTAGGAGGTAGAAGGGGATGGGTGGCCCGTTCAGCCATCCAACCTTTTCAACTGGTAGCTATTAGGTCTCATGGTCAGGCGGTGGCGAGCCCCGGGGATGGATGGGTCCTCAGCCTCATATCCGGCATCACCTAACCACATTGCAACCACCCCGCCATCAGTTCGGACCATGTGGGTCTCGTAGAAGAGTGGGGTCATCTCCTCTAGTCCGGTCAGGGCGGCGTGGGTGGAGTCCCAGTCGCTAATCAGGTTAAGTGTCATCCACGTGGGTGGTGCAAGCTCGATCTCTCCAAGGTCGCGGAGTCCTATGGCTTTGGTTGGCGACATCCAGGCATGCTCGGTGATCTCACCGTCGTCGATCGAAACCTCACCTGCTTTCCCTGACGCAACACGGGTCGCGAAGAAGAAGGTGGAAAAGCGCTTGGGGGTTATCGGTGGGGGAACCCAGTACGAGAACCAGACCAGCGAGCCTGGGTCAACGGTCAAGTCGGCTTCCTCGGAGGCTTCTCTGACTGCCGCTACCGCAGCGGTGGCCAACTCGTCGACACCTCCTTTCGCATCGACAATGGTGTCGGCATCGTCGATGCGGCCACCTGGAAACACCCACATGCCGCCAAACGCGATCTTCGAGCTCCGGCGCAACATCAGTACTTCAAGGCCGTCCTCCCCGTCACGCAAGATGACAACGGTTGCAGCCGGGATCAGTTCGGTGGTCCCGTGCTCCTCGTGGTGTCGTGCCCAAACGTCGTAGCGACCGCTGTCGATGTGTTCGGTCATGCGACCATTCCTGTTTCCCTGAGGTGGGCGACCGACTGGTCTTCGGTTTTCATTCCTTGGAGGGGCCCTGACATGCGGTGAAGGTATCCCGTCCGACCGATGACACTGCCAGCGGGTGTGCTAGACGATTGCCCAGACTGGTGTAGCCATCCGGTCGGCGTAACAGGAGGAAGGCGAAGAGGAGAATGCAGGAACTGGAGGGTCGGGTCGCAGTGGTGACCGGTGCGGCTAGCGGAATTGGCCTCGCCATGACCGAGGCGTTCGTGGCCCAAGGCATGAGGGTCGTGATGGCAGATGTCGAGGAGGACGTCCTTTCGGCCCAGGCGACGCGTCTAGAGGCGGGTGGGGCACCGGTGTTGGGTGTTTTGTGTGATGTAACCGACCCTGCGGCTGTCAAGGCTCTAGCTGACGCGACTATCGACAACTTTGGCGGTGTGCACGTGTTGTGCAACAACGCTGGGGTTGGGCCTTCTGGTCCGATGCTGGAGACGACGCCCACCGAGTGGCAGTGGCTGGTCAGCGTGAATGTGTTGGGTGTTGCCTACGGCGTTACCACGTTTGCCCCCCTGATGGTCGAGGCTGGTGAGGGGCACATCGTGAACACGGCCTCACAGGCAGGCCTCATGACGACCGTGAGGCTCGGCATGTATTGCGCCAGCAAGCATGCTGTAGTGGGCCTGTCCGAGTCCCTCTACCGGGAGCTAGAGGACACACCCGTGGGTGTCTCGTGCTTGTGTCCGGAGTTGGTACTGACCAATATCTTCTCATCGCAGCGGAACCGTCCCGACTGGGTGGAAGTTGCAGGGGAGGAACCGGCCGGCATGCCCAATCCCGAGATCCTGGAGTACTTGGCTACACATGGGATCGATGCCTCGAACGTGGCGGATGCCGTCGTGGATGCGGTGAAGGCTGAGAGGTTCTGGGTGTTCACCCACGATGTGACGCTGCCCGAAGCCATGAGGCGCTTCGAGGACTTGCAGGCGGGACGGAATCCGACCCCGGGAGACGGAGCACTGGGCTGACCAGTCGCCGGGGAGGGTTCGGCACTTACCTCTTGTGGCTCCTATTGTCGGTCTATGGAGCTTGGGGACATCGATCTTTCCGACGTAGGGGGTTTCTGGAGGCGGCCCATGGTTGAACGTGAGGCCGCCTTTGCCACTCTGCGGAGTGAGGATCCGATCAGGTTCTTTGAGGAGCGTGCAGTCGAATTCCTGCCTTCGGGTAGAGGCTATTGGGCGGTGACTCGGCATGCAGATGTGATCGAGGCCAGCCGTCGCGCCGATCTGTTCTGCTCGGGCAACGGAACCAACATTCCCGACCTGCCGTCTGAGTTCAACGAGTTCTTCGGCTCCATGATCAACATGGACGACCCCCGCCACGCTCGCCTGCGCAGGATCGTTTCGGCGGGGTTCACACCGAAGATGATGAAGAAACTCGAGGGTCACATCGAGGAGACCGCTGCTGCGGTGGTTGATTCGGTGGCCGACCTGGGCGAGTGTGACTTTGTCACCGATATCGCCGCCCGCCTTCCGCTGGTGATCATCTGCGAGATGATGGGTATCGACCCTGACCGTCACGAAGAGGTGTTCCGACTCTCCAACACCATTCTCAGCGGGGGAGACCCCGAATACTTCACTGAGGTCGAGGACCCCATCGGGGTTCTCCTCTCAGCGGGAGCTGACCTTGCAGCAATCATGAACGAGACGGCCGAGGTCCGCCGTGGCGGCGACGGCGAGGACCTGACCACCATCCTTGTGAACGCCGAGGTGGAGGGCGAGCACCTGACGGCCGACGAGATGGCGTCGTTTTTCGTGCTTCTCTGTGTCGCGGGGAACGAGACCACACGCAACGCCATCACCTGGGGGCTGGAGTTTCTCACGGCTAACCCCGACCAGCGAGACCTATGGCTTTCTGACATCGAGGGGATTACACCCACAGCTGTTGACGAGATCGTGCGGATGTCGAGTCCTGTCATCCACTTCCGTAGGACCGTCACGACCGACGGAGCACGACTAGGCGACCAGGTGTTCTCGGTCGGTGACAAGGTCGTCTTGTGGTACAACTCGGCCAACCGTGACGAGGCAGTGTTTGAGGACCCCGACAAGTTCGATGTGACCCGCGACCCCAACCACCACGTGGGCTTCGGTGGTCCCGGCCCTCACTTCTGCATGGGGTCCCACTTGGCCCGGCGGGAGATCTCGGTGCTCTACCGACAGCTCCTGCAGTGCTTTCCTGACATCCAAGCAACTGCTGAACCAGAGCGACTTCGGGGCAACTTCGTAAATGGCATCAAGCACCTTCCCTGCAGGTTCACTCCGGCCTGACGCGGGTGCCGTTCTCAGTTCAGGAACCACTTCGCTTCTGGGTCAGGTCCCGGGTCCGCTGTCGCCCTTCCCTTGCGTTGTAGCGCCAGCAGGTGTGCGAAGACAGATGCCCCTGCTGCTTTGTGTAACGCTTCGTCAATGTCGGAGTAGATGTCACCGACCAGGGCGGCGATGTCCATGGGGCCAGCACCCAGGGCAGCCACTATCTGCTCCTCGCGGTGAAGCCGATGGGACAACAAGGCGGCAACAAAGGGGACGGGGTCGGTAATCGCCGGTCCGTGGGTGGGTCGGTACGTTGTTTCAGATCGGCCTAGGAGGCGTGAAAGGCCATCCATGTAGTCGGCCAGGTCACCGTCAGGTGCCGGGATCACCGTCGTCGACCAGCCCATAACGTGGTCTCCAGTGAACAGCGTCTGCTCCTCGGCCATGGCGAAGCAGAGATGGTTCGAGATGTGGCCAGGCGTATGTAGACATTCGAAAGTGAAGTGTTCTCCGGCCACGACATCTGCATCAACGATGGCCTCGTCGGGTACGAAGTCGGTGTCGCCACCGCCCTCACCATCGTCTGGCTCGGGGTCTTCACCAGCTTCAGTTGCTTGTTGAACGCGTTCCTCGTGTGCCTTGATCGCTGCCTCCGGGTGAGGTCCGAACCCGTAGGTGGTGGCTCCTGTGGCTGCCTTGACTGCAGCAGTGGCCGGTGAGTGGTCGGGGTGGGTGTGTGTGACGAGGATGTGGGTTACCGCCTGACCCTCGACTGCAGCCAGGAGTGCCGAAACGTGGGCGTTGTCAGCTGGCCCGGGGTCGATGATCGCCACCTCGCCCCCGCAGCCGGGGCCAACGATGAACGTGCCAGTGCCGTGGTACGTGAAACGCGACGGGTTCTCGGCCACGATGCGCCGAACGAGGGGAGAGACCTGTTCGACTTGGCCGTATTCCGGGGGCTCTTCGGTCAACAGTAATTCTGTGATTGGGGTAACCATGGCCCAGATCCTGCACCTCAGGGAAGCTCAGTTGGGGGACGGGAGTGATTCGGGTCAGGTTGTTGTCGTCCTGAGTTTGGTCAGGTGGCACACTCTGAGTCGCCAATCTCTGCCACATAGGGCCCAGTCTCGTCAAAGTCGACGTAGTAATCGGGAGCATCGTCGGGGGTGGGGAATACATCAAGGTCTTTGAGGCCCACCGCTACCTTGGACGCTCCACCCGACCGGTCCAGCCAGGCATGGAATGCCTCTCCCGCCAGCCTTTCGCCTGCAAAACGGCTAACAACCCTCACCGTGGCTTCGGGCGCGTTCTTGGCGGGTAGGCGCAGGGCTTTCTTGCCGAACTGGACCTGCTCTTGGCCCACGTGGCCTCCCAATAGCATCTGGTAGCCGGGTGCAGCCTTACCGTGGGCGCGTCGCTCGGCACCGAAGAAGCCGATGTCGGCTGTGTGGTGTTGGCCACAACTGTTAGTGCAGCCGGAGATGTTCGTACGCACGCCTCCCACCTCAGCCAAGCCTGCCTCTTCGAGGGCGTCATCGATTGCGTTGGCCAAGCCTCGGCTCTGGGTAACGGCCAGGTTGCAGGTGTCTGAGCCGGGGCAGGCCACGACATCTCGGGACAACTCGGCTCCGGGCTTGGCCATGCCGACGGTTTCAAGCTTCTCGAAAAGTGTCGGCAGTTGGTTCTCGTCAAGGTTGCGGACGATGAAGTTCTGTCTGTTGGTTACGCGTATCTCGACGTCAAGGTCACGAACGACGGCAGCCATGGCACGGAACTGGGCTCCGGTTATGTCGCCCAGGGCACACCAGGCGTAGGCGGAAACCGTGCCATTGCCGATTCCTCGAACCACGTTGGCGTTGGCCCAGCGTTCGTACGGGGTCCTGGCACCGATACTGACGGGAACGTCGTGACCCACCGGGGTCGGGGTGGCACCTGGCGCCACGCCGGCTGGCGTGTCACCCCATTCGCCTACAACGTCGGGTATCCCACCGGGCCAAGTGGCCGATGCAGGTAATAGCCGCCGGGTGGCGAGGATGCGTCGTCTGACCTCGTTGATGCCGAGTTGGTCGACAACCCACTTCATGCGGGCGCGCAGCTTGTTGTCGCGGTTCCCGGTCTGGTCGAAGACTCGCAGTATTGATTCGATGGTGGGCAGTAGGTCTTCCCTAGTGGTGAACTGCTCGAGCGCTTGTGCGGGGAATGGCGTGGTGCCAAGTCCACCGGCTATGTAAACGCGAAAGCCGTGCTCGACGCTGCCGTCGTTGAAGATTCGGCTTGTTGCAACAACGCCGGCATCGTTGAACATGGCCTGACCGCAGTCAGTGGCACATCCCGAGAAGTTGATCTTGAACTTACGGGGTAGGCGTTGGGCGATGGGGTTTCGAACGAAGTGCCTGTAGGCGGCTTCAGCCCATGCTGTTATGTCGACCACCTCGGAGGGGCAGGCCCCAGCCAGGTGGCAGCCCTGCACGTTGCGCACGGTGTCGCCACACGCCTCACGAGTCGTTAGGCCAACCGAAGCCAGCTTCTTTAGGACCTCGGGGACTTCGGCCAGTTGCACGAAATGGAATTGGATGTTTTGGCGACTGGTGATGTGACCCCAGCCGCGACTGTGGTCCTCAACCAAGGAACCCAGCAGGTCAAGTTGGTCGGCTGTCATGGACCCGTAGGGCACCTTGACGCGTACCATTTGGTTGGTACCACCCTGTCGTTGGCCGTAGATGCCGTTGTTGAGGCGAAAAACACGGAACACGTCCTCATCGATGCGTCCAGACTGGTAGTCGGCCAGCATCTCCTCAAACTTGGTGATGTCGGTGGCGATGTCGGGGTCGACGGGGCTCAAGGGCTTGTACAGGGTCGTGGGTCCGGCCAGTTGGGTCATCTCTCACCTGCATGTTCGGTTGTGAGTTGGCTGATGAGGTCACCAAGACGTCGATCGGTGGTGGCGGAGTCGGTCACATCCAGGCCGGCAACGGTGCCGATGATGAGGACGACGGGTGCTCGTACCCTCAGGTCTTCCATACCAGCCAAGGTGGTCCGGTGGATCCTCTGGCTGGGTGTACTGGCTGACTCCACGGCAGCTACTGGCGTGTCGGTGGCCATGCCACCGGCCAGCAGGCTCTCGGCGATCGGGGTAGTGCGAGAAGCCCCCATGAGCACCACGAGCGTGGTACCGAGACGGGCAGCGGCCTCCCAGTCGATGGGTCGGCCGATGGTTGGGTCACTGTGCCCGGTAATGACGGTAAATCCGTTGACATGACCCCGCATGGTTACCGGTATTCCCGCTACTGCAGGACCGGCGATGGCGGAGGTAATGCCTGGCACAACCTCTACGTCGATTCCAGCGGCACGTAGAACTTCAGCTTCCTCGCCACCGCGGCCGAACACGAATGGGTCGCCACCCTTGAGGCGCACGACTATCTCGTTCCGTCCGGCAGCCTCGATGAGGACTTGGTTGATCTGCCATTGGGCATCAACTGGGCCACCGGGTTGCTTGCCCACGTCGATCACTTCAGCCCATGGAGCCACGAGGTCTAAGACTCTGGGGTCCACTAGGCGGTCGTGTACTACAACGTCAGCTGTGTCAAGCAGTCTGGAAGCACGCAGGGTGAGAAGGTCCGGGCTGCCGGGGCCGGCCCCCACCAGGTGGACAGTCATGGCACCGGGTCCAGTGATGCCGCTCCTGAGAGGCCTAGGCCGTTCCTGAGGGTCTGTCTTGCTGAGTCCAGGCAACCACGGCGGACAGTCTCCACGAGGGCTTCATCGAGCACGAGATCCCATGCCGGTGACTCGCTCGTTCCGGCAGTTTCACGTAGTTCCTCGCGTACCTCTGAGGCCAAGGCCAAGAGGATGGCGTGTTCGGGGCCAATCCGGTCAAAGAGTTGGCGACGCAGCCAGCGGGCGACAGCAGGGCTGTTTCCATTTGTGGAGACGGTGACCTGTAGGTCACCGTGGCGGGACACGGCTGGGAGCGTGAAGGTGCAGTGTTCGTAATCATCGGCGCTGTTCAGCCACACACCGGCAGCTTCGGCATCGCGATGGACCTGTCCGTCTACTTCGGGATTGCCTGTGGCTGTGATAGCCAGGCGGTACGAGGCCACTTCACCACGGCGGTAAGGGCGTTGGTGCCACCTGATGGCAGGGTCGGCAGCAATGGTCTCGACAGCCACTGGCGCTACGACGGTCACGTTGGCGCCGGCGGTCAGGAGGCCCTTCACCTTGTGGGCTGCCACGGATCCACCGCCAATGACGAGTGCGCGCCGGCCGGTCAGGTCCAGGTTCACCGGGTAGGGCGACTTTGTGGTAACCGATCCTGGGATCGGTTTCAAAAGTTCTCTTGGGGTTGGGCCAGCACTCACAAGTGGATCCCGCATTCGGTCTTTGGACTTCCGGGCCAGCGTCCAGAGCGCGCGTCGTTCCCAGTGGACGTGCGTTCGGTGCAAGGCCAACAGCCGATGGAGGGGTATCCCTCGAGGGTCAGGGGGTTAACGATCACATCCCGCTCGTCCATGTAGGCAGCAACTTCATCGGCAGGCCAGGCTGCGATCGGATTGACCTTTATCAATCCGCGGCGGTCGATCTCGATGATGGGGGTCCGCTTCCTGTCGGAGCTGTCAGTGCGTCGTAGGCCTGAGAGCCAAGCTGACTTGCCAGCCAAGGCACTGTCTAGGGTTCGTATCTTTCGAGCAGCACAACAGGCTTCGGTTCCCGATGCCCACAGGTCCTCTCCGGTCGGGTCGGGCTGTTCGACACGGAGATTCATCTCGTAGCGGACCTGCGCCTGTTTGAGGACTTCAAGGGTCTCGCTGAAGTGGAATCCGGTGTCGAGGAACACCACCTCCATGTCGGGGTTGACTGAGAGGGCCAGGTCGACCAACAGGGTGTCAGAGAACGAGGTTGCAAGGGCCAGGTCCTGGCCGTATTCCCCTATGGCCCAAAGGATCACAGCGGTTGGATGGGCGGACTCAAACCGGGTGTTGAGGCGGCCCAAATCAGCTGCAGATAGCTTCGGAGTGCTACGCGTCCTGATAGTGGTTGTAGTCGCTGTCATGGCCCATCTCGCATAAACCCGATAGGAGTAGTCGGGATTAGAAAGTCAACCTACAGAGTCTTTATTTGAAAAACAATACAAATCCGATCGGAATAGTCAGATTTATCCCTTTGGTTACTTTTGTTGCCCTCCCACAAAGGTCCAGCCGCTAGACAGGGGGACCATGCCAACTGCCGACCAGCCCACCTCGAACCACTCAGATGGTGGAGATCCCCCAGAGGCCTGGCGGGACCTTGCCAACGAGGCACGGGGCCTAGTCGATGATCTGCACCGCTTGGAGCCCTCTGTAGGACAGTTGGAGGCAGCGAGCGAGAAGGTGGCAGAGGCTAGGAGTCGACTCGGAGACTCTGTGAGGTTGCGCTGGTATGAGGTGTCTGACGAGCACTTAGGTGATGAAGGCCGGGAGCGACTGCGTGATGAACACCGCGAGCACAGCCTCTACCGAGGTGGCTACAACCCGCTGGCACCACCAATGACCGTCACCCGCGAAACCGACTCTGAAGGAAAGCAGATCATCGTGGGGGCGCTCCGTACAGGCAGGACCCGGGAGGGTCCACCGGGGCGACTGCACGGTGGCTTTATAGCTGGATTATTTGACGACATCTTGAGCGGTGTGCCAGGCCTTGTGAATGCGGGTCCAGCGTTGACGGCACGCCTTGAGGTCCGCTACCGGAAGGCCACACCAATAGACGTAGACCTGCGTCTTGAGGCCTGGGTGGAAAAGCAGTCCGGCCGCCGCCTAGTTGCCAGGGCCAGATGCCTCGTGGAAGGTTCGGTAACCGCTGAGGCCGAGGCCCTTTTTGTGTTGGTAACCCACAGGCTGGATACCGACAAACAGGGGAGTGGAGGTTGAACATCACTTCTGATTCCAGGCCGGTCATCTGTTTCCTCTGCACGGGAAATGCCGCTAGGTCGGTGATGGCCCGTGCCATGTTCGCCGATCGGGCGCCTGGCTACAGGGCGGTTGGAGCCGGCACCCTTGTCCTTGAGGGGCAACCAATGAGTCAACGCACCCGTTTGGCCCTTGCCCACTTCGATCTCTCCGACATGAACCACAGGAGTCGCCAGTTCGGTGACGAGCATGCGAAATCAGACCTAGTGGTTGCCATGGAGCCTGGTCACGTTGCCTGGATCCGACGTCACCACCCAGAAGTTGCGGCCCGTACCGCAACCCTTCCGAGGCTGGTACGTCACCTTCCTTCCGAGGGGCCCCTAGGTGAGCGCCTAGCCGGAATGAACCTGGTGGCGGTCGAGGTCGAAGAGTGGGAGGAAGTCATCGACCCGGCCTCGGGCGACCAGGAGACCTTTCACACCTGTGCAGCCGAGTTAGACGGCCTGGTCAACCAGTTGGTCGCCCTGTTGTGAAGCGAAGGCTGGTTGGGCACCGGCGAGAGGCATTCGTACTAGCCGCGGCTACGGGTCTCATTGGAATAACCTTCGGCTTCTTCGCTGACACCTCGGGCTTTTCGCTTTCCCAGGCCTCGGCCCTGTCAGTGCTCACCTTCACCGGGGCATCGCAGTTTGCTGTGGTATCGGTGGTTGCCGGTGGCGGGAGCACTGCAGCGGCGGTGGGAAGTGGCTTGCTGTTGGCGGCGCGCAACTCGCTCTACGGGCCCGTCATGGCACCGATGCTGGGCAGGGGCAGGGGTTGCCGGTTCGTGGCGGCGCAGTTCCTCATAGATGAGACCACAGCGATGGCAACCGCCCAGGAGCAGCCGGAACACGGCAGGGAGGCTTTCTGGTTCACAGGCATCTGGTTGTTCATTTTCTGGAACACCGGCACGGTCCTTGGCGTACTCCTTGGCGGGGTACTTGATGACCCGGGGACCTGGGGGTTAGACGCCGCGTTCCCAGCAGCCTTCGTGGCGCTCCTGGTACCACACCTGAGGACCAACTCAGGCCGGGTGACAGCACTCGTGGGTGCGGCCATCACCGTAGTGGCAGTTCCCACCACGGCTGTGGGCCTTCCAATGCTTCTGGCTGCTGCAGCAGTGGGTCCCGGCCTGTGGGTGGCCGCCAGGTCTGGACCTACAGGTGGCGAGAGCGGAGGGGCCCGATGAGTTGGATCGGCATCCTCGTGCTATCTGCGGGCGCCTACCTATTCAAGTTGGTTGGCATCTCGGCGGGGGAGCGGTTCAGCCGACCGCTAGCACCGGTGGCGGCGCTGCTACCGGCAGCACTGTTCTCTGCACTGCTGGTGATGATGTCAGTCACAAACGGCTCCTCGTTAACCGTTGATGCCCGCCTGCTAGGGGTAATGGTGGGCGCCGCAGCAGTTTGGCTTCGGGCACCGTTCGTAATCGTGGTTGTCGCAGCGATGCTCGCGACGGCTGGACTGCGACTATTTGTGTGAGCATGATCGGGAGGTTCCTCGGTAGCGGATCCAGCGTCTAGGTTCGGCGCTATGGTGGAAGCGCACGAAGAGTTCTCTGGCGACGTCTCCGACTCAGTTCGCCGGTCGCTCATGCATGGGCGACCCCAATGGCGTGGCGTCATGCACCGTGCAGCTGTTCCGATGGCCTTGGCCGGTGGTGTAGCACTTGTTTGGGAGGCCCCTCCCGGGACCGACCGCGTCGGGGCCGCCGTGTTCGCCACAGGAGCATTGCTCATGTTCGTGGCCAGCGCGTTAGTGCACTTGCGCCGCTGGTCGATCCCGGTTTGGGAGTTGCTGTTCAGGTTCGACCATGCAGCGATATTCATCCTCATTGCCGCCAGCGCCACTCCTATCGCCATATCGGGACTTGAGGGTCGATCAGCACAACTATTGCTGTGGGCCACCTGGGCGGGCGCCGCCATTGGCGTGACACTACGCATGCTTCCGTTTCACCCACCCCGCGGCCTTATGAACACGCTGTTCATCTCCCTCGGCTGGGTTCCGATCGTCGTGGCACCCGACCTGTTCCGAGCGCTCGACACATCGGTTCTGGTACTGATTGCCCTCGAGGGCCTCCTATACAGCGGTGGTGCGATCATGTTGGGAGTCAGGTGGCCTGACCTCTCACCCAGGGTTTTTGGCTACCACGAGGTCTGGCATGTACTAGTCACAACAGCAGTTGCAATCCACTTCGTGGTAGTGGCAACGATCGTCGGCACCGGCTGACGACTCCTCGTTCCACCAGGCCACTACCTTCGCTGGCAATGCGCTCTTCCATCATGTCCATGGTTGTCGTCGTGGGATCTCTGTTGGTCGCCGCGTGTGGCGATGACAAGGTGAGTGAGCCGTCCGATGCCACTACCTGCGTCGAGCTAACCAAGGTGGGACGTGTCGTTGCTGGGCAGGTCCTTGAAAGCCTCGCCGGCCAGACCCTCGCCAACCTAGAGGCAGACAATCCCGAGCAGCCGTTCGCCGCGGTCGATCGCCTGATGCGTACATCTGAATTCGAGGACAGGGCGAGACAGTTGGGGTGTGGTCGCGGTGAACTGGAGGTTGCAGCCTGCCTCGCCTACCAGGGCCTTGCACAACAGGCCGAAGGCGACCTGGCCCTCGAGTACTTGGCGCCCTACTTCACCGCCTGCGGCTGAATGGGGCCGCGATCTGCTGGCTCGTGCTGGCAGACTGGCGACAAGCAGTCAAGCCGGGAGCCTCAATGACCACCCAACGCCTATCCACCCGTGTCGGCGCCATCGCCGAGTCCGCGACTATGGCAGTGACCAACAAGGCCCGTGAACTGCGTGCCGCCGGGGAGCCAGTCATAGGGTTCGGCGCAGGCGAACCCGACTTTCCCACACCTGATCACATCGTGGCTGCTGCCATGGCGGCCTGTGAGAATCCTGTCAACCACAAGTACTCACCGACCGGTGGGTTACCGGACTTGAAGGTTGCCTTGGTCGAAAAAACTGAACGCGATTCGGGCTGGTGCCCGGAAGTCTCCCAGGTGCTGGTGACCAACGGCGGCAAGCACGCCGTCTACAACACGTGCGCCGCTTTGTTGAACCCTGGTGACGAAGTCCTCCTTCCGGCCCCCTACTGGACCACCTATCCGGAATGCATAGCTCTCACCGGAGGAACGAGCGTGGTTCTCCAGACCGATGTGGCCTCCGGCTTTCGGGTCACCGTCGACCAGTTGGAGGCGGCCCGCACTCCGATGACCAAGGCGCTGTTCTTCGTATCGCCTTCCAACCCCTCTGGGGCGGTCTATCCGGCCGACGAGATCACAGCTATCGGGGAGTGGGCGGTTGAGCACGGCATCTGGGTCATTGCAGATGAGATCTATGAACACCTCACCTACGACGGACACGAGCACCACTCCATCCGTGCCCTTGTCCCGAACTTGGCTGACACCTGCGTGGTGCTGAACGGCGTCGCCAAGACATATGCGATGACCGGTTGGCGCGTCGGCTGGATGATCGGTCCAACCGACCTCGTGAAGACAGCGGGGAACCTCCAGTCGCATGCCACCAGCAACGTCGCAAACGTGTCCCAGCGGGCGGCCTTGGCAGCGGTATCGGGAGACCTGACCGCCGTGGTGGCTATGCGCGAGGCGTTTGACAGGCGACGGGTGGCCATGTCAGGCCTGCTTCGCCAGGTTGAGGGTCTGGAGCTACTGGAGCCACAGGGCGCCTTCTACGCCTATCCGGACATGTCTGCTTTGCTGGGCCGTGATATAGCCGGACGGATTGCTTTGACCACTAACGAACTGGCCGGCATCATCCTTGACGAGGCCAAGGTGGCGATAGTGCCGGGCGAAGCATTCGGAACCCCCGGTTACGCCCGCCTCTCATTTGCCCTAGGTGATGACGACCTTGCAGAGGGCCTCACCAGAGTGGTGGCCCTGTTGAACGGGTAGGTGACGTCAGACGTGGTCTCTTCGACACCTTACGGAAGCTGGGGATCGCCGATAACGGCAGGCATGTTGGTCGCCGGCGCTGTCTCACCAGGTGAGGTTGTCATCGACGGTGACCAAGTGTGGTGGTCCGAGTCGCGTCCCAATGAGGGAGGTCGCACCGTAGTTGTGTGCGGCGGGGTGGACGCTGTCTCGTCCGAGGTGAACGTGCGCACCCTCGTTCACGAGTACGGAGGCGGTGCGTGGTGGGCATTCGACGGCACGCTCATCTACAGCGACCATGCTGACCAACGGCTCTATCGGTTGGATAAAGGAGGGTCGCCCACGGCCATAACCCCCGAGCCGGATTCGGCAAGGGCTTTGCGTTACGCGGATGGCCGTCCCACCCCCGACGGCCACTGGTACGTGTGCGTCAGGGAGGCTCACATGGCTGGGAGTGAGCCTGCCAATGAGTTGGTAGCCGTAGCCCTGGACGGTTCGCTAAGGGTTGAGGTGCTTTGGTCAGGGCCCGACTTCGTCTCATCGCCACGCATCTCGCCTGATGGCAGGCGATTGGCCTGGATCCAATGGAACCACCCAAACCTGCCGTGGGACGATACCGAACTATGGGTAGCTTCCCTTGGTGATGGTGTGTTGTCAGGGGCATCCCCTGTCGGTGGAGCGAACCATGGGGGGGCAGGATCAGGAGAGTCATTTTTCCAACCAGAATGGCGCTTGGACGGGGCTCTCCACGTGGTGAGCGACCGGGACGGGTGGTGGCACCTGTACCGGTTGGCTGAAGACGACACGTTCGTACAACTAACCGCAGGTGGTTTTGAGGTGGCCACACCGCAGTGGGTGTTCGGGCTGTCCAGATATGCGTTCGTGGGTGACGAGATCTGGTTTGCCCGGAGAATAGGTGGCGTGGACCAGCTTTCGGTGCTGGCAGCCAGTGGCACCATCACCGATGCCGATGTGGATGCCACCTCGATCGGAGCCATCGCGGCTTTCGCAGGCGGAGTGGCGGCGGTTGTGGCCTCGTGGACCACCGAGCCAGCTGTAGTGACAGTCGGTCCGGATGGGGTTGAAGAACTGAGCAGTCGCCGAGACATGGGACTGGAGGAGGCATGGTTTCCGATGCCCGAGGCAGTCAGCTTCCCGACTTCAAGTGATGAAGAGGCCTACGCCCTTGTCTACCCACCGACCAATCCGGATCACCGGGCCTCTGGTGCTGAGCATCCTCCGCTACTGGTGCTTGCCCACGGTGGCCCGACCGGTTCGGTGCGGACTCAGTTGCAGCTCTCTATCGCCTACTGGACAAGCCGTGGTTTCGTGGTGGCCGATGTGGATTACCGGGGCTCAACAGGATACGGCCGCCCCTATCGCCACCGACTCTGGGGTGAATGGGGAATGGCTGACGTCGAGGACTGCATCGCGGTTGCCACCTATCTAGCCGAACAGGGCGCTGTGGATGTGGAACGTATGGCGATCAAAGGGGGAAGTGCCGGTGGATTCACGGTGCTGGCAGCAGTCACTTTCCATGATGTGTTCACCGCCGGAGCCAGTCGCTACGGCGTGGCTGACCTAGCGGCCCTCGCCACCGACACCCACAAATTCGAGGCCCGTTACTTGGACCGCCTGGTGGGCGCATGGCCCCAAGACGAGCCGGTTTACAGGGCAAGGTCTCCAATCCACCACACCGACCGGCTGGCCACACCGATGTTGCTGCTCCAGGGAGCTGAGGACCCGATCGTGCCACCGAACCAGGCTCGCAGCATGGCCGACGCCCTGAGAGAGAAGGGTGTTCCGTTCGCGTACCTGGAGTTTCCCGACGAGGGACACGGATTTCGCAGAGCTCCCAACATTGTCAGTGCACTTGAGGCTGAACTGTCCTTCTTCGCCCAGTGCTTTGGGTTTGAACCAGCCGATGACCTGCCTCTGCTCGACGTGGAGGTTCCTGAGTCGATCGCTCCATGAACGCTGTGTGACGACCGCCTGGGCCCAGTTGCGGGACTGTGCGAATCGGGGCACGCTCTAGACATGGCAAGAGTGCTTGTTACCGAGGAGATTGCTGAAGCAGGCCTTGAACTCTTGAGCTCTGGAGGACATGCAGTCGACGTTCAGTTGGGCTTGAGTGATGGCGACCTGACTGCAGCGCTCAAGGGTGCATCGGCACTGGTCGTCAGGTCAGCTACCCAGGTCACATCCGAGGTGCTTGAGGCTACCGAAGGCCTAATAGTCGTCGGCCGAGCCGGTATCGGCCTCGACAACGTGGACGTGCGTACTGCGACCCGCCGGGGAGTGATGGTGGTCAACGCACCGTTGTCGAACTCGGTTTCGGCGGCGGAACACACCATGGCATTGCTCCTCGCCCAAGCCCGGTGTATTCCACAGGCCCACACTGACCTGGTGGGCGGAGCCTGGGACCGCTCGCGCTGGCAGGGAGTCGAACTCTGCGACAAGACCCTCGGCATAGTCGGCCTAGGCCGCATAGGGAGGCTGGTTGCTGAGCGCTCAGCTGCGTTTGGCATGCACATCGTGGCCTATGACCCGTTCATCATCGAGGAGAGCATTAGGAACTTGAACGTCTCGATGCTGGACCTAGTCGAATTGGTTGAAAGATCAGACTTCGTGACCCTTCACCTGGCTCACACCCCTGACACGGTCGGGCTGATCGATGCCGAACTGTTGGCACAGGCCAAGCCAGGGCAGCGCATCGTGAATGTGGCTCGTGGTGGAATTGTTGACGAAGAGGCCCTGGCAGAAGCGATCATTTCAGGGCAGATCGCCGGTGCTGCAATCGATGTGTTCGCCAAGGAGCCGACCACCGAGTCTCCGCTTTTCGAGCTAGAGCAGGTGGTTGTGACACCGCACCTGGGTGCGAGTACCGCCGAGGCCCAAGACAAGGCCGGTACCACGATTGCCGAGCAGGTGCTTCTGGCGTTGGCCGGTGACTACGTGCCATTTTCAGTGAACGTCGACGTGGGTGAAGCCCCCGAATCGATCCGACCATTCGTGCCGTTGGCCGAGAAACTGGGTGAGGTGTTTGGTGCCCTTTCGGGTCGGCTCCCTGATCGGCTGGACGTGGAGTTTCGCGGGCAGGTCGGCGAGGTTGATGACAGGTTGGCCACGCTGGCTGTGGTCAAGGGCTTGTTGAACCGGGTGGTGGCCGAAGCCGTTACCTATGTGAACGCCGACGACATGGCACGAGAGCGGGGCATAGACGTGCGCACCATCTCCTCACCGACCGCCAACGACTACCTGAACACCATCACCTTGCGTTCGAGCGACCTTGCACTGTCGGGCACTCTGGCCGGTATTGCTGCTGAGCAGCGGATCGTGATGATCGACGACCATCTTGTAGACGTACCGCCCTCTGACTACATGCTGGTAGTTCGCAACGACGACCGTCCCGGAATGATCGGCATGGTAGGGACCGTTGTGGGTAATGCTGGAATCAACGTGGCGAACATGACCGTTGGCCATCAGGAGGGCGGGTCGACGGCCGTAATGGTGCTGGCTACAGATCAGCCGGTGGGGGCAGAGGTGCTAGAGGGCCTGGCTGATTGCGAGGGGGTCATCAGCGTCCATGGCATCGACTTGACCTGAGGTCCCCTGACACCCCAGAAGAAGGAGCCTCAGATGGGTTGTGACCAGCAGTGGGTATGCGTCTACACTGTCAAGCGATGCGAACAGACCTCAACCTCTTGCTGCTGACCTAGGGCGAACGCACCCATACGCGTTCGTCCGAACCTCCTGAGCCCCAAGGGCCGGGAGGTTCTCTCGTTTTCAGCCCTAAGCAGGACTAGCCAGAAATAGACAGCAGACAAGACATGACGGAGCCAGCAATGAGCAACAAACAGTCCAGAGAGCGGGTGGTCATCTTTGACACCACCCTCCGTGACGGCGAGCAGTCGCCAGGCATCTCGCTTGACACGGGTGAAAAACTGGAGATTGCCGAGCAGTTGGCGCGCCTAGGCGTGGACTACATCGAGGCCGGCTTTCCCATAGCTAGCCAAGGTGATTTTGAGGCTGTGCATGCCATCGCGTCAGCCGTGAAGGGACCGGTGATCTGTGGTCTCTCCCGGACCGCCCACAAAGACATCGACCGCTGCTGGGAGGCCATCGAACCTGCCGAAAAGCGTCGCATTCACACGTTCATCGCCACCAGTCCCACCCATATGGAGCACAAACTCAAGATGAGCCCTGATCAGGTGCTGGCTGAGGCCGCGTCGGCAGTGGCGCGGGCCCGCAGTTACACCGCTGACGTCGAGTTCAGTCCCGAGGATGCCTCAAGGTCTGACTTTGACTTCATGTGCGACGTTCTCCAGGCGGCCGTGGACAACGGTGCTGAGACCCTCAACATTCCAGACACCGTCGGCTACGCCGTTCCGACCGAGTGGGCTAAGAGGATCCGTGCCATCAGGAAGAGAGTGAGTGGCGACTACGTGATCAGCACCCATTGCCACAACGATCTGGGCCTTGCGGTGGCCAACTCCTTGGCCGCGGTGCAGGCAGGTGCACGTCAGGTGGAGTGCACCGTGAATGGAATCGGGGAGCGGGCTGGCAATGCCGCCATGGAAGAGGTTGTCATGGCGATCCTCACCCGCCCAGACACCTACGACACCATTGAGACCGGTATCCGTACCCAGGAACTGGCCAGATCCTCGCGGATGGTCAGTCGCCTCACCGGCTACCCAGTCCAGTTCAACAAGGCCGTTGTGGGGCGCAACGCCTTCGCCCATGAGGCGGGAATCCACCAACATGGCGTGTTGAACGAGCGCACCACCTACGAGATCATGGATCCGTCCGTGGTGGGCCAGGGCGAGAGCCAGCTCGTGTTGGGCAAGCACTCAGGTCGTGCAGCCTTCAGGGACACTCTTGAGAAGATGGGCATTGAGATCCAAGGCGATGCCCTCAATGCAGCCTTCACCCGTTTCAAGGAGCTGGCCGACCGCAAGGTCCAGCTGACTGATGCCGACCTTGAGGCACTCGTCGCTGAGGAGATGGGCGACAGAGTGGAAGCTACCTTTTCGCTTGTCAGCATCGACGTGAGGGCCGGTAGTTCGACAATTCCGTCGGCAGACTTGGTGATGCGGGTACGCGGCGAGGAAAAGTCGGTCTCCGTAGAAGGTTCAGGAATGGTGGATGCCTCATGCACGGCGGTCAAGATCGCTACTGGCATTGATGGCCACCTCACCGATTACAACGTGATGTCAGTTACCGGTGGTGTGGACGCCCTGGCCGACGTAGCCCTCTCCTTTGAGAGCAGCGATGGTCTGAAGGTGTCGGGACGGGGCCTTGCGAACGATGTAGTGGAAGCGTCCGCCAGGGCATTCATCTCAGCGTTGAACAAGATTGCTCGTGTACGCGACACCGGTGAGGATCCCAACGCCGTGGAGCGGCCAGGACACCTGAGTTGAGCCCGAGACCCCGTGGACACCGATTACTCGTTCTCTAGGGCACACTGGACCCGCCACAACTACCAATGAAATGGACCACCATGGAGATCGTGACAGTCGACGCCCACGAGTTGAAGAGGCAGATCCAAAACGGGATCGCTGCAACACTTGTCGACGTGCGTACCAGCGCCGAGTACGAGACGAGGCATATCGCTGGGTCTGTGCACCTGCCACTTGACTTGCTTGCAGGGCGCTGTGAACAGTTGTCCGAGGCAATCGGGCCCCTCGTGTTGATTTGTGAATCAGGTCAGCGCGCCCTTGAGGCCGGTGAACGCCTGGCAGCAGCCGGGTGTCAGACGGCGAGAGTCCTCAACGGTGGTGTCATCGCATGGAGCGAGGCTGGTGGCGACCTGGTGCTTGGAAGGCCACGATGGGCCATGGACCGGCAAGTCCGGTTTACAGCCGGGATGCTCGTAGTGGCCGGCTTCGCACTCAACATTGCCGCTTCCGGATTCTGGGTGCTCTCACTTCTTATCGGATCTGCCCTGGCGACGACTGCTGCACTCAACATCTGTCCAATGGCCGTTGCCCTCGGGATGCTTCCCTACAACCGGGGGCCTGCAGTTGACGCCGACGATGCCGTACAAGTAATCAGGGAAAGAACATCCCTGAAAGGTACGTGATCTTCGCCTAGTCCTACCGTGGCTTCCTTTCCCAGGCCACAGGGAGGGCTCCGCCAGCACCTAGAACCTGATTGACGGATTCGGCTTCTGGGGGCTTCTATCGAGAAGGTGGGACGAGGTCTCCCATACCGATGGTCCTCAGTAGGTGCTCTAGAACCTGACAGTCCCCAGGCGTTCCAGGCTGGCAAGGTCATTGGCCTGCACCTGGCCCCAACTGTATGACCAAAGGTCATCATCGATGACGAGCGTGCGTTCGATCGGTGGCATCCAGGAGTAGTTCTCGGGGAAGCAGGCGCCGATGGTGGCTCCTTCGGGTACGTCAAGAGCCTCAATACCGAACTCCATGCCGTACTCGGCCACATCGGCAGCGCCCAAGAACTCGCACATGTAGCCGTCTACCCATGGGTAGAGGTCCTTTCCAGGGGTGGAATCGTCTGCCACGCAGAGCATGAGGGTGATGTCTTCGGGTAAGAACAGTGCCACCTCGGCCTCGGCATCCTCTGGGACTGCGGAGCCTCTCAGGAGGTTGGCGTCAATGGTTGGGCAGGGGAACTCGCCCGGTGCGTCGGGATCAGGCTTGTGGTCGATCCTCCCGACCTCAGTGATAGTTCCTTCACCTATTTGGAGGACTACGGCTGCGTTGATATCGCTGCGCCAGTCGCTGAATGGCATGACTGCCAACTGCTCGGGCTCCCACCACAGGAATGCCCTGTGGTCCCACTCGACTGGGCTGCTGCCACCTCCAGCTTCCCAGGAATCCAAAACGGTGGGCGCGGACAGGTTTGAGACGTCAAAGAGTGTGGCCTTGGAGCCGGTGGTGGTTCCTTCTTCGGTTGCATCCTGACCAACGCCCAGTATGAGGCCATCGCCCACAGGGTGCAGGTACCCGCTGTATCCGGCGATCTTGAGCTCACCCCTCACAGCGGGTGCCGTCGGGTCGGATAGGTCCACCGTGTAGAAGGGGTCGGTTTGGCGGAAGGTGACGACGTAGCCGGTGTCACCGATGAAGCGCACAGCGAAGATGTGTTCACCGCGACCCATGTCACCCACCTGGCCTACCTGGAGCAACTCGTCAGCGTCGCGGGTCAGCACCGTCACCAACGACTCGCTCTCATCTTGGAACCACCATGGGCTACCGAGTGTGCTCGCCACCCGCAGGTGGCCGCCGTGTTCGGACATGGCGAACTGGTTAAGGAGGTGGCCGGGAACCGTGCCCGAGGCAGTGTAGGGAGTAGAGGTCGGTTCAGTCACGTGGAACTGGTGGATTGAGGTGGCGTAGTCGTTGTCAGGCTCGGTCCAGAGGTCCTCGTCGGGTTCCAAATACCGGTGGGTGGCCACATAGAGGTGTTCGTTTCCGGCGTAGACGGTCTCACCGTCGGCCAGGACGCCCATGGTTGACGGAATGCCCAGCGGGGCACCCAAGTCCACAGTGAGGACCGAAAGGGTGGAAAAGCCCGAGAACTCGACTGGGTGGGCAACATCGCGGCAGTTCACGAGCATGCCGTCGGTGACTGTGCCGTTGCCAGCCTCGTGGACGTAGTGAGGTATCCAGTCCGCGATGGTGGTCTGGGCTATGGCCTGCCGGTTGGCCACCTCTGCAGCTTGTTCACTGGCGGGGTTGGATGGATAGACGAAAGGCAGTTCATCTGGTGCCGAGGTGGTGACGATTCGGGCTGCACCGTTGACGACACGGGCGCTCACATAGCGGCCATCAAAGGTGAGCGTGTTGGCGACGGTCAAGTTGGCGGGGTCGCTCAGGTCCACTTCGATGAGACTGGTGAGCTGACGCCACTGGCCAGGAGGGACCAGTCGGCTGAGTGGGCTGGTGTGAGCGTCTTCTACGTCCGGGCCGTAGGGGACAAAGGGTGGTTCCGCGGAGGCCATGACCAGTAGACGATCGTCGGCGAGGAGCAGGTCGTTACTCCACTGGTTCTCGAGGGTGAGCGTGTCGGTGAGAATGGCTTCCGGACCCGACACGTCGATGTTGTGCAACTTACTTCCCTGCACGACGATGATCCGACTGCCATCGGTCTTGATGAGGTCGGGCTCGTCGATGCCCAGTTCCTGCACGTTGGTGCCCGAGAAGTCGACTCCTGCAACCATTGATGCCTCGTCAAAACCGTCCGTACCAAGATCAGGTGCACCAATGGCCATTGCGGAAGACGACATTTCCATGTCCATCCCGGCACGCTCAGGCATGACCGGCCCCCCGAAAAAGCCACCACCCTGGCCCAGGCCGTAGGGGCCGACCCGTTTGGTGGCCTCAGCCCGCAGGTACACCAGCAGGTCCTGACAGGCGGTGAACGGTATGAGGCCACTGGTCAACTCCACCTCGCTGACGTCAACAGTCGCCACTGTGGTCGTCGTTGCCAGCGAACTCGTCGTGGACGTCGTAGTGGCGGCGGGCGGGTCCTCAGGGGGAAGCGTCGAGGTTGCACCTGAGAGACGGATTGGACCTGTGGCATCCACGGACCCACAGGCTGCTGCAGCGAGCGCGATCGCCACTAGCAAAGTGGTGGCGCGATGCCGCCAAAAAGTGTTCATTGGTCACAGCATGGCAGCAACGGAGGCCTGACTCGTGACGCCCGCCACAATGTGCGCACCAGCAATTTCGTCAGGAGGTTGTAGGAAGCCAAGCGGGACGGTCTGCTTCGTAGCTGGCGATGGCATCCTCATGGCGCAACGAGATATCGATGTCGTCTAGGCCCTCGAGAAACCGCTCCTGTGTCGCTGAATCCAACGGGAACGAACAGCGGATGCCTGCATCCGGGGCCTCAAGGGTCAGGTTCGCCACATCGACGGTAACGACCAGCTTCGGGTCGGCTTCGACGGCACAGAGCAGATCCTCGCCCACCTCTGCTGGGACCTCAACGGGCACCAGGCCGTTCTTCGTGCAGTTGTTGCGGAAGATGTCAGCGAAGCGGGGTGACACGACGGCTGCGAACCCGTACTGCTGAATAGCCCATACGGCATGCTCGCGCGACGACCCGGTCCCGAAGTTAGGTCCCGCCACGAGCACCACGGCTCCCTCGAAGCGCTCATCGTTCAACACGAAGTCACGTTGGTCACGCCACTCTGAGAAGAGGCCCTTGTCAAAGCCGGTGCGTTCGACCCTTTTCAGCCAGTCGCTGGGGATTATCTGATCGGTGTCTACATCAGAGCGTCGCAGTGGAACAGCGGTGCCCGAGACAATCTCAACTGCTTGCATCTCTCCTACCTCCTCAGTCCAGGTCGGCCGGTGAGGCGAACCGGCCGGCTATTGCACTGGCGGCAGCCACTGCAGGGGACACCAGGTGGGTGCGGCCACCACGTCCCTGGCGACCCTCAAAGTTACGGTTGCTTGTACTGGCGCAGCGTTCGCCGGATGACAACTTGTCGGGATTCATGGCCAGACACATTGAGCAGCCCGGCTCACGCCAGTCAAAGCCAGCGGCGGTGAGGACAGCCGGAATACCCTCGGCCTCGGCCTGAGCCTTTACGGAACCCGACCCGGGAACCACGAGTGTGCGCACCCCGTCCCTTACTGTGCGGCCTTTTGCTACGGCTGCTACGGCCCGCATGTCCTCGATGCGGCCGTTGGTACAGGATCCAATGAACACGGTGTCGACGGCCACATCCCTGATCGGGGTGCCAGCGGTCAACCCCATGTAGTCCAGTGCCCGGGCAGCTGACTCGCTTTCGTCGGAATTGGTCATTTGGCCCGGGTCCGGAACCGAGCCGTCCAGGCGTACGACCTGTCCGGGGTTCGTGCCCCACGAAACATGGGGCACCATGTCGGCACCGTCGAGTACGACCTCTGAGTCAAACACGGCGTCGTCGTCGGTCGTAAGCGACGACCAGTCGGCAACAGCGGCTTCCCAGTCGGCACCCACCGGAGCATGGGCCCTGCCAGCCAGGTAGTCGAACGTGGTCTGGTCGGGAGCGATCATCCCAGCCCGAGCACCAGCCTCAATCGACATGTTGCAGACAGTCATGCGTCCTTCCATGGAGAGGTTCCGAATCACGTCGCCTCGGTACTCGATGACCGACCCGATGCCACCACCTGTTCCGAGTCGTCCCACGATCGCGAGGATCACGTCCTTGGCGGTCGCACCGGCGGGTAGTTCACCGTTGACGGTCACTGCCAGGGTTCCGGGTTGCTGCTGGGGAAGGGTCTGGGTGGCCAGTACGTGCTCGACCTCGCTTGTTCCGATGCCGAACGCCAGTGCACCAAATGCTCCGTGCGTGCTGGTGTGGCTGTCACCGCAGACAACGGTCATACCCGGAAGGGTCAGGCCCATTTCAGGCCCGATGACGTGCACGATGCCCTGTCCGGGATCACCCATTCCGTAGAGAGGTATGTCGAACTCTGCACAGTTGGTACGCAATGCCTCAACCTGGCGGCGGCTGACCGGGTCGGCGATGGGCTGGTCGATGTCGGCTGTGGGGACGTTGTGATCCTCTGTGGCGATGGTCAGATCCGGCCGGTGAACGCTCCTGCCTGCAGCCCGGAGGCCGTCGAAGGCCTGAGGTGAGGTGACCTCATGGATGAGATGGAGATCGATGAACAGCAGGCTGGGCTGACCTTCGGTGGCGTGCGCCACGTGGCGTTCCCATACCTTCTGACTGAGGGTCTTCCCCGACATTGCTGCTCTCCTGTCGCCGATCGCCTCCACAGGCTAGGGGCCTCTCGCCCCACCTGCGGTACTGGTTTGCGTGCACCTTCTATCCGACCTGTCGCTTGTGACTGAACCTGGCACCCACAATTGTCAGCCGTTACCTGCTCCGTTCGCTAACGAGCAACCATCCCCTGTAACGCCTATGACCATGAATGGTGGAGTGGCTGCTCGGCGAGGGAAAGAAACTGTCTCAAGTGGCCCTTGCCCGGTCCACCAGGGCCAAGAAGCCAGCCTTGTCGAGGTCCCCCATGTGGCCGAGCACGCTCCCGTTTGCCGTCACGACAATGGCCGCTGGCTGCCCGAAGACGCCAAAGTGGGACCAGATCGGGCCACGGTCGGCAATGTTGGGAAACGAGTCGATGCCCCACTCCGACACGGTCGCTTCACCGTCTTGACTGAAAGTCAGGCCAGCCACGCCGACGAAGTTGAAGTTTGACTCTGCTGCGACCTCGACGACCGTCGGGGCTTCGGCCCTACAGATTGGTCAAGCGGGCGCCCAGAACCAAAAGAGCGTGTCTTGTCCAGTCAGGTCGGCGCCGTAGATTGTGCCTCCACCAATGAGGGTGGCTTCCCAGTCCAGGATTGCAGGAGTGTTAGCCGGGAAGGCGGTGACCGGTGAAATCGTGTCGGCGGTTGCGGCTACCAGCGACGTCGCATCGGTTTCGCTTCCACAGGCGGCTGCCAGCATGGTTACGCCTACCAGAGCGGCGGCAAGCGCAGCAGGTAGATGTGGCGGTTGGTGCACTTCGTGACCCTAGGCCCGTTACGGTCCATTGGGTGAGTACACGCCTTTTGATCCTGTCAGCGCTGCTCTGTGGCATGGCGCTGCTGTTGGCGTTTTCTATCCAGGTCCTGGTATCGCCATGACGCACCATGACGTGGTCGTCATCGGCGGAGGCCCAGGAGGCTATGCGGCTGCCCTGTATGGCGCTTCAGCCGGGCTTGATGTGGGCCTTGTTGAGGAGCATCTGCTCGGCGGGACCTGCCTGCACGTCGGCTGTATCCCCGCCAAGGAACTACTGGAGACGGCTTCGCTGCTGCGGGCGGTCAAGGGAGCTTCGGAGTTTGGGGTCGATACGGGTGGTGAGCCAGACGTGGACCTGTCAGTCAGCCAGGAGCGCAAGCGGAGCGTCATCGACAAGTTGTTCAAAGGCCTCGGGTCACTGCTGTCAGGTCGTGGTGTCACGGTCTATGGCGGCACGGGCCGTTTGGGCCCCGACCACATAGTCACAGTCGAGTACGGCGAGGGCAGCGACCAGGAGGGCACCTCGACAATCCAGGCCGACCACGTGGTCTTGGCAACTGGGTCATCTCCAAGGAGCATCGACGGGTTCGCGGTCGACGGCCAGCTAGTTGTCACAAGTGATGAGTTGCTCTCGATCACCGAAGTGCCCGCGCGGGTGGCCGTCATTGGCGGTGGCGCAATTGGTTGCGAGTTCGCCTCGATGCTCTCCGACCTGGGGTCTGAGGTCACGGTGCTTGAGGCCCTCCCTGAGATCTTGGCCGAGTGTGATGCCGATGTGGGAGCGGTGGTGCGGCGGTCATTTCGCCGTCGTGGAATAAACGTCCACACCGGCGTGTCGGTCGACGGGCACGAGCCCGCGGGTGGTTCGACCACGATCAACTTTGGCAGTGCACCCGACCAGCACCAGGTGGAAGTGGACCTTGTGGTCATGGCCGTGGGAAGGAGGCCTCGGGGTGATGCGGCTGGACTTGTGGGTACACGGGTCGAGATCAACGAGCGAGGCTTCATCTCAGTCGATGGCCGCCTGTTGACCGGGGAACCAGGTGTTTATGCAGTGGGCGATGTGATCTCCACTCCGCAGTTGGCCCACGTGGCCTTTGCCGAAGGCATGTTCGTCGTGAAGGACCTACTTGGCGAAGCTCCGCTGCCGCTGGACCCGGCGACGGTGCCATGGTGCATCTACAGCCATCCCGAGGTGGCCTGTGCCGGCCTGACTGAGGCGGCGGCAGTGGAAGCCGGTCACGAAGTGGTGGTTTCGTCACACAGGTTCGTCGGTAATGGCCGGGCCATGATCGTGGGCGACACCGACGGCATGGTGAAGGTCGTCGCCGAGGCTGGCCCCGATGGTCGCGCCGGTCGCATCCTGGGCGTGCACATGGTTGGCCCGTGGGTGACTGAGCAGCTTGGTCAGGGCTACCTGGCTGTGAACTGGGAAGCCACCGTCGACGACGTGGCAGCACACATCCAACCCCATCCGACCCTGAGTGAACTGTTCGGCGAGACGGTGCTCTCCTTGACAGGTCGCTCCCTGCACGGCTGAGGTGGTGTCCTGATGGCCGACTTGTTTCTTCCGCAACTTGGTGAGGCAATTACCGAGGGAACTGTCATCCAGTGGTTCAAACGGGTGGGTGACCATGTGGCGCTCGATGAGCCGCTCTACGAGGTGTCCACCGACAAGGTCGATTCGGAGGTGCCGTCTCCGGTGGCCGGTGTACTGCTAGAGATCGTGGCCAACGAGGGTGCCGTTGTCGAGGTAGGTGGCCTGTTGGCCAGGTTTGAGATCGACGAGGGCGCTGTTGCTGCGGCTCCTCCGGTATCGGCTGAGCCTGCCGCAGCCCCTGCCCCTGAGCCGGCAGTGGAGTCCGAACCTGAATCGGTACCGGAACCTAAGACTTCTTCGTCTGGTTCATCACGCCTTCTCTCGCCGGTGGTTCGTGCCCTGCTTGCCGACAACGGTGTTGACCCGGCCCGGGTTGCTGGAACCGGAGTGGGAGGCCGCATCACCCGAGCCGACGTCGAGAACTTCCTGCGCGACAACCCTGGCAGGGCCGAGCCGTTCAACTCGATTCGCCGGATTACCGGTAGGCACATGGTGTCTTCCAAGTCCACGTCTCCGCACGTACTCACTGCCATAGAAGTTGACTTCGAGGGCGTCGAGATGGTCAGACAGGCGCATCGTTCTAAATGGAAGGAGGCCGAAGGATCGAGCCTCACCTACCTTCCGTTCATCGTGCGGGCAGTTGTCGAGGCATTGGCCGACTTCCCGCGGATCAACGCCAGCGTGGGTGACGGTGAACTGATCGTGCACGGTGATGTGAACCTGGCCGTGGCTGTTGACCTGAACTTCGAAGGCCTCCTCGCTCCGGTCATCCGAGGTGTTGACGCCATGTCGCTCACCGAGGTTGCGCGAGCGATCGTGGACATGTCTGGCCGGGCTCGTGCGAAGAAATTGCTTCCCGACGACCTAGCCGATGGCACGTTCACCATTACGAATGCGGGGCAGTACGGGACGATGCTCCAATTCCCGATCATCAACCAGCCGCAAGTGGCCATCCTGTCCACAGATGGGGTCAGTCGGAAGCCCGTTGTGGTGGTCGACGACGCTGGTACCGAATCAGTTGCCATCCACTCAGTGGGGGTTCTGGCTCTGGGATGGGACCACCGGGCGTTCGACGGTGCCTATGTGGCGGCATTCCTAGCGAAGTTGCGCGAAGTGATCCAGACCCACGACTGGGAGTCCGAGTTCTGAACAACACCGCCCCTCCCGCTGCCCGGCCGTTTCGCGTCCGTTGGTTGGGGAGGGTGCGCTACCGCGATGCACTAGCCCTGCAGCGGGCGGTCCACTCCCATGGAACCGATGACCACCTGTTGCTCTTGGAACACCATGCCGTGTACACGTTGGGGGTGCGGGCCAACACCGAGAACCTGTTAGCACCACCTGAGGAAGTCGGTGCTGACCTAGAGGTGGCCGACCGTGGGGGCGATATCACCTTTCACGGCCCGGGCCAACTGGTCGGCTATCCGCTCTTGCACCTGCCGGGCAAGCGCGGTGGAGGTATGGCCGACACCGTCGCCTACGTGCGTTCAGTAGAGGACCTGCTGGTCGGAGTCTGTCAAGACCTGGGCCTCACCGATGTGGGTCGCCTCGAGCCCTATCCGGGTGTCTGGATCGAGCCCGAAGGGCCCAACCCGCGCAAAGTGGCCGCAATCGGTGTCAAGTTGACCCGTGCCCGGACAATGCACGGCTTTGCGCTGAACGTTGATCCGGACCTGTCATTTTTTGACCGCATGGTGCCTTGTGGGATCAGTGGCCTTGGCGTGACCTCATTGGCCGCTGAGGGGGTGGAGGTAACGATCGCTGAGGTTGTGGACCTAGTGGCTGAGCGGGCTGCGGGGCAGTGGGCGGGGGGTCCCGTAGAGAGAGCCGACGTGGAGTGGCGTTCTGACGTCAGCGACCTGAGTGCCTTCAGCCGCGGAGAAGGGCCCGGCGCGCAGCCACCGCTGGGGCGCAAACCCAAGTGGATGCGGGTCAACTTGGAAACGGGGCCGGAATATCGGCGGCTCAAAGGCCTGATGCGCCAGCAACAGCTGGTGACCGTGTGCGAGGAGGCCGGCTGCCCCAACATCTTCGATTGCTGGAATGACGGTACGGCAACGTTCATGATCAACGGTGAGCGCTGCACCAGGGCATGTGGCTTCTGCTTGGTCGATACCCGACGGCCCGGCGAGTTGGATGCAGGTGAGCCGGGGCGGGTAGCAGTGGCAGTGGCCGAGATGGAACTCGCTCACGCCGTGGTAACAGCCGTTGCACGCGACGACCTGGCTGACGGTGGGGCGTCGGCGTTCGCAGCCACGATCGCCACTGTCAGGGAGGCCAACCCTGAGACAACCATTGAGGTGCTCATTTCCGACTGCAAAGGCGATCCCGTTTCGCTGGGAACTATCTTCGATGCACGGCCCGACGTGTTGAACCACAACATCGAGACCGTGGCACGACTTCAGCGGCGGGTGCGGCCCTCGGCTTCCTACGCCCGCAGCCTCTCTGTGTTAGCGCGAGCCGGGGCGGCCGGACTCACGACCAAATCGTCGATCATGGTTGGTCTGGGCGAGACCGATGCCGAGGTCGATGGCTGCCTGGCAGACCTGGCAGCGGTGGGCTGCGACATCGTCACCATCGGCCAATACCTGATGCCAACCACCAACCACCTACCAGTAGAGCGCTGGGTAGAGCCGGCGACGTTTGAAAAATGGGCCGAACTTGGCCTGGCGCTAGGTATCCCACACGTTGAGGCCGGCCCGCTCACAAGGTCCAGTTATCACGCCCGTCAGGCTGCCGCTGCTGTTGGAGGCGTACCGGTGGCGTTGGCATCCCGGTAGCCCCAGGCCTGGAGGCAGACACCGCGCCCTAGCCTTACGCCGTGTTCGCAGAACGCCTTAGCCGAGCCAGGGTCGTTATGGCCGACCAGGACGTGGATGCCATGGTCCTTTCGGTAGGGGCCGACTTGCCCTACTTCTGCGGTTATGAGGCGATGCCGCTGGAGCGCCTCACACTCCTGGTGGTCCCCCGCGACAGTGACGCCAGCCTGATCGTGCCGTTCCTGGAGGCTCCGCGCGTGGTGGAGCGTCCTGACGTGTTCGACATCGTTTCGTGGAAGGACGGCGAGAACGCAATCACTCTGGCAGCGAGGCTCATCGGAGACGTCGACAAGGTCGCTGTTGGGGACCAGACATGGGCGGGCTTCCTTGTGGACCTCTCGACTGAACTGCCCGGTACCCAGTTCATCCGTGCATCAGAGGTGACCACTCCCATCCGTTCGATAAAAGACACCGCAGAGGTAGAGGCCCTGCGTGCTGCTGGTTCCGCCGTGGACCGTATTGCCGCCCAGATCCAGGCAGGGCAGATCCCGCTCGTGGGGCGGACCGAAGCTGAGGTATCAGCGCACATCGGGCACCGCATCATCGAAGAGGGCCACCAGAAGGTCAACTTCGCCATCGTGGCTTCGGGCCCGAACGCAGCCAGCCCCCATCATGAGCCCGGCGACCGGATGATCCGGCCTGGCGAGGCCGTGCTCTTCGACTTCGGTGGCACGATGGCCGATGCGCACGGAGTCGGCTACTGCTCTGACATCACTAGGTGTGTGCACATCGGTGAACCATCCCCAGGCTTCGCAGCGCTCTACGAGGTGCTCGTTGCATCACATGCCGCGGGTCTGTCTGCAGCCACTGTCGGCACCGCCTGCGAGGGGGCCGATGCTGGGACCCGTAGCGTGATCGATGATGCTGGCTACGGGGAATTCTTCATCCACCGCACCGGTCACGGCATCGGCGTTGAGGCCCACGAGCACCCCAACATCGTGGTGGGAAACGACCTACCCCTGGTTCCCGGCCACGCATTTTCAATAGAGCCGGGCATATATGTGCCAGGCGAATGGGGTGCACGCCTCGAAGACATCGTTGTAGCGGCTGTTGCCGGGCCCGACGCCATGAACCTGGCCGACCACGGCCTGGCCCTGGTCGACGGTTGAACCGGGTCATCGCATGATCGACCTCGACCCAGCGACCGTTCTGTTGCAGTGGGCAGTCGGTGGCCTGTTCCTACTCTGGGTCACCAGTCGGCGCCGCGAGGTGGGCATCGGCTACGGCTGGACCATGCGGATCACCTTTGGACTGATGGCAGCCGGTTCGATGGTGGTGGGCTTGTTATTCAACACGGTTCCCTTGAGGGAGGTGGCTACTGCAGGCGTGGTCCTAGCCACCGGAGTTGCCCTGATCGTGTCAGTCGCACGCCGCCGCGCCGGAGTCGCTGGGCAGAGGGTGGTCGAGGAACAGCGCAGCACCCGGGTGGCTGAGATGACCGGAATCGACGTCGACGTCGCCGAGAAGGCAAGCCGGTTCGACCCCGACATTCCAGAGTTCCCCCCAATCTTGGACATAGCTGCACCTGTTCTGGGGTTGGTGGCACTTGTGGCAGCAGGAGTTGACGCTGGCGGCCCTCTGGGGTTGTCGTTGGCCCGCACACTTGTCGGAGCCGTGTTCCTGGGAGCTGTGAGCGATGCCATGCTGCTAGGCCACTGGTACCTGGTGCAGCCTGGTCTGGCCCGTGGCCCTCTTGTGGAACTGGTCTGGTGGACGGGCCTAGCGTGGCCATTCGAACTGGCTGTGCTTCTCTGGCCGACAGGCATGGTGTCTGTGCTGAATGGAACCATCGACGACGGCTACAACGGCCTGCTGGGCTGGTTCTGGGCCGCGTGCGCGGTCTCGACGATCGTGCTTGTCGGACTGACCCGGGCTGCTCTGCGTGAACGACAGTACAGCGCGGTCATGGCCGCCACCGGCTTGTTGTACCTGGCGATCCTGACCGCCTTTGGAATGGACCTGGTTGCCAGAGCAGTTCTGGTCTGAGCCGGCCAGGGTCCCCTCACAAGGTCTGCCGGTAGGCTCATCGATCCATGGCGCAGGACTCATCTGAAACCTTCCCCGAAGCGGATGCAGTCGATGCACGGCGTGTGTACACCCGCACCGGAGACAACGGTTCCACAGACCTGCTCTACGGCGGCCGGGTGTCAAAGGACTCCACCCAACCGGCCGCCTACGGCGACGTCGATGAACTCCAGGCCTGTATCGGTCTGGCGCGGGCCGCTGCCAGCGACGAGGCTCGGATCGGCTTGGCCGAAATGCTGCTCGGACTGGAACGCGACCTGTGGGTGGTGATGGCCGACCTGGCTTGCAACCCTGAGAGGCTCTCCCGCTTGGACGATGCCGATGGTCGCCCGACGATGGCCATGGTCAGCCACCTCGAGAACCTGATCGACGAGGTTTCAGGCCGCTTCAACCCTCCCACCGAGTTTGTGTTGCCCGGCCAAAACGAGGTTGCTGCCCGCCTGGACATGGCCCGGACGGTTTGTCGTCGCGCTGAGCGTTCATCTTTGGCCGCGGCAACCGATGGCTCAGCGGTGGTGCCCTACCTGAACCGTCTTTCGGACCTGTTGTGGACGCTTGCCCGCTGGCAAGATGAAAGCCCCCTTGCCGCCCGGTCAGTCCCAGTCGACCCGACCACCTGACAGCCAAAGCCGAGACAACGAGACGGAGAACACAAGTGCCAACCCCCGCCCCGCCAACCTTCACCACTGCTCGAAGCGTCCCCTCCAAGGTCGCAGTTGTGGCTCACGGGTTGACCGAAGAGGCCTTCGGTAACGACCTGCCTGATGGTCTCGACTCCGGTTCACTCAAGCGCCTCGGCTTTACCGCCGGGGCCGGCCAGGTGCAGATGGTCCCTTCCGGAGACCGGTTAGTGGCGGCCGTTGGCCTTGGGCCCGCTGGAGGCGTCACGACCGATGTAGTCAGGAACGCTGCAGCAGACCTGGCCCGGTCGGTGCGGAAACAAAAGACGCTGGCAACAGACCTTGCTGCAGCATCGGGAATTGATGCAGCTGAAGCCACTCAGGCTGTAGTGGAGGGAATATCCTTGGCTCTCTACAGGTTCGGCTACCGCTCAAAGGCTGGATCAGGTGACGACACGGACACCCTGGCAAAGGTGACGCTGGTTGGCAGTACCGCGGGTGGCATTCGGGTGGCTGTCGAGACAGCCGTGGCAGTCGCAGGTGGTGTAACCCTGGCCCGTGACCTGACAAACGAACCAGGTGGTTCCCTTACGGCTGCTGCCTTTGCCAACCGCGTGAGGCGGATGGCCAGGGATGCGGGTATCACCGTCAAGGTACTTGACGAGGCGGCCATCAAGCGGGCCGGCATGGGTGGCCTGTTGGGTGTCAGTCGGGGATCGTCTAACCCACCTCGGTTCGTTGAGTTGACCTACACGCCAAAGGGCGTGGCAGCTGCGCGACGCACTGGAACCATCGCCCTTGTGGGAAAGGGCATCACCTTTGACTCGGGTGGCCTTTCCATCAAGCCGGCCAATGGGATGATGGACATGAAAAAGGACATGGCCGGTGCCGCCGCCGTGGTTGGCACCATGTCGGTCCTGCCGGCCCTAGCGCCGAAGTGCCGTGTGCGGGCGTACATGCCGATGACTGACAACATGTTGGGCGGTGATGCGACACGCCCGGGTGATGTGCTCACCATCCGGAACGGAAAAACCATTGAGGTGCTCAACACCGACGCCGAGGGCCGCCTGGTATTGGCCGACGCCCTCGCCATCGCGAGTGAAGGCAGGCCCGACGCCATAGTTGACCTGGCGACCCTGACGGGTGCCTGCATGGTGGCCCTGGGGCCCAGTATTGCCGGTCTGATGGGTCGAAACGACAGGTTCTTGTCACAGGTCGAGGCCGCTTCTGAGAAGACTGGTGAGCGGGTCTGGCGCCTGCCGCTGCCGTCCGACTACAGGAAGATGCTGGACTCAACAGTTGCCGACATGAAGAACATCGGCGGCCATTGGGGGGGAGCACTGACCGCCGGACTGGTGCTGGCAGAGTTCGTGGGTGATGGCATCCCATGGGCGCACATAGACATCGCCGGGCCTTCCTCAAGCGATGGCGACGAGGGCGAATGGACTAAAGGTGCCACCGGCTTTGGTGTGCGCCTGCTTGTGGAGTTGGTCTCCTCGTTTGAGAAGGTGGAGGCCGAATAGTTCCACGCCCGGCAGCGGCTCCTACCCGTTGGCCAACGCACCGACATGGGGTCTGCCCGGCAGATGCGCGAGGCTCACTGGGATGGAGTCGGAAGCGACAACTGACGGAGCGTCAATAGAGGCATTGGAGGCAGCCGGTAGGGCGGCCCACCTCGTGGATACCGCCAGCCGGATCGCTGTGTTGACCGGTGCTGGCATCTCCACAGACAGTGGAATCCCCGACTTCCGCGGGCCCGATGGCATCTGGACCAAGAACCCTGAGGCCGAAAAGGCATCAGACATCCGCTACTACGTGTCCGATTCCGAAATCCGTAAGAAGAGGTGGGTGTTGCGTGCCTCAGGTGAACTTTGGCCTGACGTTGCCCCGAACGATGGCCACCGGGCACTTGTCCATCTGGAGCGACGGAACCTGGTGGACACTCTCGTGACCCAAAACGTAGATGGCCTGCACCAAGCAGCTGGCAGTGACCCGGCCCTGGTGGTGGAGGTCCACGGCACCACGCGTCAGGCGATGTGCTTGGACTGCGACTGGCGCGACGACATCGAGGTCGTCTTGGAGCGCGTCCGGGCCGGTGATGAAGATCCCCACTGTCGTGGCTGCGGTGGCCTGCTCAAGTCAGCCACGGTCAGCTTCGGCCAGAGCCTCTTTCCAGGCGACGTGGAACGCATTGAACAGGCAGCCGTTTCCTGCGACCTGGTGTTGGCAGTGGGGACAAGCCTGTCGGTGTATCCGGTGGCCGCCATGGTGCCGTTAGCCAAAAGGCACGGTGCCGGGGTGGTGATCGTGAACGGCGAGTCGACCGCCATGGACGAGTTGGCTGACGTCTTGGTACTTGGCTCGATCAGCGAGGTGCTCGGTATCGTGGTGGGTTCAGGCTGAACCGAGATCGCCAGGAGAGAGGCACTGGGAACGCCCACAAACATGTTCCAAACATTGCTAATCCCGACCAAGTAAGTAGGCTTTAGGCTGTGCCATCGTTCAGAGAACTCCTCACGGCCGCAAAGGGCCGAATCACCGAGACTGATCCAGCTGGAGCCGAGGCCCTGCTGGCCCAGGGCTACCTGCTGCTCGACGTGCGTGAACCCGACGAGTACGAACAGGGTGCCATTCCCGGTTCGCTACACATCCCACGCGGCACCCTGGAGAGCGGCATCGAGGGACGCCTAACGAACCACCATCAGCCCATCGTGGTCATGTGCGCCGGTGGAGTGCGGTCAGCGTTTGCGGCTGACACCCTGGCCCAACTCGGCTACACCGACGTGGTCTCCATGGATGGTGGTTTTAACCGCTGGAAGGATGAAGGCCGTGAGTGGGCCACACCGCGCACCCTCACCGCCGATCAGCGCAACCGCTACCAGCGCCACCTGCTGTTGCCCGAGATCGGCGAGGAGGGCCAGTTGGGCTTATTGGATGCCAGCGTTTTACTCCTCGGTGCCGGCGGCTTGGGATCACCGGCAGCCCTCTACCTGGCAGCTGCCGGTATCGGAACCATCGGCATCATCGACATGGATGTAGTCGACGAGTCGAACCTGCAGCGCCAGATCCTCCACAACCAAGAGCGCATTGGCGATCGCAAGGTGGACTCGGCCAAGAAGACCCTCACGGCCCTGAACCCCGACGTGAACGTGGTCACCTACGACGTGCGCCTGGGTGCTGACAACATCATGGAGATCCTTGAGGGCTACGACGTGATCGTGGATGGTGCGGACAACTTCCCCAGCCGCTATCTACTCAACGACGCTTCAGTGAAGCTGGGCATACCCGTGGTACACGGTTCCATCTTCCGCTTCGAGGGCCAGGTCACGGTGTTCGACCCCAAAGATGGCGTCACCTACCGCGACATGCTCCCAGAGGCCCCGCCGGCCGAGTTCGCTCCCAGCTGCGCCGAAGCTGGGGTGCTGGGCGTGTTGCCTGGAATCGTGGGATCTATCCAAGCCCTTGAGGTCATCAAGTTGATCCTGGGCCTGGGTGAAGGGCTGTCTGGCCGGTTGGTCGCCTTCGACGCCATGGACATGTCGTTTCGCGAGTACAGGCTCCAGCGTGACCCCGACCTGGAGGTCACCTGGGCGAACCGCGACCGCATCCAGATCGTCGAACCGGATGGGCTCTGCATGCCCAACATGAGCGAGCCGCCAACTAGCTGACCTGTTATCCACCAGGTTTCGTGCCGGTAGGACAGTTCAGTGGTATTGGACCGCCGGCGTGCGAGAATCGGAACCCATGGCACATCTGGCGATCATTGGTACCGGCTATGTCGGCCTGACTACTGGGGCATGTCTTGCCCATCTCGGGCACGACGTGGTCTGTGCTGACATTGATGAAGAGAAGATTGCAGTGCTCCTACAGGGTGAGGTGCCCATCGTCGAAGAGGGACTTGATGACCTAGTCGCTGAAGGCCTAGCCAGCGGGGGGCTGCGGTTTGTGGTGGGGGCAGCCAAAGCGGTTTCCGACTGTGAGGCAGCATTCTTGTGTGTGCCAACGCCTCAGGGTGACGACGGTTCCGTGGACCTCACCTACATTGAGGCCGCCGCACGTGAACTGGCTGGAACCATGCCCTCAGAGACCGTAGTGGTCAATAAGTCGACGGTTCCGGTCGGCTCAACGCGGGCAGCCGAACGCTTTCTGGAACGAAGCGATGTGGCTGTAGTCTCCAATCCGGAGTTCCTGCGCGAGGGATCTGCAGTTCGAGATTTCCTGGAACCGGATAGGATCATCATTGGCAGTGATGATCAAGACGCGGCAAATAGGGTCGCTTCTTTGTACGAAGGCGTTGATGCTCCGATACTGATCACTGATCCGGCTTCTGCTGAGACGATCAAGTACGCGGCCAACGCCTTCCTAGCTACAAAGTTGTCGTTCGTGAATGCCCTGGCGGCGGTCTGTGAGGGTGTGGGCGCTGATGTCGGCGACGTGGTGATGGGGCTGGGTTACGACCGGCGTATCGGGCACCAATACCTGCAGCCCGGTCCGGGCTGGGGTGGGAGCTGTTTCCCGAAGGACACCAGCGCACTTCTTCGCATCGCCGAGAGCGGTGGTTACGACTTTCAGTTCCTGGGCGGCGTTATAGCGGTTAACGAGGAGCAGTTCAGCCGGGTTGCTGAAAAGGTATGTCAGGCAGCAGGAGGCACACTCACCGAACGAACGGTCGCCGTATGGGGCCTCACCTTTAAGGCGGGAACCGACGACATGCGAGATTCACCTGCCCTCTCGGTGATCAACCTGTTGTTGTCTGCCGGAGCGACGGTACGGGCATATGACCCCACCGTCACCTCTCATCGTGGAGGTATTGATGAACGCGTTGAGGTGGGACCAGACCCGCTGGCAGTTTGTAGGAATGCCGATGTCCTAGTGGTCCTTACAGAGTGGGATGAGTTTGGCGCCGTCGATCCGGTTGAAGTGGCCGCGCTGATGTCGGGGAGTGGCCTAGTGGATACTCGTAACATATTGGACAGGGATGCCTGGACCGGCCACGGTTTTGAATACACGGGCATTGGGCGATGAGGGTCCTCATAGCGGGTGGTGGTGGTTTCATAGGATCGCACTTGGTCGACAGATTCCTTGATCGGGGAGACGCGGTCGTGGCAGTTGACTCGTTCGTAACCGGTCGCCGGCAGAACCTAGAGCACCTGTCTGGACAGGATCGGTTTTGGCTGGTCGAACACGACGTAACTCTGGAACTACCCGATCTAGGTCGGTTTGATGTCGTGCTGAACCTTGCCAGTCCTGCTTCACCAGATGACTTTGCGACGATGCCAATCGAGATTCTCGAAACAGGCAGTGTTGGCAACAGGCGACTACTTGACCTTGCTACAGCCTGTGAAGCTCGGTTTCTTCTGGCATCCACAAGTGAGGTCTACGGAGATCCGCAGATCCACCCGCAGAGAGAGGATTATCCAGGGCGAGTGGATCCCATCGGTCCTCGCAGTTGTTATGACGAGGCAAAGAGGTTCGCAGAGGCAACAACCGTGGCGTACGGCATCCACCGTGGAACAGATGTCGCGATTGCACGGATTTTCAACACCTACGGTGAGCGGATGTCGCCGCTCGATGGGCGTGTGGTCAACACTTTCATCGTCCAGGCGCTTTCCGATCTCCCGCTTACGATCTATGGCGATGGAACACAGACAAGGAGCTTTTGCTATATCACCGATCTTGTTGATGGGCTGATGGCCCTGTGCGACAGCGACTGCCGTGGACCGGTCAACATCGGGGAGCCCACCGAGATCCCGGTCACCGAACTCGCTGAAAGAGTCATTGAGGTGACGGGATCCTCTAGCGCTGTCAGTTACATGTCGCTGCCTGATCAGCGTGGTGGAGATCCCCAACGCCGTTGTCCTGAC
>Ga0187827_10000126_pt1 | contig 115172 bp, 101 predicted proteins | sample ETNtaG_39_FD_167969 | JGI IMG/M metagenome (GOLD analysis project Ga0187827, IMG submission 167969) | Marine microbial and viral communities from oxygen minimum zone, Eastern Pacific Ocean - ETNP2014_SV_150_PacBio MetaG (Illumina Assembly) | ecosystem: Environmental > Aquatic > Marine >... | reverse complement strand
ACTGAAGCAGTAAACATCTGTATGTTTTGGCACATTATTCGTAGTCCACGGGTGCATGTCCTGTTGCCACTGACAGATACCTGCCAGCTGTGTTGAGTATCACTAAAAACAGGACGGAAGGACTATACCGGGTACACAACATGCGAAAGGTCGGCTCCCTTCGGCAGATGTCTGTTTTCCGAGTACACCCAGGAACAATTGCAGCAGTTTCCCTTACGATTGACGCGATCGATGTGATCCGATTCTCGTTCGGTGATGGCCAGCTAATCGGTTGACTAACGATTCCCCTGTGTCGACAAGCCAGGCAGGCAAAGCAATCTTCCACAGGCTGGACACCATACGTGAAAGCCGTCGCGCCCTAACGTCTCGTCTGCTCGTGGACAAAGTCGACCAGGGCTTTAACATTATCAACCGGTGTGTCCGGCACAATGCCGTGCCCAAGGTTGAAGATATGTCCAGATTTCCCACTCGCCTCAGCCAACACCTGGCTGGCTAGCCGGAACACTGCGTCACGGTCTGCACACAGGGCGATCGGATCCATATTGCCTTGGATCGCAGTGCATTTGAGACGATCCCAAGTCTCCCGTAGGGGCGTGCGCCAATCCAGCGCCATCACATCGCTGCCTGCCTGATTCATCAAATCAACCAGCGTGGCATTTCCCGTGCCGAAGTGGATGACCGGTACCTTGCCTTTTATTTCATCCAGCACCGAGCGCGTGTGGGGCAACACATAGGTTTCATAGTCAGCTGGGCTTAGACATCCGACCCAGCTATCGAACAGCTGCACGCTCTGCACGCCGGATTCGATCTGGTAATTCAGATAGTCAGCAACTGATCTGGCCATCTTCGCCATCAGCGTATGCCAAGCCGATGAATCACCATACATCAGTTGCTTTACCAATATGTAGTTGCGTGAACCCCGCCCTTCGATGGCGTAGGAAGCCAGCGTAAAGGGTGCCCCGGCAAAACCAATCAACGGAATATCTGCGGGCAACTCCCGCCTGATCAGTTCGATCGCCTCGCTGATGTAAGGCATTGAGTCTGCGGCGCTCGTTACTTCCAGCGCATCTATGTCACGATTGGTCCTCACCGGATTGTCTATATTCGGACCGATGCCAGGCAGATAGTCCAGAATGAGGCCCATGGGTTCCAGGATGGGCAGCAGATCGGCGAACAGAATAGCAGCGTCGACGCCCAGGATTCGCTGTGCATCCAAGGTGACTTTGGCCGCCAGATGGGGCGTCTTGAAGAAGTCCAGACTGGCAGTATTCCCCTTTACCTGATGGTATTCCTGCATATATCTGCCCGCTTGACGATTCAGCCAGATGGGCGTCACATCAGTCGGCTCGCCGCGGCACGCCTTTAAGTAATGGGAATTAAGCAGTCGATCGTCCATCTGTACTCCGAAAGCCAGTCAATAGATAAAGCGGTTCATTATAGCGTATTGAGTGGTTTCATCGGCTCGGGATATTCACTGCAGTGCTCTCAATACGGCTCCCCGATTCTGACTATGGGCTTGATCGATCTGGACCTTATGTACCTCATCCAGGGTCTCCTGTAGAAGGGCAACCACGTATTCAGGATCTATACTGTGTGGGTCCATGCTCAGGCAGAACCCCACCGTCTCCCTTTCGAAGCGGCAGGTAACGCTCTCCTCCTGCCTGCTTACGATGTACACATCCACGGGTTTGGCAAAGCCCTTCAAATCCAGAGCCGCTCGATTCTGACAGGATGTCTTATCCCGTACCAGCGCATGGGTTTCGTGCGAGATCAGAATCTCGTCCCGACCAGCACTGCTTTCGAGCCGACTGGCCAGATTCACGCTGCTGCCGATGATGGTATAGTCCAGGCGCGATTCACAGCCGAAATTCCCGACCGTACAGTAGCCCGTATGAATACCCATGCGGATATGTAAGGGGGAGGAGACACCTTCGCGCTCCCACTTTTTGCGCAGGAGAATCATCCGCTCCTTCATTTGCAGGGCCATCTGCACACAGGCAATGGCATCCTCTTTTGTGCCCCGGGATACCGGATCACCGAAGAAGATCATCACGCCATCCCCCAGAAACTTGTCAATGGTGCCGCCAAAGTCGAGCGCGATTCTTGCCATCTCCTCCAGGTATTCGTTTAGCAGCGAAGTGAGTGCTTCTGCCTCCATATTGTCTGTGAGTTCGGTAAATCCCTCGATATCGGAAAAAAAGACTACCAGCTTCTTGCGACTGGTATGCACGATTGCCTCTCTATCAACTATCAAATATGGACTTGTAAATCTGGGGCGAAATGTATTTCTGCAATTTCTCAGTGAGTCCGGCAAATTGGTCTCGGGTGATTTTGATTTCATTCTTGCCAACAATGAGTTCGCGAGCGTGGTTGAATGCCAGGTATGCGATGGTGCCACTATACAGGAGAATGGAGGCGCCACTCAGAATTGTCGTTAGCAAACCATAGAACAGGACAAAATGAAAACCCGATATGCCTATCACCAATGCACACCCCAAAAGCAACCACAAGCCGCCGACCAGGCACAGTCTGGTTTCGGCAAGGCACAGATTGCTGATGATCAAAGCCGAGAGGAATGTGATGGTTGGCATGGGGCTGAAGGCGATGGATGCACACAGTACGCCAACAAACAGCGAATCCAGATACTGGAGTTTGAGGATGGATTTTGTGTTATGGCAGAGCTTGCCTGAAGTCCAGTAAACCACATGCGGGAACAGCAACGAGTAGATGAGCAGTATTGTCAGCCACGCACCGCCCTGCTGGTAGTAGATCAACGAACCAAGGATCAAACTGACATTGGTATAGACTAGAATCCTGGGCCTGTAGGTCATGATGACCAGGTAATGGAATTCCGAACTCATTGCTGTTTCCCCACAGGCAGAGAATCAGATCCTAGCGAGTCGATGGAAGTTGGGTAAGCCGATTTTTCTCAAAGAAAGTACATAGATAGGCCCTTCTGTCTGTGGGATATAACCCACTGGCCAATCTGCGAAGGGGTTCGGGGGGGGACGCTCAGTCGGGGACGCCCAGTCGGGGACGCCTAGTCGGGGACGCCCAGTCGGGGACGCCTAGTCGGGGACGCCTAGTCGGGTTGCCTAATCGGGGACGCCCTTGACCCGAGCCCAGTCGGGGACGCCTTTAACCCGGACTCTCAGTCTGTTCTCGGTTAAGCTCCTCCGCTCCTTACTCGGTTTTGGCGTATAGATTCTCGGGCTGAACCACTGCTGACGTCATCTCCAGAAACGTATTCGGCAGGACCGGCTCGACGTCCGCCGTATAGTCAACACCATCGAATCCAAAGCCATGCAGGTTGAGAAATGCCATCCTGTAGCTTTCCAGATCGGCCAGGTCACTGAGATTGTCGTTGTCCACCTTGGACCAGTGATGCTTGATGTACTCTTGCACGTCGGGCCTCATTTCCAGGTCATCCATGCGAATCTGGCCTTCATGCTCACGTTTTCCAGCACCCTCCCCAAACAGCCGGGTTCGGAACAATCGCTCTATCTGTTCGATACACCCCTCGTGGATGCCCTTTTGCTGCATCACCCTAAACAGCAGAGACAGGTACAGAGGCATGCCCGGGATAGCCGAGCTCGCGCCGGTCAGCAATCCCTTCAACACAATCACCGCTGCTGTGCCACCGATCGTCGCTAACAACCTACCCAATTCCGTGGCGGCACGATCGAGGTCCTGCATGGCTTTGCCGATGGTGCCATGGTGGTAAATCGGCCAGGTTACCTCGCTGCCGAGATAGGTGTAGTTGGTGGTAATGCATCCATCCGCCAACACGTCAGCTGCCAGCAGCGCCTCGATCCACAGCTGCCAATCTTCCCCACCCATTACGGCAACCGTGTCGCGTATCTCCCTCGCCGACGCAGGTTCGGCGCTGATGCTGCGCAGCACACCCGTTCTGATATCAATGGTGTAACCTGAAAAGGACTGACCGATGGGTTTCAGGGTCGATCTAACGACTTGACCGGTACCAGGCATAACTCTCACCGGTGAGGCCAGACTGTAGATCACCATATCCACCTGGCCTAGATCGGACTTGATCGTTTCTATCGCCAGTTCCTTCACGTCTGTGGCGTAGGCATCACCGTTCAGACTTTTTGCATACAAGCCCGCGCGCTGTGCACATTTGTCAAAAGAGACAGCCCGGTACCAGCCGGCGCTTGCGGTACGATCCCTGAATGACGGTCTCTCCAGGAATACGCCTACCGTGGCGGCACCAGATCCGAAGGCAGTGGCGACTCTGGATGCCAGTCCATAGCCGCCGGACGCGCCTATTACCAGTACTCTGCCGGGTCCATGGTCGATTGTACCGCCGGCACGAATGTGCTCGATCTGCTGCTTGACATCCATGTGACAGCCAACCGGATGGGCTGTGGTGCAGATGATTCCCTTATATCTAGGCTTGATGATCACGAAGACTACCTCACAAAGTGTACTACCCGTCTGTCTTAAGATTTGACTGGTTGGTTCACCCTGCCGGCGTGCCATAGAAAAGCAATGCCCAACAACACCATGGGCACGGACAGTAACTGCCCCATTGTCAGCCAACCAAAAGCGATAAACATGAGGTGGGGATCGGGGCTCCGAAACACTTCTGAAAACAACCTGAGTGAACCGTAACCGGTCAGGAACATGCCGGTTACTGCCATGCCGGCTCTTGGGCGAGATGAATACCACCACAAAAGCGCAAGCAGCACAGGTCCTTCCAGAGCAGCCTGGTACAGGCTGGATGGATGTCGCGCGACTGTTTCACCGGGATAGATCAAAGCCCAGGCGACGTCTGTTTCTCTGCCGGGTAGCTCGGAATTGATGAAATTCCCAATCCTGCCTAAGCCTAAGCCGATGGGTACGACGGGAGAGACGAAATCGGTCACGTCGAAGGGGTGTTTGCCGTATTTGCGGCGATACAAGCAGATAGCGCCAAACACACCCAGCATGCCGCCGTGAAAGGACATGCCGCCTTGCCAGATCTTGAGAAGGGCCAGAGGGTTCTCGATGAGGTCATCGAACCCGTAAAACAGCATGTAGCCGAGCCTGCCACCCAATACGATGCCGATGGTAGCGTAGAAGATCAGGTCCGCTATCTGCTCGTCGGTCCAGAGCGGATCCCCTCGGCTTCGCACCCGCAGGAGCCACCAGGCCAGACCCAGCCCAGCCAGATAGGTCAGACCATACCAGTGGATCTTCACGGGGCCAATGGCAATGGCTACAGGATCGATGTTCGGATAATGCCACATTTGAAGTGCTTGCTCACGTTACCACACAGTCTGCATCTACCATTATCGCGGAACAGTGCAGTTTGATAAACTGATCTTTCTTTCTCCTACCCCGGACTCCCAATGTGCCTGATACTCTTTGGGTTTCAGCCCAACAGCCAGTTTAAGTTGGTGGTCGCTGCCAACCGCGACGAGTTCTATGCAAGGCCCAGCCGAGCTTCCGGCTACTGGCCGGAGCAGCCTGAATTGCTGGCCGGCAAAGATCTGGAGATGGGAGGAACCTGGCTCGGCATCACTCGCAATGGGCGTTTTTCAGCTGTGACAAACTTCCGCGAAACGCCGCCAACATCCGTGCCACCGCGCTCTCGGGGTGATCTCACTACGAATTTCCTTCTCGGTAATATGACCCCGGCGGCATACTTGGCGAAAGTCGACGCACGTGCAACTGAGTACCGGGCGTTCAACCTGCTGGTTGGCGATGGTGACAGCCTCTATTACTACTGCAATCGACAAGGGGTGGTACAGAGGCTTGAACCGGGAATCTATGGTCTGAGCAACGAACTGCTCGACTGCGACTGGCCCAAAGTCAGAGCCGGTCGGGAGCAGCTGGCGGCTTTGCTGCAATCGGATTATGACGAGGCTGCTCTCTTCAAGCTACTGTCGGAACCAGGCAGCGGCGATGAGCCCTGGTCAGCCAAATTCATCGCAAGTCCTGAATATGGCACCTGTGCTGCCACAGTCCTGACGGTGGATCCCTGCGGCCGCGTATCTTTTCGAGAAAGGAATTTTTCGGCAGGGGGATCGCCAACGACGGAGGAGAGTTTTCAGTTCGCCATTGAGAATGCGCCAACTGCTGTGTAAGCAACGCAACGTGCCTCGAGATTAAACGCTACTGGCCTCGAGACTAATTGCCAACGGAGGTAGTGTACTGTCCCACAATTATGTGGCCTTATTCGCTGGCCTATTTCATCCCTGGACTTCGTTGCTCGTCCTTATGGGTGCCCAACCCACGGCGTCCTCGCGCCTTGCCAGGAACAAAATATGCCGACCGAACAATGACCACTTAATTGCGGGACAGTACACTAGCTGGCCGACGGCTGCTTTACGCCGTGCTCCCTCAACACTCTACCCAGCCCTGCTTGTCGCAACTGGTCATCCATGTAGTTCTTTATCAGGTGAGCATTGTCCATCGATAGAACCTTGCGCAGCACCTTCTTGGCGTGAGTCATCTTCACGCTGCGCACGACCCACTTGATGATGGGCAGGTTGGTTGAGCTCATCGACAATGTATCGTAGCCCATGGCCATCAACAGGATAGTCGCCGATGGATTACCAGCTAGTTCTCCACAGATTGAGGCTTTCTTTTGCTGAGAGTGGGCCGCCTTGACGACGTAGTTGAGGGCCTGCAGCACAGCCGGATGGAAATCCTGGTAAAGGGCCGCCACCTGGGCGTTGTTCCGATCAACCGCTAACATGTACTGAATCAGATCGTTGCTACCGACTGACAGAAAATCCACCCTCTTGATGATGTCTTCCGCCTGATAGACCGCAGCTGGCACCTCGATCATGACTCCTACATCGGGCATCTCCACTTCGATACCCTCTTCGATAATCTCACGATAGCACTGGTTTATCAGCCGCAACGCTTCATCCACCTCGGTAATGCTGCTGATCATTGGAAGCATGATTCTGAGATGGCCATCTATACCTTCATAGGCACGAATCATCGCCCTGACCTGGGCGAGGAAGATCTCCGGGTGGTCGAGGGTGACGCGAATACCACGCCAGCCGAGAAACGGGTTCTCTTCGTTTATGGGAAAATAGGAAAGGGTCTTGTCGCCACCGATATCCAGCGTTCGCATGGTCACGGGTCGGGGAGCAAAGGCGAGCAGATGGTCCCGATAGATGATTCGCTGTTCCTCCTCCGTGGGAAACCGATCCTGCATCATGAAGTTAAATTCCGTCCGGTATAAGCCCACTCCCTCGGCACCACGATCCAGTGACCTCGTTACGTCAGGCAGCAAGCCGGTATTGACCCACAACTTGATGCGGTGACCATCCGGCGTCTCGCTAGGCTCGCTGTTGAGATCGTCCAGACCTTCCACCAGCAGGGCCTCCTCCCTCATCACTCTTTCATACTGGCGTGTCTGTTCCCGGGTCGGGTGGGACAGCACCGCGCCCTGGAAGCCATCAACGATCAGGGGCTGGTCATCCATAAGGGAGATGGGTAGGTCTTCTGCGCCGATCACGGTCGGTATACCCATGGCGCGCGCCAGAATGGCAACGTGTGAATTCGCGGAGCCCTTTCTGGCGACCAGGCCAGCCAGATTGTCCCTCGGCACCGCCATAAACATCGCCAGTGTCAGCTCTTCCCCCACCAAAACGGTACTCTCAGAGTACTTAATGCTGGATCCTTCCGATTGCTGCAGTTTCGCCAGGACCCGTTGTCCCAGATCGCGGACGTCCGATGCCTTCTCCCGCAGGTAGGAATCTTCCATCATCTCGAACTGGTCAATATGTCCTTCAACCACTGTTCGCAGTGCGCTCTGCGCCCAATAGCCCTGCTCTATTCGGGCCGTCACTTCTGCTCCCAGAACGTCGTCATCGAGCATTTTGCTATAGGCTTCGAATAACGCACTTTCTGCCGGACGTAGCTGATCAGCCATCTTTTTGCCAAGCAGGTTGATCTCAGCACGAGTCTCCTCGAGGGCGCTCTGAAACGTGGCCATCTCAGCTTCGACATCTTCAATCAACCTCTCCGGAACGGTGTGCAGTTCCGCCGGCGGAAACATCACCACCGCATTTCCAATGGCGATTCCCGGAGCGCCCGGGCTACCCACGAAACTGGCCCCCTGTACATTACCCGATGCACTCTTCCGGTCTCTAATGTGATGGATGGTTCCGGTCGCCTGGGCATGCACTATATGAATGGCCAATTGCGAGGAAAGGGTGATGAGAAACGATTCCTCGGTTTCATCGAAACGCCTGGCTTCCCGCTGTTGCACGACTAATACGCCCAGTACTTTACGATGGTGAATCATGGGTACGCCGAGGAAAGAATGGAACGGGTCCTCGCCTATTTCTTCCACATAGCGGTAGTTTGGATGACTCGGTGCATCATCCAGGTTAATCGTTTCGGCTCGTTCGCCAACCAGTCCCACCAGCCCTTCCGAGACGCCGAGGCTTACCTTACCGACGGCTGATTGATTCAGTCCTTGCGTCGCCATAAACAGGTATTGATTGGTCTCTTCATCCAACAGATAGACGGAGCACACCTGCGTTCCCATGGCCGCTTGTGTCCGCTTGACGATTATGCTGAGCGCCGCGTCGAGATCCCTGGCGGAATTGACCTCTTGTGTGATCCTACTGAGGATATCCAACATGATCGTTATCCGTCGCTGTTAGTATGCTGTCCCGCAATTAACCGGCATTCTTGCTGGCACACTTAATTGCCGGACAGCATATTGGAACAGGAGCGTCAATCCTGGTACGAAACACACTTTGAAAGAGCTGGAGCCAGTTCCTGCATCGCCCGTCGATAGACATCCTTTTTGAAGGGCACCACCTGTCCCAAAGGATACCAGTAACTCACCCAGCACCAACTGTCAAATTCCGGGGCACTGGTCCTGTCGACGCAGACCGCTTGATCCGTTGCCAACATCTTGAGTAGAAACCACTTCTGCTTCTGACCGACGAACGACGTAGAGTTGTGACGCAACAACCTTCTGGGTAGTTTGTATCGCAACCATCCACGCGTACAAGCCATAATCTCGACATTGTCTTGGGTCAGCCCGATCTCTTCCTGGAGCTCCCTCAAAACAGCCTGTTTAGGTGTCTCATCGGAACGCATGCCCCCCTGCGGGAACTGCCATGCATCCTGGCCAACGCGCCGTGCCCAAAGTACCTGCCCGTCGCAGTTGGCAAGAATAATTCCCACATTGGATCGATAACCATCTGCATCAATCACGTCACGTCACCCCGCCCTTTCCAACCACAATCCATTGTCCATGAATCCAAGCTTGTCAGCAAACTCGGGTGATGAAGGCACGATAACCCTGTGGCGTCTCCCTGGGCCTTGGCTGCAACGACCGTATCTCCCCCACCAGCTGGTACAATGGCCGCGACAAGCGCCATTTCTGCGCCGGCCTCTTGGGAGTCCTTTTTTGCCACTGGCAATCTTCGATCTGGATGAAACCCTCCTCGCGGGAGACAGCGATTACGCCTGGTTCAAATTTATCATTGAACAGGGCTTGGTCGATGCGGACGAGTATGACGAGCAAAACCAGCGCTTCTACGTACAGTACAAGGAAGGCAGGCTGGACATTGACGCTTACCTGGAATTGATCTGTACCATTCTTGCTCAGTTTGACGAGGATGAGCTCTACGCGATTCGAGATCGGTTTATGGAGAAGGCGATTGCGCCACTCTGGTTGCCGAGAGCAGTCGAGCTGGTGAATCACCACCAACAACTGAACCATCAACTTCTGGTTATTACCTCAACCCTTGAATTCATCGCTGCACCGATTGTCCAGCGATTGGGCATTCCACACTTGATTGCACCGGTCCCTGAAAAGATCGATGGACACTTCACCGGCAAGATCCTTGGCACCGCCAGCTTTCAAGAGGGCAAAGTGATACGATTGAAGGAGTGGCTTAAAGGTCGGAAACTCACCCTCACGGATAGCTACTTCTATACAGACTCCCACAACGACATGCCGTTGCTGGAAGTGGTGGACCACCCTGTTGCGGTTAACCCGGATCCTAAACTAAAGCGTACAGCAGAACAAAGGGGATGGAAGACGATCAGCCTGCGAGAACCCTAACCATTGAGATATGTGGATGAAGCTAAGCCTGTGCGTGTCACTCTGTCTGATCTCGGTCGGTTGTGGTCAGCCATCTGCACCGGAATTGATCGGCGACGACTCGAGCAACCGGTTCTCGGAGTCGCTCTTCCTTGAATTCTATTCCCACTCGGCAGCTGTGCGGTCACAGCTGCTCATCACGCAAACGAAAAACCTGCAGGAAGCAGTGACCGCGTTCCTGTTTGACCCCAACCTTGACAATCTCGACGCGGCCCAACGAGTCTGGTTGAGCGCACATCAATCCTTTCTCGAAGCAAATTTCTATGTGTCTGCAACCAAGCCTGGTATGCCTAGTGCAGCGTCCGGCAGCGCAGGACAACTGCCCCATATGATCGACGCCTGGCCGATCCAGGAGGGATTCCTTGACTCTCTGCAGCTCTATCCCACCAGTGGCATCATCAACGATCTAACCCTTTCGATCGACGAGCAGACCCTCAGAAACCAGCACGGTATCACCGCAGCAGAGGAAGTGAGCTTGGGATTTCATGCCATCGAATTCCTGCTCTGGGCTCGACCTATTACCGACTTTCCAGTGCAGAGCGAGCTTACTGCAGACCAGCAAAACGATGGCCTACGCTTGCATCAGCTCAGTAATAACCGACGGCGAGAAACGCTGCGATTGATCGTCAAGTTGCTCCATGACGATATTGTCGGCCAAAATCAGCAGCCCGCTGCAGAGGCGCCCCAGCCAGCCACGGCAACCACACATAATTTGAGAGGAGCAATTCAAGCCTGTACCGAAGCTCTGCAGAGCATGCAGCGGGAGCTGCTGTTGCTGACGCCCGGGGATGAAGCAAGCGGACACTCCAGGTTCAGCAATAGCTCGGCACAAGATCTACTTACTTATATGCAAACCCTGGTTTTTGTGTATTCAGATCCGGGCCGCCTGCACGAACTGTTTGAATCATTGGATCCGGAATTGGCCAGCCAGTTTGCTACCTTGGCCAAGGCAACGCTGCAGCGACTCACCGAACTTGATGCAAAGCTGGACCCGTCGACGTTGCTGGAGCTCAACAGAAGCCTTTCCATCATGATCGATCACAGCCAGGAGCTTGAGTCCATGCTCGGATCTTGATGGTTCCTCAACCTTCATCTTCCGGTTGCCAGACGAGATCCGGTTCCCTCGCCGCCTTCACATCGTCTAGCCTTCTCACCGGCATCTCGAGAGGTGCAGTGGTCACCAGATCAGGGGTCAGTTGCGCCTCTTTTTGTATCGCCACCATGGCACGGACGAATCCATCCAGGTCCTCTTTGCATTCCGTTTCCGTTGGTTCAATCAAGAGACACTCAGGTACCAGTAGCGGGAAATAAGTGGTAGGAGAATGGTAGCCGTAGTCCAGCAGCCGCTTGGCAAAATCCATGGCGGTCACTCCCAATTCCTTGGACTGCCGCAAGAGCGTGACTACAAATTCGTGGCTCGCCCGGCGGTGGGGATAGGCGAGATCGAAGCCGGATTCCGCTAGCCGCTTTGCCATGTAGTTAGCATTCAAAGTGGCGAATTCACTCACTCGGTGCAATCCTTCACCGCCGAGGAGACGCGTATACGCATATGCTCTCAGCATTACGGCAGCGTTACCCATAAACGCTGACAACCGTCCTATGCTGTCGGGTAAATCGACTTCATCCATCCAACGATACCCCTCGGCATTTTCCTGCCTGCCCACCACCGGTATGGGTAGATATGGCGCGAGTTTTTCGCTGGCTGCCACGGGTCCTGCCCCTGGTCCTCCGCCCCCGTGCGGGGTGGCAAATGTCTTGTGCAGATTCATATGCAGCACATCAAACCCCATATCGCCAGGCTTAACCTTACCCAGCACTGCATTCAGATTAGCCCCGTCGTAATAAAGCAGTCCGCCCGCCGCATGGATCAGTTCGGCTATGGCTTTGATCTGACGCTCGAATACACCACAGGTGGACGGATTAGTCATCATTAGACCAGCGGTTTGGGGCCCCACTACCCTCTTTAAGTCATCCAGATCTATATCACCGTCAGAACTGACTTGTACCTCTCTGACCCGATAGCCGCACATGGCTGCGGTGGCAGGATTTGTGCCATGGGCCGCAGTTGGTATGACGATCTCCACTCTGTCATGCTGCCCGTTGTTAGCGTGATAGGCCCGGATCATCGCGATTCCGGCAAATTCCCCCTGAGCACCGGCCATGGGTGTCAGGGATACGAACGGCATGCCCGTGATGTCTTTCAGGAATTCCTGCAGTTCCCACAAACAAGTCAGCAAGCCCTGACTACAGTGCTCGGGTGCAAGTGGATGCCGGTTTGTGAACCCAGGCTGGTTGACAGCTCTATGGGCACCGCGTGGATTGTACTTCATGGTACATGAGCCGAGCGGATAGGGCTGGTTGTCGATCGAGAAGTTCTTATTGGAGAGATTGGTGAAGTGCCTGATAACCTGTAATTCCGATACACCTGGCAGCAATGGTTGCTGCTCCCTGAGGTGACTTGCCGGGATATCATCCACGGCGACCTTTTTGTCAGGATACTGCGCTGTGGCACTACGGCCGCTTTTTCCCTTCTCAAAAATCAGCATCTATTCTGCCCACTCTCCTCAAACCACAGCGTTCGCCAAACAGTCCCTGAAATCATCCAGATCCTGATCGCTTTTGGTCTCAGTGACATTAGTCAATATACAGTCCTCGAGTCCGCTGCAGGTCCTGCCCAAGCCATAGCCAGCTAGAATTCCGTCTTTCGCCATCTCCTGCAGAACCGGTCCGGCAGGTTTTGGCAATCTGATGACTATTTCGTGAAAGAACGGTCCATCAAACCGACAGGTGACGCCTTCGATGGCCGTCAGCTTGCTCAACAAAGCCGCCGTCCTCTCGTGGCAAGTCTGGGCAACCGCTTTTAATCCCTTCGCGCCGAGTAAGCTCAAATAGATAGTGGCCGCATTGGCGAGTAATCCCTGATTGGTGCAAATATTCGAGGTGGCTTTGGCTCGCCGTATATGTTGCTCCCTCGCCTGCAGCGTCAACGTGAACCCCTCGTTGCCATCAAGGTCAAGGGTTCGACCGATAATCCTGCCCGGTAACTGTCTTACAAAATTCTGACGGCAGCACATAAACCCGAAATAGGGGCCACCGGATGCGAGGGGTACGCCAAGAGGCTGCCCTTCTCCGATGGCGATATCTACTCCGTCTTCACCCCACTCACCTGGGGGTCGTAGCATACCCATTGCGATTGGATTGACGGCGGCGATGACCAGGGCACCGATGCCGTGAGCCCAATCCGTTAGCTCATCTACTGCATCCAAACCACCAAAGAAGTTCGGGTAGGAGATGACCAATGCGGTGATATCCTCATCGGCAAAAGAGTCCAACGACTCTGCCTTTGTTAAGCCGTCAGCATCCCCATAGGGAATCTCAACCAGCTCTATCTGCTGGTTCCTGACGATGTTTGCGCAGGTACTGCGGTAGAAGGGATTGATGTTTCCGGCAAGCAGGATCTTGCGGGAGTGCGACTTGCGGTTGGCTCGAACGGCCATCAGGGTCGCTTCTGCCAGTGCGGTAGCCCCGTCATACACAGATGCATTGGATACATCCATTGCAGTCAGATGCGCCATCATGGTCTGGTACTCGTAGGTCACCTGCAGTGTTCCCTGACTCGCCTCGGCCTGATAGGGCGTATAGGCAGTCAGGAATTCTCCTCTCGATATCAGCTCCAGCACGGCACTGGGGATATGGTGTTCGTAGGCGCCGGCACCTAAGAAACTGAGTCTGGTCTCGTCCTGTCTGGCTCTGGCCGCCATCTCGCGCAGCAATTCCATCTCACCGATTGCTGCCGGTATGTGCGCAAGCTGGTTCGATCTCAGCTCGGCGGGAATCTCATCAAACAGATCCTCGATCGAATTCACACCGATGGCTTCGAGCATTGTTCTTTCATCCTCGTCGGTATGCGGAATAAATGGCATTGTGCGATTCACCTCTCGTGCATTAAAAGCATAAAGCCACACCCGAGTGTGGCTTTACCGTCAGACCCATCTTCTGCAAAGAATCTTATCTGGTACTCCAACTACCTAGAATTGATGGGTTCAGAGCTTACCAGATGATCCAAGGCAAGGCACAGCCCGAAGGGAATGGCTAGTCCTTTTCAAGGGTTGTAACGCAGTATTGGATCACCTGGCAAGCTCCCTTCGGGCAAGCCGAGAAGCCGTCGTCCACGTTGTTGCGACTCTTGGAAAGGACTAGCCATTCCCGGCGAGTCGCGCCTAGCGGCCAACGGCTTCTCGACTTGCTGAACCCATCAATTCTAGGTAGTTGGAGTACTAGTGCTCTTCCTGCTCACACTTTGCCATGTAGGCAGCAGCGTCCAGCAGATTGTCCCAATCTGTCGACTCGATAGGTTCGATTTTGAAGAGCCAACCGTCTTCATAAGGGGACTCATTGACCGTTTCCGGCGCATCTTCCAGCTTCTCGTTCACCGCAGTGATCGCGCCGGCGATCGGCGCATAAATGTCCGCAGCGGCCTTAACGGATTCGATCACGCCGACTTCATCCTGGACTTCAACGGTTGCGCCGGCCTCCGGTAGTTCGACGTAAACAATATCACCCATAGCGTCCTGGGCGTGATCGGATATGCCAACCGTTACGGAACCATCGTCCTCCCGCCTCACCCACTCATGGGTTGCCGTATACTTGATACTATCAGGAAAATCAGCCATTTGAGCATTCCCCTTGACTCATTCAGTTTAGCGCTCAATCTCTGTAGACTTTCTTACCGTTCCTTACAAAAGGTGTTTTCACCATCCGGACCGAGTGAAGTACGTTACGTATTTCAACCTGCAGCGCTTTACGTTCGGTTCTTTCAATCCGTGCCAGGGCAATGGAATAACCCAAAGTGGGTGAGTAGGCACCGCTGGTGATCTCGCCAATTTTTCGATCCCGATGGACAACCGGCTGATGGCGTCGCATTACACCACGAGACTCCATGACCAGACCGACGAGCTTCCGATTGACACCGGTCGCTCGTTCCGCGGTCAGCGCCTGCCTGCCAATGAACTGGCGTGCCTCGGGTCGCCACGCGACTGTTGCCCCCATGTTCGCCTCGAGTGGTGAAGTGGTTTCATCCATATCGTTGCCATAGAGATTCATGCCGGCTTCGAGACGTAGCGTGTCCCTGGCCCCCAAGCCGATTGGTTTGACGCCACTGGCTACCAGATCGACCCAAAACGCGCTTACATTCTCACCGGGTAATATTATCTCAAGACCCTTTTCACCGGTATAACCCGTTCTCGCAATGAACCAGTTTTCCGCTTCCAATCCCTGGAATGGTTTCAGTCGATCGATTAATTCAGCTTGTGCAGGCGATACAGCGGTGCGCACCCGATCGAAAGCTTCCGGTCCCTGTACAGCGATCATTGCACAGCTATCTCGCTCCTTAAGCTCGACATCGAATTTCCCGACTTGATCCGCCATCCAGCGCAGATCCTTCTCTCGTGTGGCGCAATTCACCACCAGTCTGTATCCATCGCTGCGAAGGTAGACGATCAGGTCGTCCATCACCTTGCCTTCGTGATTCAGCATGGCAGTGTACAGCGCCTTACCCAATTCGTTTAGCTTATTGACATCGTTAGCCAGCAGATAGCGCAGGTAGGAATTGGCGTCGGCTCCCTGCACGTCCACCACCGTCATGTGGGATACATCAAAGACCCCGGCACCGGTTCTGACCGCCCCGTGCTCCTTAATCTGCGAGCCATAATGCAGGGGCATTTCCCATCCGCTGAAGTCGATGATCTTGGCACCGGATCTCTGATGTTCGGGGAATAGAATCGTTCTCAGACCCATGGCGTGAAACTAGTCGATCACAAGGAAGTGAAGAGCAGCTATTCTACCCATTTCGCAATTCTGGGGATAGAGACCGGTAGCACTTTAGTGCGCTGAGTGGCGCCGAATCTGTACTGCATCTCCGCTGGTCTTATGCTGTGGACAACAGGTGTTCGATCTCGTCGATCTCTTTCGGTATGCCCCTGGTAAGTACCTCGTTGCCGTCTCTGGTTACCAGCAGGTTGTCTTCGATGCGAATGCCCAGCCCGCGCCATCTGGCTGGCACCGGTTCAGGAACCTGGCTCCGGATCTCCTTCGGGACGCGCTTTACGTCTTTGGAGATGTAGATCCCAGGCTCGACCGTCAACACCATCCCCGCTTCAAAGATCCGCCATTCCCCGCCTATCTTGTATTCGCCGACGTCGTGCACGTCCATTCCCATCCAGTGTCCTGTCTTGTGCATATAGAATTGCTTGAAGGCCTCGGTTTCAATCAGTTCCTCAATCTCGCCTCTGAGCAGCCCCAATTCTACGAGACCCTCACATACGACTCTGACGGCAGCTTGATGCGGTTGATTCCAGTTATTACCGGGTCGAACCATTTCGATCGCCGCTTTCTGAGCTGCCAGTACGATTTCATAGATAGCCTTCTGCTGGGCGTTGTAGCAGCCATTGACTGGAAAGGTTCTGGTTGCGTCGCAGGCGTAGTATTGGTATTCACAGCCAGCATCGACGAGCACCAGGTCACCATCCTGCAGCATTTCGGCATTGCCTATATAGTGCAAGATGCAGCTGTTCTGTCCCGATCCGACGATGATGGGATAGGCTGGTGATCTGGCTCCCTCCTTCAGAAACAGGTATTGCAGTTCGGCTTCCAACTGGTATTCATACACTCCTGCCGCGGCTCGTCGCATGGCGGCTATGTGCGCCTTAGTAGTGATGTTTGCAGCCTGTTTCAGCAAGGTAATCTCCTGCTTGCTCTTGAACAAACGTAATTCATGCAGAAACTGTCCGAGCTGAACGAATTCACCCGGTGGTTCCGCACCATATTTCTTCTTGGACGAAATCGAGTTAACCCATTCGATGATCTTGTTGTCAAAATCCCGATTGACCCCCATGGCATAATAGAGTTTGTCTTTGCCTTCGATCATGCCCGGCAGGATTTCATCTATGTCCTCAATGGGGAAAGCATCCGCAATGCCATATAGTTGTCTGGCTCTGTCTGGTCCCGACAGGGGACCATTCCAACGCTCGAACTCCTCATCCCTTTCGCGACAGAAGAGAATACTCTCTCCGTGCTCTCTGCCCGGAACCAGCACAAAGACTGAATCGGTCTCGCCGAAGCCACTCAGGTAGTAGAAGTCACTGTCCTGTCTGAAGCTGTATTCCACATCACCGTTTCTATTCTTTGATTGGGATGCAGGCAGAATGGCTATGCTATTGGGTTCCATCAACTGCATCAGTTCCACGCGACGCCTGGCAAACTCACTGTTGGAAATTCGGGGCGCAGATCTCATCTGCCGGATACCTCGATAGGCTGATTCAATTGTGTGAGCGTGGCAAGTCGCTCAATCCAGATTCACACGGGTCTACTCGGTCAATCACCAGTGCTTGCCATCGATGCATGACACCTCTCCCCAGATGGGCAGCACCGGCAACCATTGTATGCATCCGATGTCGTTCCTTGCACCAAATCTTGCAGATTTTTTGGCGCAAATGTACAGGGAGATTCATTGACGCAGTCTTTGCAAGCGTTCTATAGTAGTTCAACGGCTGAATGCGGGTTAAATACATTGGAAATCAACGAACTGGAAGCGAAAATTGACGAACTTATTCAGCTCTGCAATGATTTGGAGCGCAATATAACTGTCCTGCAGACGGACAAACAAAGTTGGGCTGAAGAAAAATCCAGACTGCTGGAAAAGAATGATCTAGCCAGGAATAAGATCGAGGCGATGATCATGCGGCTAAAGGCGCTGGAACAAGATTAGCTGACTGCAACACTCATCTTTTTCTGACCGCAAGCGAATTGCCATGTCCGATGAAACACGCACGATCAATGTGACCATTCTGGATAAAGAGTATCAGGTCAAGTGTCTTGCCAGTGAAGTGGACGCGCTGCGCAGGTCTGCCAGCTATCTTGATCAAAAGATGAGGGAAATGCGCGACAAAGCATCGGTCATCGGTCTGGAACGAATCGCTGTCATGGCTTCTCTCAATATAGCCAACGACCTGCTTAAACAGGTCTCCAAGACTAAGAGACTGGTGTCCGGCACCGCGCAGCAGGTCACCGACCTTTCCACAAAATTGGACCAGGCGATCAGTCGAATTCGTCCGGCCGTCGAAACAGGCCCTGAAAGTAAGCCCGGTTAGGATTGCGTTTGGCCGGGCCGCGCTCGGCCGAACCGCGCTCGGCCGCCCCGCGTTCGGTCGCCAAGCCACAATTAGGCTATAATATCCGTTAAGTTCCCTGGAATGTTCGCCAGTCGATATTTCCTCGACCCTTTATGCGACACCCAGGGGTCTCTTGTCGGGGTTGTTGAGCAAGTCCGTTGATCGGAAAGCCTGATGCCCCGCAGAGATCACCGCCTTGAACCGCTGGGTTCAAGGATTTATACGGCAGCGGCACTCTGGGGAACTGGCTTTATCATGTCTTCGACCGGAACGCAAAAGAAGACACGATCCACCTATCGGAAAAAACGCCGGGCACTGTCCAAGCTGCAACAACGAACAGCAGCCTGGCAGGTGGCGACAGTCTTGATCAAGGAACCTGTTTTCCAGCGAAGCCGACGTATCGCGTTTTATGTTCCCAACGACGGCGAGATCGATCCCACACTTTTGCTGAACGCTGCTGTCTCGATGGGCAAGCACTGCTTCCTGCCAAGATTGAAGCCCGCAATTTCAACTGCCAATCGCCATCAACTGTGGTTTTTTGAGTATGGTCCCGGCGATCCGCTCTGCCTCAATCGATATGGAATACCTGAGCCCATACCGAGATTCGCCAAAAGGGCGCCTGCCGCCACTCTCGACCTGATCCTGTTGCCGTTGGTTGCCTTTGACGCCCGAGGACACAGGTTGGGGATGGGAAAAGGCTACTATGACCGCACCTTCTCCTTCATTGAGGCCGGGGTGGCCTGGCATCGACCTACATTGATGGGGCTGGCGCACGAATGTCAGCGAGCAGAACGGCTTGATGCCAATCCGTGGGATGTAAGAATGAACGCGATCGTAACCGACCAGGAAATATACACCTGCACGCCGTGATCGATTCGCTGATATTAGAATATCGAGTTAAACGCTATCCCTAGCCCAACCACTATGAAAAGTAGCAGCAGTATATCCGGCTTGTTCTTCACTTTGACTCCTTAGTTAACCAGTAGAGAAAACATCCTTGCTTTGCCATACAACAGTAGGGTTAACCTAATTCACTACGCGGTTGCTTCCATTCCAGTGGTTTTCCATCACATCGAACTGTATCTATGTCAACATGCTACTTTGAATCCTGGTTGAAGACTCACGCAAAGCGACGAACACCCAAGTAGGGCGATGAAGTGACCTGGCACACGAAATCGGTAATAAAAAGTCCAGCAAACCAGCCATATCGATCTAAGTGGTTAGGGGGAACCCACCATGGCGGTACTTGAAATTGTGCGCATGGGACATCCGGTGCTGCGCCAGGCTGCCCGGGCCCTCCTGGATGATGAAATTGGCGGTCGAGATATCGCCGAGCTTGTGGGAGATATGGTGGAAACACTGCACGCCAGCAGCGGCATCGGACTGGCTGCTCCTCAAGTCAATCGGTCCATCCAATTGGCTGTCATCGAGATTGTGGAGTCGGCCAGCCGTTATGGCGAGATAGACACTTTACCGCTGACGATCTTTGTTAATCCAAGCATTACTTTGCTCTCCGAAGAAACTGCCGGCCACTGGGAAGGATGTCTCTCAATCCCGGCAATCAGGGGCTTTGTAGAGCGACCCCAGCACATCGAGGTGAGCTATCAGGATCTGTGCGGCAAAGCTCACAACATGGTCCTGGAGGGCTTTCTGGCGACCGTGATGCAGCATGAATTTGATCACCTGGCGGGAACGCTGTTCATCGACAGAGTAAAGGATACCCGTTTGCTGAGTTTCGAGGAGGAGTATCTGACCTATCAGACTCAGCCGTAGGAGCATTCCGGAAATGTCGGACCACGAGAATTGTGGCCTTCCAACGACCACAACACAGAACCGCCAACCACCTTTTTCCCACACAATGATCACCATTTTCATCGAGAAGTGTTTAAACTTAACGATCACCTGAGCGCTCTCCATGAACCAAGACGAACTGAAGAAAACGGTTGCCGATGCTGCCATCGAGGTCATTGCAGAGCAACTGACCAAGGACTCGATCGTGGGGGTGGGCACCGGCTCCACGGCAGATTTTTTCATCGACGCGCTCAAAGAGATCAAGCACAAGTTCGATGGTGCAGTGGCCAGTTCGATCGGCTCTGCAGATCGGTTGAGAAAACACGGAATACCGGTCTACGAACTCAATGTCGTGAATCACATCGTCGTCTACGTCGACGGTGCCGATGAGTCCACGCGGCAACTGCAACTTATCAAAGGAGGGGGAGGCGCACTCACCAGAGAGAAGATCGTCGCAGAGGTGAGTGCAGGTTTTGTCTGTATCGTCGATCGAACCAAGTTGGTGGACAACCTGGGTGCTTTCCCCCTGCCCATCGAAGTGATTCCCATGGCACGAAGCCACGTAGCCAGGGAGATTGTAAAGTTGGGAGGAGAGCCCGAGTTCCGGGATGGCTTCCGCACTGACAACGGTAACCAAATCCTGGATGTTCATCAGCTGACAATAGAGGATCCTGCCAGCCTGGAAGGAACAATCAACAATATTGTTGGCGTGGTTGCCAACGGTCTGTTCGCGCGGCGCCCGGCAGATCTCCTGTTAGTAGCGGGCGATGATGGGATAACTGAATACAGGCATAACTGATCCGTTAGAGCCAACAATATCACTCTGCTCTGTCCCCAAAGCGATGCACATTACCGCGTTCCCGTTACCATTCAGCCCCTTTACTAAAGTAATTCGTAGAATAATCTCGGGCGCCTTATCGAATGACAGAAGTTGGATCCTTGTTGTACTATCCCCTTACATTCTAAGGTTTATGTACACATGGCTGAAGCAACCCGGTTGGACGATACCTTCGCGACCGAAGTGGCTGCCCTCGAAGATGGTAAGGGTATCAAACAGTGTCTCCAGTGCGGCGTCTGCTCCTCCAGCTGTCCGGTGCGAGCGTTGCTGCCAACGTTCGATCCCCGCAGGCTGATCGCCAAGATTCTGCTCGGACTAAAAGAGGAAGTGCTCGCCTCAGACGAGATCTGGTTTTGTGCCAGGTGTCAGCAATGCACAGCCAACTGCCACAAGAATATAAGGCCGGGAGACATCATCACGGCAGTTCGAACCCTGTCTCTTCGCGAAGGATACCGGAAAACGGCCGGCGCCAAACACACGCTGGCTTTCCTGCAGGATATGGCTCGTCATGGGGAACTCAACGAGGCAACGTTGCCGGTCAAGACCCTCGGGGTGTTCGGCACGCTGAAACTAATTCCCTATGGTGTTCAACTCCTGCTCAAAGGCAAGGTGCCCTCGCCACTGATCGGTTCGATCGACGACGTGAAGGAAGTTCAAGCCTTGATCGAAGAATTCGACGACTAAGGACCCGTAACCGAAATGATGAAGTACGCGTACTTTCCCGGGTGTGCAGCCAAAGCAACCACTACCGAGGCAGATGGGGCGACCCGCGCCGTCGCCAAGCATCTTGGTGTGGAGTTGGTGGAGTTCCCCAACTTCAGTTGCTGCGGGGCAGGGGTACTTCACGAGGAAAGACCGAACCTCAGTGCCGCCGTCAATGCACGCAATTTCGCCATCGCAGAGCGGGAAGGACTGGACATCGTTACGATCTGCAACACCTGTCAACTCACCATGCTCAAGGCCAAAAGAACGTTGGATGAAGACCAGCAGCTGCGGTCCCGGGTCAACAGTCGTCTGGCGGAATTCAACCTTGAATACAGCGGCAAAACTGCGATACGCCATCTGCTGTGGGTCCTGATTGACGATTTGGGTCTGTCCAACCTGCAGGAAAAAATCGAAAGGCAGCTTGCCGGGCTAAATGTAGCGCCTTTTTACGGTTGTCATATGCTGCGCCCCAAAGATCTGCTGGGTATGGACGATCCCCGTCATCCCGAGTCTCTCGAGAGACTCATCGCTGCTGTTGGGGCCACTCCGGTGGATTACTCGTCCAAGACAGATTGCTGTGGATTTCACGTCATGTTGGTCAATCAGGACGTCTCGGTGGCTCGCGTGGCAAGTGCCATGACCGAAGCCAAAGAGCATGGCGCGGACCTGGTGGTAACCCCTTGCACGCTGTGTCAACTGACGCTCGACTCCTATCAGTACCGGGCGGAGAAAGAAGCAAATACCGACATCAACATGCCGGTCATCCATCTGCCTCAATTGATCGGTCTCGCCTTGGGATTGGATCGCAAGGAGTTGGGGTTGGAACGACACCTGGTCGCCGTACCGGAGGAGTTGCCGGTTGAGTAGTAACAACGAACACGACAAGCGACGTATCGGCTGTTTCCTTTGCCGTTGTGGCGGCAACATCTCCGACGTCGTAGATCTGGATCAATTGAAGGAATTCACCGAGCAGTTGGACGACGTACAACTGGTGGAAATCAACTCGTTCACTTGCTCTGCGGAGGGTCAGGCCAACATCCAGGCTGCCATTAAGAGTCAGAATCTGGATGGGGTGATGATCGGTGCCTGCACGCCCCGTCAGTACGAGGAGATGTTTCGCGAGACCATCCAGGAAGCGGGGCTTAATCCCTTTACGCTGGAAATCGTCAATCTCAGGGAGCAATGTTCCTACCCCCACTTTCACGAGCGGGAACAAGCGCTGCACAAGGCCAAACTGCTGGTTCGAGGGGCGGCGGAAAAGGCCCGTCGCCTGATTCCATTACCCCAGTCGAGTATTCGCATCTCTACGGACACCGCAGTGATTGGAGCGGGAATTGCGGGCATCCACGCAGCGTCCACCCTGGCAGCCCTGGGTCATAAAGTCCACCTGATTGAAAGACAAGCCAGCGTCGGCGGTAACATGGCTCGCGTGGTAAAGATATTCCCCACCGACGATTGTGCTCTGTGTACCCTATCTCCTCGTATGGACGAAGTGAACAAAAACAGCAAGATCAACTTGCTGACCCATACGGAGATAGAGCATATCTCCAAGCTGCCGGAAGGACTCGCAATCCGCGTGAAGAAGAAGCCCAGGTACGTTATAGCCGAAGACTGCACCGGCTGTGGTAAGTGTACCGAAGTATGCCCGGTTGATGTTTACAACGATTACAATAAGGGGCTTCGCTCGACAAGGAAGGCAGCCTACAGAACATCGCCGTCAGCGGTACCCAATACTTACCTGCTGGATAAGCGTGGCATTCCGCCCTGTCGAGAGGGCTGTCCGATTTTTCAGAACCCTCAAGGCTACGCTACACTGATTGCCGCCGGACAGTACCAGCAGGCACTGGCACTGATTCGTCGCGACAATCCGCTGCCATCCGTGTGCGGAAGGGTCTGCCCTCACCCCTGCGAAGATCAGTGCAGCCGAGAACTGGCCGGAGGGCCGCTGGCTATCGCCGCGCTGAAACGGTTTGTCATGGAGCACCCGGCAAATGCCGCAGATCTGCAAGTTGCTGAGATCGAGAAGAAACCGGCAAAAGTAGCAGTAATCGGCGGCGGGCCAAGCGGCCTTGCATGCGCTCATGATCTGGCGCTGGCCGGTATCGACGTCAAGGTATTTGAAGCAGCGCAACGAGCCGGTGGCGTGCCAGCCATCAGTCTTCCCAACTACCGGCTGCCAGCGAATATCCTGCAGCGGGACATCGACTACATCGAGCGACTCGGCGTTGCCATCGAGACTGGAAGCAGGGTCAGTGGCACAGCGCTCAAACAATACCTGCGAGACTACGATGCCGTTTTGGTTGCCGTCGGCTTGCACAAAGACAAGTTTCTCCCCGTTCCCGGCTCTGAACTAGCCGGTGTATTGAGGGGCGGTGAATATCTACGGGACGTCAAGCTCGGGCACGACAGCCGAGCCGGTAACAAGATTGTAGTAATCGGCGGGGGCAACGTCGCCATGGATGTGGCACGGACTGCTTTGCGTAGCGGCGCGGAAGTTCAGCTGATCTGCCTGGAAACGAAGGCGGAAATGCCTGCCATCCGTTCCGAGATTCAGCAGGCCCTGGAGGAGGGGGTCGTGATGCACCCGCGGGCCTCACCGAAGCGTTTCATGGAAAAAAACGGCCGGGTTGGGGGCGTTGAATTCCTGGCGGTGGAGAGAATCGATTTTGACGAATTGGGCCGCATGAAGCCGGTGATCATGGAACGATCCGAATCCATCATAAAGGCGGATACTGTGATCTTTGCCATCGGTCAGGAACCGGATGTTGCCGACTTGTTCGAAGGTCTTGACGTTGAGCTTACGCCCTTCGGTACCATCGCCACCGATCCGGAAACCCTTCAGTCATCGGTGCCAGGGTTGTATGCGGGAGGTGACGCCGTGACGGGGCCGACCACCATCGTCGAGGCGATGGCCTTTGGCAAGAAAGCGGCCCGATGCATCGCGGACGCCATCGGCTATCCCATCGAAGATCTGGACGTGTACCCGAATCTCGACGTAGTTCCCATGGAGTTGGCATGGGACCTGGCACAAAAGGCGGGAGATACCTCGCAGCCGCGGACAACCACACCGATGCTGCCGATGGCGGATCGACGTGCCAGTTTTGCGCCGGTCGAACAGGCCATGAGCGAGGCCCAGGCAATAGCGGAAGCCAATCGCTGTCTGCAATGCGGGGGATGCAGCGACTGCCGGTTATGCGATGCGGCGTGTGAAGCGAAGGCAATCCAGTATGACCAGGTTGCCGAAACCGAAGAGCTGATCGTCGGCGGCGTGGTGGTAGCCACTGGATTCAAGGACTACGATCCTTCCAAACTGCTGTACGGATATGACCGCTATGAAAACGTAATCACCCAATTCCAATTGGCAAGAATGTTGGATCCTATGGGGCCGACGGAAGGAAAGGTCCTGCGACCGTCCGATGGCAGGACTGCCAGAAAGATAGTGATGGTGCAATGCGTGGGTTCCCGCGGCGATGCCCAGGGCAACAATGATATGCACGCTTACTGTTCCCGGGTGTGCTGCATGGTAGCCCTCAAACACGCCGGTCTGATTAAGAAAAATCTCGTGACCGATGCCGAGATATACATCTGTTACATCGACATCCGCGCATTCGGTAAAGGTTATGAGGAGTATTACGAGAGAACGCGAAACCAGGGCATCCACTTCATCAGGGGGTTGCCCGGCCGGGTCACGGAGAATTCAGCAAGCCGTAATCTTTTGGTTACCGTAGATGATCAGCTCACCGGTTCGCTGCTCAATATCGATGCCGATCTGGTGGTTCTCTCCACCGCTATGGAACCTGCTGACGACGTCGATACGCTGATCAAACAGTTGGGCATCCAGAAGGACGAATCCGGCTTTATCAAGGAGTTCCACCTGAAGATCCGCCCCACGGACACCTCGATCAAGAACGTGATGATCGCCGGGACTGCCCAGGGACCAAAGGACATTACCGACAGCATCGCCCAGGCAGGTAGCGCGGCCGCATCCCTGGCCGGCTATATCGGTGACGGTGAAGTGCTGTTGAATCCGCAGACTGCGTACATCCACATGGATCGATGTCGAGCCTGCGGACGATGTGAGGAGGCATGCGAATTCAGCGCAGTCAATGTGGCTGAGGGGGCCCTCTGGGCTGTGGTCGAGGCGGCCCTGTGCGAAGGCTGCGGCAAGTGCACGGCCATCTGTCCGACTGGCGCTATCGGTGTACACTCCGCCGAAGTGGAGCAGATCGAAGCGATGATATCCGGTTATCGAAACGAGCTCGCGGAACAAGCTGAATGAGTTTTGAACCCGATATTCTGGGATTCGCCTGCAACTGGTGCGGCTATGCCGGGGCGGATGGTGCCGGTCTGGCCAAGTTGCAGTACCCGGCAAATATCAAGATCGTGCGCCTGATGTGTCTTGGCAGGACAGAGCCCAACTTCATATTGAACGCGTTCGAGCAAGGTTATGACGGTGTAATCCTGTTTGGATGCCATATCGGTGACTGCCACTACGTCTCCGGGAATATCCAAGCGGAGCAGATCATCGTCGATATGAAGAAACTACTCGATACCCTGGGCCTTCGGGGCGAGCGATTACGCAGGGAGGAGACCTCCTCCGCGGAGGGTACGTTGCTGGCCAACTTGGTGCACTCCTTCCGCGACGATCTGGTGCAGATGGGACCCAGTCCCTTGAAAAAAGAAGCAGGCCAGCTGAGCCAAGTGCAACTCACGCGATAAGTTCATAGAATATGTCGACACAACCCGAAGATCTTCAGTGCATTCTGTGTAACAAGTGTACCCACGTCTGTCCCCAGAATATGGTAAACGAGAAGTTTTCACCACGGGGACTGGTGTTGCAGCTGCTGGCTGAAGGGAGTGTAGATCAATCCGCCATATGGCAGTGCCTGACATGTCTGAGTTGTCAGGATGTCTGCCCACAATCCACCAAGTGGGTGGACTATGTGCGCGATGCTCGGGCAGAGGCCAGGAGTGAAGAGATCTCCTTCTACTGCAAACACGGCAACATGCTGCAATCCCTGCAGCGCATGATGAGCAACGAGTCGTTGCAGCAGAACCGCCTTGCCTGGAGCGATGGCTTACAACATGCCAGCGAAGGGGAATACTTCTACTTCACCGGTTGCCTGCCCTACTTCGACAATATGTTCCCTGAGATCAACCACACGGCAACGGCCAAGGCTACGCTTAAGATTCTTAATCACGCCGGCATCGTCCCGGTTTTATCCAACAGCGAACGCTGCTGTGGCTACGAGAGCCTATGGAACGGTGACCGGGAAACATTCCTACGGCTGCTGAGACTTAACATCGAGACGATAGAAGAAAGTGGCGCGGACAAAGTTGTAACCGCGTGTGCCGAATGTTTCCAGACTCTGTCCAGCGACTATGCTGCAGAGATCGGTGAACTTCCCTTTGAGATAATTCACACAGCAGAGCTGTTCACCCAACTGCTCAGAGAGGGGCGCTTACATCTTAACAGTCCAATCACTGAACCGGTCACCTATCACGACCCTTGTCGACTGGGCAGGTACGCGAAAATCTACGATCAACCGAGAGAGCTTCTGGTGGCAATACCGGACATTCAGTTTTCAGAAATGGAGCAAGTGCGCGCCGAGTCGCTCTGTTGTGGCGTGGGCAACTTCTCCAATTGCGATGCCAACTCGAAGTTCTTGCAGCATGAACGATTCATGCAGGCCAAGCGTGCCGGGGCCGAGGTCATGGTGACCACATGTCCCAAATGTCGAATCCACTATTCCTGTTACCGCGATGGCAGGCCACTGGAAGAGATCGGCGACATCGAGGTCAAGGATCTCTCTCAAGTGCTCGCCGATGCCCTTGACTAGCGACATGGAGATAGCTGTGGGTGTGCCGATATGAATAGCGAACAGTTGCACGCCTTCGCCCGGCACCTGGAATCGGAGGGGATTTCTTTTGAGGTCGACGACACCACGGCCTTCATGTCGGATGCCTCCTTCCTCTCTCTCGGCAAACCGGGATTGGTCATCTTTGCGAAGTCGGAAGACGAGGTGCTGTCCGTAGTCGGCTTTGCCGCGAAGAACGCTATCCCGTTGACTCCACGTGCCAAGGGCTCCAGCACCGCGGGAGCGGCCATCGCTCCCGCAGGCCAGGTACTGCTGATGACGGACATGCTTGGCGTAGTAAACAGGTTCGGCAAGAGACTGGGGAAACGGGAGATCAGCTTCTACACTGCCGATGGCACCGAGGTCCCCCCGCAGCAACTGCAGGACTTTTCCCAGCAAGAGGTCTACGCACGGGTGGGGGCTGGGCTGTCGACGGGTGAGCTGGACAGTTACCTGACCTCTTTCGGCTGGCACACGGCTGTCGTTCCATCCAGTGGCTGGAGCACCATCGGTGGCAATTTCTCGACCAATGCCGGGGGCAATGGCACACCCAAATATGGGACCTTTAAACAAGTCATCAACCGCATCAAGCTGATCACATCCAGCGACAACGATGCCGGTGCCGAGGTCAAGATCGTCACGGATCGCGATACCATCGTTGCCATGGGGGGTGGTCAGGGTCTCTTTGGGATCATCATCGAGCTGGATGTGCGCATCGTGCCCGATCTGGAAGACGCCGAGATCTGCTCTGTTATCTGCTACAGCACCACCGACGATATCGAAACCTTGGGTGACAGCATCGGTGCCTTTATGGCGGACATGCAGGAAGTCTGCGACCCTGAAATCGCCGAGTTCATGATGGTGGATAGCGGTATCTTTACTGCCGACGATCCCCTGCTGCACGACCCAGAGATTGCACCTCTATTCGACTATCCGGATGACCAGTACCGCATGCTCACCATGTACCTGGGTCAACAAGCTGAGCTGCAAGCCCTCAGAGGAGTCGCCGATCAACATGATGGCATCAACTATGTGGAAGTCAGCCATGGGGCATTCACGAAGATGCTCGACCTGCGCAAGGCAGCCACGGGCAAATCACCTGGTCGTGTAGCCCTGCCGGGGTTCGAGGATATCTATATCAAAGACCCTAACTATCTGGGTAAGGTGCTGAAGGCGATCTTCACCATCACGGCAGGAAGACTGCCCGGCAGGCCGATCGGCCACCAGTATACAGGCGGCGTGGTAGTTCACTACCGGCCCCAGGTTAAGCCTACCAGAAGCGAATACAGCAAGGGTTGGCAGCTCACCCAGGAGCTCAATCGGGAGATCTGCTCTGACACCTACCAGACCGTCAAGAGGCAGGAGCACGGCCTTGGGCTGGAAGTTTACTCGTTGGCTTCACCGGCAGAGCGAGATAAAATAATCAAACTGAAGGAGCAGTTTGATCCTGCCAATATCTTCCAACCCCATTTCATAACAGAAACTCCAACGGTTAACTTCATCGGCGCCGCCTTGCAGGGTCTCAAGGCATAGGGTTTCCACAAACGCAGCATGACAAAATTGTCATTGGACAAAACAAGCATCAGAATCCTGCTGCTCGAAGGTATTCATCCGTCAGCTGCTGAGAGTTTTCTGAAGGCGGGCTACAGCAACGTCGACTGTGTGGAGCGTGCCGACAATCTGAGCGAGGCCCTTAAGGGCGTTCATATGCTGGGCATTCGTTCCGGAAGCCAGTTGACGGAGACCGTTCTCGCCAGCGCTAACAGATTGATCGCCATCGGTTGTTTCTGTATCGGCACCAATCAGGTCGATCTCACCCAAGCCTTGATTCGAGGCATTCCGGTATTCAACGCCCCGTTCTCCAATACCCGCAGCGTGGCCGAACTGGTTATTGCAGAAGCCATCCTGTTGCTGCGCGGGATACCGGAGAAGAATGCACTCAGCCATCGCGGTATCTGGCAAAAATCAGCCAGCAACTCGTTTGAGATCAGGGGTAAGACGCTGGGCATCATCGGCTATGGCAACATCGGCTCGCAGATTAGCGTGCTGGCGGAGTCCCTCGGCATGCGGGTCTTCTATTACGACATCGTGTCCAAGCTGAGTCTTGGAAATGCCGAGCAGTTATCTTCTCTGTCTGAGCTGCTTGCCGGCAGCGATATCGTCAGCCTGCACGTACCGGAAACTGAATTGACCAGGAACATGATTGGATCCGAAGAGCTGGCAACCATGAAGCCGGGCAGTATTCTACTGAATGCATCCCGCGGCACTGTGATCGATCTGCAAGCCCTGACGGAATCCTTACGCTCCAAGCATCTGCTGGGAGCGGCCGTCGATGTGTTCCCACAGGAACCCAAATCCAACGCTGAAGAATTCGTCTCGACGCTCCAGGAATTCGACAACTGCATCCTGACCCCTCACGTCGGCGGGAGCACGCTGGAAGCGCAGGAGAACATCGGCACGGAAGTAGCCACGAAGCTGATTAAATACTGTGATAACGGTTCCACGATCTCATCGGTTAATTTTCCCGAGGTGGCACTTCCAGCACATCCCGGCAGTCACAGGATTCTGCATATCCACGAGAACATTCCCGGCGTGCTATCCGACATCAACGGCTTCTTCTCCGAAAACGGCATCAATATCAACGCCCAACATCTGCAGACCAACGAGCGCGTTGGTTATGTGGTAACCGATATCAGCCAGGAATACAGTAACCTTGCCCTGGACGAGCTAAAAAACGTTACGGGAACCATCCGCACCCGCATACTCTTCTGATAAGCACCAATTGTGTGGGCGCTCTCAGAATAGAGAGTCCATCAGATCAAACATGTTGCTTCTCAGAGATTCCGATTCATTCACAAGTTGGTGTCGGCCGTCGGTCAGATAGTGGATGGTCAGGTTAGGAAACTTCTCTCGCACCACCTTCATGTTGTAACGCCAGTCCACAGTATGGTCATCGGTTCCCTGAATCACGGTGATACTCAGCGAACTCGTTGGCAGGCTGTGAAATTCCCTGATCCACACCTTAAGCGCGGTAACCCAATGCATCGGCAGGATGGTCGATTGCAGCGAGTCCCTGTTCCTCAGAAATTCCAGAAACGCGTCATCGTGGGAATTGATATTGAACGTTCTCTTCCGCTGCCTGAAGAAATACTTGCCGACGGCGTGCATCCATTTGCCCATGCGCCATCCGCTGGGGTGTACCAGAGGCGCCAACACCACAATTTGGTCAAAGGGGCAGCTTGCAGACGAGTACCGGTTACGCAGCAGATGCGTCATGATGATCGCACCAGCCAGGCTCTGCCCGACGATATGCCAAGGTCTGGCACAATGATCGTCGCAGCTTGAGAGACAGTGCGTGAGCACCTCGACGTATTGATCGAAGCTATCGATGCTGGTGCGCTGACCGCCGGAAAGGCCGTGGCCTGGTTGATCGTAACTGACGACCGCATAGTTTCTGGTCAGGAAGTACTCGATCAGGTGGGCATAGATACCGACATGATCGAAATATCCATGCATGACGAAGACCGTGCCACGGGGACTGTCCGGCTGGAAGTAATGCAGTGCGATGTTGAAATCGCAGTCCGGAAGACAGCCGAAGCGGTGCTGGACGTCGATTCGATCCTCGAAGTCGATGCCATAGTAGCGAAAGTAGCTGCGTGTAGGGTCGGAATGCTCGATGGGGCCATCAAAACTGAATGGCTCCAAGTCGCGCCTGAGTTGGTCCAAATCCACCGTCGTGACTCAAGAAGGCGGCAAGTGATCTACTGGATTTGAGGATCCAGCGTACCGCTGGCATAGCGCTGCTGTATATCGTCCAGGGGTATCGGCTTGATTTTGGACGCCCATCCCGCTGTATGAAAAGCCTCATAACGGGAGGTGACGATGCCTTTCATCGCGATCAACGTTTCCGTCAAGAATTTACGCGGGTCGAATTCGGATCTATTCTCTGCCAAAAAACGGCGTATGGCACCGGTCGATGCCAGTCTCAGGTCGGTATCGATATTGACCTTCCTGACACCATGCTTTATCCCTTCTTGAATCTCTTCCAGCGGAACACCATACGTTTCCGGAATCTCGCCACCAAACTGGTTGATGACCGCCAGCCACTCCTGTGGCACGGAGGAGGAACCGTGCATCACCAGATGGGTATTGGGCAGCCGCCGGTGGATATCCTTGACCCTGTCAATCGCCAGGATATCGCCGGTGGGCGGACGGGTGAACTTGTATGCGCCGTGGCTGGTACCGATGGCAATTGCCAGTGCATCCACTGCTGTTTTTGTGACGAAGTCCGCTGCCTGTTCGGGATCGGTCAACAACTGCTCTTTGCTCAGCGTGCCCTCTGCGCCCACCCCATCCTCCTCGCCAGCTTCACCCGTCTCCAGAGATCCGAGACATCCAAGTTCACCTTCCACCGTGACACCACAGGCGTGGGCCATCTCGACCACCCTGCTGGTCACGTCGACATTGTACTCATAGCTGGCGGGAGTTTTCTGGTCGTCCAGCAGAGAGCCATCCATCATCACCGAGGAAAATCCGAACTGAATCGATCTTTGACAGACAGCAGGGGAAGCGCCGTGATCCTGATGCATGACCACCGGGATGTCCGGAAACTCCTCGATGGCTGCCAGTATCAAGTGGCGCAGAAAGTTTGCGCCGGCGTATTTTCGCGCACCGGCAGATGCCTGTACGATGACCGGGCTGTCCGTCTCCTGCGCTCCTTCCATGATGGCTCGCATCTGCTCCAGGTTATTGACATTAAATGCCGGTACGCCGTAGTCGTGTTCCGCTGCGTGATCCAGCAGTTGTCGCATGCTCACTAACGCCATCACTGTGCTCCCTTTGGGCTCACGCCCTTAGCTTCATTCATTTGCGCATATCTCTGCTGCAATATCTCCACTGCCGGCAGGACTTTTCCCTCTACAAATTCCAGGAATGCACCACCACCGGTGGAAATGTAGGAGATCTTCTCTTTGACACCATATTTGTCGATGGCAGCCAGGGTATCACCCCCGCCCGCAAGCGTGTAGGCGCCTGCGTCTGCAATCGCATGGGCGAGGGCCTTGGTCCCCGACCCAAACTGGTCCTGTTCGAATACGCCCAACGGTCCGTTCCATAGGATCGTGTTCGCCGAACCCACATCATCTGCAAACATTGCAGACGAAGCGGGGCCCACATCCACGATCATGTCATCCACCGCAACTTCGCCAACGGCTTTCACTGTGGCTTTCGCGACAGGTGATATCTCTTTGGCAACGACTATATCCCGCGGCAGAGGTATCGCCACCCGCTGCATGAGTGTGCGAGCGGCTTCCAGCAGATCCTTTTCATACAAGGATGCACCGACTTCGTAGCCGGCTGCAGCCAGAAACGTGTTGGCGATACCACCCCCAACGATCAGCTTCTCCACTTTGGATGCGATAGCATCCAGAACAGTCAGCTTGCCGGAGACTTTCGATCCCCCCACGATCGCCAACATCGGCCGCAACGGATTGCTCAAGGCGCGTTCAAGGGCTGCCAATTCGGCAGATAACAGGGGGCCCGCGCAGGCAATGCGAGCATACTGAGCCAGGCCCTGCGTGGATGCCTGTGCACGGTGGGCAGTCGCGAAGGCATCCATTACGAATACATCACACAGAGCAGCCATTCTTCTTGCCAGCTCTTCACTGTTGCTCTTCTCCCCCTTATTAACACGCACGTTTTCCAGCAAGACGATCGCCTGCTGCTGCCAATCACCACCGTCCAGCCAGTCTGTGACGAGGGGCACGTTGCGATTCAGCAGCTCACTCAACCTGTCGGCCACCGGCTGCAGCGAGAACTGCTGTTGCTTCCCTATTGGGACACCCTCGTCCGGTCTGCCTAAATGGGACATGACCATCAACCTGGCGCCCTGCTCAAGTGCGTATTGGAGGGTGGGCAGAGCTGCGCGAATGCGTGCGTCGCTGCTGATCTGGCCATTTTCCAGAGGAACGTTTAGATCTTCCCGGATGAGTACCCGCTTTTGCTCGAGGGGCAGATCCTCCAAATTGAGTACCGTTGGTGTCACCGCATCATTTCCCTTGCTAGCCGATTAAATCTTCTACCTGAGCGACAATATGTGCCGCGGTAAAGCCAAATTCCCTGAACAGCTCACCACCCGGCGCGGATTCGCCAAATGAGTTTATGCCGACAACACGACCATCGAGCCCAACCCACTTGTGCCAGTAGTCCCCCTGGGCTGCTTCGATGGCGACGCGATTACGTACAGCCGCTGGCAATACCCGTTGCCGATAATCCTCAGGCTGGGATGCAAAAACATCCACACAAGGTAAGGAGACCACTCGGACCGGCACCCCCTTGTCCTTCAGCAGCCGGGCGGCTGCCACGGCCAGATCGACCTCGGAGCCGGTGGCTAACAGGATAGCTGCCGGCGTTGCGTCGCAATCCTGCAATATATAAGCGCCCCGTTCAATGTCCGCCAGCTGCTCGGTGGTACGATGCTGATGCTGGAGCGATTGGCGTGAGAGGATCAGAGCGGTGGGTCCTTCCGATCGCTGTACGGCAAACTTCCAGGCCACAGACGTCTCTGTCCCATCGCAAGGTCGCCACACGGACATATTCGGGGTAGATCGCAAATTCGTTATCTGCTCGACCGGCTGGTGAGTCGGTCCATCCTCGCCCTGTCCGATGGAATCGTGGGTGTAAACGTAAATACTCCGAAGCTTCATCAAGGCCGACATGCGCACTGCGTTACGCGCATACTCCATAAACATGAGGAAGGTACCGCAGTAGGGAATGAATCCGCCATGCAAGGCGATTCCGTTCATGATGGCGGTCATGCCGAACTCCCGGACGCCGAAGTAGATATAATTGCCGGAGGCATCTTCCGCAGTCAGAGCCTGGCTGCCCGACCACATGGTCAGATTGGACCCGGCCAGATCTGCCGAACCACCAACCAGTTCGGGAAGCAGTGGCGAGATCGCTTCGATGCTGTTCTGGGATGCCTTTCTGGACGCAATGGATTCGCCTTGCGACTGGGCACTTTGAATGTAATCCGCCATGTTCTCGCCCCAGTTTTCGGGAAGTTCACCTCTAAGGCGTCTCTCATACTCAGCTGCCAGTTCCGGAAATCGCTGCTGGTAGCGCGTGAATTGATCATTCCACTCTTGTTCCGTCCGATCGCCACTGGATCGATGATCCCACCCCTCGTAAATGTCGTCAGGAATCTCAAAGGGCCCATATTCCCAACCTAACGATTCTCTGGTTGCCAGCACTTCAGCTTCGCCCAAGGGCGAGCCATGTGCCGAAGCTGTACCTGCTTTTGTCGGGGAACCAAAACCAATCTGGGTCCTACAGCAGATCAAAGTGGGCTTCCCCGTTTCTTCTAAGGCACTCTTCACCGCCACTGATATGGCCGCCGGGTCGTGACCATCCACACTACCAATGGCCTGCCATCCGTAGGCTTCAAAACGCTTTACCGTGTCGTCTCGGAACCAGCCTTTTACTTCACCGTCAATGCTGATGCCATTATCGTCGTAGATGCAGATCAATTTACCCAACCCGAGCACACCGGCCAGGGATGCCACCTCATGGGAGATTCCTTCCATCAGGCAACCGTCCCCCAGAAAGACATAGGTGTAGTGATCCACGATGCTGTATTCCACGCCCTGCTCGGCTCTGTTAAATTGTTCAGCGAGCATTTTTTCAGCTATCGCCATACCAACACCGTTAGCAAATCCCTGTCCCAGTGGCCCGGTAGTCGTTTCAATCCCGGGAGCATAGCCATACTCGGGATGACCCGGTGTCTTCGAATGGAGTTGACGAAAACGTTTGATCTCCTCAATGCCGAGGTCGTATCCGGTCAAGTGCAGCAGCGAATAGAGCAACATTGAACCGTGACCATTGGAAAGAACGAACCTGTCGCGGTTACTCCAATCCGGATTAGCGGGGTTGTACTTGAGGATATCATTCCACAGTACCTCGGCGACATCCGCCATCCCCATGGGGGCGCCTGGATGACCGGAGTTCGCTTTTTGCACAGCATCCATGCTCAGTGCGCGGATTGCGTTTGCTAGTCTACGACGGGAACTCATGCATGGATTCCTTTTCTGGTCGATCCCCCTTGTTGCGTTCGTTACGTTTCTGTAGAGGGTTTCTGTGGCGAGATTCTCTCCTCGGTATTGTCTCCCAGCCTAGGCTAATCATCAAACTTTCCTTGCGTTATCCGCAGTCGCCCTGTGGTTTTGCTCGGCCTGCTGTCTGAGAACGGGTCAATGCAAGGGCAGAGATACACTGTGCAAATTTGACTTCTTATCGTTAGAATGGCGGCTCCATACATTCGGCCCCAGCCGGATCAATCCGATTCAGTACTTAGATGGAACAACCATGAGCGACAGGACCCTTTTTACTTCCGAGTCAGTTTCCGAAGGCCATCCCGATAAGATGGCTGATCAGCTTTCCGATGCCGTATTGGATGCGATTCTGGCCGAGGACCCGGAGGGCCGAGTCGCGTGTGAAACCATGATTAAGACCGGAATGGTGATCGTGGCCGGCGAGATAACCACGGATGCTTACGTGGACCTACAGGAGCTCTGTCGAGGCGTTATTCTCGATATCGGCTACAACAGCTCCGACCTCGGTTTCGATGGTGCTTCATGCGCCGTTATCAATGCGATCGGCAGTCAGTCACCCAACATCGCCATGGGAGTCGATGAAACAGACGACCATGAACAGGGGGCAGGCGACCAGGGCATGATGTTTGGCTATGCCAGCAACGAAACGGACGTCTTCATGCCCGCGCCAATCACTTACTCCCACCTGCTGGTCAAGCAACAATCGGTTGTGCGCAGGAGCGGCAAGCTTGCCTTTCTGCGGCCGGATGCCAAGAGCCAGATAACATTCAGCTACGACGAAGCAGGAATTCCCATCGGTATAGAAGCGGTGGTTCTGTCAACCCAACACGATCCGGATGTCTCTCGGCAGGATCTCGAAGAAGGGGTCATGGAGGAGATCATCAAACCTGTGCTGCCGTCAAACTGGCTGAGCAGCGATACAAAATACTTTATCAATCCTACCGGCCTGTTCGTAATCGGCGGTCCGCTCGGTGACTGTGGTGTTACCGGGCGGAAAATTATCGTCGACACCTACGGTGGCATGGCGCGACATGGTGGCGGTGCATTCTCGGGCAAGGATCCATCCAAAGTGGATCGCAGTGCCGCATATGCAGTCAGGTATGTGGCTAAGAACATCGTTGCCGCCGGAATAACCGACAAGTGTGAAATCCAGATCTCCTATGCGATCGGTGTAGCGGAACCTACTTCGATCAACGTCAATACCTTCGGTACCGGCAAGATTTCGGATGACCGGATCGTGACATTGATACGGGAACATTTTGATCTGAAACCTAAGGGCCTTATCGACATGCTCGACTTGAAGCGACCCATCTACAGGGAGACTGCTGCATATGGCCATTTCGGTCGTGAAGATGTGGACTTCCCGTGGGAGCGGACCGACAAGGTGGATCTGCTGAAAGACGCAATCTAGAGAACCCTAACATTGAATGACAACAAGAACTTCAGCTTCGAGTTTTCCGCCCCTAAAACAACTGCCGGCGTCGATCAACTGAAACGGGCCCATGGGAGACTCAGCAAGCTTGCCCCAGATTTCTTCTCGGTAACCTATGGCGCGGGAGGCTCGACAAAGGAAGGTACGGTGCAGACAGTCCTTGATCTCAATGACAGTGGTTCCGAGGTCGCACCCCATCTCTCCTTCGGCGGCAGCGCCCCGGAGAAGATCGTCGATCTCCTCAATATGTATAAGGAAAACGGCATAAACAGAATCGTCGCCCTAAGGGGGGACGTTCCTTCCGGCATGGGTAGCCTGGGAGTTCTGCGCTATGCTAATGAACTGGTCGAATTAATAAGATCCTCGACCGGTGATCACTTCCACATAGAAGTTGCCGCCTACCCCGAGATTCATCCCGAGTCGCCCAACGTCGAGAGCGAATTGAAATACTTCAAAATCAAGGTGGATGCCGGCGCTGACAGCGCCATTACGCAGTACTTTTACAATGCCGATGCCTATTTTCACTTTGTCGATCGCTGCTCGACACATGGTATCAATATCCCCATAGTCCCGGGCATTATGCCGATAGTCAATTACACGAATCTTGCCCGCTTTTCCGACAATTGTGGTGCCGAAATTCCCCAATGGATAAGAAAGCAGATGGAGAGTTACCATAACGATAAGAAAAGCGTGCAACAATTTGGCGAAGAGGTGGTCACCAGACTGTGCGAAAAGCTACTCGAAGGTGGGGCTCCAGGATTACACTTCTATACCTTGAACCAAGCTCTTCCCAGTATTCGCATTTGGAAAAACCTCAACCTGGATGCGAAATGATTTTCGCCGCCCTGGCCAGTACGTCGGGGGCGGAGTGGTTTACAGTTTAGTCTGACATATCCAGGGTAAGAGTGAGAACGCACCGCTTTCTTGGTGATTTACAGTCCAGTCTGACATATCCAGGGTAAGAGTGAGGACGCACCGCTTTTTTGGTGATTTACAGTCCAATCTGACATATCCAGGGTAAGAGTGAGAACGCGCCGCCTTTTTTTAATTTACAGTCCAGTCTGACATATCCAGGGTAAGAATGAGAACGCGCCGCTTTTTTGTCGAGCAATCCTTACAAGACGGTAGAGAAACAACCCTGGGATCTCGTGTATCCAAGCATATTTCATCCGTTTTACGCCTGCGTGCAGGAGATGAAATAACCCTGTTCAATGGCGACGGAGGTGAGCATTCAGCCGTTATCACCAGGTTGATCAAGAAGGACGTTGTCGTACGGGTCGGCGCCCGCCGGACTAACAAGCCGAACTCACAACTCGTTACACACCTTGGTATGGTCGTTATCAAAGGTAGCCTGATGGATTACAGTATCCAGAAGGCAACAGAACTTGGCGTCAACGCAATTACGCCGCTGCTGAGCGAACGCTGTACCGTGAGACTCTCCTCCAAGCGACAGGCTAATCGATTGAATCACTGGCAACAGATAAGCTTGAGCAGTTGTGAGCAGTGCGATCGAAACTACCCACCGGCACTGCACCCCATAGCCAGTTTGTCAACATGGATGGACGGCGTCGAAGCCGATCTGAAAATAATCCTATCACCGCAAGGGGATGGTGATTTCGCCACGACTGAAGTGATTCCACATTCGGTGGTGCTACTTATCGGCCCCGAAGGCGGATTCACCGACCCCGAGCTAAGTCACGCCAGCCAAGCGGGTTTTCTGCCGAAGCGACTCGGGCCCAGGACCCTGCGCGCTGATACGGTTCCCGCCGCGGCCCTGACCCTGGTGCAATACTTGTGGGGTGATCTGACAACCGGTTAGTTGAATGAGGCGTTCACTTCTTCCAGCTTCTGCTCGATATAATCCAAAGCCGGAATAGTCGCTGCATCTCCCTTATACAATATCTGCTGCAACTCGGTCGGGCGGGTCTCTTCGCCTGTGTCGATCAATTCGTCCGGTACAACCCTAACCAATTCAGGCTCTACTTGAGCAACTAAGGCAAAAAAAGGCAGATCCGGCCCGGATATTCCTGTACATATCACCAAACTTGCCGAAGCAACGCTGATCAGGGAAAAACTAGCTCTTTCATCAGTCAGTATCTCAAACGAAATCACTGGGACTTCCAGACCGCGCCATCCCAATATACCCAGGTACCAGTCCGGCCTATCCTGGCGTCGTTGCAGGGGTTCATAGGGGATGATTTCAGCTATCGAATGCCTGGGCAACAGCAGATTCGTCTTCTGCAAAGTGATCACAAATATTGGCAGATGTTTGATGGTTTTTGCCATTATCGGATCAACTGTTCGAGTCAGCTAACACATCTTCTATGGTGCTGAGAAGAACTTCTTCCTGGAAAGGCTTACCCAGGTACTCGTTCACGCCCAGCTCCTTTGCCTGTTGCTTGTGTTTCTCCCCAGTCCTGGAGGTGATTATGATAATCGGTAAATGCTTGAGTCGCTCATCTCTCCTGACGGTTCTGAGCACCTCGAAACCGTCCATTCTTGGCATCTCTATATCCAGCAACACGACATCCGGATAACTGTCCTGCAGTTGACTGACGGCGTCGACTCCATCTTTGGCTACCATCACATTCCAGCCTTGCCGTTCAATTATTCGGGATGTTACTTTCCTAACGGTGACAGAATCATCTACCACCATGACGGTACGAACGTGTTGACCTTCGTCTACCTCCTGTTCTTCCGGTATGTGATCCAGTAGATCGTGAGCATCACTGGCTCTCACCAGAGCCATGACATCCAGAATAATGACCACACTGCCGTCACCCAATATGGTCGCACCTGAAACCCCACCTATCTTACTAAGCTGCTGCCCCAACGATTTAACCACTACCTCCCTGCTACCGATCACGCTATCAACCTGTAAGGCTACCGCATGATCACCACTACGCGCCAAAATCACAGGAAGGGGTGAAGTCTTGCCGGCGAGATTCGGTGTATCGGATCTGGCCAGAATCTTGCCCATATATTCCAGACGATAGGGTTGTCCGGCATATTCAAACATGGGTGCGTCCGGTTCATAGTAGGCTTCCAGCTCGTAAGGGCTCACCCTGACAATTCCTTCTATGGTGTTCAGCGGCACCGCATAGGTCTCTTCTTTTACTACCACCATTAAGGCCCGATTTATGGACACTGTGAACGGAATTCTGATGGAAAACTCAGTACCGACACCTAAGCTGGAATCAATGGTTAAGGTCGCACCGAGCTGTTTTAGTTCGGTGTCCACCACATCCATCCCCACGCCACGACCGGAAATTTGCGTGAGGCTCTCTGCGGTGCTGAATCCTGCCTTCATAATGAATTGCAGAATTTCCTGATCGGACAGATCGCTGGTCTCGGACATCAAACCCCGTTCGATGGCCTTGCTCTTAATCTGGTTTGCGTCGATCCCGCCACCATCGTCACTGATCTGCAGGACGACATAGGCTCCCTCTCTGGAAAGCCGCAAGCTAATGCGGCCAACTTCCGGCTTACTGGCTGCCTTCCTCTTCTCCACGGATTCGATGCCGTGATCCACCGCGTTTCTGAGCATGTGTTCCAGCGGCGCTACAATTCTTTCCAATACATTCCGATCCAGCTCACCCTCGATGTTATATGCGTCGAACCTGACTTTCTTGCCGACTTCAGCGCTGATTTGCCTGGTGACGCGGCGCAATCTGGGCAGCAATCTGGAAAACGGTACCATTCTGGTTCTGGTGAGACCCTCCTGCAAGTCATTGCCTACTCTTGTCTGTTGCAGGAGCAGCGTTTCTGCATCACGGCTCGTATCCAACAGCGTATCTTTCAAATCCAGCATGTCAGAAACACCTTCCAACAGGGATCTGGATATCTCCTGGAGCAGGGTGTAGCGATCCATCTCCAGTTCATCGAATGGCGCGTCCTCGTCTACGTCTCCATCGTCTTCTTCTTGACGCTCCCGTAAGACCGATTCTCTCGATTCAGTTTCCATCTCCAGACGACGTATCTGATCCCGCACTCGTCTGACCGTCATATCCATTTCATCTAACGATTCGACGAAGTTGCTAATCTGCTGTTCAATTCGGCCTCGAGTGATACTGGACTCGGTTGCGAGGCTAATCAGATCTTCCAGCAGGTCGGCTGAAACTCTGATCATCTCTTGAGGAGCGGCTGGAGTCGACGCTTCGGGAGCCGCTGCTTCAGGGGCTGATTCCTGGGTCGGTTCGGCCTTTGTCACGGGGGCCTGCTCAGCAACCGCGGTCGGCGCAGGTTGCCGTGCTGCATCAGTTCCTGACGGTCTTGTCGGTTCTGTACGGGCAGTTGCAGCAACCGGCGCTTGTCCATTTCGGACCCGTGCTGCCAACTCTCCAAGAGCTATCTCTCCTGCGGCTAAGCGTTTATATATCTCAACTCGCCGCACCACTTCGTCTTGACGTCTATTGAGATCAGCGAAGAATTCGTCATCCACTGGTGCAGACGTTTTCTGAAATTCGATGAGGAGTGATTCAAAATTGTGACTGTATTCACCCAGACTATTGAGACCGGCCATCCTTAAACCACCCTTTACGGTGTGCAGGTGCCTCAGCAGATTCTCAAGATGGACAGGTGCATTTCGATTGCTGTTCCATTCGTGAATGCTCTGATCGATGCTCTCCAGCAATTCATCTGCCTCTTCAAGGAAGATTGGTAGAACATCTTCATCTACTTCATCTTCGGGTTCCGTCGGCTGCGATGTGTCGGCGGGTGCAGATTCCTCAGCAACTTCGGGTCCCGTTGCCTCTGCAGGTTTTACATCGGCAGTTTCAGCCACAGGCGCTTGCACAGATCCGACCAGGGTTGACACATCTTCGGCAGCAATCTCTCCGGCCGCTAAGCGTCGGTATATATCTACTCGACGGACGACTTCATCCTGGCGTCTGTTCACATCAGCGAAGAATTCGTCGTCGACGGTTGCTGATGTCTTCTGGATGTCGATCAGAAATGTTTCAAACCTGTGGCTGTATTCGCCCAGACTATTGAGACCGGCCATCCTGGAACCACCCTTTACGGTGTGCAGTTGTCTCAACAGATTCTCAAGGTGCTCAGGCGCACTTCTGTCGCTGTCCCAGTCATGGATACTCTGATCGATGCTCTCCAGCAATTCATCCGCCTCCTCGAGGAAGATTGGCAGAACATCTGCATCTACTTCATCTTGGGGCTCGTCAGGCTCTTCGGGCGCTTTAGGTTCTTCGGGCTTTTTGGACTCTTGTTCATCGGCCTGTTGATCCAGCTCATTTCGGATTCTGGCTTCAACTTTTGCGATGAGATCATGGGCAGGTTCGATTTCACTGCCATCTTTTATATCGTTTAGGAGATCTGCAAACCGGCTTCTACATTCTTCAAACAACTTTACGTCTGACTCCGTGCCAACGAGCTTGCTCGTGCTAATCCGTTCACACAGTTGCATCACCGGCGCACACATGGCGATGAATGCCGTTACTCCTGAAATCTCTGCAACACTTCTTATCTGATTTACGTGGTGATTGAGCTGCTCCAGGTCCTTCAGGTTATTGACATCTTCATTCCATTTCTGAATCGCCACTGCCATATTGTTTAGGTGGTCCCTTGCATCCAGAACGAACTGTTTGGTTGCATCGATCTCTTTTTCGATCGACTCTTCGACAGGCTCTTCAATAATCTGTTCTGCCTCTTCTTCAATCGGTTTTTCGATCGGCTCTTCGATTGGCTCTTCAACAATCGGCAGTTCTTCTAGCGCTGTTTCTTCTACCAACGGTTCTTCAATGGGCTCTTGAATGAGGGACGTCAAATGTTCCAACACCGATTCATCCAGACTAAGCTCCTGACCGGCGGCGATCTGGTCGAGTAAATCCAAGATCGCTTCGTGCCCGCTCTGCAGCGCTTTAAGGACCGCTTCTGTCGGGGGAGATGACAAATCAAGATGAGAGTGCGCCTGCAGTAAGCCCTGCACTAGGCTATGCAATTCCTGCCTGCCGGACTGCTCAGCTGTTTTATCAAGCAGCTTTAGCTCTGCTTGCAGCGAAGTTAATTCATGATCCTCCCATCGTGCCAGTAACTCGGTGGCGTCAAGCAGCAGATCGATTTCGTCAAACCTGAATGGTGTGACTTCAGAGTCGACGGTTCTGTTGTCACGATCAATGTCTGTGATAATTTCACTGCGAAGATTGGCCAGATTCTGCAGGAAGTGATCGGTCCCCTCTACCAATTTACTGGGATATTCCTCTATATCCCCCAGTGCAGTGCCCACTAACGCCGTCCCCTGTTGTAGTAGATCGAGGAGGTCGTTTTCGATTTTGATGTTTCTTCGATAAAGCTGATTCGCCAAATTGTCCAAGGGGTTGGCGATCTGTGCCACGCTGTCGACCTCTGCCATGGCGGCGCTTCCCTTGAGCGTATGCAGAGCCGCCAGAAGTTGCTCGGAAACGGCCAGCGGGCCCGCTTGGGCCTGTTCGAGGAAGGCCTTTAGAACTGCCAGATGATCCGCAGCTTCCTCTCTGAAGATCTCAACCAGCTCATGATCTGTCTCCGCATCGGGCGGCTCCGCTCCTTCCTCTGCTTGAAGGTCGATCTCGGTTGTCGATGGCTCCTGTTCGGTTGGTTCGTCACCTAACGACACCTCCACATCGACTGACTCCTCACCTACCTCCTCTTCCAGGTCGCGCTCCGTGAACGCCGAGTCTTCTGCAGGTTCCTCTTCTACCTCTGCATCCCCAGGCTCTTCGACAAACGTAAGATCCTCTAGCTCTGGTTCCTCTTCTACCGGCTTTTCGATCGGTTCTTCGACAATCTGCAGTTCCTCTAATTCTGGCTCTTTTTCTGTCGGTTCTTCGATCGACTCTTCGATCGGTGCTTCGACAATCTGCAGTTCCTCTAACTCTGCCTCTCCGGCTGTCGGTTCTTCGATCGGCTCTTCGACAATCTGCAGTTCCTCTAATTCTGGCTCCGTGGCTGTCGGTTCTTCGATCGACTCTTCGATCGGTGCTTCGACAATCTGCAGTTCTTCTAACTCTGCCTCTGCGGCTGTCGGTTTTTTGATCGATTCTTCGACAATCTGCAATTCCTCTAATTCTGGCTCTGCTTCTGTCGGTTTTTCGATCGGTTCTTCGACGATCTGCAGTTCCTCTAATTCTGGCTCTACGGCTGTCGGTTCTTCGACAAACTGCAGATCCTCTAGTTCTGGCTCCTCTTCTGTCGGCTTTTCGATCGGTTCTTCGACGATCTGCAGTTCCTCTAATTCTGGCTCCGTGGATGTCGGTTCTTCGATCGGCTTTTCGATCGGTTCTTCGACAATCTGCAGTTCTTCTAATTCTGGCTCCGTGGCTGTCGGGTCTTCGATCGACTCTTCGATTGGTTCTTCGACAATCTGCAGGTCCTCGAATTCTGGCTCCTCGCCTGTCGGTTCTTCGATCGGCTCTTCGACAATCTGCAGTTCGTCTAACTCTGCCTCTTCTGCTACCGGTTCCTCCCACGACTCTTCAACGATGGCCTTTTCTTTGACAGTGTCCCCTTGCCCCTCGGAATATAGTTCCGCGCTTGCTATCAGATCGGAAACATCGATGACATTCGGACTCTGATTCTCAAATGCCTTAACCCCTTCTGGAATTCGCTCAACGACCTCATCCATCATTGTCATCATGGCCGGGCCGGTGCTGATCGACCCATCGATTACCCTGTTGAGCATGTCTTCAATAGACCATGCCAATTCCGCGACAACCGATGCCCCTACCATCCTGCTACTACCCTTAAGGGTGTGGAACGCCCTGCGTAATTCCGTTTGCGCTTGCGAATCTGTGGGATTGGACTTCCAGATTGGAAGTTGCTCGTTGATGGCCTGCATCACTTCGTCGGCTTCTTCAATGAAGATCTCGATGATCTCATCATCGATAATCTCTACTGTCTCTGTAGCGTCATCAGGCGCATCAGCGGCTTCATCTACGGGTACTTCAACTTCTTCTGCAGGAATTACAGTATCTTCTTCAGCTACTTCAGCTCCCGCCGCATCTGCTTCAACGGTCTCTTCAGTGGCCTCAACTTCTTCGGCAGTTACTTCAGCTTCCTCTGCGACTATTTCAACGACTTCTTCAGCCGCCTGAACTTCCTCTTCAGCTATCTCAGCTTCCGGAGCATCTACGTCAGTGACCTCTTCAGAAGTGTCAACTGCTTCGACAGTTACTTCAGCTTCTTCAGCGTCCACAGCAGCCTCTGCAACCGCCTCGACCTCTTCAGCAGCTACGTCAGCTTCTTCAGCGTCCACAGCAGCCTCTGCAACCGCCTCGACCTCTTCAGCAGCTACGTCAGCTTCTTCAGCGTCCACAGCAGCCTCTGCAACCGCCTCGACCTCTTCAGCAGCTACGTCAACTTCTTCAGCATCTACAGCAACCTCTTCAGCCGTCTCAACTTCTTCGGCAGGTACTTCAGCTTCTTCAGCATCTACTTCAGCGACCTCTTCCGCCGCCTCAACTTGCTCGTCAGTTACTTCAGCTTCCACCGCCACCTTTTCGGTAGTTACATCACCTTCTTCTGCCGTGTCTTCCTGTTCGTCCGCGACATCTTCATCTACAGAGTCAGAGCTTTCGAATTCCTCGTCTGCTTGAGATTCATCCTCTGTCACAATCTGTTCTTCTGCAGCTTGCTGATCCTCCTCCGTCAGCTCAGCAATCCGGCTGATTGGAAATCCCAGCTTCTCGAGACTCGTTTCCGCGATGTCCAACATTTGCGTATAGGGATATTTGCTGTTTTCAAGGAACCGTTCCAGGTAATAGTCGACGCTGGTTAATACGTCAGCCAGATCCTCCATCTCGGCAAGTTCCGGGACTCTGCTCTCCTTCAGCAACGCTGTCCTGATATAACCGGAGCAAGCCAGCAATACGTCACCAGCACGCGTTTGGGTCAGGATGGACAGTCCCCCGCTCAGATCGGTCAGCAGTTTAGGTAATCCTTCAACTTTCCCATGATCCCATTCAGATGTTTTGAAGTCGTCGACGGAATCCTTGCACTGAGCCAGCCCGATCCTTGTTTCATTAAGTACGACAGAGTGGGCCGCATCCAGATTTCCCATCGATTCAGGTTCAATCACGTCGTCAGATGTGATGACCAAAGGCGAGAGTAGGGTTTCAACCTGGACAAACGCTCCTGCAACGCTCATCAGTACATTTTCTGTCGGCTCCTCATCTTTAGACACCGCATCGCTCAACACGTCAATCTGTGCCTGGATGGTCTCCTGATGCTCTACCAGTTCGACGACAGACAAGGTATTGGAGACCTGTTCGAGGACTGGTATGAGAGATTGCAGATCATCCTTGCTCTTGACTTGAGATCTAACATACAAGTCCAGTTTGTCTTTGGCCGCGACGATCTCTTCAATCAGGATCTTGACCACTGCGCTGACAGTTTCAGCGTCCGGTCCAAATACAGCTTGGGGTTCCGGTTCTCTCTGTTGCTGGTCTGCAGTTACATAGGTTTCTTTGATCGACAGAATCCGCGCTGTTTCCTTGGCATCGTTCAGCAACGGCCGCAGCATACCCAGTATCAGTTCCTCGGGAACTGGCCTTGCCAGTTTTTTGATACCCTCATCTGCTAACTGTTTGAGCTCTTTGTCGATCTTGCGTAATGACAAACTCAACTCCGCATTGAGTTTGACCGATCCATTTGTGACTGCTTCGACAACAGCGACACCAAGCTGTGCGAGATGGCCGCTGGGTGATTTCCCGCAAATCTTGGCGAGCATGGCAAAGACCTTCGTCAGCAGTCCCAGATTTTTCCTGACATCCTGTTTACTGAGGATTGCTTTCAAAGATCGTTGATATCTGAGGCGCAATTTCCCGACGGTTACTTGCCCGTCGCTGGCAGCAAACTGTTCAGCCGTCTTTTTGGTAATTTTCTTATTGACGATGCCGAAATCTGGTGCGGCCTCTTGTGCAGGCTCACCGATTCTCTCATCCCCTCTAACCTCACGCAGCCCATTAATGATCGGCAGAATTTGCTCCAGCGATTCCTGTTGATCATTCTGAACCTGTTCAAGATACATGGGCATCTGCAGGATGGCCTGCATCAGTATCTCCTGGGTTCTTGGTGCATCGGGAACACTGTCGTTCATCAAAGACTGAGCGGTAGCTTCCATCTCCTCAGCAAACTGAAGGGCGACTTCCAGCCCTAACACTTTCAAGGTTCCGTGCACCTGATGGATAGCGGTTAGACAGGACCGCATACTTGATGCGTTATCAGGGCTGTCAGCTACAGCCTGCAACTCCTGTTGGGCATTCTCGAGCGTCTCAGCAATCTCCTGCTTGATCCACTCCAGGGCAACATAGTCTTGCCGCTCGCTCATGGAGTTCCGGTCCTTTGTTTTTCGCCAGTTCGGTTAGCCATTTCCAACTCGTTACTCGGGTATTTTGAATCGTGATACCGACGATCGAAGCTCGTTCGTCATTTTGGCTAGATTGCCAACTGCGGTGGCTGTCGATTTTGTTCCTTCTGTTGTCTGTGAGGTAATCTCCTGGATACTTTTCATGGAGTCAGATATTGTTCCTGCGGAAGCCGTCTGCTGCCTGGCTGCCTTGGAAATACTTTCAATGATTTCAGCCAGACTCTTCGAAACACTTTCAATCTCACCCAAAGCCACGCCAGCGTCTTGTGCTAATCGAGTACCCTCAACCACCTCCGACGTCGTCTGCGCCATTGATATGACAGCCTCATTTGTATCGCTTTGAATCGTCTGCACCAACGCCGTGATCTGTTTGGCGGCCGCCCCGGATCGCTCCGCCAACCTCTGCACTTCGTCTGCGACAACGGCAAAGCCCCGTCCTGCATCCCCGGCCATGGACGCCTGGATAGCAGCATTGAGAGAGAGGATATTGGTCTGATCTGCGATGTCGTTGATCAGGGAGACAATATCGCCAATTTCCTGACTGCTCTCGCCCAACCGCTTGATACGTTTTGAAGTTTCCTGAATCTGACCTCTGATCTGATCCATGCCATTGATGGTATTTTGGACTACCTCAGCGCCCTTGTTGGCAATCTCGACCGAGCGTTCAGCGACAGCCGTCGATTCGGCGGCGTTGGTAGAAACCCGGTCAATCGATACGGCTAAACCATCAACCGAACCGGACACATCGGTGATTTCATTGAATTGACGTTCGGAGGCCTCTGCCAGCTTGTTGACTGTCATCTGTGTCCCTTGAGCTGCACCTGAAACTACGCCGGTTGTTTCATTTATTTTTGAAACCAATTCCCGCATCTGGTCAAAAGAGACATTGATCGAATCAGCAATGGCACTGGTGAAGCTTTCCGTGACCGCCGCCTGTACGGTCAGATCACCATCTCCCAGATCCGCCAACTCATCTAACAACCTAAAGATAGCTGCCTGGTTCCGCTGAACTTCCAGGGCTGTTGCTACCAGTCGGTCCCTCGCTTCCCTGAACAGCAGGAAAGAGATGACTACTATGATGAAAAAACTCAGTGATCCCAGAATGACAGCCGTGGTCGCAGACAATGGCCGCGAATCGGACATCGATCGATATTTGGCGATCAACGCATCTGCCGCGACGAGTAGATTCCGGGACTCGGCGAAGATGTCCTCTGCTGCTCGCTTTACGGTAACAACATCTGCCGAGCGTGCCAGGATCAGATCCAATTGTCCGGAGATGGATCGAAACAACTCATCTATCGTCGTCAAGCTTTCTATGGATTTTGTATCTTTAACCGCATTCAGCAGAAGCGTTCTATCACCGGTAATCAACCCATCGAGCACTTCCCTAAATACCTTACTATCCCTGGAGAAGCTGTTCACTAAGTTCTCGTTGGTGCCCATTTCCAGAACACGGTCCACACCGTGGTGCATCCGTTCAATGAGAAACGCCTGCTTCTGTATCAACGCGATCTGGTTGGCTGTTGTTCCAGCCCTTAGCAGCGTTGCGACCACTTTGCCATTTTCCTGTTGGATAGCCGGTACGGTCTCAGCAAGTTCCAAGGATATTTGGTCCAGATAGCTGAGGGCATCCTTATTGCCGAGAATACCGCCGACGCTCGCTTCCATCTTGATCCAGGATTTGTTGATCTCCTCCAACTCGCCTTGAATCTCGGCGAGCGGCAGCAGGTTGGTTTCAAGATTTCCGTCTACAAGATAACTGTAGTTTAGTTCGAATTCCCTAACTGCCACTTGCAGTGACGGAAAAACAGCTGAATTTCCCTGAGCGGCAGCATTGGCATCTTTTGCAATCTGTTGAGATAGGACTCTTATACGGTTGGCATATTCAAGTCGCTCTTTATCCCTCTCGGTGTCCCGAATGACATAGTAGCTATTCGTGCCAAAGCCCAACACTGACAGGACCAACAATCCAACCAATGCTGCGTGCAGGGGATTATGGCTAATGCTTGATATCAAGTTGGGTGATCGATCTGCCATAGAGTTACCCTATTCACTTCCAAAATTGCATATATAACACCAGAGTTCCATTCAAAGACTCATCCTTCGGCCAGGTTCTGGAATCTTGAATCTTGAAGGAACGATACCAGGTTCATGACCGGCCAGTGGGCTCCCGCAACCAGATAACTCCCCGTCAGGAATGGGTGATACTTCTCGTCTACCTCACCTGGATCTGGCTGAAAGGAGTCACTGGGAAAATATTGCATCCCCAACGATTCATCGACCAGGAAGCCCGTGTAGAATTCGTCCCTGTCTACCACCAGAATTCGCCTTTGGGAGCGCGCAACATTCGATCCTTGACCAAAAAATGCGGCTAGATCCAAAATCGTCAGGAGTCGTCCGCGCACATTGGCGACTCCAGCGACCCAGAGTTTGACTTCGGGCAGACCGGTCAAATTAGGGATTCTCATCAGCTCGGCAACGTCATTCAGATCCACAACGAAGCGGGAATCAAGCAGGCTAAATCCAATTCCAGTCCAATGGGTCTGGCTTGCCTTTTCTGCCGGCAACTCTTTGGCAGCCCTCTGACTCCGCCGGGCAATATCGACTAGCGCTGCAAATGGGTTCATCCAAGCATCTTCTCTGTCAGACCAGGCTGTCGATCAGAGCGACCAGTTCCTTTTCGTCAACAGGTTTAGTGATGTATGCTCTGGCGCCCTGTCTTTCGCCCCACACCTTGTCGGTATCTTGATCCTTGCTGCTGACGATAATGACTGGAATGTGGCTGGTTTTGTCTGAACGACTCAAGTGACGCGTCGCCTGGAAGCCATTCATGTCCGGCATTACGATATCCATCAGAACGATATCCGGCATTTCACTGGTCGCGATGGCCACGCCATCACGACCATTCTCGGCTGTGATCACCTCGTGGCCGATTTTTTCCAACATGCCTTTGAACTGAAAAACTTCTGTAGCTGAATCATCTACAACCAGAATTTTTGCCATGAGATGGTGCCTCTTGCGTCACTTCCTGAACCGGTTTCCGATTATTCTGCTGGTGCTTTCACGTGATCCCGTATAGCACTCAACAATTCATCCTTGCTGAATGGTTTGGTCAAATATTGATCAGAACAGCGCAATACTTGTAACGGCATTCCTTCGTTTATCTGGCTCTTATGGATTGAGTTTATCAACTGTGTTAAAAACATGGTGCAAATTGTTGCCACAGTTGCATATTTGATCATTTGCGGCTAGTGGTTACCAGCGAAGGGGCACATAGGGTAGGTGTATGGAAGATAATTTTGATGGTGTGAAAGTCATGGTAATCGATGACAGTAAGACCATTCGCCGCACCGCTGAAACTCTACTCAAGAAGGCTGGTTGTGAAGTTACAACTGCCGTCGATGGATTCGATGGCATTGGCCAAAATCGCGGATACATTACCAGCCATCATCTTTGTCGACATCATGATGCCACGCCTGGATGGCTATCAAACCTGTGCATTGATCAAGAATAACGCAGTATTTCATTTCTACTCATCGAGACGTATTATAGCCCTTTCGAGTAAATGACATGACACAAAAAGTAGGCCTGGCCGTGGGCGTAGTTATGGATCCCATCCAGAGTATCAAGCCCAAAAAGGACAGTACATTGGCAATGCTGATTGCCGCCCAGGACAGGGGATGGATCGTTAGCTACATGCAGCAGGGAGATCTGTTCCTCAAGAACGGGGAGGTCTGGGTTCGGCGAACGGAGCTCTCGGTGCAAGACGATCCGGCAGATTGGTTTACCCTCGGCGAGGAAACCCTTGCCCCCGCCAGCGACTTCGATGTGATACTGATGCGCAAAGACCCCCCCTTTGATATGGAGTTTATCTACACCACCTATCTATTGGAACGGGTTGAAAGCAGCGGCACGATGGTAGTCAACCAGCCAAGGAGCATAAGGGACTGCAATGAGAAACTGTTTGCCACGCAATTCCCGCAATGCTGCCCTCCCCATATCGTCAGCAGAGATCTTGCACTGCTTAAGGAGTTTCACCAGGAACACCAGGATGTGGTATTCAAACCCCTGGATGGCATGGGAGGCTCATCTGTATTCAGGGTCAAACCGGATGACCCGAATGTCAATGTTGTTCTGGAAGTCCTTACAGAATACGGCGCACAACAGATCATGGGACAGAGGTTCATTCCTGAAATCGTCGCCGGAGACACCAGAATACTACTCATTGACGGCAATCCGATACCCTATGGTCTGGCCCGGGTCCCGCAGGAGGGCGAGAGTCGCGGTAATCTGGCGGCCGGGGGGCAAGGTGTTGGCAGAGAGCTGGTGGCAAGAGATCTGTGGATCTGCGAGCAAGTGGGAGCCACTCTCTCCCAAAAAGGGTTGCTGTTCGTGGGAATTGACGTCATTGGCGAGTATCTGACAGAGATCAATGTCACCTGTCCCACATGCATCAGAGAACTCGACACTATCTTTGACCTGGATATCGCCGGGCAGTTAATGGATTGTATTGCCCTCAAATTAGCCACCTAGGCGGCGCTAGCTAGGCGCCGGTCGGACTTCAATGTTGCGTATGGCGACTGCGATCTGGGCTTTTTACTCTATAATTCAACCAATTTCCGCTCGGGTGCGCCCGCGCCGCCCGCAGGACAGCCTTAGTATTCAGTCACACAGAGACAGATGGCCGCGATCAACCCGTCCGTAACAGCCGCTGACCGGCTCAGTTTTACTGCGTTCTTAGCCATCGCAGTACATGCGACGGTGATTCTCGGAATCACGTTTACGATGGCTGAAAAGGGACCATCTACGCACACCATGGAAGTTACCCTGGCACAGCATCGAAGTGTGGATCCCCCCAGCAAGACTGATTTCTTAGCCCAGTTCAACCAGCTTGGCAGTGGCACACTGAAGGAAAAAGCCCTGACCACCACCACAAACAGATCTGAATTTCACGATACCGTCATCAGAAACACGCTACCCCAACCCCAGATCACGGTGGCGCCAAGAAAACCACCCAACCCAGAAAAAACAGTGATTACCAGCAGCTCGACCTCAAACCGGCAGGCCACGCTAGACAGTAGTAAAGACACTTCACCCGTGGAACTCACCAGGATTACCTTGAAGAAGTCACTCTTGGAGAGGAGCCTGGAGATAGCCAGTCTGGAAGCCAGATTGGATAGGCAGCGTCAGGTATTCGCCGGTCGACCCAGAATCAAACGCATAACCAGTCTGGCCACTAAGTCGAGTGTCGATGCTTACTATCTCAACTCCTGGCGCCGGAAAATCGAAACGGTAGGTAATCTGAACTACCCTGCAGAAGCCAGGCGGAGAAAGCTCTATGGAAGTCTAAGACTGCTAGTATCCATCCTGCCTGGAGGTAAACTCAAAGCAGTAGAAATTCTGGAGACGTCCGGCTTTCAAGTCCTGGATGATGCCGCGATTCGCATCGTTAAACTGGCGGCACCATTCGCGCCGTTTCCCGATGAATTGCGGCAAACCACGGACGTGCTTGAGATCATTCGAACCTGGCAATTCAGGAGAAACAGCTCCCTGCGCACTGGTAGAACCAGATCCTGAAGAGTGGTTCCCTTGGCAGCACGTGCAGCCACCATGATCCCGAATCCTCATTTCTCACCAGTCTTAAAACTGTCTCGAATGAGTCACCAATCTTACGGATTTCTGCAACTAACAACTGTAAATGACAGCGTTCAGCGATAAAATGGACCATCTTGAAGCTAAAATTCCGGATCTCTCCCACAGGGTCGCTCATGACAGACAAACCGAAGGAAACGGAAGAGATCTCCGTCGAGAATACCCCGCCAGATGATCAGTCCAGCTTTCGAGACCACTTTCTGATTGCCCTGCCCAACCTGGCTGGCGACTATTTCGCCAACACCATTACATACATCCTGGAGCACAATGCGAATGGCGCGTTCGGTCTGGTGATCAACAAACCGTTGCAGCTAACCCTAAGTGATCTATTTGGGGAAGATAACTTCGAGGGATTGGACAGCAACCGAACACCCGTATTCGATGGTGGCCCGGTAAGGCACGAGAGTGTCTTCTTTCTCCACGAAGCAGGCATGGAATATCAGTTCACCCAGCAGATCAGCAACGACATAAGTCTGACCACATCCGAGGATCTGATCCGCGCTCTGGCACAAGGAAAGGGACCATCGAAGATCATTACCGCCATGGGTTATGCAGGCTGGGACAATGGTCAACTTGAGCGGGAACTGACGGATAATGTCTGGCTGCTGGCGCCTGCGCGAGCAGAGATCATCTTCGACACCCCTTGTGAAGAGAGAGCTCAGAAAGCGGCTGCACTGTTGGGCATCGATTTGAACCTGGTCTCCAGCAATGCAGGACACGGCTAAGCGAAAAGCACGGGTCGTGCTTGGATTCGATTGGGGTACCCGTTCCATAGGCGTTGCCATAGGACAATCGGTAACGGCCACTGCCACGCCACTGCAACCTTTGCCTGCTAGAGACGGCATCCCCAACTGGTCTGATCTGCAACAGATCATTGAGGAGTGGCAACCGGATCTGTTCGTGGTGGGGTTGCCGCTCAACATGGATGCCAGTGAAAGCGACAGTTCGATACGAGCAGCAAGGTTTGGTCGAAGATTAGAAGGGCGTTTCGGCATATGCTGGACCGGTATGGACGAACGGTTATCCAGCTTTGAGGTCAAATCCAGATTGCGTGCTACCGGTCAAGCGGGTCTTGTCAAGAAAGGTCCCATTGACAGTTTGGCTGCCAAATTGATCCTGGAATCCTGGTTCAGTCGGAGCACCTAAGCAGACTGTTAGCGCAGAACGTTGAGATCATCTTCCGATCCCTCTATGGACAATCCGGACGTGGCAGTTTCCAGCGCTTCGTCACCATCTTCCGCACCCAATTTGATCAATAGCCTCAAGTCGTTGGCTGAATCAGCATGGGCAAGCGCTGCTTCATAGGTGATAATCTCTGCTCGAAAGAGATTGTAAAGTGCCTGATCGAACGTCTGCATCCCCTGTTCGGTGGACTTGGACATAAGTTCCTTAATCAGGTGCACCTCACCCTTACGAATCCGATCGGCCACCAGGGGTGAATTGATCAGGATCTCTATCGCCGCTCTGCGGCCAGTGCCATCCGGCGTCGGTACCAGTTGCTGAGCCATCATGCCGCGCAGGTTGAGGGAGAGATCCATCCAAACCTGATCGTGGCGGTCGGCGGGGAAGAAGTGGATGATCCTATCGAGAGCCTGGTTGGCATTGTTTGCGTGCAGGGTTGCCAGACACAGGTGACCAGTTTCCGCGAAGGCAACTGCGTAGTCCATGGTCTCTCGTGAGCGAATCTCGCCGATCATGATTACATCCGGCGCTTGTCGCAGGGTGTTTTTGAGGGCTATCTCGAAACTGGGCGTATCCACACCGACCTCTCTCTGCGTGACGATACAACCCCGGTGTTCGTGTATGAATTCGATCGGGTCCTCGATACTGATAATGTGGCCTTTGCTGTTGGCATTTCGGTAGCCGATCATGGACGCCAGAGAAGTCGACTTGCCGGTCCCGGTCGCCCCCACAAAGATAATCAAGCCGCGCTTGGTCATCGCCAGCTCTTTGATTACATCCGGCAAACCCAAATCCTCACAACTTGGAATGTCGGTTTCAATTCGTCTCAGCACCATGCCAGCGTGATTTCGTTGGAAGAACGCACTCACTCGAAACCGGCCGGCAGTGGGGGAGTGAATGGCAAAATTGCACTCTCGTTCCTCCTCGAACTCCTGAACCTGTTTCTCATTCATTATGCTCTGCACGCACTGCAGAGACAGCTCGGGGGTCAGGCCTGTCTTTGACAACGGTGTCATGACACCGTTAACCTTTATGGATGGTGGCATTCCCGCTGTGATAAACAGGTCGGATGCCTCTCGCTTGACCACCATTTCCAGTAGTTTTTCAAAATCTATCATGATGTTCCGTCTTCGCTAGTATCCTTATTCGCCGGGTCTCCCAGCAACTATCCCTGGATGAGATCACCAGCCCTATTTAAAATCGTCCGGCATCTTGGCCTTCTCTGAGGCCGCCTCACTGGTGATAAGTTTCTTGTCCACAAGATCACGCAAACACTGATCCAGCGTCTGCATGCCGGAACCCCTCCCTGTTTGAATGGCAGAGTACATCTGCGCTACTTTATCTTCACGGATCAGGTTACGAATCGCCGGTGTACATATCATGATTTCGTGGGCGGCTTTCCTCCCCCCGCCCACCTTCTTCAACAGCGTCTGGGAGATCACCGCTGCCAACGACTCGGACAACATGGATCTGACCATGGACTTCTCAGCAGCCGGAAACACATCGATGACCCGGTCGATCGTTTTTGCCGCAGACGAGGTGTGCAGCGTTCCAAACACCATGTGCCCGGTTTCAGCAGCTTCCAGGGCAAGACGGATGGTCTCCAGGTCCCGCATCTCTCCCACCAGAATGATATCCGGATCCTCCCGCAACGCAGATCGCAGCGCTTCGTTGAATCCCAACGTATCCCGGTGGACTTCACGCTGATTGACCAGGCATTTCTTGCTCTCATGCACGAATTCAATGGGGTCTTCGACGGTGAGAATGTGCTCATAGCGGTTGTCGTTGATGTAATCCACCATGGCTGCAAGGGTCGTACTCTTGCCCGATCCGGTTGGTCCTGTGACGGTAACCAGACCTCGAGGAATCTCGGAGATATCTTTGAATATCTGGCCCATATCAAGCTCTTCCATCGTCAGAACCTTCGAGGGGATGGTCCTGAATACCCCCCCGGCACCGCGGTTCTGATTGAACGCATTGACTCGAAATCGGGCCACACCCGGCACCTCAAAAGAGAAATCACATTCAAAGAACTCTTCATAGTCCTTGCGCTGCTTGTCGTTCATTATTTCGTAGATAAGCCCATGGACATCTTTATGGTCCATGGCGGGCAGATTGAGTCGTCTGATATCCCCATCCAAGCGCACCATGGGGGGTAATCCGGCCGATAGATGCAAATCCGATGCACCCTGTTTTGAACTGAAAGCCAGTAATTCGGTGATATCCATAATCGCGCGACCTTTCTGCGAGGTGGTTTACTGTTGCCCAGTCTATTAAATCCCGCCAAGACTTGGTACAAAAAGTCTAATACTATTATCGAATCGTGCAATTGACCACGCCTTACGCTCCAAACCATGACAGATATCTCAAAAAACATCATCCGGGTAAGCGAGCAGATCACCACTGCCGCAAGACTCCATCATCGCGATCCGTCCAGCATCAAACTGGTCGCGGTGAGCAAGACCAAACCGGCAGACATGATCCGACAGGCGTCTGCCAGTGGGCTGACCCATATAGGAGAGAGCTTCGTACAGGAGTCGGTAGAGAAGATCGCCGTTCTGAAGGATCTCGACCTCTGCTGGCACTTTATCGGTCCGATACAGTCCAACAAAACCCGGCAGATAGCCGAGAACTTCCATTGGGTGCACAGTGTCGGAAGCCTCAAGGTGGCGCGCAGACTCAGCAATCAACGGCCGGTAGATCTCGCTCCCCTCAACCTGTGCGTGCAAGTCAACATCAGTGGCGAGGCGAGCAAGTCGGGGGTCTCGCCGACTGATCTCAGCCCGCTGGTAGAGCAGATCCTGCTCTTGCCGAGGCTGCGATTAAGGGGTCTAATGAGCATCCCTGCCCCAACGGAGGGAATCCACTCCCAGCGCGAACCCTTTCGAAAGATCAGCGATCTACTCGCAGAGACTAAACTGAGATTCGGCACTTCGGTGGACGATATGCAGCATCTCTCCATGGGGATGAGCGCGGATCTGGAAGCTGCTATCGCCGAAGGAGCAACGCTGTTACGCGTCGGCACAGCCATCTTTGGTCGCAGAGATCCCGTCGCAAAGCACTAACGAGGAGACCCGAACGGTCATGAATCAGGCAAATATAACGTTTCTGGGTGCCGGAAACATCGCCACAGCGATCATAAGTGGGTTGATTCAACAGGGGTTCCAGGCGGCCCGGATTACTGCCGCAGACCCCAGTGAGGAACAGCTATCGGCTTTGAAGCATCTCAAGATCAACACCTCTTTGCACAATGTAGACGCAATCGCGGGAGCAGACGTCGTGATTCTCAGTGTCAAGCCGGACGTAGTCGCATCTGTCGCTGCAACCATTGCGCCCGCCATAGTCGACGATCCGCCGCTGCTGATCTCGGTGGCCGCGGGAGTGACTACTGGCTCTCTATCTGCCTGGCTCGGTGGTGACGTGCCGGTGATACGCTGTATGCCCAACACCCCTGCCAAGGTACAAATGGGCGCGACTGGAATGTTCGCCAATCCACGCGTCAGCGACGAGCAAAAAAAACTGGCAGAGGAGATCCTGGGTGCCGTAGGAATCTGTGTCTGGCTGGAAACCGACGACCAGTTGGACGCCGTTACTGCACTATCGGGAAGTGGGCCCGCCTATTTCTTCTATATCATGGAGTTAATCGAAGCTGCCGGAATTCAACTGGGCCTGGATCCTCAGATTTGCCGTCGGTTGGTCGAGCAAACCGCACTGGGGGCAGCTACAATGGTTGTGGAGAGTTCCGCAGATCCAGCGGATTTGAGGCGTCAGGTTACCTCGAAGGGTGGCACAACCGAGGCAGCCATTGCCAGGCTGCAGAACGGAGGTTTAGCCGCTATTGTTGGATCGGCAATAAATGCGGCGCACCGACGCTCCATCGAACTGTCCGAATTGGTAGATTGAGGAATATCGTCAGCGCCACGCGAATAAGGTCCATAGACTAAGAATGAGTTCAAAATGGGAAATAATTTAGCAAACGCCGGTGTCTACCTGATCCAGACTTTCTTTGGACTGTATATTCTGGTCGTCATCATGCGGTTCTTGATGCAATCGGCCCGGGTCGATTTCTACAATCCCATTTCCCAGGCGATCGTCACCATCACCGACCCGGCAATCAAGCCACTGCGCCGATTCATACCCGGGTTCCATGGTGTCGATCTGTCGATCCTGGTGCTGGCGTTCGTCCTGCAGGTCATCGCCCTTGTATTGATCATCGTTTTGCAGGGCTACTCTCTGCCCAATCCGTTGCTCTTGATCGCCTGGTCGCTTCTCGGCATGTTTGCCTTGGTTCTGGATATCTACTTTTTTGCCTTGATCATCATGGTCATCAGTAGTTGGATTGCCCCTACCAGCAACCATCCCGCACTCATGCTTGTGTATCAGTTGACCTCACCCCTTTGCACGCCCGCCCGAAGACTCATCCCGCCCATGGGGGGAATCGATATATCCATCATACTGGTGTTCGTGGGTATTACCCTGGTAGATAGCTTTCTGGTGGTAGAGCCCATCCGCAAGTTACTTGACTGCCCCAAGGGTTTGATTCTGGGACTGTAAAGTGGCGGATTTCTACTCCTGGCAGGGTGATGATCTCCATCTACGGGTCCGGCTGCAGCCAAAGGCCTCACAAAACAGGGTAGTGGGCGTAATGGGGGATGCTGTTAAGATTAATGTCACAGCCGCGCCTGTTGACGGCAAAGCCAATGCATGCCTCGGTAGATATCTGGCCAAACAGTTCCACGTTCCCGTCAGCCGTGTTGCACTGGTGAAGGGCCGAAATGGTAGGAACAAGAAACTCATCATTACAAGTCCGACCGTGATTCCCAACTGGATCGGCGGGAAGTGAAAGGCGACGCAGTTCAGGTTAACTCGTCTCGATAACACAGGGCACATGGATGCAGGAATTGGAAAGAGTAGTTCTTGCCAGCAACAATCTAAACAAGCTGACTGAGCTGCGAGCACTGCTGGCGGACAGATTAGCCGTTATTCCGCAGTCAGAATTCAATGTAAAGGAAGCCGAGGAAACAGGTCTTACCTTCGTTGAAAACTCGCTTATCAAGGCCCGCAACGCATCCCTGCAGACCGGTCTACCGGCAGTTGCCGATGATTCCGGTCTCCAAGTGGACTTTCTCGATGGTGCTCCCGGCATCCATTCCGCCAGATATGCAGGTGGCGATGCGACGGATCAGGACAACAGGCGCAAGTTGATCCTGGAAATGGCGAGCGCGCCGGCTGCACAGCGCACAGCCAGGTTTCATTGTGCAATCGTGATGTTGAGGCGACCGGATGATGCGACTCCGATTATTTGCGAGGCGAGCTGGGACGGCAGTATCCTCAGTCATCCGAAGGGATCCAATGGATTTGGTTACGATCCTCTTTTTCTTGTTGCAGAATTTGGCTGCAGCGCTGCTGAACTGGCTCCCGAAGTTAAGAATCGTATCAGCCACAGAGGCCAGGCGCTCACTAAACTACTTGATCGTGTCTCATGACCAACGACAACGTTGAGACGCTCGAATTTGATGAACTGCCCCCTTTATCACTGTACATTCACATCCCCTGGTGTATACGGAAATGTCCCTACTGTGACTTCAACTCCCACGCGATCGACGATCCATTGCCGGAAGATGAATATGTAAACGCGTTGATGAAGGATCTGAGCAAAGACCTTCACTGGGTTCAGGATCGAGATGTATGTTCCATATTCTTCGGTGGTGGCACGCCCAGCCTTTTCTCGCCGAGCACCATACACAGAATCCTCACCGGCGTTGGTGAACTGTTAGGCGTGGCTAAAACTGTCGAAATCACCATGGAAGTCAATCCGGGAACCGTAGATCGTGCCCGCTTAGCTGGTTTTAGAGATGCTGGCGTCAATCGATTGTCGCTTGGCGTTCAGAGTTTTGATGATGAAAAGCTAGCCGGACTGGGCAGAATTCACAACGGCCGCGAAGCCAAGCGCGCCATTGAGGCGAGCCGCGACGCGGGTTTCACCAATTTCAACTTAGATCTGATTCACGGCCTGCCCGGACAGACCATTGAGCAGGCGCTTACCGATCTGCGTACGGCGATCAGTTTTTCACCCTCACACATTTCCTGGTATCAACTGACCATCGAAGCAAACACCGAGTTCTATAGCAATCCACCCCAACTGCCTGACGAAGATCTGTTGTGGGATATCTCCCGATGTGGACGCTCACTACTACTACAACAGTATGATCACTATGAGGTGTCGGCTTTCTGCAGGCCAGGATCCACCGCATTGCACAATCTCAACTACTGGCAGTTCGGCGACTACCTGGGAATAGGGGCGGGAGCTCACGGAAAGATTACTCTGCTCGATCAGCAGTCCATTCTGAGAAGCTGGAAGACCAGACTGCCGCTTCACTACATCAACGCTGACAAGTCGGCTGGGGTGCGCGTCCTGGATGCTGGTGATGTTCCTCTGGAATTCATGATGAATGCGCTGCGATTAAGCGACGGAGTAACTACTCGACTATACTGCCAACGAACGGGTCTGCCGCCTGAATCGATCGCCACCTTTCTGCGGCGGGCAAGATCCAGAAAGCTGCTTAGAAAAGGCAGCAGAATCCAGGCTACGCAACGGGGCCTGAGATATCTGAACAATCTCCTTGAGTTGGTCTAACGCAGCTTGTTCTGGCGGGCCACCGATTCGCCCCATCGTCGAATGCTGCTGCTAATGCTTAAGATAGCAGAGATCGAATACCCTATGTTCGGACCTCTCTGCTCGCTGCTCATACTTGGTTTTAGGGCGAGAAATCTCGTCGTCTGACAGGGGAGTGAAATGGTCGCTGGCATCGATCACGGCACGCATGGAATCGGCATACTGGCTTGAATCAGTGGCCACATGGAGTCTCCCAGCCGACTTGAGTTTTGGAGCCAGCAAGTCGACAAAATGTGCATCGATCAGTCTTCTTTTGTGATGACGCTTCTTCGGCCATGGATCGGGAAAGTAGATCTGCACCCTGTCCAGACTGTCGTCCGGAAGGCAACGCTGCAGCACGTCAGTCGCATCGGCCTTATAGATTCGCAGGTTGCCAGCGGCCGCTTTGGCGACGCGATGAAGCAGATGACCGACACCGGGCGAGTGAACTTCGACACCGATAAAATCGGAGTCCGGCTGCTCTTGCAGCATGGTGAAAAGTGAATCCCCCATACCAAATCCAATCTCCATCACCAGCTTGGCCTTGCGAGCAAACACCTTTTCAGGGTCAATCAGGCCTTTTTCGACCTCCAGTCCGTAATTCGGCCAGAATTCACGTAACGCCCTCTTTTGAGCGGGCGTGAACCTTCCTTGTCGCAGCACATAGCTTCTAACGGGTCTACTGAAGGGCGGCTGGATTGGTTTTCCGACCCCTTGGTCATGTGAGGAAGCTGTCATTTTGTCTTATCCGATCCTGCCGCTCAGTCAGCACTCGCGCTGCTGATTCGGCGACGCTCCTGCAGTGCACCTCGATATCACATGACACCGGCTCATCAGAGGAAGGGATGCCAATTGTTCGTTGTGGTGGGAAGCTGTGGAAGTCCGATCTCGAAAGAGACCAGCAGCTCAGGCTTGCATGGTTATGCGCATCTTCTTGAGCGCGTTTTTCTCCACCTGCCTGACACGTTCTGCCGAAATTCCATACTTGTCGGCCAACTGGTGAAGAGTCGCTTTACGATCCTGCAGCCATCTTTGCGCTACGATGTCTGCACTGCGTGCATCCAATTCGTCCAAGGCTCTGCGCAGAACCTTTAGACTGGATACTTCTGTCTTTTGCCTTTCGACAACCGTCGCCGGGTCGGAACTACTATCCTCCAGGTAGCGTGCCGGTGCAACCTGAGGCGAGTCGTTAGTATCCTCCATGCCATCAAAGGCTTCGTCCGAAGCACCCAGACGCTCCTCCATCTGACGAACTACAGCGGCGTCCAGTCCCAGGTCTTTGGCCACCTGGTCCACTTCCCGATTATTCATCCAGCCAAGGCGCTTCTTTGCCCTGCGAAGATTAAAAAACAACTTTCGCTGGGCTTTGGTGGTAGCCACCTTTACGATTCGCCAGTTTCTGAGGATGAATTCATGGATTTCAGCCTTGACCCAATGCACCGCAAACGAGACCAAACGCACGCCGTACTCGGGATTGAATCGACGTACCGCTTTCATGAGTCCGACGTTGCCTTCCTGGATAAGGTCGGCCTCTGCCAATCCATAGCCTGAATAGGACTTTGCAACGTAGACTACAAATCGCAGATGAGAGAGTACCAGCTGCCTGGCGGCATCCAGATCGTTCTCAAAGAACAGTTTCTCACTGAGTTCCCTCTCTTTCTGAGGCGAGAGGACAGGAATGCTATTGACAGTCTGAATATAGGCTTCCAGGTTGCTCCCGGGGACCAATATATCAAGTGCCTGCAGGCTTGTGCCCATGGATGGACCTCAGTTGAGTTTTTGTGGGGTGCGGATTTTAGCACTCCTTCTAGCCAAGTGCTAACGGCTCCTTTCTCCAATATTGTCGAGAATCGGGCCGGCAGGGACGGACTTCACCGGCGACAGACCCAAGCAGTCTCACTGCGGTTCGATCGCATCCAGATGACGATTGACAGCCATCCAGGCGCCACTCAAGCCCAACAAGGCAGTGCCTGCCAGCAGGACCAGGGCGGGCTCAACACCAAGGCCTAAGAGCTCAAAGTCGCTGTTATAGACGCCTGTAAGCTGTTTCACCGGATCGGATAGCCATACGAGGCTCAATTCGACCAGAATCAAAGCCAGCAAGCCCCCTCCCAAACCATACCAGATACCGGTATAGAGGAACGGTCTGCGTACAAAGGCATCTGTACCGCCCACCAGCTTGATGACCTCGATCTCTGCCCGGCGATTTTCTATGGCCAATCGCGTGGTGTTGGCAATTACCAGTATTACGGCTGCCGCCAACACCAAAGTCAGTGCCGCCACGCTCCTCTCGGCCAGCTGCAGCATCGCATACAGGCGTCGGACCCACTGCAGGTCCAGTGAACCTGATTCCACTTCGGGGAGCTCGATCAACTTGGCAAAGAGCTGCTCAGCCGCTGCTGCGCCGCTGTCGCTCGGCCGTATTACGATCACAGCAGGAAGTGGATTTTCATCAAGGGAGTCGATGATTTCAGTGAATCCAGAGAGCGTCTGAAATTCCTTCAGCGCATCATCTTTAGATACATAAGTTGCTTTAGTTATGGTTTTCCAGGTTTGCAAGCGCTCACTCAGATCTGCTCCAGTCGAGCTGCTGAGGCCTTTTTCCAAAAAGACGGAAATTCTTGGCTGACCTTGCCAACCTACGCTGAATTCGTCGGCGTTTCTTAGAACCACGTATAGCCACGCAGGCATGGCGACGGCAATACCGATGACTGACCAGGTCATCAGGCTGGCCAGCAAATTGGTCAGCAGTCTTGCCAGACTGTCGACAGCCATCAGTCTGTGATGGTTTAGGTAGAATTTAAAGCGACTCAGCGGTCCTGCTCCGGCCTGGCTGGCACCTTCCCGGGCTCCAGGGGAGTTTCTCAAACGCCTATAGTCACTCGCCATCTGCGTGCGTCTCGATCTCGTGCGCAGCGCGACTGATCAATCGGCCCTCATCCAACGACAGAACCCGGTGCGGCAGCCGGGCGATTAGTGCTTGATCGTGGCTGGCGATCAGCACGGTGACACCTACTTGGTTGAATTGCTCGAACAGCGCCATGATCTCAGCCGACAGCTCCGGGTCCAGGTTTCCCGTCGGTTCATCAGCCAAGAGGAGGGACGGTTTGTTGACTACGGCTCTGGCGATGCCGACGCGCTGCTGTTCGCCACCGGACAGGGCAATGGGAACCTTCTTTTCGTGTTTCTGCAGACCGACTTTCGCCAAGGCTGCCCTCACCCTTCTGCCCGTTTCACGTGGCTGATAGCCCGCGATCAGCAACGGCAAGGCTACGTTATCGAAGACTGTGCGATCGAACAGCAGTTGATGATTCTGAAAGACCACTCCTATATTTCTGCGTATGGCTGGAATCTGTCGACGCTTCACGCGATTCAGATTCTTGCCATCGACAAATACCTGGCCCTGGCTGGGCCTCTCCATGAGAATAATCAGCTTAAGGAGGGTGCTTTTCCCTGCACCAGAGTGACCGGTGACAAAAGCCATCTCCCGATCCTGCAGTTCAAAACTGACATGGCTGAGAGCTTCCTTGCCCATCGGATAACGCTTACTAACATGGTCAAATCGAATCATTCTACAGGCCGCGATTTTGTCTCTCTGTCATCGGTCGAGTAGAGCATCGGTAAACTCCTGTGCATCAAACGGGCGTAGGTCATCAATCTGTTCACCGATGCCGATAAAGCGGATGGGTATTTCTAACTGTTTCGCAATGGCGAAGATGATGCCACCCTTGGCGGTGCCATCTAGCTTGGTCAACGTTATCCCCGATACACTGATGGCCTCCTGAAACTGTTTGGCTTGTTGGAAGGCATTCTGACCCGTTACCGCATCGATCACCAACATCACTTCATGGGGAGCATCAGGATTCAGCTTGGTCAACACGCGGCCGACTTTAGTCAGTTCTTGCATCAGATTCGTTTTGCTCTGCAGCCGGCCCGCTGTGTCTGCAATCAGCACATCCACGTTTCGGGCCATCGCTGCCTGCAGGCCATCATAGATAACTGAGGCACTGTCTGCGCCCGTCTGCTGCGCAATCACCGGAATCTCATTGCGCTCTCCCCATACTTGTAGCTGTTCTATCGCAGCCGCACGGTAGGTGTCCCCGGCTGCCAACATAACACTGCGCCCATCGGCACGATACCGATGTGCCAACTTGCCGATGGTAGTGGTTTTTCCGGCACCGTTCACTCCCACCATGAGAATCACGCAGGGCTTACTGACCACGTTTAGATCGAGCGACACCTGGCACCTCGCCAACACCAGACACAATTGCCGTTTCAGTTCTGTGTAGAGAGCAACGGAGTCAGTCAGTTGGTTGCGCCTCAGCGATTGAGTTAGGTTCTCGACGATTTGCCGGGTCGCCTTTACACCTACATCTGCCGATAACAGCTGGCGGTCGATTTCTTGCAGAAGATCGTCATCAATTTTCTTCTCGCCAAGTAGAATATTGCCAAGTCCGTCGGTCAGATTTGATCGAGTCTTGCTCAGACCTGACTTGAGTCTGGCGAAGAAACCACTTTGTGCTTCAGCCATTCGTCCACGTCACGATCACACGGCCAACCATCATCCGGTCACTGGGAGCAGTCAAACCATATTGAAAGGGTGCATCCGGCTGCCTAAGTTTATATCCTGTCTCTGCAATGAAACGGAAAACTGACGACAGAGCGTTGCGCATAATTGGGGGTAGCTGGCGTGGACGCCAAATATCTTTTGCTGATCTTGAAGATATCCGTCCCACTCCCAACCGGATCAGAGAGACCCTTTTTAACTGGCTATCTTCGGTCATTCTCGATGCACGTTGTCTCGAACTGTTTGCCGGCAGTGGCATCCTGAGTCTGGAAGCACTGTCCCGGCAGGCGAAGGAGGTGATGATTATCGATCAATCGCCTGAGGTTATCGAGCTTATTCAGCAACATCTAAGCAGAATCGGCCCTCATGCAAAAGCTACCCTTTGGTGCGGTGCTGCAGAGGATTGGATAAGGAACTTCCGGCACCAACATCACGCAACGTTCGATGTTGTCTTTGTCGATCCACCCTTTGACACAGATGTGATTCCGATAATCTGTGAGCTTTTGGAGCAATGCCAAGTTCTGTCCACTGGTGCATCCATCTACATCGAATCCAGAACAGCCGCCCGCCAAGAGAATCTGCCTGCCAACTGGCAAATCCACCGGCAACGAAAGGCCAGCCACGTACACTACTGTCTGTGTAAGAGGATGGACGGCTAATCTTCATGGTCACCCACAGGTTGGTCATGTATTATTGCGCCCCTATCCAGCAGTAGCGCAAGGATTCTGAGAAATGACAACGGCGATATACCCCGGCACTTTCAATCCCATTCACAATGGGCATACCGATCTGATTCAACGAGCGGCTGGGATCTTCGATCACATCGTCGTCGCTGTTGCTACCAGTCCTCAGAAAGAGCCGAGTGACTTGGATATCCGGGTCAAACTGGCTTGCGAGGTTCTGGCCCATATCGACAATGCAGAGGTTTGTGGCTTCAATATTTTGACCGTTGATTTTGCGCGCCAGAAAGGCGCTACGGTGATACTCAAGGGGATCAGAACGGTCACCGATTTCGAGTTCGAGTTCCAACAGCTGAGTATGAATAGAGCCTTGCAGCCCGGTTTGGAGACCGTATTCCTGGCGCCCTCAGAACAGTGTTCCTACATCTCTTCTACCCTGGTCAGGCAGATAAACTCATACGGTGGCGATATCAAACAATTCGTGCACCCGTCGGTCGCGGATGTACTGGCAAGAGGGACATTTGACTCCTGAACTACTTGGCGATCTTCTCCTTCCGACCAAGTCTGGTGCAGCCCAAACAGCGCACAAAGGTCTCCAAGGCCGGCTCGATCACCAACGTCCTACCCACCTCTTTGGCATTGCCACCGAGCAGTGCAATGGGCAGACTCGCCACATAGACCACGGTGCCTATCGCTAAGAACGCCAGACCCAGGGGTCTGGCAATAAGCAGGTCACCGGCCATGGCGAAGCCGCTGGGTTTCTCCTCCACAGATTTTGCTGCAGCGATGCACGGCAATACCAAAGCTACGGATAACACCAGTGTCGCGACTAGATTCAGTTTCATTTTAGCCATTTCGACCTCCTCTACAGGCAACCGGTTCAATTTGCGGCAGATAATTTAAGCCAATTCTAGGAGAACCTGATAAGTTACTAAAATCTCAGCATTAAATATAGATTATGCCTATTTCGTCTCTTTTACAAATTTTTGTTGTCCGTGCCGTCAGACGCCTCTAGCGCTGGCACCTGCTGCAGAACACACTGCTTCTCTGCCCTAATCTGATCTGTTTGAGTAGTGTCCGGCATTTGGAACAGGGCTGGTTACCACGTCCGTAGACCATCAGGGTCTGCTTGAAATAGCCTGGTTGACCATCCGCGTTGATGAAATCCCTGAGGGTGGTACCACCCATGGCTATGGCTCGATTCAACACCTCTTTGATGCAGGCGGCCAAAGTCCGGTATCTCGCTCTGGACACCCTGCCGGCCCTTCGATCCGGTCTGATGCCAGCCATAAACAGCGCTTCACTCGCATAGATGTTGCCAATACCCGCCACCAGTTGATTGTTCATTAGCAGCGTCTTGATCGCCACTTTTCTCCCCCGGGAGCGCCCGTAAAGGTAGTCGCCGTCAAAGCCGTCGGACAGGGGTTCCGGGCCCAGATTGACCAGCAGGGGATGATCCAACGGGTCATTTTCCAACCACAGGATAGATCCGAATCGTCTCGGGTCGTTAAAGCGCAGCAGCCTACCGCTATCCAGATGGAAATCCACATGATCGTGCTTCCCGGGAGTCAGATCCGATTGCAGCAGCCTGAGACTGCCGGACATACCAAGATGAATCAGTACCGAGCCGCCGTCCACCTGCAGCAGTATGTACTTGGCTCGCCGGGTGACTCGCTGGACCGTCTTGCCGGTGACCAATTGGCTTAACTCGGCAGGAATGGGCCAACGCAGTTTTGGCATCCTCACCAACACACGCACAATTCTGTGCTGAATCAGACTGGATTCTATCCCCCTGCGGGTGGTTTCCACTTCAGGCAGTTCAGGCATGGCTGGCTCTAAGGTCTTCCCCAATACAGTAGATCCATCTACCATCAACGACTGTCGAGATTGGTTATCAAGGACGGTCGAGATTGGCTAAGGAACTTAACTTGATCTATCAGCACCTCGATTACAAGTGTATTCGGCATCCGGTGACTGAACAGACTGTTCTGCCCTACGGGATCCAATCGAAGTGAATGCTCACTCAGTCTCCACACGCTCTGTTGGTCTCTACACCCTACGTTAAATCGAGCCTGTAAAGTATGGAGTGAATCCCGTCCAGACTGCAATACTCAGCGTGAATGCTCACTCACATGTTCTTCTGTTACGATCTAGCTCTACTCGCAACCTTTGTCCCGCTGCGTTAGCAGACGACCTCTTTCGTCGCTTGCCAGCCGGGCGCCTCAACGCCTAAAATCGCGAACCTGTTCTTGACTGGTTCCAACATTCCATGCCTGCAAAGTTACATCTTGGCGTTGATACCGGGGGTACCTTTACCGATTTCGTGCTCCTCTCGCCCACCGGCATACAAGTGCACAAAGTGCTTTCCACCCCCGACGCCCCGGCACGAGCCATCCGCCAGGGGATCTCGGATATGAACCTGACAGATGCCATCAAGAAGGGTGAGCTCTCGATCATCCACGGAACCACCGTTGCTACCAACGCCGCACTTGAAGGGAAGGGCGTTCGCACAGCCTATATTACCAACAGGGGATTGGGCGACCAGCTTACGATCGGACGTCAAACCCGCAGCAAACTGTATGATTTACAACCAGAAGCCGTTCTGCCGCCCGTGGCTCGTGACCTCATTATCGAGACGGGCGGCAGACTGAGTTCGGCAGGGGATGTAGTGGAGCCGCTGAGCAGCGAGGATCTGCGCCATATCGTCATACAGTTGCAGAAACTGAAACCCGAGTCCGTCGCCATCAATCTGCTGTTCTCCTTTGTCGATGATGGCTTTGAGAAAGCCATCGAGGAGACGATTGCCCGAGACATCGATCAGGATCTCTTTATCTCCCGTTCCTCCCATGTATTGCCGGAATTCAGGGAATATGAGCGTGGCATTGCCACCTGGTTGAACGGCTGGCTTGGCCCCATTATCAACCGCTATATCCTGCAGTTGCGAGACGCCCTCCAACCGTCGCCGCTGGCCATCATGCAATCGTCCGGCGGTACCATCGGTGCTGATCAGGCTTCCACGAGGTCCGTAAACCTGCTCCTATCGGGCCCGGCCGGTGGTTTAGCTGGCGCAAAATACATGGGTGAGCTGAACCAAAACACAAAATTGATCACCTTCGACATGGGTGGCACCTCAACGGATGTAGCCCTGATCGATGAGCAGATCAGACTGACCAGCGAAGGTCACATCGGTCCCTATCCCATCGCTATCCCAATGGCCGATATGCACACGATTGGAGCCGGCGGCGGATCCATTGCACGTATTGATGCCGGCGGCCTGCTCCAGGTAGGGCCAGAATCAGCCGGTGCGAATCCGGGTCCAGCCTGCTACGGACAGGGAGGGACCCTGGCCACCGTGACAGACGCAAATACAGTTCTTGGCCGGCTCCGACCGGACGCATTCCTGGGTGGCCGCATGTACCTTGACGTGGATGCGGCAAGAAGAGCGGTGGCAAACGTTGCCGAACAGATGGAAATGAGCATTGAGGATGCCGCCGAGGGAATCATCGACCTGGCCAATGAGAACATGATTCAAGCTCTACGGGTCATCTCGATCCAGAGGGGCCATGATCCCAAGGACTTCCAGTTGGTTTGTTTTGGCGGCGCCGGTGGGCTTCATTTCTGCGCCCTGGCACAAGCCCTGGAAATCAACCAGGCACTGGTTCCCGTCTACGCTGGCGTTTTGTCCGCTTTCGGCATGCTGGTGGCTGCACCAACGCGACATTTTTCTAGGACCCATCGACGTCTATTGGCTGACCTGGATGAACACACGATCCGGGATCTATTGCAGCAGTTACAAGCCGCCGGCGTTCAGGAACTCTCGGAGGAGGGCATTGATGCCGATTCGATCGCGTCCCGGGCCAGCCTTGATCTTCGCTACGAGGGGCAGTCATACAGCCTGAACGTGCCCTGGCATCATCTGGGCAGTACTGAGGAGGAGTTTCACCGGCAGCACCAGCGTAGCTATGGTCACCGACTGAACAGAGCGGTTGAACTGCTGAATCTCCGTCTTAGCCTGACCGCACTGCAGGCAGACATCGTACTCCCGAAGCTCGAACCAGGCCCCGTGGCGAGGCCAGTGCAGCATGTCGATCTATATGGTTTTTCCAGTCCGGTAGATATCTACGTACGAGAGATGTTGGCTGGTGGCACGACCTTGGCCGGTCCTGCACTGATAACGGAAACGGTGGCAACGACGTTGATCTTGCCTGGCTGGACTGCCAGAGCAGATGCAGTCGGGAATCTGTTGCTGGATCGCAGCAGCTCTACTTGATCTTCCCTTCCTTGTAGATCACGTGCTTGCGAACCACGGGATCGAACTTCTTGATTTCCATCTTACCCGGCATGGTGCGCTTATTCTTGCTGGTTGTGTAAAAGTGACCCGTCCCTGCTGAAGATACCAATCTGATTTTCTCTCTCATTTAGACTTTTTCTCCTCTTGAGCGAATATCTGCCAACACTTGATCGATGCCCAGTTTATCGATTATACGCATACCCTTGGCCGTCACCCGAAGCTTAACGAAACGTTGTTCCTCTTCCACCCAAAACCGATGACAGTGTAAGTTCGGCAGGAAACGCCTCCTAGTCTTATTCATGGCATGGGAGACGTTGTTACCCACAGCAGGTCTTTTACCGGTAACCTGACAAACCTTGGACATTTTCTCTTTCCTATCTCGAATCAGTGCGGAGCACCTGCTCTCACCGAGGCCATTGAAAGCGGTGCTTTATACCAGAACGGCATTTGCATAGCAAGACTGAATCAGCTACAGAAAACCGCGCTCCGCAAACGAGATCACTTCCCGGTCCCCGACTACCATATGATCCAATACACGAACGTCCACCAGCAACAAGGCCGACTTCAATCGATCCGTTATTCTGCGGTCCGCCTGACTCGGCTCGGCAACTCCCGATGGATGGTTGTGGGCAAAGATCACGGCAGCCGCATTGTGATCCAGCGCCCGCTTAACGACTTCCCGAGCATGCACGCTGGCTCCATCGATGGTGCCGTAGAACAGTTCTTCGAATTTTATCAGCCGATGCTGATTGTCCAGATACATGCAGGCAAAGACTTCTCTGCTGTACTTCCTGAGCTTGCCTTTGAGAAAGCGGCGAGTCTTGCCGGGGTCTGAGATCGCATCTCCTCTGTCCAGACTCTCCAGCAAATATCGTTCGAATAACTCGAGGCTCGCCCGGATCTGGGCATACTTGGCGATGCCAATCCCCGAACACTTACACACCGATCCTGCATCTGCGTCGATCAATCCTCTCAGGCCGCCAAAATCTCGAAGCAGATCTCTGGCGACATCGATCGCCGACCTACCCTTAACGCCGGTCCTGATGAATATGGCGAGTAGTTCTGCATCAGTCAGCGCAGCAGCGCCCTGCTGCAGTAGTTTCTCTCTGGGTCGTTCGGCTGACGGCCAATCGTCCATACTCAACCAGACCTCCCGCAGATCAGGATACAATCCATTCCATCTGATTAATGGTGCTGGTGATGTGTTATCTTTATAGTGTCCATCGGAGAGAGACAATCACTGTTTCTGAGCGCCCTTGGACATAGTTAAGCAAAGCCACCATTGACGGAGATGGTAGCTTGAAGAGCCATCGAACTATGTAAGATACCCCCCAAAAAAAGCGTAGGCACTAATCCATAGAGATCCGGGGTGAATTGGTTAAGGTTAGAAAAGCGAATGTGGTGGTGCAAATGAGCAGTCTGACGAACAAACGAATCCTGCTGGGTGTGACAGGCGGTATCGCCGCGTACAAAAGTGCTGAGCTGATTCGACGCTTGCAGGATGCCGGCGCGGAAGTCAGGGTTGTCATGACCGCGGCAGCGACAGAATTCATCACCCCGTTAACCCTGCAGGCGCTGTCTGGAAATCCGGTATACCAGGATATGCTCGATGCAGATGCGGAAGCGGCCATGGGTCATATTCAATTGGCCAGATGGGCTGACCTGGTTCTGGTGGCACCAGCGACCGCTGATTTCATTGCCAGATTGGCAAACGGACAAGGCAATGATCTGTTGACAACTCTGTGTTTGGCCTGCACGTCACCCATCGCAGTGGCACCATCGATGAATCAAGCCATGTGGACCAACCAGGTAACTCAACAGAACCAAGACAACCTACTGCAAAACGGGGTCAGATTTTTCGGGCCAGGCGAGGGTTTACAGGCTTGCGGTGAAACAGGTCCCGGCCGTTTGCTGGAACCGCTACAGCTGGTCGATCTGGCGGCGGCGATTTTCCCCTCGTCAATTCTGTCCGGCAAACATGTGCTGATAACGGCCGGACCCACCAGAGAGGCGATCGATCCGGTTAGATACATCAGCAATCACAGTTCTGGAAAGCAGGGATTTGCTCTGGCGGAAGCCGCTGTCGAGGCCGGCGCTTCGGTCACGCTGATAGCCGGTCCTACCCATTTGCAGACGCCTGACCGGGTGCAACGAATTGACGTCATCAGCACTCAGGAGATGTTTAGTGCAGTACTGGCAGAGGCCAAGAACAGTGACATCTATATCGGGGTTGCAGCGGTGGCGGACTTTCGCCCGGCGCATCCGGTCGAGCAGAAGATCAAAAAGGGCCAGGGCAGCAACGAGACTCTGTCTATCGAGTTGATCGAAAACCCCGACATTATCGCCACCGTGGCAGAGCTGGATCCCAAACCATTTACGGTAGGTTTTGCAGCGGAAACTGACAATCTCATCGAGTACGCAAAAGCCAAACTGATATCGAAGCGATTGGATATGATTGTCGCTAACGACGTTTCTGACAGCAGCATCGGATTCAACAGCGATGAGAATAAGACTACGGTGATTTGGGATTCAGACCAAAAAGTGATTCCGCAGATGTCGAAACATAACGTGGCCAGAGAGGTGATCGAACTGATCGCGGCGCGACAGAAGGCCCGCCTCAGAACATGAAGCGAATGCAAGTTAAGATTCTGAGTCCTCGCCTCGGCAACGAGATTCCACTGCCCGATTATTCGACGCCCGGCTCAGCTGGTATGGATCTGCGTGCTTGCATAGATGCCCCGGTGTGCCTGCAACCAGGAGAAGCGGAGCTTATTCCCTCTGGTCTGGCCATCTATATCGAAGATTCCCATCTGGCAGGTTTGGTGCTGCCGCGTTCGGGGCTGGGTCACAAGCACGGGGTGGTGTTGGGTAATCTCGTTGGACTGATCGACTCTGACTATCAGGGCGAACTGATGATTTCATGTTGGAACAGGAGTGCTAACGAATTTACAATTGAGCCGGGCGAAAGAGTCGCGCAACTAATCCTCGTTCCGATCGTGCAGACGGAATTCCAGATTGTCGACGAGTTCGAGCACACCAGCAGGGGGACTGCTGGGTTTGGTTCTTCAGGAAGAGTGTAGAAGAATGACTGATCGAAACACGAACGGAGTGAAGAGCTATGTCTGGATCTCTGTTGCTGCAACGACACTGGCTTTTGCGATCGCTGCAATTCTCACCTATTTTTTGCTTTATCAGGCGGTCAACGACGACTATCGATCGAGTCTGGCAAGCCGTAAGGCCGATCAGATAGCCAACTACTTCGATCAGAAACAGGCTCTGCTTCAACTCCAATTGGCAACTTTTTCATTAGCTCCCCAGGTCACCAGAGTTTTTACAGAAGATTCCATTGACCTGCTACGGGAGACGGAGGAGATCCTGACTCATTCGATACCGTTTGCTGTGCAAACCAAGTTGATTCCTGCTGGTACGGCGACGGTCGACATGGCAGCCAAGCCGTCATTTACGTTTGCCGCCAAGGATATGGTTGTTCGTGCTGAAGGGGGTCAGCCAGTCTACGCGGAAGCCATGCGCAATGAAGGCGAGTGGATCTTCACTATGGTTCAACCGGTAGTTGACAAGGCTTCCGGAGAGGTCTTGGGAACTATATTCGTGTTTCTGGATACACGCGCATTTTCAGTGGAACTGGACGTTGCTCTGAATGGCGACGGAGAAGCCGCGTTACTGCAATCCTTTGATATCAACAACCTGAAACCGATCCTGATCCTGGGTGAGGAGACCGCCCGTTCTTCCCCCATATCGAGGAGTCTGAAGTCGCCTAACTGGCGGGTTCAGTTCTCGCCGGCACCCAAGCTGATGACGTCTGAAGTCGGTTCACCACTCACCTACTGGCTCCCTTTGGTTATCTCGTTACCGCTCGCATTGATCGCGTCGATGGCAGGATTGCTGCTGCTGAACAGGCATCTCATTAAGGACATCAAGCTGCTGATGGGAACTGTCGAGTCGGCTTTCCAAGGGAGCTATTCACCAGCGAATTCTTACTCCCTGACGGTGTTCAAGAGGACCGATGCCGCTATGGAAGATCTGGTTCCGGACGCAACATCAAACCGGTCAGCCGCCGATGCCCGGGAAATCCAGGCACATGGGGATGCTACAGATCAGCAGACCGAAGAATCAGAGCCCCACCATGTCGAGGCAGCTACTCCTGATGGAGATCATCGAGCAGAGGCAAATAAAGGTCCTGAAGGTGAACAGAAGGATCTTGTTGCTGGCGACCGAAAAGTTGAGGATCTGAGTTCGATTTTCAGGGCGTACGATATCAGGGGAATTGCTGATGAATACCTGACCTCAGACAACGTCTATCGCATTGCGCAAGCAATCGGTGCCGAAGCTGAAGCGAGGGGAGTGCAGTCTATCATCGTTGCCGCGGACGGCAGAGTTTCAAGTCCGGCCATCGTCGAAATGTTGGTCAGCGGGTTGATCAAGTCGGGCCGAGATGTCATCGACCTAGGGATCGTTCCAACTCCCCTACTCTACTTCGCCACGCAGACGCTGGACAGCAGTTCCGGTGTCATGGTCACAGCCAGTCACAATCCGGCCAACTACAATGGATTCAAGGTAGTTCTGGAGGGCAAGACACTGGAAGAATCCGGAATTCAGCAATTGTATGCTAGATATCTGCAGGGCGATTTCACTTCGCGTGACGGAAAATACGAGAAAGTTGATATCACTGATGATTACATGGACCGGGTTTGCGATGATGTTGTCATAGCACGACCTCTGCAGATTGCCATTGATTGCGGCAATGGTGTGGCGGGAGTTATCGCGCCAGATCTATTTGCCAATCTGGGTTGTGAGGTGATTCCACTTTACTGTGACGTCGATGGCAGCTTTCCCAATCACGACCCGGACCCCACAGTACCTGAAAACCTGGCTGATCTGATCGCGACGGTTACATCGCAGCACGCCGACCTTGGAATCGCCTTCGATGGTGATGGAGATCGTTTGGTCGTGGTTAGCAGTCAAGGTAACATTATCTGGCCCGACAGGTTACTGATGCTGTTTGCCAAAGATATCGTATCGCGAAATCCGGGAATCGATGTTGTCTATGATGTTAAGTGTACTCGTCACCTTAACAGCATTATCAGCAGCTATGGGGGAAGACCGATCATCTGTAGAAGCGGACACTCCTTTATGAAAGCCAAGCTGGAAGAAACAGATGCCTTACTAGCCGGTGAAATGAGCGGCCATATTTGTTTCAAAGAGAGATGGTATGGATTTGATGACGGACTTTACAGCGCCGCACGCCTCTTAGAGATCGTTGGTTCCCAGACCGGCAGTCTGGACGATCTGCTGGCTGAGTTTCCGATCAGTCACGCCACGCCGGAAATCAGAATTTCCATAGACGAGCAGGAGAAATTCGAATTTGTATCCAAGTTCTCCGAGAGTGCCGATTTCGGTGTTGGCAATGTTACCACCGTGGACGGATTACGGGTGGACTATGCGGATGGTTGGGGCTTATTGCGGGCCTCCAATACAACTCCTAACCTGACCATGCGTTTCGAAGCGGACGATGCGGAGGGTCTGGCTCGAATCAAGGAGCTCTTCAGACGGGAAATACTCGCGATCCGGGATGACCTGGATTTGGGATTCTGAACGGACAGGAAGCGATATGACAGCCTCCCGCCAATCTGCCATGAATGTAGCCAACGTGCTTACCGAGGCCCTTCCCTACATCCGGCGATTCACCAACAAGACGATTGTCATCAAGCTGGGTGGCAATGCCATGGTAGAGGAACAGCTCAACCAGAGTTTCGCCAGAGACGTCGTCCTGATGAAGCTGGTGGGGATGAATCCCGTCGTCGTGCATGGCGGTGGACCACAGATTGGACGGGTTTTGACCGAACTGGGTATAGAATCCAAGTTTGTGGACGGAATGCGCGTTACCGATGGCAGAACAATGGATGTCGTGCAGATGGTTCTGGGTGGCTTGGTCAACCAGGAGATCGTCACTCTGATCAACCATAGTGGGGGCAAGGCGATTGGACTGACCGGCAAGGACGGTGGCCTGATCAGCGCCCGCAAACTGACCATTACGCGATCCGCGCCGGAAATGCTGGAACCGGAAATCATCGATATAGGACACGTGGGTGAGGTCACGTCAATCAACCGGGAAGTGGTGGATATGCTCGTTCACAGTGACATCATTCCGGTGATCGCCCCCATCGGCACAGGATCGGACGGCACCTCTTTGAATATCAACGCCGATCTGGTTGCAGGGCGCATTGCCGAAGAACTCGATGCGGAAAAATTGATGCTGCTCACCGACGTAACGGGATTGAAAGATGCAGACGATAACGTGCTGTCGGGGTTGAGCGCAGCCGAGGTGCGAAAGCTGATAGGTCAGGATACGATAATTGGCGGCATGTTGCCCAAGATTAACTGCGCCCTTAGCGCTGTGGAGAACGGCGTCAAGTCAGCGCACATCGTCGATGGGAGGGTTGCTCATGCAGTACTGCTGGAGATATTTACCGACCAGGGCGTCGGTACACTCATCACGGTGGATGGCAACGGTCAGCCTGACAGACTTTAAGGTTGAAGCATTACTCGATAGCATACTAATGACTTGCCACACTGTTGATCATTCATGACCGAAACCGTAAAGAAACCATCGCGACGCAATCAGATACTGCAGGCTTTAGCCACCATGTTAGAGCAGAATCCGGGCGCCCGTATCACCACCGCCGGATTGGCCAGACAGGTGGGGGTTTCCGAAGCCGCTCTCTACAGGCATTTCCCCAGCAAGGCAAAGATGTTCGAGAGCCTGATTGAGTTCATCGAAACTACCGTGTTTTCCCGTGTGTCACGAATTCTAAACGAGGAGATTACTACCCGGGAACGCTGCGGGAAGACCCTCTACCTGCTTCTGACGTTTGCTGAACGTAACCCGGGTATCAGTAGGATTCTGGCAGGTGATGCACTTTCCGGGGAGTCCGATCGATTGAGGCAGAGGATCGCTCAGTTCTATGATCGGCTTGAGACCCAGTTGCGCCAGGCGCTGCGGGAAGCAGAGATAAGAGGGGATGCTCCACCCAGGGTGGAGATTAATACTGCTGCGAATCTTCTGTTAGCAGCTACCGAAGGGCGAATCAACCAATTCGTGCGCAGCAACTTCACCAGATTACCGACAGAAGCCTGGGAGAAACAGTGGCGCATTCTATCTGGGGCGATCTTTTAGGTACTCTCCTCCGGTAGGTTGTACAACTCAAGCACGCGTTTCAGATCCGCTGCGTAGTCCTGCTTGAGCTGAGCCATTTCGGATTCCTTGGCATCGATCGCTGCCTGAATCTGCTCGATCCTGGCATCGAGCGTGGCGATTCGATCGAGATCCTGCTTGGGAATGGTGTCGTCGGCTCTTTCGATGTCGGCGATGCGTGTTTCCAATTGCCGTTTCTGGCTGAGTATTTGCTGCAGGTTGCTGCGGGCTGTATTTACAAATCCTGCCACACTGGCAACCTTGGTGTCCCGCGCTCGCTTCACTTCATTCGGTCCACTGTACAACTTGAGCAACGCCGCATCTGCTGCTTCTCTTTCAGCAGTCTCCTTGCGAATTCTTTCGTCAATTGCTGCCTGCTTATCGCGCTCAACGATCTCCGCATCGCTGAGCGCTCTGGGAACTACTTTCACGACTCGACCGGCAGCATCCAAGATGGTATAGCCATTCTTGACAAGACTAGGTGGTACATGATCATCCAGAACCGTGACACCGCTATCGTCGATATACCTGAACAGGTCAGCGGTGAGCGCAACGGGAGACCAAGCCGCCGTCACGAGAAAAAGCATGAAGAATCGCCACACAGCTACTGACAATCGTTTCATGTCAAAACCCTAGCACGCCTTTTACCTTCCCGAACCTTCTCACAAGCTACCTATTCCGTAATTATCTTGATATTTTCTTACTTCTTCCAGGGTGTCCGGATGGACGTTATGTATTTCCAGATAGTTGACTATATTACACAACTTTACGACGCTAATAACAGAGATACCATACGCCAATTCGACCTCTCTGATAGCAGACAGTTCGCCCGTTCCTCTCTCTTCTCTGTCCAGGGCAATGACTACACCTGCTGTCTGAGCATCGGAAGTCTCGATAAGGGACATCACCTCACGAATAGCAGTGCCTGCCGTGATGACATCATCGACTATCAATACTTTGCCCTGCAGGGATGCACCGATTAGTTTGCCTTTTTCACCATGGTCCTTCGTCTCCTTGCGATTAAATAGATAAGGAGTGTCCCGGTTGTGTTCATCGGCGAGGGCAACAGCAGTCGCGGCAACCAGAGGGATTCCCTTGTAGGCAGGACCAAACAGGACGTCAAATTCAATGCCGCTATTCAGTATCGCGGCGGCGTAATACCTTCCCAATCGTGCCAGCGACAAACCACTATCAAACTGTCCTGAATTGAAGAAATAGGGACTGATTCGACCAGACTTCAAGGTGAATTTGCCAAATCTCAACACGTCGTGCTGGATGGCAAACTCTATGAATTGTTCCTGGTACGGCAGCAAACTCTCCACTCCTCGATCTGCGACTTCATTGCCCAGCCAAAACGTCTCTCTGGATCTCGAACAGCTCTGCAATGCCCTTTTCCGCCAATTCCAGCATCGAGTCCAACTGTGCCCTGCTGAATGACTGGCCTTCCGCTGTACCTTGTACCTCGATCAGGCCACCCGCTTCCGTCATCACCACATTCATGTCCGTGCCGGCCTTTGAATCTTCCGCATAATCCAGATCCAGGATGGCACAGTTTTTGTACATACCCACCGATACCGAAGCGACCCTTTGCTTGATGATATTTGGCGGTGCATCAGTCACTTTGCCGCAGGCATCGATCAACGCGATACATGCACCAGTGATGGATGCAGTTCGGGTCCCGCCATCCGCCTGTATCACATCGCAGTCCAGACGGATGGTCTTTTCACCCAGTTGCTCTATGTCAACTACGGCTCTTAATGAACGGCCAATCAAGCGTTGAATCTCAACGGTCCTGCCTCCCTGCTTGCCGCGAGTTGCTTCACGGTCCATTCTCTCATCGGTGGAACGGGGCAGCATGCCATACTCCGCCGTTATCCAGCCCTTTCCGGAACCCCTTAGAAATGGAGGTACTCTCCTTTCAATACTGGCGGTACAAATCACCCTGGTATCGCCAAACTCGATCAGCACGGATCCTTCGGCATGCTTGGTGAAGTTTCTGACGATCCGCACTGCACGCATCTCGTCGTAGCTGCGACCACTGGGACGACGCATCGTCATGTGTTTCTCCTTGGGGCTGAGAATCCTGGCGTGGCGCCGAAAACTGACCTGGCCAAATCTAGCCGGCAAGCACCACAGCAGATTTTCCGCTGCACCGAATGGACCTTTCCTGATTTAAGTTAAGCATTTTCGCAGAGGTCTAAGTTAGAATATATGCCGCTACAAAACCAGAGTCTAACCGATGATTTACAGCATGACGGCGTTCGCCCGGGAACAGCAGCATCTGCCCTGGGGTACCATGATCTGTGAGATCCGATCCGTCAACCAACGGCATTTGGATCCATCGTTCAAACTACCCGACGCCCTGAAAGAACTTGAGATCCCCCTCAGAGAGATTGTGAGAAAACGTTTGGGAAGAGGGAAGGTGGAGTGCGCAGTTCGTCTCAATAGCGAAACCGGTGAATTCACAACCATGCAGATCAACACGGAATTCGCCGCACAATTACATCAGGCCATACAGGATTTATCTCGGATCTTCGAAGCCCCTCTGTCTTTAAGTGCACTGGATCTGCTCAAGTGGCCAGGCATCATGCAGGATCCGGAAGTGGACCGGCAAGCACTCAACAGCGCGACCGTATCGCTGTTTACTCGTGTGCTCGACCACCTGATCGATATGAGAATGAGGGAAGGGGGGGAACTCAAAGAACTGATCCTCGGCAAGCTCATTGAGATTGATCGAATCATCGTCGTCATTCGCACCAGAATGCCTGAAATATTGAAAAACCACAGACTGCAATTGATCGCTAAACTTAATGGATTGGCACAGGAGTTGGACAATTCCAGGTTGGAACAGGAGATGGTCTACCTGGCACAAAAAGTGGATGTCGAGGAGGAACTCGATCGCCTGTCTACGCATATCGAAGAGGTGAAGCGGGTCCTGGCAACGGGCGGAACTGTCGGCAGGCGTCTGGACTTTCTCATGCAGGAGCTGAATCGTGAGGCGAATACCCTTTCTTCCAAGGCCGTGGTGTCCGACACGTCTCTGGGCGCCGTTGATCTGAAAGTCCTGATTGAGCAGATGCGTGAGCAGATCCAGAATATTGAATAGACCCGGCGTGCCGTCCAGCCATTGAATGGCCGTTTGGTCGGCATGTTTTGTTCCTGACAAGGTGTTCAGGCACCCGCGTCCGGCGCCCCTAAGGACGAGCAACGCAGTCCAGGGACGACATGGGCCAGCCAATAGAGCGACTGAATTGTGGGACAGCACACCAGTGCAAGATGCGTCTGAATTATGGATCTAACCGGCGATCTCTTTGTCATTTCAGCGCCATCCGGAGCTGGCAAGACCAGTCTCGTGGATGAACTGCTGCGTCGCAATGCTGATCTGCACGTCGCCATCTCCCATACCACCAGGCCACAAAGACCCAATGAAGTGAACGGCGTAAACTATCACTTCGTGAGTCACCAAGAGTTTGTCCGGATGTGCCAGCAGGATCTCTTTTTGGAAAACGCCGAGGTGTTCGGCTACCTGTATGGAACTTCTAAACAGTCCATCGATGCAATTCTGGCGCAGGGCAAGGATATCATCCTTGAAATCGATTGGCAGGGCGCGGCTCAGATTCGCCGATCAATACCCAACTGCAAGACTGTTTTCATTCTGCCACCCTCCAAGGGGACTCTCTACAGTCGATTGACCCGGCGCGGTCAGGATGACAGGCAAATAATCGATGCACGCATGAATGCTGCTATCGCGGAGCTGTCACACTTTAGCGAATTCGACTACCTGGTCGTCAACGACCTATTCGCATCTGCTATTCTTAATCTGGAAGAGATCATTCAGGGCGACTGCGCCCATCTTTCTCTACAGTCCCAGCAAATTAATCTGCAAGATCTGATTACTGAGTTATTGTCAGAGTAGCTCCATTTTCGTTAAGCTGTGCGGTTTGTTGTATCTGAACCCCTTGACGGGTTTCCGTGGAGAAAAGTATGGCCCGAGTTACTGTAGAAGATTGTCTAGAAAATGTTGCCAATAGATTTGAACTAGTGATGGTGTCCAGCAAGAGAGCTCGGCAGCTGGCCGTTGAGGGCAAGGAGCCAAAAGTAGACTGGGAGAACGATAAGCCGACGGTTGTGGCTTTACGAGAAATCGCGGACGGACACATCGATGCCACCATTCTGAACCCGGAGGTACCTGACGAAGAAGCTCTGCTGTTGGCCGAGGATCCTGAAGTTTTGGAACCCGCCGAGCCGGAGCTTTAGAACTATCCAGATCATTTCGACCGTCCGCTTGGATTAACCTTACAGGAGAACTACCCCCTAATTGTGGTTTGGCGCCCGTGCACGGACCGGCCGAGCGCGGTCCGGCCAAACGCAATCTTAAGGCAGCGATCACAGCAGCAGATCACGTGAATTGGATTACAGCAATACGAGCAAAAACTCGTGCAACCGGGTTTGAGCTAGTATCGATGAAGGAATCAAACGTTGCTAACGATCGATTCGCTAGCTGAAGATCTCGATGAGTACCTCGACAAGCAACAGGTTGCGCAGGTACGAAAGGCCTATAACTTTGCTGAGAAGGCCCACCAAGGCCAGTTCCGCCAAACCGGCGAACCCTATATAACCCACCCGCTCGCAGTTGCAGCCATACTGGCAGCCATGCACATGGACCACCAGTGTTTGATGGCGGCACTTCTGCATGATGTCATGGAAGATACTGGTGTCGCTAAACACATCCTCGGTAAGAAATTCAGTGCCGTTATCGCAGACTTGGTGGATGGCGTCAGCAAACTGGAAAACATCGAACGATCCCGCGTAGAAGCCCAGGCTGAAAACTTTCAGAAGATGGCGATGGCGATGGCCAAGGATCTTCGTGTCATATTGGTGAAACTAGCCGACAGACTCCACAACATGCGCACACTGGATCCCCTCGAGCCGGAAAGACGACGCCGCATTGCCAAGGAGACCCTCGAGATCTACGCACCCATTGCCAATCGTCTCGGCATGAACAGTATCCGGGTAGAGTTTGAAGAGCTTGGATTCAGGACCCTCTATCCGATGCGATCGATGCTCATAGAGAAGGCTGTAAAGAGGGCGCGTGGTAACCGTAAGGAGGTCGTTAGCCAAATAGGTCTTTCACTCAAGAACTGTTTGAAAAACGATGCCATAAAGGGGGAGATTGTCGGTCGGGAGAAACATCTGTACAGCATCTATGACAAGATGCGCACCAAGAAGAAAACCTTCTACGAGATCATGGATGTCTATGCTTTTCGTATAATCGTTGACAATGTGGATACCTGCTATCGAGTACTGGGAGCTGTACACAACCTTTATAAGCCGGTGGCCGGTCGCATGAAAGACTATATCGCCATACCGAAAGCGAATGGTTACCAATCACTGCATACCACTCTCTTCGGCATGCATGCACTACCCATCGAGATTCAGATAAGAACCCATGAGATGGAAGCGATCGCCAACAACGGTATCGCCGGGCACTGGTTGTACAAGTCTCAGGAGGATAGTGAAAACAGCAGTCACGCCCGCGCCAGAGAGTGGTTGAAAGGTCTGCTGGATCTACAGCGGAGCGCTGGCAATTCGGTCGAGTTTATCGAAAACGTCAAAATCGATTTGTTTCCGGACGAGGTATACGTTTTTACCCCACGGGGGGACATCCTGGACTTAGCCCAGGGCGCCACGCCGGTAGACTTTGCCTATACCGTTCACACGGACATCGGTAATACCTGTGTGGCCTGCAGAATAGACAGACGATTGGCGCCTTTGAGTTCTGTTCTCGAGAGTGGTCAAACTGTGGAGATCATAACCGCACCCGGTGCCCACCCCAATCCGGCCTGGTTAGGCTATGTCATTACCGGCAAAGCACGCACCAGTATCCGCAATGCTCTGAAAACTCAGCAGACATCTGAATCGATCGATTTGGGCAAGCGCTTGCTGGAAAGAACCCTTAACAGCCTGGATTCATCGCTCGATAAAATCAGTTCCCGCCGCTTGAAAAAGATACTGAAAGAGAGGGGCCTCACCGAACGCGACAAGCTGCTCGAAGAGATCGGCTTGGGCAATCAGATGTCCTATGTTATCGCCAAGGCGCTGCTCTCGGATGAAAGCGATATCGAGGAGAGACCGACGATCGCTCAGCAGGGACCGTTTGCCATCCGCGGGACAGAGGGGCTCGTAGTCAACTACGCCAAATGCTGCAAACCGATTCCCGGCGATCCCATTATGGGTCACGTCAGTTCCGGACGCGGTATCGTAATTCACACCGAAAGCTGCAAGAACATCGCTGATCTGCGGGACAAACCGGAAGAGACCATGGCGGTTCGTTGGGACACCGAGATCGAAGGTGAGTTTTCAGTTGAACTGCGCGTTGAGATGGAACATCGACGCGGTATGATCGCCATCCTGGCTTCGAGTATCACCGATGCCGATGCCAATATTGAACGCATCAGCATGGTTGAGCGGGACGCCCTGTTGAGCATTGTCAATATTACCCTCGGAGTGGCGGACCGGGATCACCTCGCTCGAGTTATACGACGCCTGCGCACCATCACCGGAAACAACAAGATCACCAGAGTTCGAAGCTGAAGCGGATCATGGCACTATTCGAACCAATTACAACCAGCAAAGCACCTGCGGCGATCGGCACTTACTCGCAGGCGACTCGTTACGGAGACACCGTCTACCTGTCTGGCCAGATTCCGCTGGATCCCGTCACCATGGAGTTGGTATCGGAGCAGCTGGACGCTCAGATAATCCAGGTATTCAAGAATCTACAGGCAGTTTGTCAAGCTGCCGGAGGGCGCCTCGATCAGATCGTTAAGCTGACCGTATACCTTACCGATCTCGAGCACTTTGCCAAGGTGAACGAGATAATGGCCAGGTTCTTCACCACTCCCTACCCGGCACGGGTCGTCATTGGTGCTTCCGCCCTGCCACGGCGGGCGGGGGTCGAGATTGACGCCATCATGGTACTACCTGACTCAGTCTAGGCGACCCCGTCTGAGCGACCCTGTCTGAGCGACCCTGTCCAGGCGACCCTGTCCGGGCGACCCCATCCAGGATCTAGCTAACTCTCAGGACCCATGTCAAGGTCAGCTCTAAGCAGCGGATTCACTATGCACCAGGGGCTCTTGAAGTTCACTATGCTCCAGCGTGAGTGCATTATGCTAAAGTGGGCAGTTGATGAATGACCCTCACTCCTCGCTCGACCAGATGCCGGTGACCCAGCTAAAGGGAGTTGGTCGAGGCACCGCGGCAAGATTGGCAAAGCTCTCCATATTCACCGTTCAGGATGTGTTGTTCCACCTTCCCTTTCGTTATCAGGATCGCACCCGGCTCACGTCGATCGGCTCATGCACGCAGGGAATGGAAGTTGTAATCGAAGCTACAATCGCCGCCAGCGATATTGCAATGGCACGCAGACGAAGCCTGTTATGCATCCTTCAGGATGGCACCGGATCCATCAGCATGCGCTTCTTCCACTTCTCCAATGTACAGAAGAAGAATCTTGCATCAGGTGCGCGCATTCGATGCTTCGGTGAGGTGCGGCGCGGCGCGGCCGGACTGGAACTCTATCATCCGGAATACAAGGTCCTGCAGCCAGGAGAGAACATACCCCTTGAGCAACACCTGACCGCTATCTATCCAACCACGACCGGCGTAAGTCAATTTCGTTTACGATCCATGGTCGAACAGGCGCTTGCATTAATGGACCAGGGCCAGTTGCTCCAGGATTGGCTGCCGCAGACCATTCGATACCTCGAACCGCTGCCCAACCTTATCGAAGCGATCCACTATGTGCATACGCCGTCGACTGACGCACCGTTAGATCAACTTGCACGAGGCCAACATGCATCACAGCGCAGGCTGGCCTTTGAAGAGTTGTTAGCGCACCACCTGAGCTTGCGCAGGATGCGGCAACAGGTTCAGCAGCAGTCAGCGTATTCATTAGCTCCAGTTGCCAAGCTCACCGACGCGTTTATCCACAGCCTGCCGTTTGAGCTCACTGCTGCACAAACGCGAGTTTGCCGGGATATCGGCGATGACATGGGTTTGGCTCACCCGATGCTACGACTTATCCAGGGCGATGTGGGTTCAGGCAAAACCGTGGTGGCAGCCATAGCTGCCGTCCATGCACATGAAAACGGACTGCAGACAGCCATAATGGCACCGACCGAAATATTGGCTGAACAGCACCTGCTCAATTTTGCCGACTGGTTGGCTCCTCTCCAGATCAGTACAGGCTGGTTGTCGGGAAAGGTGAAAGGGGAAAAGAGGCGCCAACAGCTCAGTCTGATAGAGAGTGGCGCTGCCCATGTCATCATCGGCACTCATGCCCTGTTTCAAGAATCCGTAGACTTTGCCAAACTAGGCTTGATCATCATCGATGAACAGCATCGATTCGGTGTGTACCAACGGCTCGCGCTGCGCGAAAAAGCTACCGCTGACGGTATACGCCCCCATCAGTTGATCCTGACAGCGACGCCGATTCCCCGTACCCTGGCCATGAGTGCCTATGCCGATCTGGACTGTTCCATCATCGATGAACTTCCGCCCGGCCGCAGACCCGTGTCGACCTCGGTTGTACCCGATGACAGGCGTGAGCAGGTAATTGCGCGCGTTCGTAGTGCCTGCCGCGCAGGACGTCAGGCATACTGGGTCTGTACCATGATCGACGAATCGGAAGTACTGCAGTGTCGCGCTGCCGAAGCAACCGCCCAACAGCTTACCGATGCCCTACCCGAATTGAAGATCGAGCTCATCCACAGTCGCGTGGCGACCAACAAGAAAGCCGCCATCATGGCCGCGTTCAAACAGGGCAGTATCGATCTCCTGGTGGCAACCACGGTGATCGAGGTAGGCGTGGATGTAGCCAATGCCAGTCTAATGATCATTGAGAATCCGGAAAGACTTGGACTTGCACAGTTGCATCAATTGCGCGGCCGCGTGGGCCGGGGGTCGATAGACAGCCATTGCTTGCTGATGTACCACCCACCGCTTTCGGCAACAGGAAAACAGCGGCTCAGCGTGTTACGGGAAACTACGGACGGCTTTAAGATCGCCGAGGAGGATCTGCTCATCAGGGGCCCGGGAGAAATACTGGGAACCCGACAAACCGGTGCCATGCAATTCAAGGTTGCCGACCTGGTCCGAGACAGTCATATGCTGTCGAGCGTCAAAGCAGTTTCGGACCAGATCCTGGCCAGCCATCCGGAGCGGGTAGATGCCATCGTTACCCGTTGGTTAATGCGCGCTGAGCAGTTCGGTACGGTATGACTCGAGCCGTCGCTCCCAGGGGTAGCCGGCTCTCATGCACCGAATGGTTCAGTCACTCCTGGCCGTGAATATCTCTTTTTCGAACCTGTTCTCGCTGATTGCTACCAACGTGGACACCACTGCGTCACCGGTGACATTTACTGCTGTTCGCAGCATATCGAGTAGCCGGTCAACACCGATGATGAGTGCGATCCCCTCCACGGGCAGGCCAACCTGTTCCAACACCATCGCCAGGGTGATCAGCCCGACGCCGGGAACGCCAGCCGTGCCAATGGATGCCAGAGTGGCGGTGCCAATCACGGTGAGGTACCCCACCACGCCGATATCGATGTTGTAGGCCTGTGAAATAAACACGGTGGCCACTCCCTGCATGATCGCCGTACCATCCATATTGATCGTCGCCCCTAAGGGTACCGTGAATGAGGCTATTTCATTCTTTACGCCCAGACGATGTTCCACTGTCTCGAGTGTTACCGGCATGGTAGCGTTGCTGGAAGATGTGCTGAATGCATACACCATGACAGGTGACATCTTCCTGTAAAAGTTAAAGGGGTTCAGGCGCGCCAAGAACTGTAACAGCAGACTGAAGGTCCCAGTGAAGTGGAGGAGCAAGACAAATACCACCGTAAAGAAGTATTTTGCCAGGTCTCCGATGACTTCGTAGCCCTGGTGCGTGAACAAGGTCAGCATCAAGCAGAAGACTCCGTAAGGCGCGACCGCCATCAACATTAGTACCAGCTGCATGATGATCTCGTTCCAATCGAGCAAGAACGCCCTCATACGCGATCCGTGTTCACCGGATTTGCTGATGGCTACGCCCACCAATATGGCAAAGATAATCACCTGCAACATCTTGCCTTCGGTCATAGCCTTAAATGGATTGGTGGGGAAGATGTCGATGACTACCTGTTTTAGGGAGGGGGATTCCCGCGCTACGAAGGAGGATTGTTCAGCCAGATCTATGCCAACTCCTGGTTCAACGAGAATTGCCACCACCAATGCCAGAGTGATGGCTATTCCGGTGGTAAACAGGTACAGAACAATGGTCTTGCCTCCCAGGCGCCCCATGCTGGAGCCGTCACCCAAGTTGCTGGCTCCACAGACCAGAGACACAAAGACGAGGGGAACGACCAACAGTTTTAGGCTGGCTATGAAAATCTTGCCGCCTATATCGAATAAGCCATCGACCAGATAGAGCGTAATGATGGAATCGTCTGCCAGTGCGAGCAGATGCAGCAAAGAGCCCAGAACAAATCCGCTGGCCATGCCTATGAGTATTCTTTTTGTTAGTGCATTACGGTCCATAAGTCGATTCCTGGGTTAGTCACGTAGAATGGATCAGGCGGCCTGTTGCGGATGGTTGGACCCCACAGCGCCGGGACGAAGCTCCGATTGCCTCGCCACCAAATTTAGTATCAGCAGCGACTGTCGCTTTGTTTGCCAAGAGGATCAGCGGTCGTATACTAACTTAGTTGCACAGTCTTAAACAGAAATAGCTAAGCGTGAAAACCTTTGACAGACTCCTTACAACAGCCGCTCAGCTGACCCGGCAGATTCGTCAGCTGCAGCAGGAATACCTGCCACGCATGCCTTACTTTGCAGAACTGGCTCGCCTGGACAAACCGATCGGGATCTACCTACTGTTGTGGCCGACGCTGTGGGGACTATGGTTCGCCGCCGAGGGTTGGCCCGGGTTTCACCTATTGTTCGTATTTGTCATGGGGGTTGTCCTCATGCGCTCCGCAGGATGTGTGATTAACGATGTTGCCGATCGAAACTTCGATGGCCAGGTAAAGAGGACACTCAATCGTCCTCTTGTCACTCAACAGGTAACCGTACGGGAAGCTCTGCTGTTCTCTGCGTCGCTTACCTGCGTAGCTTTCCTACTGGTATTGACCACGAATGCGCTGACTATTTGGCTGTCCATTGCTGCTGTGGCAATCGCCTCTTGTTATCCGTTCATGAAACGGTACACGTACCTGCCCCAGGTCGTGCTTGGTGTCGCTTTTTCCTGGGGTATACCCATGTCTTTTGCCGCCTATTCCGGGGAGGTACCAAACCTGGCCTGGCTGGTATTTACCGCCACAGTGGTATGGACGGTTGCCTACGATACCGAGTACGCAATGGTTGATAGAGACGACGACATAAAGCTGGGCCTCAAGTCCACTGCAATCTTATTCGGTGATCTCGATCGCTTGATGATCGGCATTCTGCAGCTCATCTTCATCGTCACCCTTTGGGCAGCCAATCAGCTGATTCCTCTCGGTCTCTGGTTTCACTGCGGTCTCGCAGGCGCTGTGGTATTGCTGACCTACCAGCAGTATCTGATCCGAGAGCGAAAACGAGAGGAGTGCTTCACGGCTTTTCTCAACAACCACTTGGTGGGTCTGATCATATTCGCGGGTCTGTTGCTGGAGTTCTTGCTGAGGTAGCCCCTGGGCAAACTCCGAGCGGATGCTCCCGAACCACATCGACGAGCGCTTGACTTTCACAACCCAGCCTGCAAATTTACTTCCCAGACCAAAGCCGTTCAACAAAAAAACTCTGAGCAACACAAGGCTTGTGATAGACTCAGCCCGCCTTAACATAACAATAGTTTCGTGGTGTGATGTCCCCTCTTATACAGTTCTGCACTGGTCTCCAAAGTAGTTTGGACCGTTTTGCGGATGCTACCGGCAGATGTGTTGCTTGGCTCACGATTGCAATGATGCTGATTACCTGTCTGGTAGTTTTCCTGAGATATCTTCTCAACACCGGATCCATCGCACTACAGGAATCTGTCACCTATCTTCACGGCATTGTTTTTCTGTTAGGTATCGCCTACACGCTAAAACAGAAAGCGCATGTTCGAGTCGACATTATCTACCAGAGGTTAGCACCACGAACAAAGGCTTGGCTGGATCTGTTAGGTACCCTGTTCTTTCTATTCCCAGTTGCTGTCTTCATCGCCTGGGGCAGCATCGACTACGTGCAATTTTCATGGAACCTGCTGGAGGGTTCTGCAGAGCCAGGCGGTCTACCAGGCGTTTTCCTACTGAAATCACTGATCCCGTTGATGGCCGTTTTACTCCTTCTCCAGGGGCTTTCAGAACTGCTTCGAAACTTCCTGATCCTGTTGACGAGGCCATCGGGTCGATAGAAAACCACTATGGACTCCCTGCTACAATACGCGCCCCTTTACATGTTCGCTGTAGTATTTCTGATGCTGTTGCTGGGGTATCCGGTAGCGCTGACGCTGGCGGGCACAGCACTCCTGTCAGCGGGCATCGGAATTGCTGCAGGCGTCTTCGACGCGAGTCTTCTGTTGGCGGTTCCCAGTCGGCTTTACGGGATCATCGTCAATCAGACCCTTATCGCAGTGCCTCTGTTTGTATTGATGGGCATCATTCTGGAAAAATCCAAAATTGCCGAGAATCTTCTCCATTCCATGTCCAGCCTGTTCGGCAGCCGACCGGGTGGTCTGGGCATCGCGGTGACCCTGGTGGGCATGTTGATGGCGGCCAGTACCGGGATCGTCGGTGCAACCGTTGTAACGATGGGTCTGATGTCGTTGCCTACCATGATCAAAAATGGCTACGATCCTCGTTTAGCAACCGGCACTATCTGTGCAACAGGAACACTGGGTCAGATCATCCCACCCTCCATTGCCCTTGTACTGCTGGGCGATGTGCTCGCCAACGCCTACCAACAGGCGCAACTGAGCATGGGTATCTTCAACCCCAAGACCGTATCCGTTGGGGATCTTTTCGCCGGTGCTATCGTGCCTGGATTGATGCTGGTGGCCATGTACATCACCTATCTATCGATAGTGGCATGGGCCCGACCTGAAAGAGCGCCATCAGCACGACAGCAAGGACTCGATGAAGAGGGCAATACGAAGCTATTCACTAGTCTCGCGCCGCCGTTGATCCTGATTTTTGCCGTATTGGGTTCGATTCTGTTTGGCCTTGCTACGCCGACTGAAGCAGCCGGCGTGGGAGCGATGGGAGCTATGCTAATTGCCCTGTACCACGGATCGATGAATCTGGAACAGCTGAAAGCCATTACCCGTTCCACCACCGAGACGACATCAATGGTGTTTTTCATTCTGATCGGCGCGTCCATTTTTTCTCTGGTGTTCCGCGGTTTTGGCGGCGATGAGTTGATTCAATCCATCTTTCACGACATGCCGGGAGGAGTTGTTGGCGCCACACTGATCGTTATGGTAGTCATATTCCTACTGGGCTTCATTCTGGACTTTATCGAAATCACCTTTGTGGTGGTGCCCATCGTAGGTCCGGTTCTGCTGGCCATGGGATTAGATCCCATCTGGCTCGGTATAATGATAGCCGTCAACCTGCAGACCTCGTTCCTGACGCCACCGTTCGGATTTGCGCTGTTCTACCTGCGCGGCGTTGCTCCCGATTCCATAGCTACAACACAGATTTATAGAGGGGTGATTCCCTTCATCGTCATCCAACTTATCCTGCTGCTGATGCTTGCCCGGTGGCCCGCCTTCGCCACCTGGTTACCAAATCTGCTTTACTCCTGAAGTCACTCCCGCTTTGGCAGTGACTCATTTGCGGCTGCTGTTGGCCGTGGCAGCTCTGGCATTGATGTAAGCCCGTTCTGTTATCTCGTGATAGCTGACCACGTTTTCCTTGAACTCCAGATACGACTGGTAGATTCGCTGTGCCAGTGGATCGTCGCCGGCAATTTCTGATACCAATTGATCTGAGATGATGCGCAGCTCATGTAGGACATCCGCCGGCAGCTCTCGCAGTTCCACATGGTGTTTGTCGACCAGCTCCCTCAAGGCGGCGTTATTGCGTGCTGTAAATTCATCCAGCATATCCTGATTGATGGCCTGACTGGCCACAGTCAGGATCTCCTGTAGATCCTTCGGAAGTTTTTCGAATGCTTTTTTGTTGACGATGGCTTCCAAGGTCGGTCCCGGTTCCTGCCACCCAGGGTAATAGTAATACTTGGCGACCTGGTACAGGCCGAAGGCCAGATCGTTGTACGGGCCAACCCATTCTGTCGCATCGATGACACCTGTTTGCAGACTGGTGAAGATCTCGCCGCCGGGAAGTGTCACTGCGGTGCCGCCTGCTCGCTCAAACACCTCTCCTCCCAACCCGGGAATTCTCATTTTCATGCCCTTGATATCCGCCAGGGAATTGATCTCCTTGTTGAACCATCCCGCCATCTGCACACCGGTGTTCCCGGCGGCAATCGGTATCAGGTTGAATGGTTCATACAGTTCCCGCCACAACTCCATACCTCCACCATAGTGCAGCCAGCCGTTCATCTCCTGTGCCGTCAAGCCAAAGGGAACGGCGGTAAAGAACTGGGCGACCGGGACCTTACCCTTCCAGTAATAGGCGGCTCCATGGCCCATTTGTGCGGCACCGCTGGATACAGCTTCGAACACCTCCATCGCCGGGACGATTTCATTCGCCCCATATACCTTAATCTGCAGTCGGTTGTTGCTCATCGTGGCTACGCGGCGGGCCAGATTTTCAGGTGCCACGCCGAGCCCCGGCAAGTTTTTTGGCCATGTGGTAACCAAGCGCCACTTGAAGACCTGCGGCTCTTGCTGGCTTGCCGCATTGGCTGCAATCGAGCAGGCCCACAGCATCGTTGCTGCACCCGCCAGCCTCAACCAGTGCGTCAATCCACCAACAGTTAGCCCAACATTTCCAGTTTTGCGTACCCGACGACTAGCCATTTGCTACCTTCCTGATTGAAGTTGATTTGAACTCTGGCTTGCTTGCCCTGACCTTCGTAATTCACCACCACCCCTTCACCGAACTTGGGATGGTTGACGCGCTGCCCCAATTTTATGCCTGTTTTCGGCACTTCCGAACCCAGGCCGGCGCGACTGCCACTAACCGAGTCGGCTGCAGCCCGACTGTACGCGCCCCGACTGTCCGTATTTCGACTGTAGGTGGCCCGACCGGGAGGCTTGCTGATTCTGATTTCCTGAATCAGTTCCGACGGGATCTCGTTTACAAATCGGGATGGCCGGTTGAAGCTTTCCCGGCCATTGATTCTGCGCGTTTCAGCACAGGTAAGATAGAGCTGCTGCATCGCCCGGGTCATGCCCACGTAACAAAGTCTGCGTTCCTCCTCCAGACGACCCGATTCATCCATGGACATCCGGTTGGGAAACAGCCCCTCTTCCATTCCCACCAGGAATACCAGGGGAAATTCAAGACCTTTGGCCGAGTGCAACGTCATCAGTTGCACACAATCATCATCTTCGTGGCCCTGGGCGTCCCCTGCTTCCAATGCAGCATGATTTAAGAATTCATCCAGCAGCGTATCGAATTTGGGTTCCTCCTCCAAGGTTGCGTCGAAGGAGTAATCGGCCTGCGGGTCGAATTGCTCCGCCGCGTTGCCGAGCTCCGCCAAGTTTTCAGCCCTTGCCAGTCCCCTCTCTCCCTTCTCCAACTGGTGATAGGCCAACAGGCCACTTTTATCGATGACGGTTTCACACAGTTCACCCAACTCCAGCGACCGTGTTTCCCTATCCAGCTCATCGATCAGCTCAACAAACCCGTTGATGGCATTTCTTGTACGTGCTGTCAGCCTGTCGGAATCAAGCAGTTGCCGGGATGCGGCCCAGAGCGAACTACCGTTGCCTCGGGCTAGATCTCTGAGGGCCTGCAGCGTCTTGTCGCCGATCCCCCTCGTTGGTGTGTTAACCACCCTTTCAAAAGCGGCATCTGCATCCCTGTTACTGATCAGTCGCATGTAGGCGAGCGCATTCCTGATCTCCATTCTTTCGAAAAACCGTTGCCCGCCATAGATCCTATAGGGCATGTTTGCCCGGAGGAGCGCTTCTTCCAGTACGCGTGACTGGGCATTGGATCGATAAAGGACCGCAGACTGCGCCCTCAGGTTTCCGGCGTCGACCCACTGGCTTATCCGCGCCACCACAAACCGCGCTTCATCGATATCGTTGAATCCGCTGTAGAGCGAGATGGGCTCACCATCACTGCCATCGGTCCACAGTTCTTTCCCCAATCGTCCCAGATTCTGATCGATGAGTGCGTTGGCAGCACTCAGAATATTTCCCGTAGATCGGTAGTTCTGCTCCAAATGAATGATACTGCTGTTTGGAAAGTCTCGACTGAACTGCTGGATATTCTCGATCTTGGCACCACGCCAGCCATATATCGACTGGTCATCATCACCCACCACCACGATCGCATCCCGCTCTCCTGCCAACAGCCGCAACCAGGCGTATTGAATCGTATTGGTATCCTGAAACTCATCCACCAACAGTGAGCCGAACCTATTCTGATAGTGGGCCAGCAGCTCGGCATTCTTCAACCAGAGTTCATGCGCCCGTAGCAGCAGTTCGGCAAAGTCCACCATGCCACCTCGTTGGCAGGCTTCTTCATAGCTCCGGTAAATCTGCAGATGAGTTTTCAGATAAAGATCACCATAGTCTTCAATATGGCTGGATCTCAAACCTTCATCCTTTTGGGAATTGATGAACCACACAGCCTGGCGAGCAGGCCACTTCTTCTCGTCCAGCTGTAGAGACGCGATCAACCGTCGCACCAAGCGCAGTTGATCGTCAGCATCCAGGATCTGAAAGTTCTGCGGCAGATTCGCCTCATGCCAGTGAGTACGCAATAGCCGATGGGCTATACCGTGGAAGGTTCCAACCCACATGCCCCGTAACGACATGCCCAGCAGCGCTTCGATACGACCCCGCATCTCTGCTGCCGCCTTGTTGGTGAAAGTGACTGCCAGAATGCTGTGCGGCGATACGCCCATGGTCTCGACCAGCCAGGCAATTCGATGCACCAACACCCGGGTCTTACCGCTGCCGGCACCAGCCAACACCAGATAACTGCCTTGCGGTGCCGCCACGGCTTCCCTCTGAGCATCATTCAGCGAGTCGAGTATATGGGAAACATCCATCTGGGGAACCGGTGGCTGCGGTTGGTTACGAGGGTGACTCTAGCACGGGTCGCCTAGAAGGGGTAACAGGAGTCGCCAATGGTACTTATCAAGGCGTTTTGATTCAATCGGGGGTAATAGCTTCGGGCGCTTAGCAGAAGGGGCTGGGCTGTCGTACGCGCCGCGGGCCCAAAGGGGCTCCTGACCAAGTGAGGATAGCTGGGAGAGTCGCAAGCCGCGAAGAAAAGGAGGGGTGCCGCCATCGGACCCCAGCCTCTTCTGCGACACAGCCGTGGACAACTTAAAGCACTGGCCATTCGAGCCTGTAGCTGCGTGCCTACTCAACCGTAACCGATTTCGCCAGATTACGCGGTTGATCTACGTCGGTGCCCTTCAAGACTGCGACGTGATAAGAAAGCAGTTGCATGGGAATCGTATAGATAATCGGGGAGGTTATCGGGTGAGTCGGTGGCACCGAAATCACCCGGCACTGCTCTTCATCGTAGAAGTCGGCGTCGGCATCGGCAAATACGTACAGTTGCCCACCCCTTGCCTTTACTTCCTGCAGATTGGACTTCAATTTCTCTAACAATTCGTCATTAGGTGCAACGGCAACGATCGGCATATTGTCATCAACTAGGGCAAGCGGACCATGCTTCAATTCGCCGGCTGGATATCCCTCCGCGTGGATATAGGAGATCTCTTTCAGTTTCAGCGCCCCCTCAAGCGCCACCGGAAAGTGACTGCCACGCCCTAAAAAGAGAGCGTGTTCCTTTTCGATAAACTCCTCCGCAACGATCTTGATTTCACTGTTCAGCTCCAAGGCCTTGACTAACTGATCCGGCAACTGACGGAGTTCAGTGACCAATTCAGTTTCCAGATCCTCGCTCATGCCGTTGTGTTTTCCCAACGCGATGGTCAGCAACAGCAGGTCGACCAACTGAGCTGTAAAGGCCTTGGTGGATGCCACACAGATCTCCGGTCCCGCTTGAATCAGCAGGGAAAGATCGGACTCCCTAACGATGGTACTATTTGGCACGTTGCAGATGGAAAGTCTGGCAAGGTAGTTTGGATCATCGGTTGCGCGAAGGGCTGCAAGCGTATCCGCTGTCTCACCCGACTGGGAGATGGTCACGAAGAGAGTGCCCTCTTGCACAGCCACGGAGCGATATCTGATTTCACTGGCGATCTCTACCATGCAGGGGATCCCAACCAGTTCTTCAATCCAATAACGAGCGATCAGAGCGGTGTAGTAACTGCTTCCGCATGCCACTATCTGTACCGCTTTCGTGTCTCGGAAAACTCCAGTCGCCTCGACGCCAAACGCTGCTTCCAACACGTGTCTGTCACTGACGCGCTCATCCAACGTGGTGCGGACCGCCAACGGTTGCTCAAATATCTCCTTCAACATGTAGTGTCGGAAGCCGTCCTTATCCATGGCGTCCAAGTGTTGGTCGATATGGACAGTGCGGCTTTCGATCGATTCCTGGTTGAGACCGTAGATAGCAATCTGATCGGTGCTGATCTCCACCAGCTCACCCTCTTCCAGGAAGATAAATCTGTCGGTCACCGGTCGCAATGCCTGCGGGTCAGAGGCGATAAAGTTCTCGCCGATGCCAATTCCGACGACCAGGGGACTTCCTATCCGCGCGGCAACGATAGAATCCGGATAGTCCGTGTGCATGACCCCGATGGCAAAGGCACCAGTCAGTAGCCTGATCGATCGCTTGACCCCTTCTAGCAAACTGCCACACGCCTCTGTTTCCCGATTAAACAGATGTACGATCACCTCCGTGTCCGTATCTGAAAGGAATTCATACCCCTGCTGCTGCAGCTCTGCGCGCAGCTGCTCGTGGTTTTCTACGATGCCGTTGTGGACTAAAGAGATCTTGTCCCCGGACATGTGGGGATGGGCGTTGCTCTCACTGGGCTTGCCATGGGTTGCCCACCTCGTGTGGGCTATACCGGTTTGCCCCTGCAGTCTGGCCTGACTGTTGGCCTTGACCAACTCATTCACCTTGCCGACGGTTCGAAGTCGCTGAATGGCACTGCGATCTGTAGTGAATACGGCTATACCGGCTGAATCATAGCCTCGGTATTCGAGGCGCTGCAAACCCTCCAGCAAGATTCCGGACACTTCGCGCTTGGTTACGGCACCGACTATCCCACACATCTTGTTGCATCCTTTTCCGGTCAACCACGCACTCTAGGTTACCAGATATTTTGCGTTAGAAAACCGCGGAGGGAGGCGATTCCGCCACGCGAGGATCGGTGGGAGTTTGCTGGAAGAAAGTGGCAACGGCCGCCTGACCACTCGAGAATCTAGCTACGACCACTCCTCTCTCGGGTCTTCTGAATTGTGCGGATCATTGCTGCGGATTCCATCAGTTCGGCCTGTGCCTTGGCGAAATCGATGCGGTCGGCAGAATCAGACAGCTCTTTGGCGGCCTTCTCTTGTGACAGCAAAACAGCTGCCTCATCCAGATCATCGGCCCGGATCGCTGTATCTGCCAAAATGGTGACCGCGTTGGGTTGTACTTCCAGAAAGCCTCCCGAAGCAAAAAAGGTCTCTTCTTCGCCCCCTTCCATGATCAGGCGTACCGGCCCCGGTTCGATTGCGGTCAACAACGCTGAATGTCCCGGTAGAATACCCAATTCACCCCGAATGCCGGTTGCGACAACCATCTCTACGCGCCCGGAGAAGATCTCCTTTTCTGCGCTGACGATATCACATTGAACGGTGGCTGCCATTATTTCCCCCACTCAGATTGTCTTGGCTTTCTCGATTGCATCTTCGATGGCACCCACCATAAAAAAGGCTTGCTCCGGCAGGTCATCATGTTCGCCTTCAAGAATACCCTTGAAACTTCGCACCGTATCTTTGGTGGATACATACTTGCCGTCCTGGCCGGTGAACTGGGATGCTACGTACATGGGTTGGGAGAAAAACTGAGTGATCTTTCTGGCTCGATAGACGGTCTGTCTGTCCTCTTCCGACAGCTCATCCATGCCCAGAATGGCAATGATGTCCTTCAGTTCTTTGTATTTCTGTAAGACCGCTTTGACCCCCTGAGCGACGTTGTAATGCTCTTCCCCAACAACCAGTGGATCCAGTTGGCGACTGGTGGAGTCCAGGGGATCGACCGCCGGGTAAATGCCGAGGTCCGTAATAGCTCTTGACAACGTGACGGTTGAATCGAGATGGGCAAACGTAGTTGCCGGTGATGGATCAGTCAAGTCATCAGCAGGTACATAGACAGCTTGTACCGATGTGATTGAACCTGAGGTAGTGGTGGCAATTCGTTCCTGCAGTGCACCCATCTCTGCTGCCAGCGTGGGTTGGTAGCCTACCGCCGATGGCATCCGCCCCAGCAACGCAGACACTTCGGTTCCCGCCAGGGTATACCGATAAATATTGTCGATGAAGAGCAGCACGTCACGACCGTCGTCGCGGAATTTTTCCGCCATGGTCAAACCGGTCAGCCCCACCCGCAACCGGTTCCCGGGTGGCTCGTTCATCTGTCCGTATACCAGGGAGATCTTGTCGATAACTTCTGATTCGATCATCTCATGATAGAAGTCGTTTCCTTCACGGGTACGCTCGCCAACGCCTGCAAATACGGACAAGCCGCTGTGCTCCGCAGCAATGTTGCGAATCAGTTCCATCATGGTGATGGTTTTTCCAACGCCGGCACCACCGAACAGGCCGACCTTGCCACCCTTGGCAAACGGGCAGATCAAATCGATTACCTTAACACCCGTTTCCAGCAGATCGCTACTGCCCGCCTGATCCTCATATGTGGGTGGGGCACGGTGAATGGGCATCTTCAGCTTCTCGCCGATGGGTCCCTTGCGATCGATGGGATTACCCAGCACATCCATGATGCGACCGAGGGTTTCCTCGCCTACCGGCACGGCAATAGGACCCTCGGTGTTGGTAACCGCCAGTCCGCGACTGAGACCGTCTGAACTTCCCATGGCGATGCATCGGACAACGCCATCACCCAATTGCTGCTGAACTTCGAGAGTGAGTTCGGCCTCATCCACAATCAGTGCATCGTATACTTGCGGGACAGCTTCCCGGGAGAACTCGACATCGATTACGGCGCCGATTATCGACACGATTCGTCCACTACTCATTATCCAACCCTCTCATTTAACTAGCTGTCTGCTCATCATCACCTAGACCGCCGCTGCTCCACCTACAATTTCGGACAGCTCCTGCGTGATGGCACTTTGTCTGGCCGTGTTCATGATCAGCTCCAGGTCATCGATCATCTCACCGGCACTTTCTGTCGCACTCTTCATGGCGATCATCTTGGCAGCCTGCTCACAAGCGACATTTTCCACCACCGCCTGGTAGACCTGCGCCTCGATAAAGCGGGTGATCAATCCCTCCATCAGTTCCTCGGCGTCAGGTTCATAGATATAGTCCCAGTGGCGGTGCAAGACTTCATCTTCGGCCGGATCCAGTGGAATGAGCTGACGAATACTGGGACTCTGGGTCATGGTGTTGATGAACACGTTGTACGCAATGAACACCTTGTCTACCCTACCCTCCTCAAAGGCACGCAACATCACCTGGATACTGCCAATCAGGTCATTCATGGCTGGCGCATCACCCAAGTTGCTTGAAGCTGCCACCACATTGCCACCAAAGCTGCGAAAGAACTGTGCTCCTTTGTTGCCCATCAGGCAGAGATCCGCTTCGATCTCCTGCTCGTCCCAGCCCTTGATATCCTTTACCACCGCTTTCAGCAGATTGATGTTCAAACCCCCGCACAATCCCTTATCGGTGGTTACGATAATGAAGCCAACCCGTTTAGCCTGCCTTTCCACCATGAAGCGGTGATGATATTCGGAAGAAGCGTTTGCCAAGTGGCCAATGACATCGCGAATGTGATCGGAATAGGGTTTGCCCCGCGCCATCAGTTCCTGAGTTTTGCGCATCCTGCTGGCAGCCACCATCTCCATGGCACGAGTGATCTTCTGGGTATTCTTGATACTGCCGATCTGGGTTCTGAGTTCTTTGGCACTGGTCATATTCTGTTACTTCTCTCTGTATTTACCTATCACCAGGTCTGGGTGGACTTGAAGGTGTCGAGTGCTTTCTTCATAAAGTCCTCAATCTCATCATCAAAGCCACCGGTTTCATTCGCCTCTTTCATGAAATCGGCATGCTCGGCGTTCATATAAGAGATCAGTGCGGATTCAAAATCCAAGACCTTATCCACTTCCACGTCCTCGAGGTATCCCTGGGTGGCCGCGTACATGACGATACCCATCTCAGCCACGGTCATGGGAGAGTACTGTTTCTGCTTCATCAACTCGGTGATCCGTTCACCATGTTCGAGCTGTTTCCGTGTTGCTTCATCCAGGTCGGATGCAAACTGGGAAAAAGCTGCCAATTCTCGGAATTGCGCCAGCGCCAGTTTGATACCGCCACTGATCTTCGACATAAAACGAACCTGCGCGTCGCCACCAACTCTCGATACCGAGATGCCTGGATTCAGGGCGGGACGATTTCCCGCGTTGAATAGATCCGTTTCCAGGAAAATCTGACCGTCCGTTATGGAGATCACATTGGTGGGGATGAATGCAGATACGTCACCAGCCTGGGTTTCGATGATGGGGCAGGCGGTAAGAGACCCGGTTTTCCCCTTAACTGCACCGTCAGTAAAGTCCTCTACATATTCGGCATTGACCCGCGCAGCCCGTTCCAGCAGTCGCGAGTGGAGGTAGAATACGTCACCCGGATAAGCTTCCCGACCGGGAGGCCGGCGGAGCAGCAGTGATATCTCACGATAGGCCCAGGCCTGCTTGGTGAGATCGTCATAAATGATAAACGCATCTTCACCCCTGTCTCTGAAATACTCACCCATGGCGCAACCGCTGTAGGCAGAAATGAACTGCATGGGCGCCGGATCGGAGGCACTGGCAGCCACCACGATGGTATTCTCCATGGCGCCAAACTCTTCCAGAGTACGCACGACATTCGAAATTGAAGCCATCTTCTGACCGATGGCGACATAGATGCACTTAATACCAGATTCGCGCTGATTGATGATGGCGTCGATCGCGATGGCGGTTTTCCCCGTTTGCCTGTCGCCGATGATCAGTTCCCGCTGACCCCGGCCAATCGGTATCATGGAGTCGATACATTTCAGTCCGGTTTGGACCGGTTGGCTGACCGATTGACGCGCAATGACCCCCGGCGCCACTTTCTCGATCGGCGATGAAAGTGTGGTCCCTATCGGTCCTTTGCCATCTAACGGTTCGCCTAGTGCGTTCACAACCCGGCCCAAGAGCTCGGGGCCTACCGGTACTTCAAGAATTCGTCCGGTGCAACGGGCCGTCTGTCCCTCCTTGAGTTGCTTGTAGTCACCCAGCACCACGGCACCAACTGAATCTCGCTCAAGGTTCAGGGTCACGCCATACAGGCCGCCCTCGAACTCCACCATCTCTTGATTTTGCACCCCTGCCATGCCATGGATACGCACGATTCCATCTGAAACGCTGACCAGGGTACCCACGTTCTGTTCTTCAGTGGTTACATCCAGGCGCTCTATGCGCTGTTTGATAATGTCACTGATCTCGGAAGGATTCAGTTGTTGCATTTTCCGTCCCTCAAATCTTTATGAATTCATCGCCTGGGCCAGCTTGGCCAGTTTTCCCCGGACGCTATAGTCGATCACAGTATCCTCTGTACGAACGATCGCTCCCCCCAACAGGGAGGGATCTACTTTCGATTCAATCCTGACTTCACGCTGAAGTTTGTCTTTCAGAATATCTTGTATTCGCTGGAACTCTCGGTCGCCAATTTCATAAGCGCTGGTTAACTCAACGTCCAGTGTCTTTTCATGGTCAGCTCTCATCAATTCATACAGCGTACATATCTGGGGTAGCAGTTCTATTCGATTCTGTTCCGCCAGGATCTGGATAAAATTCCCAGCCTGTTCATTTAGTCGATCGCCACAGATTGAGACCAGCAGATCTACGCGCTGAGTTTTGGTAAGAGCCGGATTGTCCAGCACTTCCTGCACGGAATTGTTGGCGGCCGTATCTGCAAGGATGCGAAGCATATCGGACCAATCGCCGAGCCCTTCCCGGCTGTCCAGTGCGTGCGCAAACACCGCTCGTGCATAGGGCCGAGCAACGGTCGTTAGTTCAGATTCAGCCATGCCTTATCCTACGCCTACAATTGGTCCGAGTGACGGTCGTTCGGTTAGGTTCAGCCATGCGTTGTCCTACGCCTACAATTGGTCCGAGTGACAGTCGTTCGGTTAGGTTCAGCCATGCGTTGTCCTACACTTATAATTGTGCCGAGCAACTGCGTTATCCCACGCTTACAGTTGCGCTGCCAGTCTGTTCAGCATTTCCTTATGGGTTTCACGATCGATACTGGCTTCCAGGATCTTCTCCGCCCCCTGCAGCGCAAGCATACTCACCTGGGCTCGCAACTGTTCTTTCGCTCTGTTGATTTCCTGCTCGATTTCCGCGTGGGCGGCTTTCTTCAACCTGTGGCCCTCCTCCCCAGCCGTCACCTTGGCCTCTTCAATGATCTGGCTGGCACGCTTATTGGCCTGATCGATCAGCTCGGCGGATTGCGTCTTCGCCTGTTCAAGCGCCACGGCCGCGTCATTGCCGGCCTGCTCCAGTTGTTGCGCAGCCTTATCCGCATTTTCGAGTCCCGCCGCTATGGTCTGCTGTCTTTCCCGCATGATCCCGATAAGGGGCGGCCAGATAAACTTCATACAGATCCAGACAAAGATGGAAAAGGATATCAGTTGACCGAACAGGGTAAGGTTTATACTCACGTCATCACCTCTCTCGTCTCCAACAGAACATTTCCGGTTCTATCCGGCAACGACAAAAATCAGGTACATGGCGATACCAACGCCAATAATAGGGATCGCGTCCACCAAACCCACCATGATAAACGTCTGGGTCATCAACATCGGCTGCAGCTCTGGTTGACGAGCAGACCCTTCCAGGTATTTGCCGCCCAGAATACTGATGCCGATACCACTGCCAATGGCGCAGATACCGATCAACAACCCACTTGCCAAGTATATGTACTCCATAAAATTACTCCCGCTATGTTGCTATGGACCAGTTAATGATTCGTGGCATGGGCCTGACTTAGGTACACGATAGTCAGAACCATGAAGATAAAAGCCTGTAGTGTGATGATCAAAACGTGAAACAGCGCCCAGGGGATCGACAAAGTCCACTGCGCCCAAAAGGGCATAACCGCTATCAGGATGAAGATCATCTCGCCGGCATAAAGGTTGCCAAACAGCCGCATTCCCAACGAGAAGGGTTTGGCTAGCATGACGATGAATTCGATCGGTAGGTTAAAGGGCCTGGCCGCATTCAACGGAATGGGGTGAGCCGAGAGTTCTTTGGCGAATCCAACCGCACCCTTTATCTTGAAACTGTAAAAGAGCATCAGGATGAGGACCCCAAGCGCCATCCCAAGGGTTGCATTCGGGTCCGTCGTCGGCACCACTTTAAAGAAGTGAATGCCCGATAACTGTGCGGCATAGGGTATCCAGTCTACCGGAACCAGGTCCATCAGGTTCATGAGAAACACCCACACCAGGATGGTCAGTGAAAGGGGCGCAATCACCGCGCTGTCACCGTCAAATATGTTTCTCACCATGTCATCGACAAATTCCACCAGCATCTCTATTGCGTTCTGAAATCCCCCCGGCTCGCCGGCGGTTGCGCTGCTGGCTGCTCGTCTGAACAAAAACAGAAACAGAACACCCAATACAATCGACCAGAACATGGTATCGACGTGAACGGCATAAAAGCCCATGTCTTGAACTTCTTCGATACTGTGGCCGATTCCCCAACTGCCATCGTCATGACGGCCGAACGTCAGATTGGTCAGATGGTGTTTGATATACTCGCCCGATGTGAGGGTATCGCTCGCCATGAAATCCTGCTTTATTTCGTGTATCTAGTGACAGCCGGCACCAAATAGTGCAACAACTGAATGCCGATAAAGGTTGCGAACAACAACAGAGCGTTCAGCGGTTCTATCCATATGAAAACCAGTGCAAACATAATTCCCGACTGTATTATCTTCCCAGTTTCGCCCTGCATCCAGCGACCTATTTTTTGTTCCCGCGTTAACCCCTTGGTCCGCGTGACTCTATGTGCTAGAAAGGCGTTGGGTAACACACAAATCAACCCGCCCAGCAATGCTGAATAGGCAGCCACCCAACCGAATAACAGAAGTGAAGCCGACGCAAAAAACGTTGCTATCAGCTGCACCAAAATGATCTGACGGATAGGTGAATAGCGTAGTTTAGTACTGCGAACTCCTTCGGCGGAGCTTCCTTCGGATCCAACTTTCTTCTTGGCGATGCCCACTATTCGGCACCCCCTTTGTCGCGCAGTGGAGTATAGTGATTTAAGGGGTCTCATTCAACTTAACAGGGCTCTTAGCCGACAGATAACGCCTGTTTAACGACACGGATCAGTAAAACAGATCCATCAATGCTCCGATCCTTCCGTCCCCATCAAATGCACCAGAATTCCATCCAGTTCATCCAGGCTGTTGTACTTGATTGTCAGCCTTCCCTTACCCTTCGCCGTGTGGTGAATGGAAACCGGTTGTGCCAGCTTTTCCGAAATCTGTTCCTCCAACTGTCGGGTATCCACATCCACTCTCTGGGTTTGTTGGTTTCCGGTTTTTCCAGCGACCAGTCTGCGCACCAATGATTCTGTTTGTCTTACATTGAGCCCTTTGCTAACGACATCTCTAGCGACCAGATCCTGCTGTTGGTCGGTCAGGGTCAACAACGCTCGCGCGTGGCCCATCTCCAGCTCACCCTTCTCCAGTAGTGCTGCGATGGGCGCGCTCAGGTTCATCAGACGCAGGAAGTTGGTCACCGTAGTACGATTCTTGCCAACTGCGTCAGCCATTTGCTGGTGAGTCAAGTGAAACTCATCCTGCAATCGCTGCAGGGCGGCGGCCTCCTCCATGGGATTCAGGTCTTCCCGTTGAATGTTCTCGATAAGTGACATGGCGACTGCTGATTCATCGCTCACATCTCGTACGATGACAGGGATTTTATCCAGTCCTGCCTGTTGGGTAGCGCGCCAGCGTCTTTCTCCGGCTATGATTTCGTAATTGTCTGTGGCTACCGTTCTGACCACGATTGGCTGTATTACGCCCTGCGTTTTGATCGACTCGGCCAGATCCGACAGGGTGTCAGCGTCCATCTCATGGCGCGGTTGGTACTTGCCGGGATGGATGAATTCCACGGGAATCTCACGTAACGCCACACCCTGTTCCGCGGGAGACGGTTCCGACGATCCCAACAATGCGTCCAGGCCACGGCCCAGACCTCTTTTTCGATTAGTCATATTCAGGCCCAATTAACATCACATCCTCTGCATTCAGATTCCATCACGCACCTGGTCACATGCCGCTCCAATGACATCACGTAATCTGCAGTCATTCCATCACGCACCCAGTCACATTCCGGTCCAAATAACATCATGCCTCTGCAGACAGATCACATCGCGCACGTCGATCTCCAACAGGTCAAATCAACTTCCGGCCCGTTCCTGCCTGCGCACCAACTCCCCCGCCAGTGAAAGGTACGCTATCGAGCCCCTCGACTGCTTATCGTAGTGCAGTACCGGCATGCCATAGCTGGGTGCCTCTGCCAGGCGCACATTTCTGGGTATCAAAGTTCTATATACCTGATCGCCAAAATGGTCTATGAGTTGGCCGGACACATCACGACTCAAACTGTTGCGGGAATCATACATGGTACGCACCAACCCCTCGACCTCTAAACCAGGGTTGGAAATCATGGCAACACTTTTTATGGTGTTCAGCAAGGCGCTCAGCCCTTCTAACGCATAGTATTCGCACTGCACCGGAATGATCACACTATTGGCAGCCGTCAGGGCGTTAATCGTCAACATGCTTAGCGAAGGCGGACAATCGATCAGCACAAAATCGTATTGGTGTCGAACGATTTCGAGTGACTTCCTGAGTCTGCTCTCTCTCTGATCCGTGTCTAGTAACTCAACTTCTGCTGCCGTCAGTTCAGCATTTGACGGGACCAAATCATAGCCAGCCGGGTCTGCCGCCACTTTTATAGTGGCCACCGGCATTTCTTCCATCAACAGTTCGTAGCCGGAGAATTGGATACTGTCTTTATCGACACCGCTGCCCATGGTTGCATTGCCCTGTGGATCCAGATCCACCAGCAGGATCTTACGTCTGGTCGCGACCAGGGAAGCAGCGAGGTTTATACAGGTTGTGGTTTTGCCAACGCCGCCTTTCTGATTAGTTATAGCCAGGACTTTGCCCACAATCCCCTCAACGTCTATCTCGACAATATGGCCAACTTACGAATTCCAGTTACGCCCGGTACGGCCAACGGGCGTATCCCCTGCACCTTAATGTTTTCTGGCACCTCACTCAACTCTACTTTGGTCAGCGCCCCTTTCATCGCAAGTATTACGCCACCGTCTCCCAGCAGATGCGACGTTGCGGCTGCAATCTTACTCAGTGTCCCGAACGCCCTGACTAACACACAGTCGAATGATCTCTCGGTGATTAGTTCCGCTCGATCGTTGACCACCTCTACGTTGGACAACGCTAAATCCATGCTCACCTGGGTCAGAAATCTCGTCTTCTTGCCGTTGCCGTCCAGCAATACAAAGTGTCGATTTGGAAAACAGATTGCCAATGGCAATCCGGGAAAACCTGCACCTGTACCAACGTCTATGAACTGGGTTCCCTGCAGGTAGGGTGCGATGCTCAAGCTATCCAAAAAGTGGTGGGAGACGATCCCGGCGGGTTCGGTGATGGCAGTCAGGTTATAGGTCTTGTTCCACTTGCGCAGCAGGCCAAGGTAACTTATCAGCTTCTCCACCTGCAGTTGATTCAGTTCCTGCTGGAGAGCCGTCGCTCCGGCTAGCAGCTGTGTTTGCTCGGTTTCCTGCGCCACAAAGTCAACGTCTCCATTCAGCCAGGCGAAGAGGCATTACGCATCAGACCCTTTTAGCCGTTTGTTTTCGTACATCGCTTTTCTTGATATGGATGCACAACAGCGAAATAGCGGCGTGGGTCACTCCCGCTATTCTGCCTGCTTGCCCAATGGTTTGCGGTTCCACCGCCATCAGTTTCTGACGGACTTCATTCGACAAGCCTCTGATCTTCCCGTAGTCGAGACCCTTTGGTATTTGCATCTGTTGCTGCTGTTGTACCCTCTCTATCTCCTGCTCCTGGCGCGAAATATACCCTGCGTATTTGATGTCGATCTCTACCTGTTCGTTGACCTCGTCATCCGTCCAGGATTGACCAGTTGCTGCCAACAGGGAGGATATGTGGACTCCGGGCCTTTTCAGCAGTTCCAGCAGATTATATTCGTGACTCATGGGGCGATCCAAAATCTGGTCGACTCTTTCGCCGGCAGGCGTTGACGGTCTTATCCACTGCTCATCGAGGCCCAGCCGTCGCTTTTCGATCGCCTCGGTCTTTTCGCAGAATCGTTGCCAGCGCCGTTCACCCACCAATCCCAACTTATGACCGATTTCGGTCAACCTTCGATCCGCATTATCCTGCCGCAAGATCAGCCTGTATTCTGCACGGCTGGTAAACATGCGGTAGGGTTCGTTGGTACCAAGGGTGATCAGGTCATCGACCAATACTCCAAGGTACGCCTGATCTCTGCTGGGACACCAGTATTCTTCCTGTCGCGACCTTCTGGCAGCATTGATTCCTGCCAGCAGTCCCTGGGCCGCTGCCTCTTCGTAACCGGTGGTGCCATTGATCTGACCCGCGAAGAACAGGCCTTTGATGTACTTCGTCTCCAGAGAGTAATTGAGTTCTCGTGGATCGAAGAAATCATACTCTATGGCATAACCTGGACGGGTGATCGTGGCCCGTTCGAATCCTTTTATGGATCTGATAAAGGCTAGTTGTATGTCGAACGGCAGGCTGGTGGACAGTCCGTTGGGATACAGTTCCCTGCTCTTCAGTCCCTCAGGTTCAATGAATATCTGATGAGAACTCTTGTCGGCGAAGCGCACTACTTTATCCTCGATCGAAGGACAGTACCTAGGCCCCACCGCATCGATTACGCCGGTGAAAAGAGGAGAACGATCCAGTCCTTTTCTGATGATGTCATGGGTATGTTCATTGCTGTGGGTGATGTGGCAGGAAACCTGTCGGGGGTGATCGGCAACCGATCCCATGTAAGACATCACTGGGGTTGGCTGATCACCGGGCTGCGTCTCCAGTTGTGAAAAGTCCACCGATTTACCATCTATTCTGGGAGGGGTACCTGTCTTCAGCCGATCAACCTGAAAGGGCAGTTCTCTCAATCTAGCCGCCAGTCTGGTCGCGGCCGAATCACCGAATCTTCCGCCGCCGTGATTTTCCATGCCGACGTGAATCACGCCACCAAGGAAGGTTCCTACAGTTAGCACAACGGCGCTGCCATAGAACTTTAGGCCAGTCTGGGTGACCACACCACATACCTGGTCACCTTTGAGAATTAGATCCTCCACCAGTTGCTGGAACAGCATCAGATCAGCCTGGCTCTCGAGCCGTTCCCTTATCGCCTGCTTGTAGAGTTGTCGGTCAGCCTGGGCTCTGGTCGCCCTTACCGCCGGTCCCTTACGGGAATTCAGGACTCTGAACTGAATGCCGGCAGAATCTGCCGCCAGCCCCATCGCTCCTCCGAGGGCATCTACTTCCTTCACCAGGTGACTCTTACCAATGCCACCAATGGCCGGATTGCATGACATCTGGCCCAAGGTCTCGATATTCTGCGTCAGCAACAGAGTGGCACATCCTATTCTCGCAGATGCCAGCGCGGCTTCCGTACCGGCATGTCCGCCACCTACGACAATGACGTCAAATCGATCTGGGTAATCCACTGAGTCCACTCCGATGTTACAGGGTCGGCAAGTATACGGGCCGTCTATACAATGTCCATAAGAAAGGGAGCGTCTACAGAAGTCGAGGCGCTGCAGCTATGCATCAGTCCTGTTGAAACGGGCGCTGCATCTTGTCATGAGAGTAACCTGGTGGAGTTCGCTCGACTCATTTACCGATGCAGAAGTCGGCAAAGATTCTACCCAGCAGATCATCGCTGCTGAACTCGCCGGTAATCTCGGCCAATGCCTGCTGGCATAGCCTCAGATCCTCCGCCAGCAGTTCGATGGCACCACCTTGCAGCAACTGTGTTTTTCCGGAAGCCGCGTACTTGGCGGCCAACTCCAGCGCTTCCAGGTGCCTCCTTCTGGCAATAAACTTACCCTCCAGGCCGGAATTGAAGCCAATGCAGGATTTCAGGTGTTGGCGCAAAGCAGACACTCCTTCTCCGGTTTTAGCAGACATGTTTATTACCGGACAACTGCCGTCCAGAGACTGTTCACCATACGCGTCACCAATCAGATCGATCTTGTTGCGGATCACCGTGATGTTTGACATGGAAGACAGTTGCCGCACAAATTCAGGGAATATGGCCGTTGGTTCTATCTCGGTGCTCTGATTGGCATCCACCAGCAAGAGCACACGATCTGCCAGGCCAATCTCTGCCCAGGCGCGGCGAACGCCCTCTCGTTCAATCTCATCGCTGCTCTCTCTCAAACCGGCGGTGTCCACCAGGTGAAGAGGCATACCATCAAGATGGATGAATTCTCGTAGTGGATCACGGGTCGTTCCCTCGTGAACGGTCACGATGGCTGACTCCTTGCCGGAGAGTTGGTTGAGCAGAGTGGACTTTCCGCTATTCGGCTTCCCAGCCAGCGCCACTCGCATCCCCTCACGCAGCAGCGCGCCTTGACTCGCTTGTTGGAAGACACGTTCGAGTCCCGATTCAATCCCCTGCAGTTGCTCCTCTATTTTGCCTTCGGCAAGAGACTCGACCTCATCCTCCGGGAAGTCGATGGCAGCTTCGACATACATTCTCAGTTTGGTCAGCAGTTCCACGAGGCCGTGTATCAAGAGGGAGAACTCTCCCTGCAGGGATCTGACGGCGCCTCTCGCTGCCTGCTGGCTGGCGCTGTCGATCAGGTCCGCGATCGCCTCTGCTTGGGGCAGGTCGATTTTGTCGTTTAGAAATGCACGTTCGCTGAACTCGCCCGGTTTAGCCAGCCGCGCCCCCAATGACAGCAAGCGCTGCAGCAGCATATCCAAGATGACGGGTCCACCGTGAGCTTGGATCTCCAGGATGTCCTCACCCGTAAAGGAACGAGGAGATGGAAAGAAAAGTGCAACACCCTGGTCCAGTGTCAGTCTGTCAGCGTCCAGGAACTCTGCGTGGTGCGCATATCTCGGCTTGGGCTTAAAACCCAGTATTTCGGAAGCAATAGCCCGGACCAATGAGCCGGAGATTCTGATTATGCCGATGCCGCCTCTCCCAGGGGGGGTGGCGATGGCGACAATGGTATCTGGAGAAATAGTCATTACCACTCCGGCTATCAGAACAGCTCAGATTATGTGGTAGCGGACGCGATCTGCCGGTTGACCAGCCACTGTTGCAGAATCGACAGGATGTTGTTTACCAGCCAATAAAGCACCAGGCCGGATGGAAACCACAAAAAGAAGAAGGTGAACATGATAGGCATCATTTTGAAAACCTTCGCCTGAATCGGATCCGGTGGTTCGGGTTGCATCATCTGCGTCAGAAACATTGAAATACCCATCAATATGGGCAGCACGAAATAGGGATCCATCACCGACAGGTCGTCTATCCAAAGGGCAAATGGTGCCTGGCGCAACTCCACGCTTTCCATCAGTGTCCAGTAAAGAGCGAGGAATACCGGCATCTGCAACATGATTGGCAGGCAGCCGCCGAGCGGATTGGCACCTTCCTTTTTGTACAGGTCCATCATTGCCTGAGATAATTGTTGGCGGTCATCGCCAAGTCTCTCCTTCAATCGCTGCATTTCAGGTTGCAGCTTTCTCATCTTCGCCATGGATTTGAAGCTGGCTGCAGACAGCGGGTACAACAAGGCTTTTACCAGCATCGTTAACAAGATGATGGCAACCCCCCAATTACCCACGAAGCCGTGAATAATGGTCAAAAGACCAAACAGAGGTTGGGCGATCCACCACAGGAATCCATAATCTACGGTGAGGTCCAGTCCTTTCGCTATCTCTTTCAATTTGTATTGATCTTTAGGACCGGCATAAAAGTGGGCACCGTAGCTGCCGAACCCTCCCGGTTCTACGGTGAACACCGGACCGGTGTACGCCATGTAGTAAAGGTCCTTGTCCGGTAGCTTTCTTGCCTGGTACGAATACTGATGTTCGTCTTTGGGTATCCAGGCCGCTACGAAGTAGTGCTGCACCATTGCAATGTAGCCCCCTTGGATCTCTTCCTTGTAGGGCTCTTCTGCTACATCATCAAACTCCAGTTTGAAATAGGGTGAATCCACCGTGAAGGTTGCTCCACCAACATAGGGTCGTAGACCCATGCCGCTCTCTTCGACAAACGCTGGAACCTGACCATCCCTCTTTATCTGGGCAAAAAAGTTACCCTGCCACAGTTCATCCGTATTGTTGCTGATGTCGAAATCGACATCAAAAAGATAACTGTCGCGATAGAACGTGAATCGTTTCACGATTTGTACACCGGCTGAATCTTGAAACGCGAACTCGACTTCCAGCTCTGTGGAATCACCCAATTCATAGCTGGTCGCGACAGTGCGGTACAGGGGTCGACCCGATTGGCTGCCGTCTGGCCCATTTTCTCCTACCAGCCCACTCTGTCCCTCATAGCTGTTTCTGGGATCGATAAGGATAAATGGGATATCGGGCGTCTCAAGCGCGGCCGGATACAGCGGCAGAGCGATTTGGGTGATGTCGCCACCACGTCTGTCAATCCAGACATTGAATGTATCGGTAGTCACCTTGACAATCTGCTGAGCCGATTTCGTTGTCATCGTATCCGGTTGAGTGAATCTCTGTTCAGATTCAACTTTGGGCAGCTCTTCGATTTGTACCGTGGGTAGCTCGTCTTCTAAACGCCCCGCGGTGACCGGTAACTGTTCCTCGGGTAGCGCTGCTGGCTGGACGGTGCGCGTTTGGGGTTCAATGTTTTCCACGGAAGCTGGGCGGCGATAGTCCTCGTTCCAGGCGTGTATCAACAGATATGCCGTGACGGCTAAACCAAAGATCAGAAGAATTCGTTGTATGTCCATAGTTAGACGGGTTGCCTTCCCTGGTCCGTTCGGGACTTCCTTGGCGGTACGGGGTCCAATCCTCCCGGATGCCAGGGGTGACAGCGCAGCAATCGAGCCATTGTCAGGTATCCACCTTTGATTACGCCATATCCTTCGATGGCTTCAATTGCATACTGGGAGCAGCTGGGATGAAAGCGACAGTGGTTGAACATCAGGCTACGAATGCATACCTGATAGCCGCGAATCAGCGCAATCGCTATGCGCTGCAATCCACGTTCTAGCGGGAAGGTTCTGATCGACATGTCAACTGAGTCCACAGTTCTGTTAGAGCTGCACGGATGGAACTATTGTCCAGCTTGTCTATTCCCCTGCGGCATAATAACACCAAGTCAAATTCAGCGAGACAATCCGTGTTGCTCCTGAAGGACTCTCTCAGGTTTCGCTTGATTCTGTTGCGTTGCACGGCTTGAGGGACGTTCTTCTTAGCAACCACAAGGCCCAATCTGGGGTGGCCGAGATTGTTTTTCTTTGCCAGCAACAATAGGTATTTGCCCGAAACTCTAATAGTGGTGTTCTTGAAAACAGCTTCAAAATCCGCAGATTTTCTCAGTCGGTACTCAGTGGAGAATGATTCCGAGGGCATCAATGTGCTAAGCAGAGAGGATTTTCCGTCCTTTCGCTCTGCGCCTTTTGAGAATGAGACGGCCTGATTTGGTGGCCATGCGAGCTCGGAAGCCATGAGTTCGTTTTCGTTTGATAACGCTGGGTTGAAATGTTCTCTTCATGGCGTTTTTTCCGGTTTTAGTTCAGACCTTTCCAAGGGACGGGCGATTCTAAATAAGTTATCCCATACAGTCAATTTGTAGTAATAGAAATTTAAGATGGATAAAGACGATTTTCCAAATGATGGGGATCGTAAAAAGCGAATTTGTAATCTATTATTATTGTAGTTGTCGTTATTAGGAGCCGGTGGTGTGTTGACAAGCCGGCTTTTCTGCATGAGATCAGCCACTTAAATGATCAACGGTTATGGGAATTTGCTCGTGAAAGCCTGTTGGTTAGCTGGGCATAAGTCGGCAGTACCTTCGCGCACCTTTGTATATGTGTTGGGATGCACGGTCACTGCAGAGGTTATCCACAAATTACCCACAGATTTATGCACCTTTCGGTACTTAACGACATTGCATAGGTAGTTGTAAGCTGTTGAATAATAGAGACTTTTTATTTACTATTTTTTCCGTCAAGCGTTGGATTCACGAGCAAATAGAGAGTAGTATGCGGTGCTACGCGGGATTCGGATAGTGCCGCATTTTCAGCATTAACAACAATTTTTTTCAAATGCAGGGGGTCCAGTGGGGGCTATTATCTGGCAAAAATGTCTTGATTGTCTTGAAGATGAACTCCCTTCGAATCAGGTAAACACCTGGATAAGACCTTTGCAGGTAGAGGAGGGAGAGAGAGAACTCCGTCTCTTTGCACCCAACAAGTATATTCTGACTCACGTGGCCAAAGAGTTTCTCGGTCGTATCAAAGAAGTGGTCAATGAACTCGGCGTGTCGTCGGTTACTTTGGAGATTGGCAGTATCGCAAGCCGTTCTCACGCCATGCTGGATCAGCCGAATCGGACGATGCATTCGTCCACGTTTCGCGCCAATGTTGAGCTAAATCGGGACTTCACTTTTGATACCTTCGTTGCCGGTCAATCTAACGAATTGGCAAGGGCGGCCGCCTTACAAGTTTCTGAAAATGTGGGGAAGTCATACAACCCGTTACTACTGTATGGAGCAGTGGGTCTCGGAAAAACACACGTGATGCAGGCGGTAGGTAACGCGATACTCGAGCATAGCCCGCACAGCAAGGTTGATTACATGTACTCCAAGGGTTTTATGGAGGACATGGTAAGAGCGATCGAACAGGGCAACATGTCCGCATTCAATCAATACTACCGATCTGTGGATGTACTGTTGGTGGACGATATTCAATTTCTGGCCAAAGGTGTCAAGTCACAAGAGGAATTCTTCCATGTTTTCAATAGCTTAATGGAAGACGGGCGACAGATCGTGTTGACTTGTGACCGCTACCCAAAAGAGGTCGAGGGCCTGGAAGAGCGTTTGAAATCAAGATTTATGTGGGGCATGACTGCGCCTATCGAGCCGCCTGAACTTGAAACCAGGGTAGCAATACTGATCCGCAAGGCTGAGTTGGTCGAAATAGATCTACCCCAGGAAGTAGCCTTCTTTATTGCGGAACGGCTCAGATCGCACGTGCGTGAGCTGGAAGGAGCCTTAAAAAGAGTCATTGCTAACGCTACCTTTACCGGCAGGGAGATTACTATTGAGCTGGTGAGAGAGTCATTGAAAGATCTGCTGGCGATCCAGGACCGGCAAGTGGGCATAGACAATATCCAAAAGACCGTCGCTCAGTATTTCAAAATCAGACTGGCGGACCTCAATTCGAAAAGAAGAACAAGAACGATTACCAGACCGCGCCACCTGGCCATGGCCTTGGCAAAGGAACTGACAAATCACAGTTTGCCGGAAATAGGAGATTCGTTTGGGGGAAGGGATCATACTACGGTGTTGCATGCCTGTAAGAGAATTAAGGAGCTCAGGGACACTAACGGCGAAATACGAGAAGATTATCAGCATCTGTTGAGAATACTGACCACTTGAACTAGGGAGGACAAGGGGTTTTAGGCGGGACAAAGGGTTTTGGCAGGACAACGGGTATAGAGAATGAAGTTCGTGACCACTAGAGAGTCGTTACTGAAACCACTACAACTGGTCTATGGGGTTGTGGAGCGTCGCCAGACACTGCCCATCTTGTCGAACCTTCTCCTCGTTATGGACAAAGACCAGCTGAGCTTAACGGGATCCGACAAGGAAGTGGAAATCACCGGAAGATCTACCATGGACTCCGGGGAGTCGGGAGAAACCACGGTACCGGCGAGAAAACTGATGGAAATCTGCCGAAACTTGCCGGAGGGTGCCAAAATTGAAGCCCGTCTGGAGGACAACCGAATGTCCCTATCCAGCGGTCGCTTTAGCTCCCACCTGGCAACGCTACCGGCGACTGAATTTCCAAGTGTTGAGATGGCGTCCGGCAATGCCAGCGTTTCGATAGAAGCAAATCGTCTAAGAAACCTGCTTGAACAGACAAGTTTTGCGATGGCTCAACAGGATGTCCGCTATTTTTTCAATGGTATGCTGCTGGAAGTTACCGC
>Ga0187827_10000121_pt1 | contig 117103 bp, 116 predicted proteins | sample ETNtaG_39_FD_167969 | JGI IMG/M metagenome (GOLD analysis project Ga0187827, IMG submission 167969) | Marine microbial and viral communities from oxygen minimum zone, Eastern Pacific Ocean - ETNP2014_SV_150_PacBio MetaG (Illumina Assembly) | ecosystem: Environmental > Aquatic > Marine >... | reverse complement strand
ATCGCGAACTGTCTTCTCGGCACTTCCTTTCTTTCTCATCATCGTTTCCTCTGGGGATTAACGATGAGCCAAAAGTGTCTCTTATGCAATCAGGTGATTATGTCCAACTGGGGCTGACGGGGTACAGGCAGAACATTTAATTTCATATTGGCATGGGCGTCGAAACGAAAGTGCCAGAAACTGCACTGATCCTCAGTTAACACCGGATCTACTGCCGAGTAATTTATTTGCAAAACTTCCTGACCCGGATTGCGTCGATTGTGCCTGGAAACCGTGGCATTTAATGCATTGGCCACCGCTGAGCTGTTACCCTGAAATATAATCTGTATGCCTTCACTCACCGCGCGGGCGAATTGTAACTGCGTGTCAGTAGGGCTCTGTTTATTGTCCAGCGGAACAATCTCGATCATCCGACCGCCAAGAATTCCCCCTTTAGAATTAAATAAGTAGTCTGCGGCAAACTGTATCTGCTTCAGGCCACTGGTACCGATCGAGGCGAACGGACCGGAGAGGGGATCCATAAAGACAATACGCACCGGCTCCTGGGCCAGAGCCATTGTGCCGCAAAGGACAGAGCCGAATAGGGCGAAAGCACTGCAGAGTAAATGTAAGCGTAGTTTTCTCATGATGATCTTCTTTTCATTGTGATTAATTTCGCCCCAGGTCCCTAGTATCGAGTGTCTATCGACATTAACTCAGACCGCTGTGTGAAGCAAGAATTCCAACCGGGGGGACGATGTGAATTGAAAGCTGTGGTGAATCTCAAATTCTATGGCTCCCTACTCTGCCAGTTTCTGTTCCACCAGCGCGATGAGATTACTCGAAGGATCCTCGATAAACGCCATGAATTCCGTATCCCCGGCTTTCCCGAACAGGCCGTCGTCATCCTTGAAAACGGCCTCAATTTCGGTTTCAAACTTGACGCCTTGCTCGGTTAGTTGGTTTACCGATTTTTCAATATCATCGACGCGAAAGTAGATATTGCCCGGTTTTCCATTCTTATCGAGCAATAACCGGGTATCGCCAAATTTAAAAAAAGCAATACCGGGTGGCGAAAACTCGGCAATGAAATTGGCACCCAGCAGGTTTTCATAGAAATCGCGACTAGCTTCCAGGTCGTTGCTCAATAAGGCTACTTGATGGATGATGGCACTGTTTAATATCGATGAGACCATGTTGAGGTCCCTGTGTAGCGGCAGGGGGGGGCGAGCTGAATGAGTAAATTTACCCTAACAGAATCGGATTTGGAATTCAGCGCTATTCGCGCTGGTGGTCCGGGCGGCCAGCACGTGAATAAAGTATCGACTGCTGTACAGCTTCGCTTCGATATCGAGAACTCAAGTCTGCCGCCAGCGGCGAAGCAAAAACTTCGTGCCCATTCCGATAGCAGAATTAGCAAAGATGGGTGCATTATCATTAAAGCACAGGGTTACCGTAGTCAGGAGAAGAATAAACAGGAAGCCATTGAACGCCTCAATCAGCTCATAGAAAATGCAACCCGGGTGCAAGCAAAACGGGTTGCTACCAGACCCACGAAGGGCGCAGTGGAGAAGCGACTGAAGAATAAGAAGCTGACCGGCGGCCGCAAGCAATTGAGAAGTCGGGTAAAGGACACCGATTGAATGACCAACGCTATACAAATATTAGGAGGGATTGCTAATGCCCGTTAATCGAATCAGCCATATAACACTCTATGTCCATGATCAGGATGAAGCGCTTGAGTGGTATCGAGACAGACTGGGGTTTCAGGTATGTATAGATGACAGCGACTACCGGCCAAACTTTCGCTGGCTCACCATTTGCCCGGCCGGTAACATCTATACGCAGATGGTATTGATGCCGGCTACCACCGATGCAGAAAAAACCCGGGTGGGAACCAATGCTCTGACTGTGCTAAGCACGGACGATTGCCGCAGTGACGAGGCAGCCCTCGAAGCAGCGGGCGTGGAGATTGTGGACCCGCCTGCAGAGCTACCCTGGGGTATTTCCGCCATGATCCGTGATCTCTATGGCAATCCCTATAACCTGCTCAGCCCAATATAGACTGGTATTGCATGCCAATAAACAAACTGAAAGAGACGTCACGATTTCATTGCCGTTGGGCAACCCGGGCCGATTGTCTGGATATCGCCAGGCTCTATCAAATTTCTTCCGATGGCGTGGCCGATTACATCTGGACCAGGTTAGCCGCACCTGATGAGTCCCTGCTTGAAGTGGGAACCCGGCGTTATGAAAGCTAAGGCGTGGAATTCAGCTATCAGAACTGTTTGATTGTCGAGGATTACCAGCACGTCAAATTGGGGGACACACCGATTGTGGGGATGCTACAGGCTTTTCCCATGCGTGTAGATCCCGACTACGTGGAGGAGGATGAGATATTGCGTCCCTACAGCGAGTTGGAGCAGGACAATAGTTACTACGTCAGTGGTGTAGCCATCTATCCCGAATTTCGTAACAACAAGATTGGTCAGCGTTTGATGCAGCGCGCTGAATTTTTTGCCAGAATAGAGAAATTAGATAGTGTTAGCCTGATTGTATTCGAGCAAAACACCGGTGCGAAGAAGCTTTATGAAAGATTAGGGTATCAGGTGATCGGCAGCAGGGGAATCGTTCCTCATCCCTTGATTCACCATACTGGCGAAGCACTTTTAATGGCAAAGGAAATAAAAAGCGGCGGCTGGTTGCTGGATCCGTTAGAGCTGAATTACTCGGGATTTCTTGTCGACGGTGGTGATAGTCATGAAGCAGTTTAAATTGCTGGTTTTAATTTTACCGGTTCTGATTTTTGGATCAGGTTTGGCCCAGATCGATAACGGCAGTGCTGAATCGACTTTCAAATATCTTGCCAATACTCTGCAGGTCTATCGTACTACGGGCCGTATCGCGGTTGGCCTGGGTCTGGATGGCGCAGATTACGAGCATTTTCTGGCAATTGTTGAGGGTGCCTATGAGGAGTTCAGTCGGGACTTTTCCAGCGACAGCGCCATGTGCCAGTTTTATCTGGATCCGGAAAATTTTCGTATGACGATCGAGGGGCGGGCTGAATTGAGTTTCAGTTTTCTCGGTGACCTGGATGTTCAGGCCACACGATACCGGCAGATAGATGACGACTTTCTGAATTTGATCGAGAGGGAGTTCGGTACAATTTTGCTGGAGGATCTGCTCGCTGCCAAGGAGCAAGCCGTGAGTAATCAACGACTGCCATCATCGAGCTTCGATGAGGCAGCCGTAATTAACTTTGCTGATACAGCCTGTATATAAAGAGCTATACGGTTTGGCTGTCGTCCAGACTGGATTCTTTCTTTTTTGTAAAAGGAATAATCATCGGCACAGATTTACAATAGTCCACGTAAGCCTGACCGAGAAATTTCTTCAAATCCTTTTCCTCAAACTGAATCGCTACCAGTATATAAGCCGTGGTGACAACGGCAAAAAGTAGGTGAGCGACGGTCATGGTCGGTGTACACCAGAAGGCAAAGAGCCAACCAAGGTACAGCGGATGGCGAATCAGTTTATAGGGTCCAGGCGTTCCAAAGGGTAGGTCAGTGTATTTAGTGTTCCGAAAATACAACCAGACTTGCCGCAAGCCGAACAGATCGAAATGGTTGATCAAAAACGTGGAGATCAGTACCAGCGCCCAGCCGAACCCGAACAGCCCATAGAGCACAGCCACGCCAGTGGGATTGCTCACTTCCCAGATGGTTCCTCCCAGCGGTTGCCAGTAAGCAAACAACAGTATTAATGCGGCAGAGGAGAACAGAACATAAGTACTTCGTTCAACAGGCTCTGGAACCAACTTTGTCCAGGCCTTTTTAAAGCCTGGTCTGGCCATGATGCTATGTTGTAGCGCGAATATTGTAAGCAGGACCAGATTTACAATAAGGGCGCTCACCAGGCCGGTTTCTGCCCCCGAGTCCAGCGATTTGGGCACCAGAATGTTTCCTACAAATCCAATTGCGTACAGAAAAGTAGCGAAAAAGATAGCATAGCTGACTACGCCGTAAACTAAAGCTAAGAGTCTCATAGCCATTTCTCCTTATTATTAGTATTGATGAACTGCACACAGTAAAACCATAAATAAACAATGTAAACAGTTTTGTAACTTTTAGTTTATATCTCCCGTCAATTTGGTAAGTCTATATGAGCAAAGTGATGAAAGCCAGCGTGCAAGACACCGCTGTTGCAGATGTACCCTGTTGATTTGCCCGCTGCGGCCAACGGTTTCAATAGACCTCAAACAGACCCGCTGCGCCCATGCCTCCACCGACACACATGGTGCAAACTACATATTTCGCTCCTCTGCGCCGGCCCTCGATCAACGCGGTGCCAACCATACGCGCACCACTCATGCCGTAGGGGTGACCAATGGAGATCGCACCGCCATTGACGTTTAACAGCCCATTGGGAATACCTAAGGTGTCACGGCAGTAGACTACCTGAACGGCGAAGGCTTCATTGAGTTCCCACAATCCAATGTCATCGATAGATAGATTGAATCGCTCCAGTAACTTAGGCACCGCATATATCGGGCCGATTCCCATTTCATCGGGGTCCAGTCCGGCAGCCGCCATTCCGCGATAGGCTCCTAATGGTTCAAGGCCTTTCTGCTCTGCCAGTTTGCTATCCATCAGTACAGAGGCAGAGGCCCCGTCGGATAATTGGCTGGCATTACCGGCCGTAATTACGCCGCCCTCGAATACCGGTTTTAGCCCCTGTAGACCCTCCAGGGTGGTAGTCGGGCGATTTCCCTCGTCTTTTTCCAGATTTGCGTCATGAACACTCTGTTGCTTGGTTTCCTTGTCCATGAACAGCATTTTTGAAGCTAGCGGTACGATCTCGTCATCAAGCTTGCCGGCCTGTTGGGCTGCCGCTGTTCTCTGCTGACTTTGGAGCGCATATTCGTCCTGTTGGTCACGGGAAATATTGTAGCGTTTGGATACTATTTCTGCGGTTTCCAGCATGGACATATACGCGTGTTCTGATTTGGCTATTACGTTGGGGTCCTGGGCGCGATAAGCATTACGGTGTTCATTTTGCACAAGACTAATGGATTCCAGTCCACCACCGATGACGATGGGCATATTATCGTTGACGATTTGTTTGGCTGCTGTCGCTATTGCCATCATTCCTGAGGCGCACTGACGGTCCAGGCTCATACCTGAAACCGAGCTGGGCAGACCGGCAGCGACGCCAGCGGTGCGGCCTATATTGGCGCCTGATGAACCCTGCTGCATGGCACAACCCATAATCACATCATCGACTTCACCTGGTTCAATCCCAGCGCGCTTTACAGCTGCGGCGATGGCGTGACCGCCTAGTGTGGGGGCAGCGGTGTCATTGAAGGCGCCTCGGTAGGCTTTGCCGATGGGGGTTCTTGCTGTTGCTACGATTACTGCTTCTTTGGTCATGCTGTTCTCCATAAAATCCTTACAAATCGAATTGGCATTGTTAGGAAATATCAACTCATTGTTCTCTATTTCGACTCGGCTTAGAATATTCGTGTAGGTTTAGTGCCAGCCTAAGTACCAGCTAATTCGGAGCCACTAAATACCATTGTTTCGAACTATCAACTCGTTATTTGCTGATGCGACACGCCGTAAATACATCCATGTAGGCTCGACGCCAGCATCCCTGCTGGCGACGGTCTCATCATCAAACAACGAGTCAATAGTTCTAGTAGTCTGAAGGTTCGCTATTTTTTATTCCGATTGCTCGCATATCAGTGCTGCTACGGCATCGATCGAGTCTTTTGCCAGTTGTACCATTTGTTCGTCGGTTTGGCCTTGTATGGGGTGGCGGACGAACACACTGGCGGGGTGTATGCCCAGTGATTTTCCCTGCGCGGTAGCGGCCTCGACGAATTCGCAGGAGGCGACAAATCCTGATGGTATTCCTCTGCTTTCCAGGTCCATGATGTCATGCAAACTGCACGAGGTACATGAACCTCAGTCGGCCAGGCCTTCGATGACCGCGTCGCACTCCACACTAATTTGTTGGTTGAGTTCGGTTGGCGCGATACGGGCGAAGGTGGGTTTTATGTAGCGTTTTACCTTGACACCCATACCGGTCAATAATGTGTCGATTTCATCCAGAAACTCCTTGCCGCGAGGTTTGGATATATCCAGTAAGCCTACCGTGGCGCCTGCGAGACTACTGAGCCTGGGTAGCAGTTGACGCTCAGAAGGCTGCAGTTCCGCGGTGGGGTCTAGCAGTGTTGTCGATTGCACTGTCATGGTCTTCTCTCTCTTGTTTAGATCTTTTGTGAAACTATCTGGCTGCCTTTTTCTCCGCTGGCAATCCAGCCGGTTATTATTGCTGAAAACATACCTGCCTTGCCGCCGGCAGTGGTAATGTGCAGGCCGTTGTCGCGGAATTTATTGAGTTGCTTGTCTTTCAATCCTTCGGGCATACCTTCGGCGTTGTCATTTGCGCCGCGGATTACTTCAGCGCCAGGTGTCACTAATTCATCGACAAGTGCCTGCCGGACATCTGCTTTGCTCCAGCCACTCTCGCGATACAGGCGCCGGTGTTCTGGTGAGATTATCAGAATTGCATCTGCCAGCATAAAGAGCTTGGCGTTGGCTACAGTGCGCAGGCTCGCCGCCATGCTTTTGGCCAGCGACTCGGGTGTGCGCGATTGCTGGTCCAATATGGGTTGTAATCCTTCGCCGGCGAACAGGCTGATCACTGAATCTTCCCGCTTGTAGCCACGGTCCATGGCCAGTGAGGGCCAGTCGTCGTCCGACTCATCTTCGGCAAAGCAGTAGGTGTATTTACCCGGGTTACCCAGGGTCGCCCGATCAATGCCACCGGGAACACCGCCGCCCACGTTTCGAATCAACAATTGTAGAGCTCTGCCAATGGTGGCGTTGGCGCGATTGCCCTGGCCGAGGGCGTTGACGCCAGAGTTCATGCCAATCTGTTTTGTTACCGGGCCGTTTACCACCATGACCGGGGATGAAAAATAAGTTGTGCACAGCAGTCCGTGCATGCAGAAGCGGTCTTGCAGGGCGGCTTCGACCGAGGCAATAACGGTAGGGAAATACTCCGGTTTACAGCCTGCCATCACGGCATTGATGGCGACTTTCTCGATAGTGCAGGGAACATTGTCAGGGGGAATTATTCCAATCAACTCATCGGGGGATCTGACGGTTCCCTTGAGCATGCGAATCACTCGTATGGGTGTTGGGGGTACTACCGGTAAGCCATCACTCCAACCGCGGTCGAAGCAGACTTCCATGATGTCTTCGGCTTCAGCCAGTTCCACTGCTCGGGCGACTAATTTGCTGCTGCCGAAGCGCAGGGCCAGTAATTCATCCATGCCTGGGTCGTGGGTCTTGGAACCACAACCTGGTTTGAAATCGATCAGTTCCTGTCCAAGGTCTTCTATGCCGGTAAAATCCTGCCACTGTTTTTTATCCCAGCCATAGATTCTGGCCTCTTCTCCAACTTCACTGGCCAATCGTATTAGAGTTGGTACGATCTCGATGTTGCGGTCGTAGGAATATTCCAGCGATGTATCATCGATCGGAACGGGGGCTACCGGAAAGGAAGGATCATCCTGTACGTAAACGCTTAATCCGGAATTAAACGTTTCGGCCAGTTGGGCGATTACCGGCTCGATTAACGCGCAGGTTGGGCAATCCTTTTTGACCACCAGGGCGTAGCTGGTGTTAGTGGCTTGATTCAAAAACATTTCCCCCCTGAATTTGAATGCAGGTCGAGCAGTGTAACGCAACCAGCGGCGCAGTTGGAAGTGGGTCACAGGGAGCAGTGGAGATTATTTATTCTCGCTGGTTATCTGCTCACTAGTACCTCGACCAGGGTTAAGTTTCGGGTGCAGCGGGTCTCTCAGCGTTTAGATGCAAGGCGCTTTTGCGCCGTCGTAGCCTGCGCTCCATCAAGCGAAAGCAACGCAGCAGATGAATGCTGAGAGGCCCGCCCTTCGGGAGTTCACCAGACTGTCCATTGTGGCGTTGCAGCAACTTGACTTAGCGGTGCTAGGCCTGCGTCACTGCGCCTAACACTGAACAGTCTGGTGTACTCTGCACTCCAAAATTAACCCTAGTTGAGGTACTAGGCTATTTTGCCATGGATGTGTGATCAACCATCGGGAACCAGTTGGCGAATGATGCCATCCGCTTTGTTGAGCAGAAATACCTGCCCGGCCGGGCCGTAACCGAAGCGCAGATCGGCCCGTTGTGCTGCTCTTCTGCCCTGGGTTGAGTTCTTCTCTCGAATCAGCTGCAACAGGTTTTTACTGGTTCCATTATCATCGAGCAGGATACGGCGAATAGCCTGGTGGCCGCCATTGGTGGGCGCGTCCGCTGGGACATATAGCAGTTCTCCGCTTGGCACATCGCCGATGATCATCTTATCCTGTAGTTGAGCAATGCGGGTGCCGCGGTAGACGACGACACCGGTGATGGCCGCCCGACCGATCAATAGGGGGTCGTTGTGGTCGTATTCAACCAGAGGCCAGCTAAATCCCGGCTCACTGCGCGGGTTCTCGGTACTGATTCGCCGATTAATGTAGCGATAGCTTCCTTCCCAGCGATTCCAGCCAAGATTTGCACCCGCAGTAACCGGGCTGATTTCTTCCACCTGATTTTGTCCGATGTCAGCGACCAGCAAACGGCCATCGAATTCATCCCAGGCGAAGCGCTGCGGATTGCGGACGCCATAGGCATAAATCTCACCCAGTGTAGAAGTATCCCCATCATTAACAAAGGGATTGTTGCCCGGAATGCCGTACTGACCATTGGCACTGTTGTTACCAAGTGGATCGATGAGCAGGATTTTACCGAATGGGATCGCCAGATTCTGGCCCGTGCCCAGTGGATCACCCCCGCTGCCACCGTCTGCCAATCCTATGTAGAGCAGACCATAGTCTGCATCATCAGCACTGGCTAGCGGGTTGAAAGCAACTTGCCCGCCATTGTGATTCGCATAGGGTTGGGCGGCTCGAAAGATCTCCCGGGGAGGCCCACCATCATAGGCAACCGCTGCCGGATCGCCAGCGGTCCATTCATAGAGCACAGTATCGTGAGAGCGGGAATTACCACCAGAGACAAAATCAGCAGTGGCATTGCTCCTTGCAGTATCAGTATAGGTGTAGAATTTGCCATAACCGGGCGCGCCGGCCTGGCCGAATTGGGGGTGAAAAGCGAAACTTTGCAAGCCGCGCTCTCTCCCGGCAGACATGACATCGACGTTCCAGCCCGCGGTATCGATATCGATGTAGGGGACGACGGATAGGCCATCAAAACTGAGACTGTAAAGCCTGCCCGGCATGGTGCTGACAAACAATCGCTGCGTACCCGGCTCAGTGATCATGTGCATCAGGCGCGGTGCCTCACCACCATCGGCATTGGGAATCGTTGCAAACTCAAGGAAATTAACGGTTATAACTTCCTGATTGGTTTCAATGGGTGTGAAGGGATCACTATTGAGTAATTGTGCAAGTACCACAGTGCAAGACAGTACCAGCAACAGGATAGGTATTGTGCGGATCATGCTTTGAACTCCTACTGCATTGCTAACAACTCATTATGGGTAATCTGGAGAGTCATATCCGGGCTAGACATCTTGCATATACCCCAGCCATTTTTTTACTCTACCATCAACTATGAGCACTACGCTGACATAGTGATCGTCACGCTGAACGCCGTCCACTTCAAAATGGTCAATATGCTTAAAAGTTACCATATTGCCCATGGCAACAGGTGTGCAAATTAGTTCAAAATTCACATTTTTAGCCTGGGCGTAAAAGCCTGCAAAGAACTCAACTATTGTTGGTTTTCCTTCCATGGGCGAGACACTGTCATTTAAAGAAACGAGTGTGGCGTCATCTGAAAAAAAGTCGCCCAGCTTATTGGCATCCAAAGAATTGAGCGCTGTATAAACTTCAGCAATTAATTGGCCGTTCTTCGACTCTTCTATTGCGATTGAGTTCATTGCAGTCTCCTCTTGGTGGATTAACTAAGTGGACTACAGCAGTTTTGTGCCCATTGCCCGGATCAGTATATAAAACCTAATGTTCCAATACCAATCAGGATATTGATAATCATGAATACCGAAGAGGTGCGGGACATCACCTTCCACATTTGTGGTCCCTTATAGGCGGCCCTGATGCCAATTAGCAGGATTACTGTATAAGTCAGCATAATGGCAACCATGGTGAGATAGGGAATCCATTGCTGCTCATCGATTGCCTGGCTGCCGAATACAAAAAATAATCCGGCACCGGTGAAGTAGAAAGCCCAGTAGGTGATGGCGAGACCATATTCGCCGGACAAAAGTCGGACCAGGAATGGTCGGCTGTGGGATTGTTCTGTTATCTCCATCTCTTTTAATTCCACGGTTGTTTTGGAGCCAGTCTGGTGGCCGCCTGGCCAGGTTTCAGGGAAATTCCTGTTACTGTTTGAATATGCTGGCAAGTGTAACCCAGACTCCAGCTATTAAGAAATACCGGGTGCTTCGCGAAATTCAGGATCTCTGCTTTGTACACAGCTTCAGACAGCGGCAATAGGCCACATATCTAGCCAGGAATCAGGTAGATTTACAAAACCCGGGTTATGGCGGGTTTTTGTGTTTTAGCCATAATTAGGTAATTGAATTGGGTTTCCTTAACTGGTAAAGAGTTTACAATACCCACCTACAGTAGATTGGTGTCCATTTGTCGTGCAGGGATGCTGAAGCTTAAAAGGTGGTGAGTTTGGATTTAACAAAAAATATAGATAACCAGTCATTGATCAGGGCCTTTAGTTTCTCCAGAGACAAGGAGAAAGCGCTGCATGGTCTTAAAGGCATATTGACTGGCATTGTTGCCGACCGCTGCCTCAACGAATAGGAACTGCTGTTTTTAGATGTCTGGATATCATCGCAGCATTTTCTTGCAGAAGACGAAGACGTCCGCGACATCCTGATTCGAGTTGGTGATATCCTTGAGGATGGTTCCATCGAACAGCAGGAATTACAGCAACTGGAAGTCAGAATAGAAGAGATTCTTTCTTCCAAGGATATTGATAGCGATGGACAGGTTGCACAAGTTGAGGAATTAATTGGTTTCCTTTCGGGAATTGCGTCTGATAGTTTGTTGAATGAGCAGGAAGTCGAGGCCTTGTCCGATTGGCTGCGTGCTAACGAATCAATCAAGGAAATCTGGCCTGCCAATATTATTATCGGTCGTTTTTCTAAACTACTTGCAAATGGCGATAAATCCACGGCAGAGCGCGATGATTTTCTCGCGCTGATCAATCAGATCACCGGTGCACAAGTAGACGCGAGCAAGGAGGCAATTGAGGAAGCAGCAGATTTTTTTGCCGATACAATTGACAACCTTAACTTCGAAAACACTACTTTTTGTCTAACTGGTGATTTTGTCAGTGGTGATCGCAGTGTGGTCGAGAAAATTCTGCATGAGCGCGGTGCATTGACCAGCACCAGTGTAAATAGCGATACGGACTATTTGCTCATCGGGGCGTTTGCCGCGAGAAACTGGATGGACACCAGTCACGGCAGGAAAATTGAGAAAGTTCTGCAGTTAAAGCGTAAGGGTGTAAACGTCACTATCATTACCGAGCGGACGCTGTTGAAATTTGTAAAATAGCTCAGCCTTCGGCTCGCCGACTTGCTATGTCCGGGCTATCTCCCCAGGGAGTATTGAATTTAGGGTTGCTACCCTACAGCTTGCCCATCATCCCTTTCAGTGCACCTGGTATGTCGGCTGGAAAAACAACAAATTTCGAATTATCTGAATCGGAAAGGTTCTGTAGCGAGTTGATGTATTTCTCACCCAGCAGGTAAACCACCGGCATTTCCTTCTCACCGATTGCTTCGCTCACCAGCGTAATAGCCCGTTTGCTTGCTTCGGCCAAAATCACCTGGGCTTCGGCTTCTCTTTTCGATGCTTCCAGTTCCCCTTCTGCTTGCAGAATGGTGGCTTGTTTGTCGCCATCGGCTCGAGTCACTGTGGCACGGCGAGCACGCTCTGCCGCTGCCTGTTCTTCCATCGCCGACTGCATGGTACCGGATGGATTAATGTCCTGAATTTCTACAGTCTTCAGCGTTATACCCCAGTCGGCAATATCATCCGAGATGGCGGCTTTCAGCTTAGCCTTAATGTGATCGCGGGAGGAGAGTGCTTCATCGAGGGTCATCTCGCCCACAATTGAACGCAGTGAAGTCTGCACCAGGGTCTGAATAGCTATCACATAATTTTCCACACCATAGACAGCTTTTTCAGGCGAGACGATATTGATATAGGCTACGGCGTTGGTCACCAGGATGGCGTTATCCTTGGTAATGACTTCCTGTGAAGGGATGTCCAGTACAATGTCTTTGGTGGTGACTTTATAGGCCACCGTATCAATGTAGGGGATAATAAAATTAAGCCCGGGTTTTAAGGACACGTAGTATTTGCCAAGTCGCTGCACTACCCATTTGAAACCCTGAGGTACCTGGCGAACGCCCTGTGCGATTGTAATCAATAAGAATATAAAGGCCGCAATTGCCAACACGATTCCTGCTTCCATAGCAGTTCTCCTTAGCTGTTATCTCAAGCTTTTTTGACTATCAGTGAGTTTCCAGAAACGTCCACCACACTGACCCGGTCCCCGATTGCTAATGCATCCTGTGACATGATTAGCCACTCATCGGACCCCAAAACGGGTGCAGGAAAACGGAGTATGCCCCTTTTTTCTCCATTTGGTGGAGAAAGCACCTGACCTATTTCCCCCATTATTGCTTCGCGGGATAAACCGGCTGTGGTTTTATCGCGGGACAGTGGTTTGAGAAACTTAAACCACGCCAGCGCCAGGGCAGTGGACAGTATTGTCCACAGAAGAATCTGAATTGCCGTCGAGAGGCTTGGAATAAGTAACAGAACAATTCCCACCACAAGAGCTGCGGCACCAAACCAGAAAATAAAGAAAGAACCCAGAAATATTTCGCTCAGAATCAGCGCAATTCCAATCACTATCCAGTGCCAATACAGAAGTTCAAATTCCATTACTTTTCTCCTCTTATGCAATAAGTGAATACTGAGCTGTTATTTCTGCATAGTAAACAGATATGGGGGCTAATTCCCAAATTTATACCCCTGAATTCGTAAGATATAAAAGTACAAGTACAGCTATTACCCTGGCTGTGCTCCTCCCGATTGTTGCATTTATTTGACATCGTATCAGGTAAATGATATCAAAATGATATCAAAATGAACTCACGGCGGAACACAGCGGCACTAAGACACTGTGAATTTCGCGAACGGAGTTTCCACCTTCCTGAAACTCCCGGGAAATAGAGGAGAAGTCCTATGATCGAAGAGAGACAAGCAAAGACATCAAACGGTTACACAGCAATTGTGGTGTTATTTTTTCTACAAATTGGCGGATTGGTTGGTATTGGATCCCTGTCAGAGGTTTTATGGCTTATCTTGTTTCCGGGATCAATAATCGTGTTCATTTGCTGGTTTGGCTTTTTCATGGTTAATCCGAATGAGAGCAGAGTGATGCAGTTGTTTGGTAGCTACGCGGGTAGCGAAGGGCAAACCGGTCTGCGTTGGGCAAACCCACTGTACAAGAAATCAAGAATTTCCCTGCGTGTGCGCAACTTTGAGAGTGGCACACTGAAGGTGAATGACAGCACAGGTAATCCAATCGATATCGCTGCTGTGGTGGTTTGGAAAGTAGTCGATACAGCCGAAGCCCTGTTTGAAGTGGATAGCTATGAAAATTTTGTCACCATCCAGAGCGAAGCGGCACTTAGAAATCTTGCCACAACTCATCCTTATGACAGCCATGATGACGAAGAGGGTTTTTGCTTACGCAGCAACCCTGACCAGGTGGCAGAATTATTGAAAAAAGAAGTACAAAATCATTTGAGCAAGGCCGGTGTGGAAGTTATCGAAGCGCGTATCAGTCATTTGGCCTATGCGCCAGAAATTGCCAGCGCCATGTTACAACGGCAACAGGCTTCTGCGATCGTTGCGGCACGGGTCAAGATAGTGGAGGGTGCTGTGGGTATGGTGGAGTTGGCCCTGGAATCGCTAGCGAAAAAGGATGTTATTCAGATGGATGATGAACGTAAAGCAGCCATGGTAAGCAATCTGCTCGTGGTGTTGTGTGGCGAGAGCCAGGCCCAGCCAGTAGTGAATACCGGGAGTCTATACACGTAAAACAGTTTTTTGAGTTCGCTTTTTTAGTTAATTAGAAGTTACGGCGATGGATCAATGAAACGTAAAACTTATCCATTACGAATAAATCCCGAAATATTAGGAGCAGTCCAACGCTGGGCCAACGACGATCTGCGCAGCCTCAATGCGCAGATCGAATTCATTTTGCGTGATGGGCTGGTTAAGTCCGGTCGATTTAAATTACCAGATATCTCCGCTGAAACGCCTCAACAGCAGGAGAATTCAGATAAGTAGGGCTAAAAAATACTCCCTCCCCCCTCAAAAATAGGCCCAATTCAGCAAATCCACGATCATTAAGGGATTTCTACACCCGAAATTCCCTTTTCGTTGTTAACCCTTTCACCCGATATGCACTCTAAAGAGGTATATTAGAGCGAATTTAACAGCTGAAGACTGGTAGTGGAGAGCTTTCCTTGTTGAGGGAAACAGAAGAAGAACTGGTAAGAGCAGCTCAGGCCGGCAATATTACGGCCTTTGAGCGGCTGGTGCGCGGCATGGAGCAGCAAATGCTGGCCGTGGCTGCCGGCTTTGCACATTGTCCTGATGATGCTAATGACATCTACCAGGATGCCATGTTAGCAGCTTACCGGGCACTTCCTAACTTCAAACTGGAAAGCAAGTTCAGTACCTGGCTTTACAAGATTGTGGTGAATACCTCGCTCTCCAATCGGCGCAAGCTCAAGCGAGCCTGGCAAAAGATGACGGCATTACAGAACGAAGTTGGACAGGGTGAGCAGTATTGTGAAAATACCGATACACCGGAAGCGAGAATACTGGATGGTGAACTGAACACACAGATAAACCAGGCCCTGGCCAAACTGACAGATACCGAGCGTATCGCCTTTGTGCTTTGTCATCAGCAGGGATTCAAGATTAGAGAAGCGGCAGAAGTTATGTCTTGTAGTGGAAACTCGGTTAAGGTGCTGCTGTTCAGGGCACGAAATAAATTGAAAGTATTCTGGCGGAATATCACTAGTTAAGGGTTGAAATGAGATGAACATTCCAGAAGATAAAGAACAATTACAGCATTTGGTGATTCGCTATTTGTATGGCGATCTCAATGATGCAGAGAAGTCACAATTTACCGAAGAGCTGGGGCAGAACGATGCACTGCAGAAAATGCTTGAGCAAGAACAGTATTTTGAAAGCGCTCTGCCAATTGGAGCACAACCGAGCATCGATGCTGAACGAATGCAGGGCAATCGATGGTTGCTCCGGCAGCGCCTGCAACAAGAAAATCGCGGCAGGTTTTCGCTGCGCCAGTGGCTGCAAAGTTTGTTTGAAAGGCCTTTGACGCTGGCTTTTCAGACCGCAGGGATGGCGGCTACATTTGTATTAGGTCTGATGATTGCTACGCCTTCGCCAGGCCCGGTGGATCAGTCAGGTGTCAGTACGCTGGCCTCGGTGCAACAGTCCCAGGAAACGTCGCCCTTGGCGCTTATCAATGATGAAGACTATGAAATATTTGAGTTGCAAGTCGCCAGTTACGATGCGGCAAGTGGTGATATTGATCTGTCTTTTTCGCTGGCTTCAGAGACACATATTTCGGGCAATATCGCAGATGAGGAAATACATGGGTTGATGGCGGTGGCCTTGACCAATGATATCGACAGCGCAGCAAGAATGGAGACGATCGATGTGTTGCAACCCGTTGTATCAGGAGACCGGGTCTATGAGGCGCTTATTTATGTGTTAACTAACGATCAGAACCCCGGTGTGCGCTATCAGGCTGTGCAGTCACTGGTTGAACTCGCCCATGAAGACAGCGTGCGTGAGGCGTTGAGATATGCATTAAGCGAAGACGTCAATCCCGGCGTGAGACTCGAAGCATTTCAGGCACTGGTGAACTACCCGGATGAAGCGACACTGGCAGTATTCAGGCAGCAGATGGACGTAGACAGTAATGAGTATATAAGGGCACAGGCCAGATCTATCGTGGAAGAAACCGATAACAGAACAATCGAGCTATAAAAGCTAGTCAAGGGTTAAAAGGAAAAGAGGTAACTAATATGTCTCAAATCAGAAACATGTCTCAAAGCAAAAATACACTCGCGAAACTTGTTGTACTCCTGACTGTGTTGAGTATGGCCTTACCTGTGCAGGCAGCGTCTGCCGACCTGGAGCAGGAATTTGATGTTAGCGCCGGGGGGATGCTGACGCTGAACAGCGATGCCGGGCCAATTGAAGTCGAGACCTGGGATCAGGACAGGGTTCGTGTCAATGTGCGAAATCCTGGCGATTTCGAAGTTGTTTTCGATCAGGTTGGTAATAATGTCATTGTTACTGCCGAGTCAGAACGGGGCGGTTTCTTTGGACTACGCGGATTAGGTGGCAGATCCCGAATTGGTTTTCGGGTTCAGGTTCCGGTTAATTTCAACCTGGAGTTAGGCACCGGGGGTGGTCGTATCGAAGTTTCTGACATCACCGGCAGCGTCAATGCAGATACCAGCGGCGGCAGAATCGATGTGGGAAATGTTACTCAAGGGACGGTTCGTGCCGATACTTCCGGCGGGGCGATAACAGTTGGTGATGTTGAAGGAGATGTGTTTGCAGATACGTCCGGTGGGAGAATCACAATAGGTAACGTAACAGGGAACGTGCGTGCCGATACCTCAGGTGGCAGTATCGAAATCGGCAATGCAACAGGTGATATCACCGCCGATACCTCAGGTGGCAATATCCGTGTTGGTGAGGCCGGTGGACGGGTTGGGCTGGATACCTCAGGCGGTACAATTCGGGCAGCCTGGGCCGAAGGCCCCATTTCTGCCGATACTTCTGGCGGTAATATATTCCTGGCCGGTAGTGCCACTCGAGTAGAAGCAGACACATCCGGTGGTAATATCGAAATAGAAGCCAGCACAGGTCCGGTGGTCGCTGATACCTCAGGCGGCAGAATAGAAATCCGCAATGCCTCGGCATCCATAGAGGCCGATACGGCCGGTGGCAGTATTGACGCTGAACTTGTTAATGTACCGGATGGAGTAAGAGCAACGGTAAATCTCGATACTGCAGGTGGCGATGTAACTATACGCATACCTGCTGATCATGCGGCAACTGTCAGGGCGAACCTGGATGTAAGCCGGCGTGCCCGCAGGGACTATCGGATATATACAGATTTCCCACTCACAATCAGGGAAGATGATGATGGTGACATCATCGGAGAGGGAGATATCAACGGCGGTGGAGACAAGATTACACTGGAAGCTACTAACAGTGATATTCACATTTTGAGCACTGGCAATTAGTTTTCTATACTAAAAACCGGCGACAGCATCAGCGGTCGCCGGTTTTTTTATGCTCTCAATTTATAAGCAGGCAGTTTATACCCAGGTGGTTCGAATCAGATTATCGGGGATTTTCTCCTTGAGCTGCTCATGTAGTTCGGGGAGTTTTGACCAGTGCAGTCCCCCCTTATTGTGATGTGCAGTGTGGTAGCCAAGGTTTCCAGTGAACAGGTTATACCAGTAGTTAACGTTGTTAAACGATGCTTCAAATTCATTTTTGGTGTTTAATCCTGCGTGGTGTTCATACGTTGCCCATGCCGTCATGAACAAACCAAGCAGCATGGGCAGGACAAAAATAAAAATAGCCGGAACTGGTCTGTACCAAACCAGCAGCCCTAGCAGCATGAAAGTTACAAAGGTATAAAACAGAAAATCTTTTTGCACCACCGGGTATTTCTTCCCTACCATAAAGCCCCGGTAGTAGGCAGTAGCCGCTACCACCAGAGAGTATTCAAATTCACCCATTTGACTGCCATCTTTGCGCTGCCAGCGACTCTCGTCTTTGGTCTGATCCAGGTAGTTGTTATGATGCCCCAATGTGTGATGCAGAACCCATAGATTAGTAGTTATACCGGTGTGCATGGCATAAAGAAATTCCAGCATGCGATTGAGGGGTTTATAACGAAATGTTGTCGTGTGTTGATGGTGGTGGTTCCAGGCGCAGATCATCGACTTTGGGATTATCATCAGGTAAAAAAATAAACCCAGTACATACGGATTGTTTACCCAGAAGTAGACGCCAAAATCCAACAAGCTGAAGGCAACTATAATAGTGATGGGTATTCGGTCTGCAGATTGCTTTAACAAGGGGTGCTACCTCTATTTACAGCCACATCGAGGCGCGCAGGGTATCACAACTGAATAGTTGAGTCAGTAGCTACTCCGCGAAACTGGTGTTACTCGTACCTCAGGGCATCGATAGGGTCGAGGTTAGCCGCCTTTGCCGCTGGCAGAATCCCGAACAATACACCCACGAACCCCGAAAAGCCCAGCGCTAAGGCAACCGACCACAGTGGAATACTGGCCGGAGGAAAGGAAGGAATGGTATTGGATATCAACACGCCAAGGCCATATCCCAGGGCAAGTCCAATCAGACCTCCCAGTAAAGAGAGGAGGAGGGCCTCGATCAAAAACTGTAACAGTATATGATGCCGCTTGGCGCCTATGGCCTTGCAGATTCCTATTTCGCGGGTACGCTCAGTCACCGATACCAGCATGATGTTCATGATGCCAATACCGCCCACCAGCAAAGAAATACTGACGATACCACCGATAATAATAGTTACCGTATTTATGATGGCATCGAATGTTTCCATCAACTGATCGGCGGTCTGCACAATGAAATCATCATCATCTTCGCTACTCAGATCATGGGCATTGCGCAGTAAACTGGTAAGTTGTTGTGAAACCGATTCCGCGTCTGCATTTTCACTGAGGCTGAGTTGGATCTGGATGTCTGTGCGTGCCTGATTGCCTTGCAGGCTGCGCATGGTATCGTAGGGCACGAGAACGATATCATCCTGATTGAAACCCATGACCTCGCCTTTAGGTTCCAGCAGGCCGACGATCTTGAACCACTCGCCGCCTAATTCCACGTATTCATTGACCGGATCATCCGGCAGGCTCAGATTATCCCGTACCTTATCGCCAATTACCGCAATCCGCCGCCGGGTCGCATTATCACTATTGGCCAGGAACCGGCCGCTGGCTGTGTAGTACTGGGATACATCCTGATAGGCATAAGTGGTTCCCATGATGCGGCTGAAGGCGGTCTGGGAGCCGTATTTTATCTGCGAGGAGCGGTTAGCGGCCAGAATCGGAGTAATTGAGGCGATGCCGTCTATTCTCTGCTCGATCAAATCCAGATCTGCCGGCGTGAGCCGGGCCCGAATGCCTTTCATTTGATCCTGTATCGGGGTGAAGGAGGCGATGGTAAGGCTGTTGGTGCCGAGGGCGGCAAACTGCTGTCCCACAAACGCGCTGAGCCCCTGTGTGACGGATACAACCGCAATGACACTGGCCACACCGATCACGATGCCGAGGGTGGTAAGAAAGCTGCGAAACCCATGCGCCATTATCGAAGCAAAGGCCGAGCGGAAGCTTTCGATAATTGCGAAAAACATGTCAGAGGCTCCCCATCCCTAATGCACCTTGGCCGATTTTTCAGTGGTATCGAGAAATACCTTGCCGTCCTTCATCTCAACAATTCGCTGACAATGCCGCGCGATTTCATCTTCGTGCGTAACCAGAATCAGAGTTTGCCCCTCGCTGTGTAATTCATCGAACAATTGCATAATCTCAATCGTAGTTCTCGAATCCAGATTACCCGTGGGTTCATCAGCCAGCAGAATCGAGGGATGAGTGACTAACGCTCTTGCTATGGCAACACGCTGGCGCTGGCCACCGGAAAGCTGATTGGGCAGGTGATTCATACGATCGGCAAGATTGACTCTCTCGAGGGCCTGAATTGCCAGTTCTTTGCGCTCGCGTAGCGGTGTATTGCGGTAGATTAATGGCTGCATCACATTGCCTAACCCAGTTGCTCTAGGCAGTAGATTAAAACTCTGAAAGATAAAGCCAATTTCCAGATTGCGGATTTCAGATAATTCATTCTGTTCGAGGTTTTCTACATTGCTGCCGTTGAGGTGATACTGGCCGGTTGTGGGCCGGTCAAGACAACCCAGGATATTCAACATGGTGGATTTGCCGGAGCCGGAAGAGCCTATAAAAGCCATGTATTCGTTTTGGGAAACTGTAATATCAATACCGTCAAGTGCTTTTACCACTTGCGATCCCATCTCGTAATACTTGGTTATGTTGTCCAGCTCAATAAGTGCCATGTGAATTATTTATGTGTGAAATGTAAGGGAGCGCTCTCAATCATCCAGGATTACAATTCAACGCGTGTTGCATCCAGTCTATCTCCTTCTAACAAGTGGCGCAGTTCCTGATTAGGACCTATGACTATTTCGATGTCGCCATCTATGCCGCTGGTCAATTCCTGATATTCATCGTCAGACAGACCTACATCAACCTTGGTTTTCCTTGCAACACCATCGTCGTTTACGAAGATATAGTATTCGCTAACCAGCTCCGATCTGTCTTCTTCAAAAATAATTGCCTGTATTGGCACCGCACTTACTTCCTGATCCTGGCGTGTGAAGATCTCGGCGCGGCAAGACATGCCAGGGCGGAGTACCACCTGGCCGGCATCGATAATATCTATCTTTACGGTGAAACTTAAACCCTGCCGGCCGGGCGCAATCTTGGCTGTGTTGGCGATGTATCGTACTTCGCCGATCATGGGTTGATCTGGATAGGCAATCGCTACAATTTCTGCTCTTTGGCCTACCGCTATGGTGGCAACGTCGGCCTCATCCACTAATACTTCCGTGTAAATACTAGCTGGATTAGCGATCGTCATCAGAGACGAACCTGGGATATTGGTGGAACTGGCAATGGCTGTCTCACCGACTTTGATATCAAGGCTGGTAATCACACCATTTATCGGCGAAACGATTTGAGTCTTGCTCAGTTGATCATTTACCTGGTCAAGCTGGGCCTTGGCTTGCAATAATCTTTCTCTGGATGAATCGAGGTCAATCTCTGCTAAATCCAGCTGATTTGAGACTGACTCAAATTCATCATCACCTACCATACGTCTTTCGTGTAATTGTTTGGTGCGTTCGAACTGGCGGCGTAAATTGCTTATGCGTACTTCCTGGCGCTCGATATCAATGCTGTTCAATCTGACAGCAGCTTCACTTTGCTCCAGTCCAGCCAGCAGATTCTTGTCATCTACCCGTAGCACCAACTGTCCTTCGGTAACTTTGTCGCCTTCTTCGATGAAGAGCTCTGAAACCTTGCCGATGATCTCAGAGCTTAGCAGTACTTCCTCTTCATGGGCCAGAAAACCAGATGCCAGAATAGACGGACTGATGACCCGCTGTGACATGATAGAGACATTGACTTCCTTGGCATTGGTTCCGAGCACCGCCCGACTGATAAAGGGCAGTGCCACTACCGATCCGACAATGATAAAAACCAATAAGAGTTTCTTGAAATTCATATACTTCGCTTCTATTTAACTGTTCTATCCAGTTTATTAACGGCCACCAGACCCAATGGTTACAGCAATTGATGTCTAACCCTAGTCTATTTCAGACTAGTTGAGTGCAAAATACGCCCAAGCGCCAAAAATCAGCACATAAGGTGCAAGCACTACAGACAAAGCCTTGGTCATACTGGAATTCAGCCACTGCTTATAGGCTGCCACGATTAGTGCAACACTCCATATCATCGTCAGATTTAATGAGTTCAACAGGGTTTGAACCGAACCATTGGTGGTCTGCATACCCAGATTAGCCAGGGATAGCGGGTTGAGATCGTAGGCACTCAACTGCCCATTCGGGCTAATGGCGATATTTACCGCCATACCGACTACAGCGAGCAGGTAGGGAAGATTGGTCCAGCAAACCAGGGAGAACCAGTGGGTGAATTTGTATCTATCCCCATTGAGCGCCGAGGCCAGACTCAAATAGCCAGCTTGAAATACATACACTAGCACCAGACCAACTACACCACCGAATGTGCCCAGATACATCATGGTGTTTTGGGAAATAGCGCCCATGGCTTCTCTAGCGGCTTCCTGCTGCTGTTCATCCAGTGCGCTGGTACCGGCTATCGCATCGTCAATGTACCAGTCGTAGTCGACAATGTTGAAGTACCAGAACATGACCAGCATGGTGCTGAGACAGATTATGGCCAGCGGGAATAGCTTGACAGGATTTTTCTGCAATGCAGAAAAAGCGTCACCTGGAGCAGTCAGAATGTTAATGGTCAGCGCTAACATCCCGGATTCTTGAGCTTGGGGTGAGGTATTTACTTGATCAGTCATGGCAAACCTTCATTTGGCGAAGTAGTTATGCACTGCGTAATCAGTGATTGTATGGTTGCTGCCCGATAGCAGGAGTCAGAGACAGAACTCACGTCCTTCCCGCCCCACTAGATATAGTGGCAGGAATCGCAATATTAAGCCTTGTTCACAGGTAGTTCATACGGGAGTAAAAACTGCTTAGTGACGTATCAGCAGCAGTCAGCGTATGAACGGTAAACCAGGTCCCTGCTTGGCGTTAAATGAACAACCAAGTGTCGCATGTTGGAATAGTATAAGCTACAGTTAGCTCCTGACTCGATTCTTGTTGTTGTGCACTCAATGCATTCGCCAGACGCAATCAACTACCAATTTATCTTACACAAAGCCTGGCCGATCATACTGGCCAACGCGGCTGTTCCTCTGCTCGGCCTGGTCGATACGGCAGTGATCGGCAATGTGGGCACTGTTGAGGATCTGGGTGCTATCGCCTTCGGCGCACTGATATTTACATTCGTCTACTGGAGTTTCGCGTTTCTTCGCATGGGGACCACCGGCTTTGCAGCGCAGGCCTTTGGTGCAGGTGATGAGGCGGAAGTACGGGCCATCCTCGGCAGGTCTTTGTTGCTGGCAATCGGTCTGGCGATATTGCTGATTCTATTGCAGTGGCCAATTCGGCAAATTGCCTTTTCTTTACTCTCCGGCAGTGAAACAGTGGAATTTTTCGCACAGGAGTACTTCTCAATCCGCATTTGGGGGGCACCTGCCACCCTCTCTACATTTGCCTTGATGGGAATCCTGGTCGCTCTCGGACAGAGCCGGACACTATTGCTTGTACAGCTGTTTCTCAATGGTCTTAATATGGCGCTGGATGTCTGGTTTGCAGGACTGCTGGGATGGGGCGTTGAGGGCATTGCCCTGGGGACAGTGATTGCCGAGTGGTCGACCGTAGTTTTTGGTGGGTGGCTTGTTTTTAATATTTTGAAAGAACGAAAAGCTACTGCTGAACAATTTTGGCTAAAGGGCCAGGTGCTTGATCCGGTTAAACTAAGACAAACACTGTCTGCAAACACCGACATCATGATTCGAACACTGCTTTTGGTGTTTTCGTTTGCCTGGTTTATTAATCAAAGCGCGCGCTTTGGTGATGTGGTTTTGGCAGCCAACCACATTCTTTTACAGCTTATCTCATTTGCTGCATTTTTCCTGGATGGCTATGCGTTTGTTGTGGAGTCACTGGTGGGCTCGGCCATCGGCGGGAAGCGTCGAGCGCTGTTTGATGTAGTCGTAAAAAAGTCCACCTTACTGGCGCTGGTAACTGCCTGGACACTGGCCATGTGGATCTGGTTGTTCGGTGAGCTTGTAGTAGCTCAGCTAACTGATTTGCCTGCTGTGCGAACGGCTGCGAATGAGATGCTTTTTCTGGCTGCAATCTATGTCATGTTCTCGTTTGCTGCGTTTCAGCTGGACGGTATTTTTATCGGCGCTTCCTTCACGCGGCAGATGCGCAATGCGGCATTTATCTCACTGCTGGTTTATCTGGCTGTCTGGTGGTACGTGATTGAGCGGTATGGCGTAGCGGGTCTCTGGTGGGCAATGATTATCTACGTCAGTGCCAGGGCAGATGCGCTACTGATTTATTTTCCTGCTTTGAGAAAATCGATTCCGCAGTAGCGGATTGAATTAGTGCAGTGCATCGTTATCGTTGGGAAAGATGTGGGCTTCGAGGTCAAGAGACTTTATTGTAGATCCGAACATAGTCAGAATTCCCTGATAACGTGCCTCGCCAGTTGAAGTAAATTCAAAATTGTATCTGCGCCGCAAGACCAGAGAGCCGGATTCACCTCGTATCGGCCATACGCCGCGTAAGACCATGGTCTGATCTAACAATTGCAATCCAGTGTCCTGACAGTACCGATGGACATAGGCGAGCGCCTGGGCTTTGATTTTATCGCTCTGCCACCAGAAGCTGACGAAAGCGATCGCGACTAGAATCCAGAACAACAATGAAAAAGAAAGCATCTAAGGCGCAATTCCTAAAAAATAAAGACTTCCATTCGCTGGCATGAATGGAGGCCTTGTTTGCTTACAAAGCCCATTCAGATTTGCAGTGCCGTGACAATCACTAAGATCGCCCGAGACATCAAAACAGCTGGATCGGCCAGTATAAAAGCGCCTTTGTCACAAAGGAAGGACAAATAATCCTGGTTTGAGGAGATAGGGTCGGGGTAAGGAGATCTTCGTGGCCCCTGCAGCTCAAGTTTCGGCAGTTTCCAGGCGCTCAATGTAGCGTTTGATTTGGGGTTCAAGGATTTCCAGCGCAGTTTTATCGCAGGGCGGTAGATCGGCATCGGTTTCGGCTAACGGGGTAATTCTGTCGCCCCAGCGGACCAGGCCTGCTCCCCAGGTCAGCCCGGCTCCGAACGTGGCCATAAGAATATTGGCACCGGGCTCAATTCGTCCTTCTTCCAGAGCTTCAGCCAGAGCTACTGGTATCGTGCCGGCCGAGGTGTTCCCGTATTTATGGACATTGATAAAGACCTTCTCTTCAGGGATTCCAATTCGCCTGGCAAGAGAATCGAGAATACGCTTGTTAGCCTGGTGAGGTACCACCAGATCTATATCATCAATGGTAAGGCCCACTTGATTGAGCACATCAAGGCAAGCATGTGTCATACACTTTACCGCACGTCTAAAGACTTCTTGACCGTCGAAGTTCCAGCCCACAAACGGGAATTCTTCACTCATCCGGCTATAAGCACTGCCCAGGTTGGTTATCTGAATCGCGTATTTTGCATCGGCCTCGCAACCGATACTGGCGGCAAGCAAGCCGCAGTGGTGATCAGTCGCTTCGATAACAACGGCGCCGCAGGCATCGCCAAACAGGACCGCTACATCCCGTCGATTCCAGTCCATATAGTGAGAGATAAATTCACCACCGATGACTAAAATTTTCTGGTGGGCACCCGTACGAATCAGGCTGGTACCGATATGCAGGCCATAGAGAAATCCGGTACAGGCCGAATTGATATCGATGGATGCTGCATTAGTGGCGCCGATAGCATCCTGGATCAGCGCAGCCGTGTTGGGGCACAATGAGTCGTTGGTCAGGCTACCCAAAAGAATCAAGTCTATTTTCTTCGAGTCCAGATTGGCGGCTGCCAGGGCTCGCCTGGCGGAAACAATCGCCATATCGGAGAAATTACAATGGCAAACCCGCCTTTCCCGGATCCCAGTGCGGGATGTAATCCACTCATCGGTAGTATCTATGAAAGTGGCGAGATCCTCATTGCTGAGAACCGCAGGCGGTACGCACTTGCCCCAGCCTGTTATTTGCGCATACTGCATCGAATTTCCCCGTCGTGGAAAGAAGAGGCCGCCAATTTCGAACTATTGGGGCTGATATTTCCAGTCGATCTTGTTATTGTTTCCGCTACTAATTGTGCTGCGCTTTGATAAGTTACCGGCAAATGGATTTAAACCTTTAAGATATACGTGCAGCATACTGTATTTTAACTGGGTTGGATAGTTGGCACCGGAACATTGAAAAGCGGCAAAAGCTGCTGCCCTTTCGCTTTTAGGGAATTGTTTAAATGGTCTGCAATGCCTGATCCCATAAAAAATAGATTATTGGTATTTTGCCTGCTGTGGAGCGTATCGCTTCATATTAATGCAGAATTTGATCACACTATCTGGAGTGATTTACTGGCTGATCATGTCGTGTCTTTGCAGGAGGGCCGTGTTACTCAGGTAAGCTACGATAGCATGCTGGCTGATCGCGAACTCCTACGGAATTATCTTGCTGACCTGGAAAGAATCGGCAAAGCAGAATTCGATGGCTGGTCAGGTAATGAACAACTTGCCTTCCTGCTCAATGCCTACAATGCATGGACCATTGAGCTGGTTCTCACCGAATATCCCAACCTCGATTCCATTCGTGATCTGGGCTTTTTTTTTCGTTCTCCCTGGAGAAAGAAATTCATTCCTCTGTTTGGGGAGCAGGTGTCGTTAGATAATATCGAGCATGACATGATACGGGGATCTGGATTGTATAATGAACCGCGTATCCACTTTGCCATAAACTGCGCTGCCATTGGCTGTCCGGGATTGCATGTTGAAGCTTATCAAGCAAACAAGTTGGAACAGCAGTTAGAGCATAGAACAATTCTGTTTTTGTCAGACAGGTCCAGAAATTACTATTCTGACAGCCGGCTCTATATATCGAGACTGTTTGACTGGTACGAAGAAGATTTCACCAGAGGGTGGCGTGGAACAAGTTCCGTAGCAGAATTTTTGTCGCTTTACGTGGATGCGCTGGAGTTACCGCCGGAGGCAAGCGAGAAATTGCAAACGGACAACATATCGATCCGGCATCTTAAATATGACTGGATTCTGAACAGAACTCCATAGGTGCCAGGTTGTATTAATAAATCCCGGTTATGCTACACTCGCTGGTGGAAGAGTATCATCCCCGGTGGGGTGCCCGGACTTCAAACCCGGTGAAGTTTGTTAGAACAGGCTTGGTGGGTTCGACTCCTGCCTCTTCCGCCAAATCTCTATCTTCTACCGTCTTATAACAACTATAACTCTTAGATAAACAACAATAAATGCCTAATTTACGGTCTATTACCGTACATTACTGTCTTGCAATATCTGGAGCATATTGTAACATGGATGGTAACTCGAACCGAGAAGAGGGGTTTCTTCATGTCCAGAACCACCAAACAGTTGCAGGATTCACAAATCCAAAGGGCGAAGATCAAGGCCAGTGAATATAACCTGGCAGATGGCAACAGCTTACAACTTCGCGTGAAACCCTCCGGCAAGAAAGTCTGGTTATTGAATTACACTAAGCCGGTAATCAAGAAGCGCACAAATATGAAACTGGGCGATTATCCTCAATTGTCCTTAGCAGCGGCTAGGTTGTCGCGTGACAATTTCTTGAAACAATTAGCTTTAGGTAATGATCCTCAAGAATATCAGCGACAGAAGGATGCAGAACAGTCAGAGGCCTACGCAAATACATTGCAAGCTGTAGCTGAGAGATGGTTTGAGGAAAAAAGTCAGGAAATTACGAAGGGGTATGCAGAGGACTTATACAATTCATTGGTAAACCACGTATTTCCTAAACTAGGTGACGTGCCGATTCACAAAATTAGAATTAAGCACGTAAAAGAGGTTTTGAAGCCTGTCAGGGAGCAGGGCAAGCTAGAGTTGATAAAGCGGATTTGTCAGCGCTTGAATATGATCATGGACTATGCGGTGGTGATCGAAGAACTTATCGATATTAATCCTTTAATTCATGTTCATAAGGCATTCAAAGCGCCAGGGAAAACGCATTTGCCTACCATTAAACCTGATCAGCTTCCTAGTCTAATGAAAGCCATTCAGGAAGCCTCTGTTAGGGCTGTAACACGCCTTTTGATGGAATGGCAACTCCATACTATGGTTAGACCTTCTGAGGCTGCTGGGGCGCGCTGGAAAGAGATCGACTTTAATGAAAAGGTTTGGAATGTACCCGCTAACAGGATGAAGAAGAGGCGCGACCATTCTGTACCTCTAACTGCCCAAACATTAGCCATTCTTGAGGTTATTAAGCCAATCAGCGGCCAGCGAAAGTATATTTTTCCATCTGATATTGATCCCCAGAAGCATGCCAATAGTGCAACTGTGAACATGGCATTACGAAGGATGGGGTATAAGGGCAAACTTGTGTCTCATGGGTTTCGATCACTAGCGAGCACTACCCTTAACGAAAAGGCATTTGATCCTGATTTGATTGAATCAGCACTAGCTCATGAGGAGAAAAATACAACAAGGGCCGCATATAACCGAACTGTTTACTTGGAGCGAAGACGGCCATTAATGCAATGGTGGTCAGATCACATAGATGAAGCTACTACAGGTTCAGTGCCCAGCAAGGGCAAAAAGCATTTGAAGGTTGTTAATGGATAGTTAATCAAATTTCCAAGCCTAGCTCAATGGAGCGATGAAGCCAGGGGATAAGAAGATGAATAAATCTGTTTCTAAGCCTAGTTGGTTTGACCTAAATAATTATACTGACCTTGAAACTAATCATACAGGACTAACAATTTTGGCTCGCTTGCTCTATATACGAGCCGGTCTGTTTGACGCTGTTTCTCAATGTGGAAACGACGTCCATTATCAACAGATTATAGATGGTGATCCTCTATTTAACAGCGGGCGTTTACGTGTGATTAGCCCTCCAGTAGCGCGACCTAGTGTTACAGCTCAATCTGGGCATGGCCTTATAAGTAATTTCAAAATGCTGTCTGAAATATTTTCAATACCTCTCCAAGAATTGAGTTTGAGTCAAATGGAAGAGTTGGGAATTATGGACATGGATGTAAATCCAGTCCTTCAAAAAGAGAACCCCAATCATTGGATAAATCTGAAAGCTAACTTGAAAGCACCTACTCAAAAACTACTGAAGGATGTTGATTTGCATCCAAAATTGATCCATTATCCCCGCATATTTGCATCGAATTTTGACCCATGTTCATGCCGCCACGCCCCGAGTTTACTCTATCAAGCCGGTTTAGCTATTACTGCCAGTCCTGGTTCAAATTTGAATGCAAATCAACAGGCTGAGGGCTTACGATCTTCCAAACCATCAACACCGCCATCCTGGTAACGCTTTAGCCAGTTATAGAATGTGGACTTATGAATATCCAATCGCGCCAAGGTCCGTCTCACAGAAAGGTTGGAGTTTTCTACCAGGTGGATGATTTCGCCCTTCTCAGCAGCCGAGTACCTCATATATCGTCCTCCCCATCCCCGAGTACGCTTTTTTTCAGTAACCGATTCTCCATTAGCAGCTCGCCCAGTGTTTCTTTCAGGGCAGAGGATTCGGCTCTTAGTTCTTTAACTTCGTTTGAGGTCGCTTCACGGTTTGTGTCGCCAGCCAGGCGCTTCTTACCGGCTTCCAGGAACTCTTTTGACCAGCGGTAGTACACATTGCTGTTCAGCCCTTCGCGGCGGCACAGCTCAGCAATACTGTCTTCGCCACGGAGGCCTTCCAATACAATACGGATTTTCTCTTCAGCTGAATAATATTTTCGGGTAGCTCGGCGTATATCGCGAACTGTCTTCTCTGCACTTCCTTTCTTTCTCATCATTGCTTCCTCTCAGGATTAACGATGAGCTAAAAGTGTCTCTTATGCAATCAGGTGATTAGGTCCAACCTGGGCTGACGGGGTACAGAAGACAACAGCAGGTCGCTGTTAAGCAGAGTATTGCTATACCTTGCCAGCCAACTGTCGAAGATACCGTCAAGGCAATGAAGAGATTATCAGTCAACTCATTAAGTAGACTAGGCTAAAAATAATACTGCAAGCTCACAAAAATTGAGTCCGGGTTGCCGCCATATTCCGAACCAAATTGAAACTGCTGTTCAATCGGGGCCTCGTTCGAGAAGTTAAAGTCACCTCCGTTAAAATGGTAGTAACCCATGCTCATATACAGATTGTCTGAAAGACTATAATTGGCATTCACGTTGAGAAACATCGAGCCATCATCCAAATTCGCTAATGAGGATAGGGAGAGGTTAAGCAATGCGCTTGCCTGCCAACTAACTGTTGGAATCAGGTAGTTCTTACCCAGTAAAAAAACACCGCCTGCTGTATAGGCCGCGTCATCCAGTTGCTCGAGATAGTTATCTGGGTTGCTGGAACCGGCTTCATTCAGATGATATTCAATCATGCCAAATACTCGTTCGGTGAAGGCATAGTCCACTCCGACAGAGGCTCGAGTGTAGTCTTCATCACCGCTAACGTAGGCCGCTTCCAACCAGAAGCCAAGAACTCCCAATGAAGACTGAACACCAGCGCCAATCAGGTTTTGCTCGGCAAAGCGCATGGCTGTGAATTGATAATCGTTGCCGGAAGCATTGGTTAGCAGTTGAAAAAATGCAGCTGAATTCTCGGACTTTCCATCGGGACCAAGGATAACACCCATGTCCAGTTCACCTAGCTGAGCTATGGGCTTTTGAAAGCGTACTGCGTCGATACCGATTCGGTATTCGGTGTTCAGGGTTCTGACATCGAATGGCAAGAACACATCGCTGGGATTAATTATTCTGGCTAAGCCGAAGGTTATTGCCTGTCTGCCTACTGTAAGATCGCCACCTTCCATCTGAAATTGAACATTTATCCTGTCCAGGTTTTGCGGCACAATGTTTTTCTTGCCCGTGGGACCTATCATCGGCCTGATATCGGTCAATCGATAACTCTGGCGCTCTGGAATCGGTAATAACTCTCCGGCCCGTAGCAACTCGGAAGTCGAATCCACACCAACCTCATAATGTAATTCCCAGACCTGATTGTCGTTAAACACGTCCAGCATGAAACGACCACTGTTTTGCATACTGTAACTGCGATCGATTTGAATTGGACCATCATCGATTGCTTCCTGGATAACGGTATAGTTTTTCAAGTAGCCCGAGAAGTTAAGCTGGCTGAAAGCCTCGATACTAACAGCGCTCAAATAGAAAAATGCAAACAATGCCAGAATGTGGCGCATAGACTATTTTCTTTCGTCCAGTTCTACTTCGCCGTCATGTAAATGAATAAGTCGGCTAGCTCGGCGCATGATTTTCTCATCATGGGTTGAGAACACAAAGGTCATGTTGTGGTTCTCATTCAATTCTTTCATAAGGTCGAGCAAGGCAATTCCGGTCTTGGAATCGAGATTGGCGGTGGGTTCGTCTGCGAGGATTATCTCCGGATGAGAAACCATGGCCCGCGCAACTGCCACCCGTTGCTGTTGACCCCCGGACAATTTGTTGGGGCGACGATCTCCCAATCCTTCGAGATCAACTTGTTGCAATATATCGATGACCCGGCGTTTCCTCTCCGAGGCGTCAACACCCTGCAGCAGCATGATGTATTCAATATTCTCTTCGGCGGAAAAAACCGGAATCAAATTGTATGACTGGAAGATAAATCCAATATGGTCTCGCCGAAAATCGGAAAGTACTGCACCTGACATTGCAGCGATATTGGTACCGGATAATTCCACAGATCCGGAAGTTGGATTATCGAGCCCTCCCAGCAGGTGTAGCAGAGTGGTTTTGCCCGAGCCCGAGGGACCTACGATAGCGGTAAACTCTCCTCGCGCTATTTCAATCGAAATCCTGTCAACAGCCTTAACCATGGTTTCTTCGTCGTCGCCGAAATAGCGACAGACTTCAGCGGTTGTGATAACACCTGACATACAAACTCCTAAAGGCTTCTCTGTAATGCTTCCGAGGGGATGATTCTGGCAGCAAACCTGGCTGGGTAGATAGCGGCAGCAATCGTTAGTATCACCACATAGATTGGAAATTGAGTAAACTGTGAAATGTGAAATTCACCAAATATGTTGTTACTGATAGCGATGCCTTGAAACTCCATCTCGCCGAACCCAATCCCATTTGCAAAAGTCCAGCTATTAACTGCAAAACCCAGCAACAAACCAATACCGCAGCTAATAGTTGCCAGTAGAAACGCTTCGCAAAGTATAAGTCTAGTGACTTCCTCCGGGCGGGTACCGATGGCTTTGATCACTCCGAATTCATAGATGCGCTCGTAAATTGACATGAACATGGAATTAATAACGCCCAGCGATGCCAATAAAAAAAGCACTGCACCAACTATCAATGAGGAGTAGCCCATCAATTCAATGATCAGACCAATATCTCTGTTTAGATCCATCCAGCCAAGCGCCTCAATCTCTTCATCATTAAGTTGTTGAAAGATTTCGCTATCCGGATTTTCGGCATCCTCCGGATTTACAAATGTCAGTACGAATTCATGGGTTTGTTGATCGGACATTGCCAGTGCTTTACGCGCCGAGACAATATTAATAAAAACAAAATTGTCATCCAACTCGCGCATGCCAAACTCCAGGATGCCTGAGATTCTGAACAGGGCCTGAGCAAGTTCACCGGTATTTGTCTCAGATAATGTCAGGACAATTCGATCACCCAGGTCGACCTCCAATAATTCGGCCATGGATTGACCGATGAGTAATTCACTGTCTTCGCCTGTTAGATACTCTCCTCGTACTATTGCCTGAGCTACCTTGCTAATGGTCTGCTCACGATCTGCATCGATGCCATAGAGCAAACCGGCAGAAACGTTATAGCTGGAGGAAATCATACCGCCGCTAATCACTCGTGGACTGTAGGATTGCAGCGCTGCGTCTTGTGAAAGTGCCTGCTCAATTTCCATAGAATTGTCCAGGAAAAGATCAACATCCAGATTTTCCCGATATCCAACACGGTGAATCTGTGCTTCACCATTGAGTGTACTGGTGACATTTTCCACAAATAGGGTGAGCATGCCTCGCACTACTGCATCAACAGCGATTAATGCAGTCAGGCTGAGGGAAATTAGCATAACGGTTAGAATCGTGCGGCGGGTATTGCGGAACAAATTTCGAAACGCCAGCTTTATCGTCTGCACTAGTTGCTCCGCATGGCTTCGGTGGGCGATATACTCGCCGCTCTCATTCCGGCTGGAATACTGATAAGCAGGGCAAAAAATATTATAAACAGCAGTGGCATTCCAAAAACAAACAGGGACAATTCACCAGTGAGGTGGCTCATCAATATGCCGCCCACATCCATAGGCTCGGAGAGTTCAATACCCCAGAAGGTAAACCAGGCAATGAGTGGCAACGAAAGCAGTATTCCCACTACCAGGCTTAAGGTTGCCAGCAGCCCGGTCTCGAGGGTAATCATCAGGGCGATTTTCAAGGGCCTGCTGCCGATTGCCTTAAGCACGCCAAACTCTCGGGTGCGCTCCAGTACTGACATGAGAACAGTATTGAGCACTCCGACGAAGACTATGAACACGATAAATCCCATGAAGAAATTATTGGCCTGCTTGTCGGCCTGCATGGATTGATAAAAGGTCGACTCCACAGTCTGCCAGGGATCCACGGTTAATTCCGGCAGCTGATCCTGAAGTGCAGCGGCTTGCACCCTTGCTTCACCATCATCTTTCAAAAGAATAGAAACTTCATGCACCGAACCGTACATACTGAGAAATTCCTGCGCGGCTGTAAGTGGCAGGAACACTGTTGTCCGGTCTGGAGACATCCTGTTACCAACAATTGCCCTGACAATAAAAATATCATTGGCAATCGACCCATCTGCGCCCTGGGATATAAGGATGAGTTCATCCCCCAGTCCAATATTCAGGCTGTTGGCAATCCCCGCTCCAATCATAGCCGAGTAATATCCTTCGGCGTCCAGTGCATTATCAATATACTCCCCGGCAGAAATTTTCGCGGCCAGGGTGCTGGTGCTTCGTTCTCTCTCCAAGGCAACACCTATAATCTGAGCTGGAGAATCGTCCTTTTCTGAGTAGGCAATGGCGGGGGCAAAAACACGCAGGGTGTGACTCTCAATTTCCTCATTGGCATCGAGCAGCTCGCTCAGTCCCTGAGGATCATCTATTGTTTTGTGAATCTTTGGCCTTAGGCGATAGTCATCCAAGTGGATTTGGATATGGCCAGTATGATCCAGAATAAAGAAAGAGATGGCATTACTGTAGCTGCCCTCACTCAGGGAAAAGCTGAAGACACATAGAATATACCCGCCGGTCAAACTCAGTGCAGTCAATAAAGACCGGCGACGTTGACGGAATATATTGCGAAAGGTAAGTTTCAACAGCAGCATTATAAAACCCTAGAAACGAGATCTGAGATTTCTAAGCGTGAAGATTGATTCATCAACGTCCGGCGGACTAAATTGAAGATCGTCATAAGTAACGATCGTCTTGTGACCTTCCTTGTTCATCGGGATCATCTCGAGTCTCGATGGAATCATCTTGCCAGAAAATTCTTTCAGTTCCGAGAACTCCAGCTTGCGAATTAATTCGCCTCTATCATCATAGAAATTCTGACCCACTGGAACCATATACTGTTTATCGACAACATAGTCTATCTTGCCCCATACAGTAACGGTTTCCTCTTTGGGAATCAGTATTATCGTGTAGAGCTCATCTGTTTCTTCCAGTGTAAGGAAATACTCTTCTGTCAGAGTGGTTTGTTTAACCAGGTCGTCATTGGTGAAATCACTGCCCATCCACGACCCCATCATCATCGAGGGGGGTACCTTGATTACTTTGTTGATCTTGGGCAGGTAGTTCCACATTTCCATATCCAGCTTCAGGGTGGTGATGCCGCGGTCTTTTCGAGGAGACAGAATTCGGATAAAAGTATTCTCCGTACCCATCGAACTGGATTGCATTTCCATGGTGCGCTGATACTGTGGCGTTTCCACGATCATGGTCATGGTCGCACTGCTGGATTCTCCCTGATAAAGCGCCTCCATTTGGTCAATTATTTCTATCGCCGAGTCAGCGCCAAGGGCGAGACTGGAGTGGAAACTAATTAGTAAAATAGTAGACCAGATTCGATACTGGCTGACTCGATTAGCTAAAGCGTCTAACCTGGAAGCTATGTGGTAATTCATTCTGATTCTCACTTAATGTCTCGAATGGTTGGTAAATCCCCCGCGGGTTGTACCGTCTATAGAGTCGGCAGAAGGATCTGGTTCACCAGATACGTTGATAATTTCAGGGACAGCCATTTTAACAGTATTTCCATAGCACACTCTACGGCACTCCTTGATTCCGATGAAGCAGTCATTAAGTCTGGATCAAATTGAGAGTTTTCTGGAAAATCGACTATGTCCGTATATGAGCTCCACCGATGCTACAATACTAATTCTGCTTAAAAATGTAAACGCGTATATACGGCTTCTTGTTGAGGAAGCTATCCTCTAGCCTTTGATGATCGCTGGAGCGAGCGCTGCTATCCTAGCCCGACCAGCTATGGATCGGGCGGATGAGTTGTTAAAAACAAACTTCCCCAACGTAGGGGAGCGCGGCGAAATTATCACTCGGGTTCGTGAGGCTCTTGCGAAGGGGGGAGTACCAGAGGTCCGTCGGCTTGTTGAGCTTGGCGTTCTGCCTGCAATAGTTCTTTCATTTTTCGGCGCGCCTCAAGTATTACCGGGTCTGAGTCAAACCGCTTTTGGCAACGGCGAGAAGTGGAAAATATCAAGCTATCACGCCAAGCTTTTAGGAAGGTACAGCTACACGGTAATAATCGATTCTACCGCTTCCTACTCCATGTTTGCGGATTACTTATGGAACAGATGCTTATGGTTGAGGAAACGGGCAGCTATCGGTTTAGAGACTTCGTACGTGATGATCGGGCGATGGCACGACTATTTGAGAAGTTCTTGTTTAATTTCTACAAAAAGGAGCAAGTTGAGTACAAGGTGAGGAAGGAGCGGATTTATTGGCAGGCGAAAAGCGACGATGATCCTGAGCTTTACTTCCTCCCAACCATGGAGACAGACATTTCTTTACGATCAGCCAATAAAACTATCATCATTGACGCCAAGTACTACAGTAAAACTCTGCAATCGCACTATGGTTCTGACTCTGTTCATTCGGGGAACTTGTACCAGATCTTCTCCTACTTAAAGAATTTGGAGCACAAGGATGGGAATGATTCTAGAGCGGAGGGAGTATTGTTATATCCAGTGGTTGACAAGGCTGTAAGCAAGACCTACAAATTGCATGACCATACGATATCAATTGAAACAGTTGATTTGCGTGAGGATTGGTCACTAATCTCGGATCGGTTGCTTGAAATAGTTGCTAACCAACCGAGTGTGGCTTTGGTAAGTTGATATTGATTAGCAGGCATATAAAGAGCAAATCAATATAGACGTCGAAGCTAGGACTCCCAAACATCTGCTACCGAGCAGAAAGCGTATCTTGCCCACGTTGTAACACCCCATCCTAAACCAGTTCCCAATAGGCGCGCTGCAGAAACCAAATTTTAACCAAATCGTTCGTCCAGATTAGTATATATAGAGGTACCTGCTGATATCTCAGTAAACGGGGGTACCCCGGGGGTGGGGTTTGGAGAATGGGGTTATCTGACGCTGTAAGTGGACAAAAGTGTTGGTGGGCAAATTGGGGATGACTTCAACTTTTAGTTGGGTACAAAGCTGGGTACAAATATAAATAAATTGAAAGTTTTTAGCCTAATCTATTGATATGTAACATTATTAAAGTAAAATATGACGCATGCCTCTTCCGCCAAAAGCCTATTCAGTAGTGTTCAGCGAATTCCATTAAATCTCCAAGATACCCGTAAATGCAGGCTTTTACCTCTTTTGTTGCCTAGAGTGTTGATTTGCACTTAATATTGACCCAGGTTTCGATTTAAATGCTTAAGGAACCAGCATAAAACCGCCAGTATTCAAAAAATGAATTGCTTGCTCAATCACATTGGTATTGAACATCATCCAGGTATGCGTTACCGGCATCACAATATGCTGACTGTTACCGTCGAGCCGAGTGCTTTCAACAGATACCTTGCCATCGTCGGGTCCAGGAATCATCATGCTATATAATGGATTGATACTTTGATTTCCGGCAATGATCCCTAATTCAAAATTTACTGCTCTGAGAAATCTGGACATACTGCCATTTCTCGTTCCAAGCTGTGAACCTGAAGGGCCATTTAAAAAACTAAATCCAGGTATGTTATCCAGCACATCCACTAATTCACTTCCCTGATTTGGTGGCCCCAGCATTACCACCCTGCCCAGCTTGTCATGCTGTTTGTCTAAAAAATAAAATCGAACCAGGATCCCCCCCAGTGAATGAGTAACAAAATGAATTTTGTCAGGGGAAAATACCTCGCAAGCATTTATAGCGTCTTTAACCACGTTGCTTGCCAAATTCTGAACTGATTGATCACGAGAGGCATAGTTAGAGTTAACCACTTTAAAACCGGCCTGTTCTAGCTTGATTTCCATTCTTATCATGGACGTAGAAGTTCTGGTCAGGCCATGAAGCAGTGCTACACACTCAACCTCGGCCTGGGCAGCCGCTGGTGAAAGAACGAACAGCGTAAGGGCAACTATTCTTAAAACATAATTAATCATGAACTAAAACTCCTTTTCATCTACCTGGACAACCAGTCCGGCAATGCTCGTTACCGGTGTAGATAAATAAGTCTTAAGCCACTTATATACAAACTTGAGGGTATTGACAAATTAACTTCACAAATCAACGAAAAACTCCATCAATCCACATCTATGTAGCCACTGTCTGCTCCCAAGTCGCAAAGGCACGCAGGCGGAAATATCGATAATTCTCTGCTGATACCAAATGTCGACCCAAATTGAATAAATTGTAAACGGCAGCATGGGCGTTTAGAAAACACTGTGCCTGATTCATCGATTTGAACCCTCGCATGCCCCGCTCTCTCCCGCCTATTTGTTACGTAGTGTCGCCTGCGCTGCCGCCAGCCGCGCTACTGGCACCCGTGGCGGCGAGCAGCTTACGTAATCCAGCCCCAGGCGGTGACAGAACTCGATAGAGTCAGGATCCCCGGCATGTTCGCCGCAGATGCCCACTTTTAGCTTTGTTTTGGTCGCCCGGCCGTTGGCAACGGCGAACTGCATGAGTTTGCCAACGCCGGTTTGATCCAGGCTGGCAAAGGGATTCTTGCTGTAAATTTCTTTTTTCTGGTATGCATTGTAAAACAGCCCCATGTCATCGCGGCTAAGGCCGAGTGCAGTCTGCGTCAGATCATTGGTGCCGAAACTGAAAAAGTCGGCCTCGCTGGCAATCTCATCGGCTGTGATGGCGGCGCGAGGTACTTCAATCATAGTGCCGACACTGTAGTTGATTTTTATCTTGCGGCTATGCATTACTTCACTGGCAACCCGATGCACAATCTGCAACTGATCGGTCAGTTCAGCCCGAAAGCCGATTAGCGGGATCATGATTTCAGGTGCAACCTTGATTTTTTTCTTGCCTTTCAGCACCTGAGCGGCCGCTTCAAAAATCGCACGAGCCTGCATTTCTGTAATCTCAGGGTACAGGATACCCAGGCGGCAACCGCGGCAACCTAACATGGGATTTTCCTCATGCAGCGCCTTGATGCGGTCGATGACAAAATCGAAGGGCACATCGAGCTTCTCCGCCAACTGACGTCTGACCACATCGTCCTGGGGTAAAAACTCATGTAGCGGCGGGTCCAACAGGCGGATAGTAACGGGGCGGCCGTTCATGGTTCTGAACAGGCCAACAAAATCCTTTTTCTGAAAAGGTAATAATTTTTTCAGGGCCGACCGGCGCTGAATTTCACCAACCGCCAGAATCATCTGCCGCATATAATCGATGCGATCACCTTCAAAAAACATGTGCTCAGTGCGGCACAGGCCAATGCCTTCAGCACCAAACGCTACCGCCTGTCGTGCCATGCCTGGGGTGTCTGCATTGGTGCGAATCTTCATCCGGCGATGCCGGTCTGCCCATTTCATAACCGTTTGAAAGAGCTCGTAGGTATAGCTTTTCGAGGCCTTTAAATCACCGTCCAGCACCCGTTTGACTTCCGAGTCGGCACTCTCGATCAGACCTGCGTATATAGCACCGGTAGTGCCATCGATGGAGATGTAATCGCCTTCTTTGAGCGTAGTCCTGCCGGCGGTCAGGGTGCGTTTTTCATAGTTAATCCTGATATCGCCCGCGCCGCAGACACAGACCTTGCCGAGCTGGCGGGCAACCAGAGCCGCATGTGAGGACACACCACCGCGCGTGGTTAGAATACCCTGGGAGAAGAGCATGCCCTTCAGATCGTCTGGCGAGGTCTCAGTGCGGCACAGCACGATCTTATGGCCCTTCCTGCTCTTCAGCTCTGCTGTTGCCGCACTGAAGGCAATACGACCGGTGGCAGCGCCCGGGCCAGCCGGTAGCCCTTTGCCAACCAGCTTTGCAGTTTTTAGTGCCTTGGGATCAAAAACCGGAACCAGCAAAGAATCGATGGATTCCGCCGGAATTTTCAACAGGGCAGTCTGCTGATTGATCAGGCGTTCGCGCTGCATTTCCACGGCAATTCTGACTGCAGACAGTCCAGTGCGCTTGCCGTTGCGTGTCTGCAGAATATACAAGTGACCATTCTCGATGGTGAATTCGAAATCCTGCATGTCTTTAAAATGACGCTCGAGTTTACTGCGTACTTTTTCCAGGTCGTGATAACTGTGTGGCAGATCCCTTTTCATGTCAGCAATGGCATGGGGGGTACGTACGCCGGCAACCACGTCCTCACCCTGGGCATTAACCAGATATTCACCATAGAAGGCTTTCTCGCCGTTGGCAGGATCGCGGGTGAAGGCCACACCGGAGGCACAATCTTCGCCTGCATTACCGAATACCATGGCTTGTACGGTCACTGCCGTGCCCCAGTCGGTTGGAATGCCGTACTGCTGCCGATAGAGAATAGCCCGCTCGTTCTTCCAGGAACCGAAGACTGCGCTTACCGCGCCCCACAATTGCTGCATAACATCTTGCGGAAATGATTTCTTGCTGCGTTTGCGAATCAATGCCTTGTAGCGCTGCACCAGTTCTTTCAGTTCGGCAGTGGATAACTGGCTATCCCGCTTGATGCCCAGTGAGCTTTTCAGGTCGTCGAGAATTCCGTGGAATGGCTCTTCGGCTTCCGCACTTGCAGCCTGCACACCCATGACCACGTCGCCATACATCTGTATAAAGCGGCGATAACAGTCCCAGGCAAAACGCGGATTGCCGGAGACCTTAGCCAGACCTTCGACAGTCTCATCGTTCAGACCAAGATTGAGAATAGTATCCATCATGCCGGGCATGGAGTCCCTGGCGCCCGAGCGCACTGAAAGCAGCAGGGGATTGCTGTGCGAGCCAAATTTCTTGCCCAGTTGCGACTCAAGCTGTTTAACAGCCTGAACTACAGATTTATCCAGGGAAGCCGGATAGCGGCGGGCATGGGCGTAAAAGTAGCTGCAAACTTCAGTGCTGACGGTGAAGCCGGGGGGCACTGGCAAGCCGATACACGCCATTTCTGCCAGGTTGGCCCCCTTGCCACCCAGTAGCTCCCGCATGGAGGCATCACCATCGGTCTTGCTGCCGAAGGCAAAGAGGTATTTGGGGGCGGCTTTGGACTTCATGCGCGGGGAGCGAGCGGACTTCGTGGTGTTTTTCATAAAAGCACGGTTAACCTGTCAATAGATCGAGTTTGTAGCATCTACCTCTGATAGCGAGGTAATTCATTCTCCGCCGGGAGTATAGCAAGCTTGCCGATCCGACCAAAATCGCACTGAACTGATAAGTGATTGAGCTGGCAAATGAAGCGGTGCAGGTGATGTTACCGCCAAAGCGGGGAGGGGAGGATAAAGCACTTGCAGGGGAAAATCCAGCAATGTGTCGGAACTGCAGGCCGCTGCGAAAGAGCATTCATGCTCAATAGCAGATTATAGTGGAGTGACGAGGGCGATTCTCGGTGCTCGCTGCCACTCAGGTCGCAGGCTGAATCCGTGCCAAAAAGGCCGGGATCAACCAGCACGGTTTTAAAACCGTACTGGCTGTATTCATAATCCAGTCACAAAAACCGAAGCTCTCCCAGTTTGGGATTACGTCGAAGTGCGAGCAAGATCACGCTGTCTGGCAGATTCCTTTGCGCGACGTTCCCGACTTTTTAATTCCATCCAGTATTTAGGAATATTGAGTACAATATTCCAGCGTGTGGTGTATGAAACTCTTATAGAAGTATGAGTTTTCTCACCAGCCATAATGTTGGGTTTTCCCTCGTACAACGGTTCTGGGCTTGTCAAGCTGTGTATATGCTCAATAGTCTTATTATTGGCATCACACATCAAAAGCAAATATTTTTTCCGAGAAAAGAAAATGTCTTTTACAAGATTAATCCAAATTTTGTATTGCATATGCGGTGTTTTAACAGTTGGACTAATCCATAGGCCATTCACCTCCATCATTTCATATTGATCCTTTAAGAAAAGCCTATGGCTATTCTTAATCTTTTCTGGAACAAACAGTAAGCTTCTAAATCCTGGTTTTGTAATAAGCATATAACCAGCCACTAGTTGTTTGTGTATGAAAACCCCAACAATTTTACCGTTTGTAGCATAATTTAAAGGTAATCTGACCTCCGTGTGGTTTTCTATTTTTTTCAAGAATAAATTAGTTTCCTGATTGCTTGATATTGTCCTAAATTTCAGCTTTTCCATAGTTGATCCTCGGTAGAAACATACCTACGTTTTGACTATATTCCAAGTACTCTGTCGAGTACCTACTATTCAAGATTACTTTCTCTTCACTCTTGGCGGAGAATACATAGAAGGTTATCAGGTAAACTAGTGTAATCCACAGAGGAAGAGAATTGAACAAAAGAGTGCTGCCTAGCCATATGAACACATATGACAGGTAAATGGGGTGCCTCACCCATGCAAATGGGCCAGTTGTCACTATTTCGCCTACTTCTGCACTAAATGCAAAGTTAAGTTTTTTTGCAGTAACAATCGCCCACCAGAACAGTGTAAGGCTCATTACGTACAAACAGAGGGCGAAGTAACTAGATGTCAATCCTGGATTTGTAGTTGCGAGAAAGTAGTAATAGGTAAATAGGATTTGAACGACCACAGCCGGGTCATATACCAAGCTGCTGATTCGAGATCTCTTTGATTTTATTACAAAAAATTGAAATCTTGCCCAAATCAAGCTAGCGATAATTAAAGTGTACGTTCCGATTAGCGCTATGGTTAAAATGTTCATTTGTTACCACATTAAAGATTAGTCAGAAAGAGCCGTCTATCTCATTGTAAAGTTGAATAAAGCTGGTAAGCGTCAACCTTCCAAAATGAATTGGATTGATGATATTTTATTAGCGATTCACAAAGTAATTATTTTTCTGAATATATTAGGCTAGCTAGTTGATTGTCCTCCTTAGAGTAAACTTTAGTGAATGCTAAAGCATCCAATAGAAATAAATACTCGGCCTATTGCGAAGAACATTTAAAGGAATTTACTGATGATTTAAGGGATGATGCTTCCTGGGCATTAACCAGTTGGCCGGGAAGAGCGCTTGCACTCTTACTCACCGTATCATCTTTATTGAATTATGTAGATGCCTCTGGTCGAGATAATCCTTTTGCCCTTTATATTCTTTTTGCTTATACGGTGCCTATTTTCATAGTTGTACTTTTTCCTGCTGCAACTTTATTCGCATCAACTTTGGAAAAATATAGTCCCATCGTACTTGATTTGCTGTGTTTGACCGGTTTGATAAGCTACTGTTTAGCGTTGTTTTTTATTTTTTCTGGGACGGAATTAATAGAGGAATTTCAATCCTTTTCTGTGCTTCTCAGTCAAGTTAATTTTATATTGCTACTTAGCACAGCATTTTCTTACCACGCGACTTACAAGATCACTTTGGTTAGAAATGTAACATTTGCTATTTTATTAACTATTGCTCTTAGCTACATAGTCCCAAGTTTTTCATCCATAATTCAAATACAGGTTGTGCAAGGCATTCTTGCAGGCACATTGGTTAGCTGGGTATTTTTCGAAGCAATTCGGACTCGCTTCTATTTGAAATCAACAGACGCCGATACTCGACAACATTTATACAACCAACTATCCAAACTTGTCTACCCTCACCAATTAGAACGTATCAAACTGGGAGACGAACTGGAAAGTACTATGCCCTTGAAAGAGGGTAAGGCGATAGTCAATGTTTTCGATGTGCAGCGGTCAGGCCAGAACCGGCACGAAAAAACTGCAGATTTTTTTATGGGGGTTTTTCAGGCATTTTTGCAAATTTGCATGAAGGATTATGAACATAATCCGCTCAGATCGCGAGCGTTTCGGCTTAAGGAAACTGGGGATGGTTTCATTAGCTCGGTTGGTTACCCCTTCTTGCCGATAGAATCGAGCTCTATGGCAGATAGTGCCGTGGCAACAGCCTTGTCGATGTTTGAAGCCTTCAACCTTGAGGTCGATAAATTTAATTATTCGCGGCCAATAAAGGGGGCAATGGGGCTAGCTTATAACTCAGTGCAAGGTACTTTCCAAAGTGGTGGTATAAGCTCCTATGACCTGTTTGGAGAGGCGCTGATCTAGGCTGCGAAGTATGAAGAACTACGGAAACAGCCTGCTATCTGGGATCTGTTGACCGAACACGCCAGGGAACTGGGCTTGGAGGATTTCCACATTCTTATTGTGCAGGAAACAGTGTACAACTCGCTTAGTACATCCTATCAAGAGCTCTTTACAAAATTAGATCTTGCGGAGGATTCTCTGAAGGAGGGAAGTTTCCTGCTAATGTACGACAGTGATGCAAGGTATGTGTATTTCCATATCCTGGATTGATTCCTGCCCCGCAAATTGAATTGTCACAACTACTCATTTTCATGGAACACTTGAAGCGCAGGGACACCCTCTTCATCGACGGTGGCGATAATTTGCAGTGGGCAACAACAAACCTGGCAATCTTCTATATAGTCCTGATGTGGTATCGAACAGTCCACCAACAACTGTATTGCCTCTCCACAATAGGGGCAGCCCGTCTCAACATACTCTTGTTCAGACATTATTCAAGACACCTCTGTAATCAGAGACTGACCAGCAAAAAAGGCTGCCAGATTCTGCATAACCAACTTACCCATTGCGCTTCGAGTTTCCACTGTTCCACTCCCTATATGAGGGAATAGCACGATATTGTCCAGTGCCATAAGATCTTTCGGTACATGGGGTTCATTAGTGTACACATCGAGGCCAGCGCCAGCTATCTTGCCTTCCTCTAAAGCTTGAGCGAGTGCCAGTTCATCGACCGATGAGCCTCTCCCTACATTAATAAAAATGCCATCTGGCCCTAAATGCTCCAGTATTTTGTAATTGATAATCTCGTGGGTTTCCTCCCCACCAGGCAACATGCACAACAGAATGTCACTATTTTGAGCCAGTTCGGCCAGAGTTGAGTAGTACGTGTAAGGCAGGTTTCTCAAGGATCGGTTGTGGTAGGCAATTTTGAGCTTGAATGGTAAAGCCCGGTGAACTATGGCTTCACCTATCCTGCCCAATCCAACGATTCCCAATACCTTCCCGGCCAGACTTCGGCCGAAGGGAAAGGATCCTTCGAGCCACCTCTCGCTACGCACAAATTTATCAGCATTCACAATATTTCTACTGGTCGCCAATATAAGTGCCAGGGCCGCATCTGCTACCGCATCATTCAACACATCCGGTGTGTTGGTAACGCAAATATTTCGTGCCCTGGTTATATCGAAATCAATCACATCGACTCCCACGCCTAAACAACTGATTATTTCAAGCCTTGGCAACTGGTAAATCAAGTCATCACGCACCCATGATCCCAGCGCAACAGCCTGGCAAACCGGGCTTAAATCCAGAATCAGTTGCTCTTTGGCATGCTGATCAAGCTGCCACAATTTGTGGGTTTGATACAGTGAATCCAGTATAAGTACGGTCTCTGAATGAAAATCGTTGACCAGCAGCAGATGGTTTTTGTCCGTCATTATTGGTGCAATCCTGTTAAGGAAAATAAACCTTATTTAATGATTGAGTGTATTATCAAGCCTCAGCACATATCAAGCACAACACAAATACAGCTTCAGATTCGACTATTGCGCTTCCAGACAATTTTACGTAGATTGCACTATTCAAGGATATCTGAATCCGAGCCCAGACTATTAAAATCCACATGTCATCCAATACCGAAACCAGCTTTAAATTATTGCCGGCGATTGAAAAATTGCTCCAAGCCACAAGCTTACAGGCAGTGATTGAAGGATATGGGCACGACAGTGTAAAACTGGAGGCACGCAGTCAGTTACAAGTTTTACGTGAGGCGATAGTACAACAAAACCAGGACGCTCTCGATTGGTTGACTACAGATAATTTTTTCGACGAGCTATGTCATAAAATTGAGGAAGCAGTGCGCACGCAATTCTCAAGCAGTCTGATTCCTGTATTCAATTTAACTGGCACCGTTGTTCATACAAATCTTGGCAGAGCAAAATTACCACAAATCGCAATTGAAGCCATAATAACTGCAGCCACCCAGGCAACAAACCTGGAATACGATCTTGAGTCCGGGAAGCGAGGCGATAGAGACTCCCATTTGGAGCAAGCCTTGTGCAATATTACCGGTGCTGAATCGGCGACAGTAGTGAATAACAATGCGGCCGCAGTTGTATTGGTGCTAAACACATTGGCATTCAGGCAGGAAGTCCCGATTTCTCGAGGTGAACTGGTTGAAATCGGCGGCGCATTTCGTATACCTGATGTGATGAATAGTGCCGGTTGTCACTTAAAAGAAGTTGGTACTACCAATCGCACCCACATGAAAGATTATGTGAATGCAATTAATGACAACACGGCTCTGGTGATGAAAGTTCATACCAGCAATTATAAAATCAAAGGCTTTACCAACTCGGTAAGTGAAAGCGAGCTGGCGCAATTAGCGCGGGAGAAGGACATTCCATTTATATCTGATCTTGGTAGCGGCACACTGATAGATTTAAAACAATTTGGACTTCCCTACGAACCCACTGTGAAAGAGGTGTTAGACAGTGGTGCTAATGTGGTGACCTTTAGTGGAGATAAGCTATTGGGAGGTCCACAGGCAGGAATTATTGTTGGCAGCAGAGAATTAATAACCCGAATTAAACAGAATCCATTAAAGCGTGCCCTGCGGATCGATAAGATTACGCTGGCAGCCCTGTTGGAAGTTATTAATTTATATAAGGACCCGCAGCGATTAGCCGAACGCTTACCGTTGTTAGCAGATTTGACCCGATCACCGGCTGCAATCGAAGAGACGGGCAACAAAATCCTGCCACACCTGCAAGATAAACTGGCTGGTTGGGCAAAAGTAACTCTCGGGTCCTGTAAGAGTCAGATAGGCAGCGGTGCGCTGCCGCTGGATTTGCTGGAAAGCCGGGCATTAATCATTGAGCCGATCGCAGCGAAAGGGGAGACCGATGCCCATCTATTGGGTATAGCCCGTTCAATGCGGGCGCTGCCAATGCCAGTTATAGGACGAATAAGTGATGGTAAGTTACTGTTTGATCTTAGATGCCTCAGAGATATCAATTACTTTGTCGAGCAACTCGATTTGATACAACTTGGTGTTTTGGAAGATTAAATTTCTTTTCCAGTCTGGCAATAAATCGATTCAAGAATCCATTTACCTCCCCACCCCCAACCGAAAACAAACCAACGACAGCACCGCAGCCCCAAGCATCAACAACAGCAGCGGAAACACGGTCCCGTTGTAAATAACAGCTACCAGTTGAGCCGCTGCTGCTGATAACGACATCTGCAAAAATCCGGTTAAACCCGATGCACTGCCAGCGAACTGGGGGAACTCATTGATCGCGGCGGCCTGGGCGTTGGGCAGGACAATGCCGTTGCCAAAAATGCCGATGGCCACCGGCGCGAAGAGTACCAGGGGGTGGTGCAATCCTATCAGTTGCAAGACAATAGCCAGGACTATGCCACCGATGGTTATGCTGGCTCCATGATGGATCATGGTATTTATCTCAACGTGGGTGCCATAGTGTCTGGCGACGTGATTGCCGATCATGAAACACAGGGGGATCATGACGAAATAGTAGCCATATTCCGTTGGTGGTCTGTCAAGTACTGACACCATGATCTCCGGTGCGGCGGAGATAAAGCTGAAAAAAATCACCGAGACGAAGGTTACGCAGAAAGCATAGCCGCAGAAGGCACGGGAGCGCAGTAACAGGATAAAGGTGAACAACATGGAGCGCAAGCCCTCGAATGGCACCGGAGTTTGAAGGGTCTCTGGCAGGTGTGTTATCACCAATACCAGCATAATGCTGGCCAGCAATGCCACAGCAAGGAATACCGTTTCCCAGCCGAATCTCGCCATCAGCTCTCCGCCCAATGCGGGTGAAAACATGGGAATAACCACCATCACCATCACCAGCGTGGAGATCACCCGAGCCGCCTCGCCCGGTCCGTATACGTCCCGGGCAATAGCACGGGCCAGGACCAGCCCCACGGCTGCCCCGAAGGCCTGTACGATACGACCAAGGATGAGAAATTCGATAGTCTCTGCCAGATAGCAAAACACTGAGCCTGCCAGCGTAATAACCAGGCCCATAATCATGATCGGTTTACGCCCGTATTTATCGGAAAGCGGGCCGTAAACCAGGGTTCCCATGGCGATCGACAACATGGATAGACTCAGGGTTAGCTGGGCCACTTCGGTGCTGACGGCAAAAGTCTCCTGGATTACCGGTAGCGCCGGCAGGAGGATCTGCATTGCACCGGGGCCGAGGGCCGAGGTCGCAGCCAGCAACACAATAAGGGATTTAGTTAATGAGAAAATATTTGGCAAACAACGCTTCTGCTTTTCTCAAGCATGCCTCTTTCTTAGGTTGAAACCAATCGTGAGTATGAACCTTCAGTACCGACTCTGTGCAACATGGAATGGCGATCAACGATCCAGCACTGCCTCCTTGCTTTGCTGTATATCGGTATCGGTTTGGGCGTTCAGGTAGACGCTGGAACCTAACAGCATGGAACGCTGAGCTTTGCTGATATCGTAACCGAGCCCAAAAGTCTCCGTGTGAAATTGCTGCACTAATTGCTGGGAGTTCCACTTGCTGCTTTGACTTTCCGCCGCGGCCAGATTGTAACACGACAGGCTGTTGCCTGCTCTGGACTTAAGGCACACGGAAAGGTCGTTGGTTGCGGTGATCTCCAGAATAAACCCATTGGTATCTCTGCGAAAACGGGGTGAGGCGGCCAGGTATTTTTCCGCCTGCCCGGCGAAGTCAGTGCCATCGCCATTAAATGTCACAGGCAGGGAGCTTGCCAGGCGTCGGATTATGCTTGGATCCCATTGCAGTGCCAGCTCGTATTGGGCCAATCCGTCCGCATGCTGGTCTAACTCCCACAGAGCAGCAGCCATTCGTGCACTGATGCGGGCCTTTAACAGGACTTCCTGCTGTGGCAGCTCAGCCAGCGCTCTTTCCCCGGCTGCCAGCGTCTGTTCGGGTTCACTTTCCAGCGCGGCAATTTCTGCCCGGTAGGCATAGTAATAGCCCTGATTTAGCTGAAAGGCCCCGTTGGCATTGGCCTGCTCCAAAACAGACGACATCACCCCGGTGCCCATCAAGGCAATCAGTTCAGGCTCTACCCATTCGGGTACGTGCACATCCAGCGGCGAGTAGGGTCTGAGTCTGCTTTGCAGCACTTCAAAATCTGCAAACAGTGATGCTGCCCGTCTGGCGGCACGCCAGCCATCTACCTGCAGCGCCGTGGCTGCAATGCGTGGGCGGAGGGAATCGGTGAGGTCCATCGTCGCGATCTTTTCCCGCTGGATCTGATATTCAGCCCGGTTTGCCATCATGTTCAGCAAGGCCGCGATGGCATCTTTCTGCGCTGCATCAGCACTGTAGGAGCCATTGCGGTCGGGTTGATTGAGCGCCGTGGTGGTGAGTCTGATGGCATCTTCTGCGTAGCCGGCCAACAAGAGGAAACTGGCACTGACCAGAAAGTGTTCCGCCCGGTTCATCACGGCGACAATGGGATTTTGACTCTCACGCCATACCAGCATGCGATCCAGCGCAGTGCGGGCCTCATCGAATCGGCCCTGGTTCATGGTGATATACAGTTTGTATATCCACGGATCGGCAACGCTGTCAGGATTCAAATAACGGGTGGCCCGGTTGAGATAGTCCTCTGCCTGCTCCATCTCCAGCAGAGACAAGGAGACTTCCGAGGCGTTGCTTAAATAAACCGTATCGTAGTCATTTAGTAATGCTGCTCCCTCTTCTTCATCGATAGCCCGATTGCAGTAGGTCATTGACTCAATGGGTTGCAGACTTGCCAGCTCTACCGCACACAGGGTATTCCAGGCTCGCGAGCGTTCGCGTTCATCTTCACTGTTTTGTAACACCAGGTTGGCACTGATTCGGGCCAGGTCAAATTCCTTGAGTTTGATCAGCGGCCAGCCCCGCAGCGATTCCACTTCCTGACCGTAGATTTCGTTAATCTTTTCCAGATACTGCAGCGATTGCAGTTGATCACCCATCAATTGATGCACATAGGAAAGCTGACTGAGAGCAAGGTAGTGCCATTGCACATTACCGGACGCGAAGGCATCGACCAACGTCGTATAATTGGTTAACTCTTCCACCCGATTCAGGTGGAACAGCGCGCGCGGCATATTGGCTTCAACGGTAAAGAGTACCTCTGCCAGGGCAAACTGAGAGGCGGGTGAGTTGGGCTCTGCCCGCACCCAGTTCTCCGCGAGTTCTCTGGCTCTGACATTCAGTTTCAGATTAAGTGCATCACATACCGCCAATGCTCGCGGCTCGACGATATCACTCAGACCAAAACAACGGGGCAGTTGTGAGGGCGGAATGGCAAGCTGATCAAGTTGGCTATCAATTGACGGGGGATCATCCTGAGAATAAGTCATCGATCCCAGTAGCATGGATACGATTACTATCAGCACGCGGCAAATTCGACCAGGCACTGGCTTACTCTGATAGATAGGATCTGTGGAAGCGTACTGATCCATTAATTCAACGTTCCTCTTGCCAGTACTTCCATGGGTTTGCGCATGCTTTCGGCCAGTACTTTTTCAAAATCTGAGACACCTGGCGCTAATTCGATACGATGGCCGAGTACCCGGGGCAGGAGTAATTCAATATCCTCGGCGCTAACATAACTTCTGTGTCGGAGTGCGGCACAGGCTTGCAGTGCCGGCATTAACAGCACCATGGAGCGGGTGGAGTTGCCCTGCAGCACCCTGTCGTCATCGCGCAGGTTTCGCGATATGTCGACCAGGGCAGTCTTTACTGCCGTACTCACAACGACCTCTTCATCTATGGTCTTCCTGGCAGCGAGCACCTCATCTCTGTTAACAGTTATTTTTTCAGTATCTGCCTGGTCTCTGCGCTCCTTATAGGTCTCAAGTACATCGAGTTCGGAATCCCGGTCGATATGATCCATAGTGACCTTAAACAGAAAGCGGTCCAGTTGGGGTGTGGGCAGGGGGTAGGTGCCGATCAGATCCAGCGGGTTCTGTGTGGCGATGACGAAGAACAAGGAGTCCAGCGGGTAGGTTACATTATCCACCGTCACCTGTTTCTCGCCCATGGCTTCCAGCATGGCCGACTGGACTTTCGGCGAAGTTCTGTTTATCTCATCGGCCAATACCAAATGGGCAAATATCGGGCCGTGGCGAAAATGAAAAGCGTTGCTGTTGCTGTCGAACACAGGCACGCCGGTAACATCGGAGGGCAGCAAGTCGGGCGTAAACTGGATGCGCCGGAAGGGCAAGATGAATTCATCGGCGGTGGTGTCATCGCTCACAATGGCCTCGCCAAGGGCTTTGGCGAGCGTGGTTTTGCCCGAACCGGGAAAGTCTTCCAGCAGTACATGACCATCGGCGATCAGGGCGATAATGGCGAGTTCGATCACATCGTCGCGGCCCAAAACCTGCCGCTTGACACAGGTCATCAAAGTATCCAATACAGTAACCGCCTGCACTAACTTACTGCTGGTTGTAGCCGGTTCCAGAGTATTGACAGGTGTTGCGGATAAGTTTGTGTCTTCATCCTTGATTGGGTCAGCTACTTCTGCGATCGAATCTGACGGCATGCAAAATCTCCAGTTGGTTTAGGTAATGTGCTTTGGCAGCATTCCGACTATTTCGTCAGCAGCCAGGAGAATGGATTAATCAAACCGAGTATTGTCTTCCATGACTCTGCATTGCTGGTAATTTCCTTATCAACCGCCTGGCCCATGATTTTCCATTGTTCCATGTTCATCCCCGCAGCGGTTGTAGCTTCACTGCCCAGAGCGCAGGCGAGGTGGTTGTCGGTAAGCTGTTTAAATGAGGGGGTCAGATCAGCGACCCGGTTGGCAAAGTCTTCCCGGCTCTCGCCATAGTTTCTGTGCAGGCCGATGGCAGAGAGTTTGTCCAGCACGGCACGATAGACCAGGCGGTATTCCTGACCGCTACCAAGGCGACCAGGAATCCATAAGCGATAGAATTTCACCAGATAAGCGGTAAGCAGTGTTGCCAGCACCAGGGCCGCCAGCACATTCATCAGGGTCCGTAGTGGGAACAGGCTGGTTTGCTGGGATTCCAGAAATTCTTCAAACGAGGCATCGTTGCGCAGCATATCGCCCAGCAATTGTTGCAGCGAGTTCTGCGGATCTGTTGTCATGTCCACCAGCGTCTGCTGCGGGGCAGGGTCCACGATGACCCAACCCAGACCGCGAAAATAGATTTCGGGCCAGGCATGGCCATGCACCGCCTGAATAAGCAGGGATGAGCCGCCCGCACGATTTCTGGCTGGGACCGAGTAGCCGACTCCCACTCGTGCCGGGATGCCCAGGCTGCGGAACATATAGGTTGCCGCGAAGGAAAAGTGCATGCAGTAGCCGGTCAGGTCACCGAACAGGAAAGAGGCCGCCGGATCTTCCGCATAGGCGTGGTCATTTTTCAGACTGTAGATACCGTTCTCATCAAGGTAAGTTTTCACTGCCAGGGCCCGGGCATAGGGATCATTGGCATATTCCGGCCTGAGATTTACGATCAGGCTTTCTGCCAGTTCCTGGTAGCGCGGGTCCGAGGGTAACTCCAGATACTCCTCCAGCACTTCCTCAGACCAGTCTGTATGACCGGTTTCACGGCCCAGCAAGTCATCAAATTCGAACTGAGGCACCATCGAGGTCGCATTATAGGTGCGCTTAAATCGCAGATTATTCGGATTGGGCGTATTTTCGTAAGCCACGGGGGTGTCCAGACCAAAGGGATTGCGATGGGCTACCAGCATGCCGATGGTGGTGGTAACTGTTTCCCGTTTATCGATGGCTGGCAGCTGCTGGTTGATTTCCGCACGGGTATTGGTGAAATGCTCGATAAGGTCAAGGTCCATGGACTGGTTAGTGGTGAAATCAAGCATCGAACCGTTGAACTGGGAGTATGCTGACTCTCTGAAATAGTAGGCCCCGCCGGTGGGCTCATAATCATCACGGAACAACACGATGGCCACAGGTGCTTCTTTGTCGCTGGCATCGTTCTCTCCATCCCGGAATGGGTTTTCCCGCTGTGAGCCACTCCCGGACTGCTCTGCACCGGTCAGACCGAGATCATCGGTGAGTTGGGGGGTTGGTATGCCGAACAACCGGACGTAGATCAGCAGGGAGAAACACAATAGCCCCAGCATTGCAAAGTGGTAGGGCAGGCGCCGTTGATTGTTTTCGATCATCAACAGGCCCGCAAGGGAGACAACCGCGCCACAGCCCAGCGCCATCAATATTGCAGATGGATCCATACCCCGGGTGAGGGCGAAGTCGCCGATAAAGAATGGCCGATGAATCATGCCATTGCGGTGTGCTGCCAGCGTGATAACGAAGGCGGCGGCGACAAACAGAATTTCCAGTACCGCGCCATAGCTGGTTCTTTGGGCAAGAGTACGAAGTGATACGGTTATCGAGGCACTGATGCCCAGCCATTTGATGAATTCACTGAGGTTGTAGCTTGCAATGGGAGAGAGCAGGTTTGGCAGCAAGCCGCTACCGGTAATCAATGCACTGAGGCTCAGGCTAATTAGTGCGAAAGCGAGCGCAGCCGCAATGATGGTTGGATTACGCAGGCGTTCTAACGGGGGGCGGTTGATGTAGATATCAACGGCATAACAGGCCAACAGGCAGCCGATAAAAGAGGCCACCGAGCCGCTCAGCACGGTCAGGGACAGGCTTAATACCCAGTAGCCGGTCGCAATAATCGCTGCCCGTAAACCGGTGGGCATATAGTGATTGACTGATCCTGCTTTTTGCACTGCCATTGTTAACTATACCTTTTTCAGGGTCTGGTCGAAGCTGAACCCGGTCTTTCTGTCTACAATCAGGGTCGATTCTACTAGCTGTCCCAGATCGGTCAACAATCTGATTAAGTCACTTCTCGGGCTTGCCATACCCAGAGTATCATCACTGGCCGGACTTTCCTTGAATAGTAAGCGCTGCCAGAGCTTTTGCGTACTTTCATCGGCAAAGCCGTCAGTGGCCAGGACGACGGAAAACTGCCCCTTATAACGACCCGCTGTCTGCTTCAATGCATTCAACCAGGGAGCAATCTCTGCAGCGGCGAAAACAATACAGTGTGTGCTGGTCTGGCCGGCGGTGCGCTGTAAAAACTGGTCCAGCCCGTAGCCATGGGGCTTGCCAATGCCCCGGGATTGGGCGATTGCCACTAGCGAGGACTCCACAGAATCACATACAGAGTCTGTGCCATCCGCTCCAAACGCCCAGTCATCTCCCAGGGCTCCGGATTCCAATGCTACGCGTGCTACTGCCGCTGCGGCCTCGTCGTTATCACTTGAAAGCAGATAGGCCACAGTGCGCTTGCTGGGGAACACGCTTTTTTCAGCCAATCGCACATTGAGTTGACGGTTGCGGGCATACACTTTCCACATGATGTTTCTGACCGAATCCCCCGGTACATAGGGTCGAATTTCCATTCTGTCCCCATCCGGATCACCAGAGGGGTTTGGAATGCCATCTTCAGCAGTAAGTGACTGCAGCAGGGGCAGTGGTTTGACCGTATTGGTCTTGGGCAGGGCCAGCAACGCCAGGGACTGCTTCTGGCGCCAGGAATAACGGCTGAATCCCAACACATCAGACATGGTGAATTGCCGCATGATGTGATCGGTCTTACAGCGTTTTGTTGGCACGATTTCTTCGACTAAAGTTTGATCCAGTGGCGAGGTGGAAATCCGGGTTTCCACAAAATCGGGGTAGACTATCTCCCAGGATAGCTTTACCAGCGGGATATAGCCGAGCAGGGGTAGGGTAAATCCGGTCTCATTAGGAAAACCCGCTTCCACATTAGCTGTTGAAGCCCACTTATCGTGTTGCAACTCTTTGCCAAGCCTGTGGCGTATGAACATCCCTCCGGCAATCGCACTAATCAGGCAGAATCCCACGATAGCTAGGGCGCAAACGGCCAAAGAAAACACCACCAGGTCCATCGAGCCATAACCGAGTATAACCAGCGCGCCACCGGCTGCGAGCAGGGTAAATGTGCCTTGTAAGGTAAATGGGAAAAATTGTTCCAGCAGATAGCGCAGGCCACTTCGTGCGAGCAGGGTAGCAGGGCGGTTGGACGCTGGATTGGGTGATGACACTGCTGCTATCTCACTGGTCTTTAGTTGGTGACGGCTATTGTACCGTTGTTGGGCTTGCAAAGAGTATCAGATTGTCCCATCACGACTTCTCACGATATTTCCGGAAAACGTTTCCGCGGAAACGTTTTTGCTTTGTGGTTGAGCGTTGGTGACTACCCTTATGGATATTGACTTCAGTGTTCCCGTTGGACGCCTATAGTTAACGGTCCAATCCCAACGAATCCAGAAACTCGATTAAGATACGGTTAGTTTCTTCCGGGGCCTGTTGTTGATTGCGATGGCCTATGCCAGGCAGGAGTATGACATCCCTTAAGTCATCAAAATGCGGGCTACTCCGCGCCGCAAGTTCATCCCGAGTTGCACCTCTGTTTACTATGTCCAGATCGCCCGCAATAAACAATGCTGGCTGGTGTATCTTTTCACCGGCGAGTTGCGGTGTCAGATCCCAATTCAGCGTGCCATTTCTGTAGTAATTGATGCCACCTTTAAAACCAGCCTGCTCAAATTCACTCACGTAGTAGTCGAGGTCCCCTTCACTGAGCCAGTCAGGTAATCGAATGGGTTTGCCGAGTCGTTTAATCCAACCACCCGCACTGGCTCGCAAATCGGTGACCTCGGGTGGTTCTGTCGGAGTGCCTGGTGACCGGGAGGTATAAAGCCGAGCTATAAGAGCCCGTGGATCGGCATCAAATTCAGCTTCCGCTACACCAGGTTCCTGAAAGTAGGCAGTGTAGAAAAAGTCATCGTCCGGATCTTGTCGTAAAGCGCGGGTTGGGCGTGTCTCAGAGCGACCACGGTATATGACACTCATGCCCACAACGGCGCTAAAAATATCCGGATAGAGCAGGGCGCTCTGCCAGGCGATCGGTGCGCCCCAGTCATGCCCCACTACTACGGCACTTTCTTCACCCAGTGCTGATACGATCCCAGCGACATCGGCTGTGAGTTCAACAACACTATAGTCTTCGATTCTCTCGGGGAGAGCAGAGCCGCCATAGCCCCGCATATCCGGCGCGACGACGCGATAGCCAGCTTGGGAAAGCGCTCGAATCTGGTGCCGCCATGAATACCAGGATTCGGGCCAGCCATGTACAAGCACGACCAGCGGTCCGTCTCCTGCCTCAACCAGCCGCAGTCTGATTCCATTGGCATCGACATAGCTGGCTTGCCCACCAAATTTTGCAGCCAGTTCTTCCGTTTTATCAGCCTCTGCCGCCACGGCGCCCCCTCCGTTCAATTGCAATAGAATGCCGACAAAGATTAGTAACGTGACAGTGTAGAAAGTGCCTGCCGATCGAAAGATAGATATACGGCTTTCTTTATTTACTTTCATGTTGCTGATCCGGTTTTGTTTTTGTGTTGAAACTTGGCGTCAGGTCTTGCAATGAAACATTTGTTTCAGTTTGGCACAAGAAAGGCCTGACCCCAGGGTGCTCTAATCGATATCCCCCAGCGCTCTTTGCAACTCGCTCACCCATCTTGACCAGGGGTTGCTTCTTTGTTGAAAAATAATGGCATCCCTTGTAACTCTTATTGTTCTCGTTTGTAGCAGTGTCCGCTTCAGGAGATCATCTTCGAAGGAGATATTTAGCCAGCTTTATAGGATCCAGTCTAGTGCTATCAGGTTAACAGGCCGGGCAAAATGGATAGGTAGGGCGTAATTCCTGCTAACGCAATGATTGCCATAAAGCGCACTAAACCGCTGGTACTGCGTCCAATTCGATTTTGACGTGAGTTTTCACAGAATTGGCAATAAAACACTGCTCATGGGCGAGATGATGAAGTTTTGCGATTTCTTCCTCAGTGGGCAGAACAGAGCCTGAGAATTCTGTTACCGGTCTCAGAATAACCTCCGTGATAGCCATTTTGTTCTCACTGTTGGTGGCCATGGACCCGGTCGCATTATCCACGTAGCTTTCCAGTTGAAGTTTTTTCCCGGCGGCTATCGCAAGAAAAAACAGCATATGGCAGGAAGACAGCGACGCGACAAAAGCCTCTTCCGGATCCACGTTTTCAGCTGCGGACCACGGCAGTGGGACAATATCGGGAGAAGCTGAGGCATCGATAACAGTGCCACCGTCAAAGTGCCAGCTATGGGCACGAGAATATTTATTGGCTAGAAAGTCCTGGCCATCTCTCGACCATTTTACGGTCGCTTGAAAATCAGACATTTTGTTTAGGCACTTTTCTGACCTGCAGGAAACTTTTCCAGCAGACTGGCTGGTCGAGTTGGCCGCCTGAGTAATTCTCCACCGCAGTTAGGGCAGGTGTGGTGGAGTGAGTTTTCTGCACAGGGCTGACAAAACGTACATTCAAACGAGCAAATGTAAGCCTGTTCAGAATCGGCAGGCAACTCGCAGTTACAATGTTCGCAGTTGGATTTAAGTTCTAACATTAATCCTGCACCGCTGAGCTTGAAGACATGTCTGTCGTCACTACTGCGCTCTGTTTTTAATCAATTGTTCCACGACGCTCGGATCTGCCAACGTGGTTGTGTCGCCAAGATTTTCCAGCTCGTTGGCGGCGATCTTGCGCAGTATTCTACGCATGATCTTGCCAGAGCGGGTTTTCGGTAGTCCGGGTGCGAACTGAATATACTCCGGTCTGGCGAAAGCACCGATTTCCTTGCCGACGAATTGCCTTAACTCAGCATTAAGTTCATCAGTGTCATCCACTCCTACCATGAGCGTGACGTAGGCATAGATTCCCTGGCCCTTGATCTCATGGGGATAACCCACGACAGCGGCTTCGGCCACACTGGAATGCAGCACCAGGGCGCTCTCGATCTCCGCCGTGCCCAGACGATGCCCGGAGACATTGATTACATCATCGACCCTGCCGGTCACCCAGTAATAGCCATCATCATCTCGCCTGGCGCTGTCGCCGGTGAAATAGTAGCCCGGATAGGTGGAGAAGTAGGTGTCGATGCAGCGCTGATGGTCGCCATATATAGAGCGAATCTGGCTGGGCCAGCTCTGCGTCAGTACCAGATTGCCGGTATTTGAGCCTTCCAGTTCTTTGCCATCGGCATCCAGTAGAGCAGCACTTACGCCAAAAAAAGGCAGTGTGGCGGAGCCTGGCTTCAAGTCTGTCACCCCAGGCAGTGGAGTAATCATAATGGTGCCGGTTTCAGTCTGCCACCAGGTATCCACGATGGGACAGCGCGAATCGCCGACTACCTGGTAATACCATTCCCAGGCCTCCGGGTTGATCGGTTCACCCACCGAACCAAGTAACCTGAGCGATGCACGGGAAGTGCCTGTTACCGGTTCATCGCCGGCTGACATCAGAGCTCTTATTGCAGTCGGTGCCGTATAAAATATATTCACCTGATGCTTGTCTATAACCTGCCAGAATCGCGATGCATCCGGATAGGTGGGCACGCCTTCAAACATCAGGGTAATGGCACCGTTAGCCAACGGTCCATAAACGATATAGGAATGACCGGTAACCCAGCCCACATCAGCAGTGCACCAGTAGACATCGCCGTCATGGTAATCGAAGACATACTTATGAGTGATACTTGCCCCCAACAAGTAGCCGGCTGTTGTGTGTAATACGCCTTTGGGTTTGCCAGTGGAACCAGAAGTGTAGAGAATGAACATGGGATCTTCGGCATCCATCAGTTCAGGCTCGCATTCCGCTTCGGCGGACTCGACCGCGTTTAGATAACACACATCGCGGTGATCAAACCAGGGGACATCGGCCCGCGTTCTTTTCACGACAAACACAGAATGCACATTGGGGCATTGCTCCAGCGCGGTGTCCACGTTGAGCTTCAGCGGAATAGGACGTCCGCCACGGATACCTTCATCGGCGGTGATAACGGTCTGGCAATCGGAATCCAGAATTCGATCTTTGAGCGATTCCGGTGAGAATCCGCCGAACACAACCGAATGCACCGCCCCGATCCGGGTACAGGCCAGCATGGCATAGGCTGCCTCGGGAATCATCGGCATATAGATACAGACGCGGTCGCCTTTTTTTACGCCACGGGCTTTAAGCGCGTTGGCTAATTTGCAGACTTGTGTATGTAATTCCCGGTAAGTGATATTTTTTGCATCCGTGGGCTCATCTCCTTCCCAGATGATTGCAGTTTGCTCGCCCCGGCGTTCGAGATGCCGATCTATGCAATTGAATGAGACATTGAGTTTTGCGCCAGAGAACCAACTGGTTTGAGCAGTCTGGAAATTGCCGGAATAAACCTCTTGCCAGGGTTGATGCCAATAGAGAAGTTCGCCGGCTTGCTCTGCCCAAAACTCCTCCGGGGACTGGATCGATCGCTGGTACATTTCGCTATAGCGCTCTGGAGTCAGGTGGCTATTGGCGGGAGTTGTACTGCTAACTGGGTGGATTTTTTCGTTAGACATCTTGCGCTTCCTGTTGATGTGTTCCGCCTCTGGTGTGTGAGCTTGGCATCCCAAACACCTGTTCAGGCAGTAAAAAAAAGGCCAAATCAGTATGCCTCAAAGCCACTACCCATACAAGAATAGGCCAGCAACCGTATGCCATTAATCAGAGGTGCCCTAGTAAAGCTGTACACGCATATTGTCAATTAGTCTGCTGGCACCTACATAGGCGGCAGCCAGAATCACCAGATCTTTGTCCTGGGGTGTTGCCCGGGTCAGCGTCGTGGCATCACAAATTGCAAAGTAATCAGGCTGAATGAATCTTGTTATTAATTCTTCCTTGGCGTTGCTTTCGAGTTGACAAAAATCCCCGCCGCCTTTTAAGATTTGCTCCGCCACAGTTTGAATGCTGCGATACAATTGTGCTGCGTTTTCTCGTTCGACTTCATTCAGATAGTTATTCCTCGAGCTGAGCGCCAGCCCGCTTGTTTCACGCTGAGTCTCGATTCCGATAAGCTCTATAGGCAAGTAACTTTCCGCGATCAGTCTTTGAATCACCAAATACTGCTGATAATCCTTCAGCCCAAAATAAGCCTGGTTTGGCTGCACTATATTGAAGAGTCTGTTCACTACTGTAATCACACCTTCGAAATGGCCTGGTCTGCTCCTGCCACAGAAATCGAGAGCGAGTTCAGGCACCCTGATTACAGGCTGCACATCGGCATCGTCAAGATAAATTTCTGCGGCCGGGGGAGCGAACAGGCAATGACAGCCTGATTGCTCCAGTTTGATCTTGTCCTCGGCTAGAGTTCGTGGATAGGCATCGAGGTCCTCATCTGCGCCAAATTGCAGTGGGTTTACGAAAATTGATCCCACAACAAAATCGGCCCCAGCCACGGCCTCTTCGAATAATTTGATATGCCCGGCGTGCAGATTCCCCATGGTGGGCACCAGTGCGATTGAATTGCCTTCGCATTTCTGCAGATTCAACTCGGTACGCAGAGCTTTTACGGTGGTAAATGTTTGCATAACCTCGATGGGAAAAGTTTAGCGACTCCCTAGTTAAAACAATGCTCATCTGCAGGAAATGATTTGTCCTTTACGGCCTGAACAAAATTTTCAATAGCGCCAGGAATCCCATTTTGTGAGTCAACGAGGAAATTCTTAACAAATTTTGGCGTTATCGGTGAGACACCTAATGCGTCATGCAGTACCATAATTTGCGCAGTCGTATCAGGTCCGGCACCAATCCCGATTACTGGAATTTCCAGTGTATCAGTAATAGTACGTGCTAAATCTCTGGGCACACATTCAAGTAGTAATATGCTGGCACCGGCATCCTGTAACAGGCTCGCCTCTTCGATGATCGATTGCGCCTGTTGCGTATCGCGACCTTGTACATGAAATCCACCGATTCGGTTTACTGATTGCGGAGTCAAGCCCATATGGGCACAGACCGGCATACCCCGTTCGGATAGCAGATGGGTTGTATTCGCTATCCAGGCCCCACCTTCTAATTTAACCATATGGGCTCCTGCCCGCATTAGCGCGGCAGCATTCTCCAGTGTCTGGGTTTCAGATGAATAGCTCATGAAAGGTAGGTCGGCCATGAGCAGGGAGCCTCTATTGCCGCGCTTTACGCACTGCATGTGGTAGATCATGTCAGCCATGGTGACAGGCAGGGTGCTGTCGTGACCCTGCAAAACCATGCCCAGCGAGTCGCCCACCAGTATGACTTCTATGCCAGCTTCACTCAAAATGGAGGCGAAGCAGGCATCATAGGCGGTGAGGCAGGCAAATTTCTCTCCACGGTTCTTGATATCGATAAGAGTCGTCAGAGTGACATTGCGTTGTTTGATTTGGGAACTCATTTGATCCGGGTTTCTTGAGATTTAAAGCAGTGTTGCCTTTGGATTAAAGTAGTGCGTGCCATTTGGCACAGACCGAATATAGTCTACTAACTGCTGATAGTCATCCTCATTTGAGACTAAATCTATTTCCGCGCTGTTAACTATTAGCAGTGCAGTTTTATTGAAGTAGTAAAAAAATTCAGTGTAAGCACTATTAAGATTCTCAAGATAGGATCTGTCTATGTACTGCTCAGCTTGCACACCACGTCGTTGAATTCGATCAAGCAATACTTCTGTAGGTGCCTGCAGATAGATTACAAGATCTGGAATCGGTGCATCGATAGTAAGGTGTTGGTAGACATTGAGATAGAGTTCATATTCATCGGCATCCAGGTTTTGCCGGGCGAACAGCTGATCCTTATCAATCAGGAAATCAGCAATTCTCACTGGCTCAAACATATCATCTTGACGCATATCCTGGATCTGCTGCGCTCTTTGGAAAAGGAAAAACAACTGCGTAGTCAGCGCATGCTGAGTGGGATTGTGATAAAAACGCTCAAGAAAAGGATTTTCATCACTTTTCTCCAGCAGTACATCGTAATTAAAACTGTCAGCCAGGCGTTTCGTAAGGCTGGTTTTTCCAACCCCGATCGGCCCTTCAATAGCAATAAACCGGGGCAGTTTTTTGCCGAAATTGCTGTGAGAAGAGTTGCTGATAGGAGAGGCGCTGTGAAGTGTCACTCAGTACCACCAGATTTTTTTGGCCTGGTTCTGCGACGGCGTGATTTCTTACGCTGTGATACAGCCCCAATCATGTCTGCTTTGTGCTTTGCATCACCGCATTGAAAGTCCGTCCACCACTGTCCCAGGCCGTTCAGTTGTTCTCCGGCATCTTCACGCAGCAAGAGAAAGTCGTAGGCCGCTCTGAATCGCGGGTGAGCGAAAGCGCTTTCAATACTGCGCCGGTTTCTTCTGGCCAACCTGAGTTGTAATTCCCAGATCTCTCTTGCAGCAGAGGAAAATCGCTTTGGTACTGCGGTGTAGTTAACTTGCTCCAGCAATACCGAATTTGCGATTTGTTGATAGCTTTGCATCTGGCTTTGATCAGCGGCGCGCTGCTGTGCTAATTTTTTCTGAAAAACGGGCCAAAGCAATGCGGCATACAGAAAAGCCGGCGTCACTGACTTGCCTTCGGCTAACCTGCTATCGGTGTTGCACAGAGCGAGATCGAGTAAACTCGCGGTAGAGGAGGATGCACGCTCGAGCGCATCGAGGGTATCGGGGAACAAATAGCGCCCTACTTTGTACTGTTTCAGGAGAGCGAAAGTCTTTTCGGCATGACCTCCGGTTAGTAATTTCAGGGTTTCATCAAAAAGTCGTGCCGGAGAAATCGATTCCAGCAGGAAAGCCAGTTCATCAATGGGGCGTCTGGTATTTTCTTCCAGTGCGAAATTGAGTTTAGCGGAAAATCGCAAGGCCCTTAACATGCGGACAGGATCTTCCTTGTAGCGCTCAACTGGGTCTCCGATCACTCGAATAAGCCGTTCGTGCAGATCTGCGATACCACCACTGAAATCCAGCAGCTCAAAGTCCCTGACGGTGTAGTAGAGCGCATTAACAGTAAAATCACGGCGCAAGGCATCTTCATCAATATTGCCGTAGACATTATCGCGCAAAATCATACCAGTGCTGGAATGGGCCGAGTTCAGCTCTCTCATTTGACGCCGTGAAGCAGACTCTTCAAATTCATTTTTTGGATTATGGTGAGCCCGAAAAGTAGTGACTTCGATGATTTCGCGCCCGAATCGAATATGGATAATCTTAAATCGCCTGCCGATTATTCTGGCATTACGAAACAGTTTTTTAATCTGCTCGGGCGTTGCATTGGTTGCGATATCAAAATCTTTCGGATGATAACCAAGCAAGAGATCTCGTACACCACCGCCAACCAGATAGGCGGCGTATCCACCATCACCTAACTTATAAAGCACCTTCAGTGCATTATGGGAGATGTTCTTGCGGCTTATTGCATGATCTGCTCGTCTAGTAATGTGGGCTTTATCCAGCCCTGCTAAGTCGGCATCAGGTTTCATAAATAACAGACTGTACTGATTGAATATGAATGAAATTGAGTATTAGCCAGGAGTAGAAAATTAGTAGCGAAAGAATGCATTAGTCAACTTTGGTAGCAAGGTTCGGCACGTATGTGGGGTGATTTTGTGACTGAAAATACAGCATTTATCGCTCGGCATAATACACCGAACTGCCGAAAATTAAAGCACTATAGAAATAGTCACAGTCGGCAGCTTGTATTAATTCCGGGGAAATGAAAAGGGGGCGAAGGACGCCCCCTTTAAAAAGGTGATTATTATTGTTATTAATGTGGTTGTAATATTTTTATTATTATAACTGGGCCCCAATGCGGCGCCGCATAAGCTAAAGGTGGTATCTATGGCGAAGTAACAATCGCTACTGTAAAGCCTAAAACCCGACCTTTTTTTGTTTAATGCACTAAACTCAAGTTGAATAACTCAGTAATGCTAATTTTGTTTTTATTTGGGCTTATTATTAGTATTTATTGTTATTGAACCTATAGACAAGGCATATACCGTGCCAAAAATAAAAAAACCTTAAAAAACAAAGAGATACTTATTTCAAAATCACTGACTGATTATTGAAAAGAGGGAATATGTTACAAATTGTCACTAATTACTGTGTAGATGAGTAACAGTAACAGTTGCATAAAAAATCGGGAAGCATGCCTGAATGCATTGAATTTACTGGAGTTCAGGTCAGATTTAGGTGAAAAATTGGCTGCTTGTACTGTGAATTGGCAGGGTTAACTGGCAAGCTTTTTCTTTCTTGGTATGCCAAACCGCTGGCGTCGTTCCCAAAGACATTTTCGACTAATACCTAACTTCTTGGCCAGCTGGGTTTCATTCATGGAACCCTGGTGCTCTAACACGAAACGCTGGAAGTAATCCTCCAGTGAAAGTTCTTCAACCGTGTCGGTGGAATCAACTCTTGCATCATTGATTTGAGATACTGAACTTTTGGCTTCATCTTCACTGTCCCCGTCTATAGCCAGGAGTTCTTCGCTAATTTCAGTGGACTCTGCCAGTACCACTGCACGCTCAATTGCGTTTTCCAGTTCCCTGACATTACCAGGCCAGGTGTAATATGCGATTGCACTACTGGCCCCGCCGCTGAGTGTTAGCAAGGGGGTTTTTAGTCGCTCGCAAGTCCGCATTAATATTGCATCCGCCAACTCGAGAATGTCATTACCCCGGTCCCTTAGTGGTGGTATCAATAAGGTCATCACATTGATGCGATAATATAGATCTTCCCTGAAATATCCGTCTACCACCAGCTGCTTGAGATCGCGGTGGGTGGCTACCACCAACCTCACATCCACTTTCTTCGATTGTACAGAACCAACCTTGCGAATTTCGCTTTCCTGTAATACGCGTAGTAACCTGGCTTGCGCCTCGAGCGGCAGCTCACCTATTTCATCGAGAAACAGGGTGCTTTCACTGGCCGCTTCCACCAGGCCCGTACGGGTTGCGGTGGCGCCAGTGAATGCGCCTTTCTCGTGACCGAACAGCTCAGATTCAATCAGGTTTTCGGGAATCGCTGCGCAATTTACTGAAATCATCTCCTGGTTTTGTCGACTGCTCAGGCTGTGTATCGCCCTGACTACCAATTCCTTCCCGGTACCTGACTCTCCGTTGATGAGGACAGTGGAACCGGTCTGTGCCACTTTTCTGATACGACGAAATAACTCGAGCATCTGCGGACAGCTACCAATCATGCCGTGGACAGGTGGTTCAATGTCCCTCGGTTCAGCAGCGTCAGCTGAGTCTCTGCTGGCATGGTCCTTAATAATCTTTACAACGGACTCTATAATTTCACTGTGCTCGAAGGGTTTGGCAATGTAGTCAACAGCACCTATTTTCATGGAATCGATAGCTGAGCGGATGCTGGAGTAGCTGGTCATGATTAAGACTGGTGTGCTGGTGGCCTTTATGAGGTCGGTCCCCGGTACACCGGGTAGCCTTAAATCACTGATGATGATGTCAAATTCGTCCATATCATAGCGCTCAAGGGTTTCCTTGACGGTACCGGCTTCACTTACTTCGTAGTTGTTTCGTTCCAGCAGACGCCGCAATGCGGTACGAATTACCAACTCGTCTTCAACAACTAATACCTTGTTCATCGCCGTCATAAGGTTTGTTAAGCAGAATGGTGAATACTATCGCTTGCTTGTGATTTCTCGGTGGCTGGTTCAGATTCGCTATGATAACAGGGAAATTGGAGTATTACCTGCGTCCCGGTGCCGCGGGTCTGATCAACCGGGCTGATTAGTTCAATATCACCTCCTAAGTCTTCCACAATACTGTAAGCCAGAGAGAGCCCAAGGCCAGTCCCTTCGCCCGCTTCCTTGGTGGTAAAAAACGGCTCAAAAATCCGGTCCCTGATAGCTGCGGAAATACCGATTCCTTCATCGGTTATAACAATTCGCACCTGCTTATCTTCTACCGTAGCTTGCATGATGATTTTACTACCGGGCTGGCTGGCGTCTCTGGCATTGTTGATCAAATTGACCAGAACCTGCAGAAGTCGCTGTGAGTCGCCCTGAATCCTGGCTCGAGGGTCACAGTCCTGCTGGAATTCCAAATCCTTGTTTTTAATATCCAGCGAGATGAGAGTCTTAACATTTTCGAAACAATCGAGAATCGACACAACTTCATTTTCATAAAGTGTGGTACTGATTCCGGTATGGGCAAAGCTCACCAGTGCTTGTAATATCTTTGATGTACGATCTGTCTGCTTAATTATTTCCTGGGCCATGTTGCTCAGCTCTGTTTCCCTACATTCATCGCGGATATTTTGTGCCAGACAGGCTATTCCGGTAATCGGGTTGCCTATTTCATGGGCAACACCCGCCGCCAATCTGCCTATCGATGCCAGCCGTTCGTTGTGAGTCAGACCAGCTTCCAAAATTTCTGTTTCGGTAATGTCTTCCAGAAGAATGATTAGCCCTTCGTTGGAGGAACCAGGGTCATTGAGTTTTTCGATTTGTGCTTTGTGTAAATTGACAGACTTCTTTTTATTATCCAGTTCGAAATAGTGTTTATAGGTATGGTTGGATTCGTCGGCAATAAAATTATCGAGCAGAGAAAACCAGGGTTCAGGCAGGTCCAATAACTCTGAGCCAATAACATCGTTGCTACTGATGTCCGTAATTTCTTCCAGAGCATGATTCCACATCAGCACTTCCTGGTCTTCACTGAGCGAACACACGCCCAGAGGCAGGTCTAATAAGATCTGACGATGATATCGGCGCAGATTATCCAGATCAGCTGCCATGCCGGATAAATTGCTGTGGTAGGCCTCAATCCGATTTTCAATAACATTCAAATCCGTGCTGCCATGTTCGGAAACGATACTGTACGGCAGATAGCCATCGATGAGTTCTCTGGCAATCGATGGGCCGAACAGTCCGGAGAGGTTTGCTTCCAGCCGGCCGCGTAGTAAGCGCATGGTATAAGGCCGTCGATCATCCCGCCCGATACTCAAATCGGCGAGGGCTTGAAGCACCTCCCGGGTGGCAGCCTTGCTGCCTAACGGTTTGCTTAGGCTCGCAATAAATTCATCGGGAGATTTGGCCACCAAACCGCTTCGTTTGCGGCGCTTGATCGTATCCAGAGCGCAAATATCGGCTGAGCTTCTCTCTTCATCGGTAGTCGATGAAAGCAGTGAGACAACAAAAAATACCAGGCAATTGCCAATAAGCGAAAAAATCGAAATTCCACTCCAATTCAGTGTGTCCAGCGAGAGTGGAATGGTGCGGAAGGTGATGGGAATTATTAGATAAACAAACCAGATGGTAAATCCCACAGCGAGTCCGGCGATGAAACCCTTTTTGTTAGCCTGGGGCCAGTAAAGTATTGAGACTATTCCTGGCAGGAATTGAAAACACACCGCAAAAGCCGTCATGCCGATTAATTGAATACTGTTCCTTTCACCAGGCAGGTAATAGAACAGAAAGCCAGCCCAAATCACCGCGGTAATTAATATCCTGCGCTTCCACAGTAACCAGCGATAGATATCGTCATTAGCGCCAGGTTGATAAACGGGCAGAATGAGATGGTTCAGACACATATTGGAAAGAGCTAACGTGATAACAATAATGAGGCCGCTGGCAGCCGACAGGCCACCCAGATAACCGATCAATGTTATCAGCCCTGATTGGTATTCAGCTCCTATGGCAATCGAATAGTACTCCACAGGGACTGCTGTGCCTGACTGGATTCCGGCCCAGAGAATTGGTAATACTGGCAGGCTCAGCAAGAGAAAGTACAAAGGCAGCCCCCAACTGGCCGTTGCCAACCCCCGTTGTCCATAGCTTTCATTAAATGTCATGTAAAACATATGGGGCATGGCTACAGAGGCGGTAAAAAATAGCAGTGCCACGATGTGAAATGAGCTGAAATAGGCAGTTTCCTTCAGGCTGGAAATCAGTTCTGGTTGCCCTGCCAGCCACTCATTCATGGCACCCATGCCGCCAAATCCCCCATAAACAGCAAACGCGCCGACGATAAGGAAAGCGGCCAGTTTCACTACAGATTCAAATGCGATAGTGACCATCAGCCCATCGTGTCGCGAACGACCGGAGGAACCGAACAAGATGGCAAACAGGGTGATCATTATGCAGAAACTGAAAGCGAGAGCATCCTGTGAGGCTTCGGTTACCAGAATGCCGACGGTATCGGAAACTGCCCGTATTTGTAGTGCGATAAGCGGTGTAACACCGACCAGAATTACCGCCGTTGTTAGAGTACCTACCCAGGGGCTGCGGTAGCGGAAAGCAAGCAAATCGGCCAGAGAACTCAATTGGTATGTGCGCGTCAGATCGAGAATGGGTCTGAGCAATAGCGGCGACAGCAGGAAAGCTAATGAGATACCGATGAAATGAGCCAGGTATCCATAGCCGTCACGAAAGGCATTAGCCACAGAGGCATAGTAAGCCCATGCACTGGCAAATACCCCCAACGACAGAACATAAATTACGGGATGCCTGACAATTTTTTGTGGAATCCATCCCCGCTCAGTGGCGAAAGCGATGCCAAATAACAGCAAGAGGTAGCTGCTGCCGAAAGCAAACAGTGTGGTTAGCTCAAACCTCATCGGAATCCTGTTTCCTGTTTGACCAGGCGGCGACGCCGATAATCAGTAAACCCACCAGAAAGGGTCGATACCAGGCACCATCGGTCTGGTTAATCCAATCGACGCTGAGCATGAACAGTACGTAGATGACTACCAACAGGACCAAAACGGATCGAGGTATATACATTGTATATTTTCCTTAAGCCAACCAGTCCTGAGGGATATTAGCTAACTTGGGCACAGCCTGTATATCCCAGTTTTCCATTGCCCAAGCTAATTGTTGCAAAATCGGCATTTGTTCAAGTTCGGCAGGCGGGTTCTGACCCAGATATTTCAGCCCGAGGAATAGGGTCGATTGACTATTATCGAGGCAAACCGGCTCTGCGAAATGCTGTTTGCTTAGCTTCTGACCCAACTCATTCACTACAACTGGCACATGTCCATAGCAGGGAGTGTGGTAGTCCAATTTACTTTGCAGATAAATTTGACGAGGAGTCGAATCTAACAAATCATAACCACGGATTATATGGCTAACCTGCTGAAATTCATCATCCACCACGACCGCCAACTGATAGGCAAACAGTTTGTCTTTGCGTCTTATTACAAAGTCGCCGGTTTCTGCTTCTATTTGCTGGCTAAACTGCCCCTGGATAAGGTCATTAAATTCAATCATTACCGGTTCTGTCTGCAGCCGAATTGCGCTCGGGTCTTCTGGTAGGCAAATTTTGTTACGGCAGCTACCGTCGTAAACAGATCCCATAGCCTTCACCTGTTGCCGTGAACAAATACAGTTATAACAGAGCTTTTCTTTCTCTATATGTTCCAGTACTTCTCTATAGGCATCCAGTCTTGAACTCTGGTAAAGCACCACTTTATCCCAGTACAGGCCAAAAGCTTCCAACTGACGCAGTATCTCATCTGCCGCTTCTGGGGTCTCTCTTGGCGGATCAAGATCTTCCATACGCACGAGCCATTGCCCGTTACGTGTTTTTGCATCCAGGTAACTGGCTATGGCTGCCAACAAAGATCCAAAATGCAATGCACCTGTAGGGGATGGAGCAAACCTCCCGACGTAGTGAGGGGTTGAACTTTTACTACTCAGGCCATGGGAATTGGCATGGGAACTGATGGGTGAAGGCTGGCTCATATTCCCTCAGAATGCGCTGGGCGCAACCGGCGCGGGCAGAAGTAGGAGAGGATAAACCTGTTGGCTAGCTACCGAGCTGTTTTTCCTTGATTTCATCAAGAGTTTTGCAATCGATACACTTATTGGCTGTGGGACGCGCTTCCAGTCTCTTAATACCGATTTCTATTCCGCAGGAGTCGCAGAAACCGTATTCATCTTGTGCTATCGCTTCGACGGTGCTATCGATTTTCTTGATTAGTTTGCGTTCTCGGTCTCGCGTGCGCAATTCAAGGCTAAACTCTTCCTCCTGGGTTGCCCGGTCAGCCGGGTCAGGATAGTTAGCCGCATCGTCCTGCATATGATGCACAGTACGATCAACTTCCTGCATAAGCTGGTCTCGCCATGCCAGCAAAATGACCTTGAAATGCTCACGTTGCTTCTCGTTCATGTACTCCTCGCCTCTTTTCGGCTTGTACGGAACGAAATTTTTTAACAGTGGTTGAGATTCTGAGCTTTGACTCGTGGCCATGATCTCTTATGCCTCTAATGGGGACCTACAGTTTGTACTTGATTGCTCCCGCTCCGGTTAAGCGAGATAGCAGATTTAGCCGGAATTTTCATACACTAAGCCAGACAAAAGTACTATTACCAGAGTTTTCTTCTGCGCTAAAATTAGAAAGCTGGCTAAACTACCAGATTCTCACCTTGGATGCCATAAAAATATGCCGATTCAAAGGACTATCAATTACCACCACCGGTGAGGCAAATTAGCCCTACCGCGTTGCAATTTCCATCCACTATAATGACCTGGATTTCCAAATTCATTACCTCGAGCACAGCGGTGACAGATGTCCAGGAAAAAACTGCAATTACCTAGCCGACTTGTCCATATGGAACCGTTCCGAGTGATGACGGTATTGCAAAGAGCGATACAGCTGGAGGCTGCAGGTCGCAAGATAATCCACATGGAAGTGGGAGAACCTGACTTTTCAACTGCCAGGCCGATTGTAGAAGCCGGAATCCGGGCTCTGGACAGTGGATTGACACAATACACCGCTGCCGAGGGGATTGTTGAACTAAGAGAGGCAATATCAGCACACTACGCGAAGCACTATGGGGTGCAGATTGACCGGGATCGCATATTTATAACGCCAGGGGCCAGTGGGGGCCTGCTGCTGTTTACCAACCTGCTGGTAAATGCAGGGGAGGGTGTTTTATTGTGCGATCCGGCCTATCCCTGTTACCGGAATTACATTTACATGGTGGGAGCTGAGCCGCAACTGGTTCCTGTGGGCATAGAGACCAATTTCCAACCCTCGGTGGCATCGCTGAATAAGCACTGTAAATCAAATACAAGCGGATTGTGGCTGGCTTCGCCAGGTAATCCTACTGGCACTATACTGCAGCGCAATGATTTGGTGGAAACCCTGGAGTGGGCAGAGGGGAAAAAGTTAAACGTGTTAGTAGATGAAATTTATCACGGGCTGCATTACGTGGATGACCTGCCATCTGCGCTGGAGGTAGATACCGATACTTTCGTTGTGAATAGTTTTTCAAAATATTTTGGCATGACCGGTTGGCGTCTGGGCTGGGTGGTCGTGCCGTCTGAATACCAGGAGATTGTGAGTACTCTGGCACAAAACCTCTATATCTCCGCTTCCTCAATTGCCCAGTATGCTGCACTGGCCGCATTTGAGGAGGACTCATCTGCAATTTTGGAGCAGCGCCGGGATTCTTTTCGCCGTCGTCGAGATTTTCTGAGCACTGCTTTGAAAGGTTTAGGATTTACCCTGCCTGATGATATCCAGGGTGCATTTTATATCTACGCGGGTATCGAAAATTTTTCCGATGACAGTGAAAAATTCTGTGCCGATATTCTGGAAGAACATGGTGTAGCGATTACCCCTGGCAGGGATTTCGGTGAGTCAGACAGTTCTCTATTTGTTCGGTTTGCATTCACCACCGATCTGGATAATTTGCAGTTAGGAGTCGAGCGCCTGACCAGAGCGCTACGCAAAGCCCACTGAAATAGTTATGAAGATTGATCCAGCGTTACAGGAAGGCGTACTGGAAAAGCGCTATAAACGCTTTCTGGCTGATGTAAAGCTAACTGGAGGGCAGTTGCTGACACTACACTGCCCTAACACTGGTTCTATGAAAAATTGTCAGGCCCCCGGAAGTAGAGTCTGGTTTTCCACTGCTGCCAATCTCAAACGCAAGTATCGCCACACGTGGGAAATAGTAGAAGTGCAGAATAAGCATCTGGTTGGAATTAATACCGGTCGGGCTAATTCCCTGGTCAGGGAAGCGATCGAAACCAGCGTTATAAAAGAACTTGGTGGATATGAAAGTATTCGAGCTGAAGTACCCTATGGAAAACCAAAAATACCTAACAGCAGGCACGGTAGTCGGATAGATTTCCTTTTGGAGGGCAGTAACAATCCACAAAAGAGTGATTGTTATGTTGAAGTTAAGAATGTAAGTCTTGGAGTAGGCAATGGCCTGGGGCTTTTCCCCGATGCAGTGACAATTCGCGGACACAAACATCTACAGGAGTTGATTGACGTACGTAAAGCAGGCAATCGGGCCGTGCTCTGTTTTTGTGTTCAGCATACAGGGATTAATCGCTTGCAACCGGCCGATGAGATTGATCCGGAATACGGGCGTCTTTTGCGCCTGGCCAGCGAGACAGGTGTGGAATTGATTGCCTATGGGGCGAATGTTGACACTGATCTGTCGGTGATTGAATTGACCCGGAAACTGACGGTTGAACTACCAGTTTGATCTAAACTTACCAATCGCACGTTAATCGGAAGAATATCTCGAGTGGGTGACGCGCTCTATGCCCGGGTAACGGGCAGGCCCTTAGCTCCAGATCCAGTTCATGGACCAGAGACAGGTCACGCTCGTGTTGTTCATAAACGGTATCTATGAATAGTGCCTGTCGGGAAATTCCATCTGCCAATAAGTAGGAAAAGGTTGCCGATGTCTGATCAAACAGCTGTTTAAAAATGATTGAATTAATCATGGGCATTACTGCCTGCTTGCAGTCGCATGTGTCGAAGCTCAGGGAAGAATTTGGACACGCCAGTGTAGCAGACAGCACTATTGGGTTGATATGTCAGAGCCAGTAACCTTCAAAGAATGGATTAGAGCGGTTGGGGAGCACGTAAAAGATGGTCTTCAACCATCACCAGACCATCGACAATGGTGAAGGGCACACTCTGCAAGTACTGGCCCTGGCAAGGGCCAGCCACACACTGACCAGTTTCGATTCGAAACAGCGCACCATGGGTGGAACACTGAATCAGCTCGCCAGCATTGTCCAGGAAGCGATCTTCTTCCCACTCCAGCGGTGTTCCGAGGTGTGGGCAGCGATTCCAGTAAAGGTACACCTGGCTATCTTTCTTAACCGCGATTAGATAGAAGTTGTTTACTTCCAATCCTTTTGCACAATCCTCAATAATGTCATCAACGTTGGCTACGCAAATCATCAGGACAATGCAGCCTCGATATCTGTCAGCAAATCTTCTGTGTTCTCAATGCCAACGGAGAACCGCACCATAGAATCGGCAATACCCATTGATGCCCGCCGCTGGGCACCCATCTCGTAATAAATCGTGTGGGCAACGGGTATGGCGAGCGTGCGGGTATCGCCCAGATTGCTTGAGGCTACAACGCAATCCAGTTTGTTAAGAAAGTCGAAACAATCAAATTCGTCTTGTAGGTCAAGGCTAAATATTGCGCCGAATCCACTAAATAGAGATTTCGCCAGTTCGTGCTGCGGGTGGCTCTGCAATCCAGGATAGTAAACCTGTTTCACCTTGGGGTGATTTTCACAAAGCTGGGCAAGGGCCATCGCATTGGCACAAGCTTTATCAACTCTCATAGTGAGAGTTTCCGATCCTACTGCAAGGTGGTGAGCAGCCTCAGGGCCTAGAGTTGCACCCATGTCGCGCAGGCCCTTCTTTTTGATTTGGGTTACCGCCCACAGATTTTCATCTCCGGTCTTGTAGATGTCGTAAATGTTGGGAAATCCAGTCCAGTCATATAGCCCGGTATCCGTAATAGCGCCTCCAAGGGCATTGCCATGACCGCCGATGTATTTGGTAAGTGAATTTATCACCAAGCTGGCTCCTACATTTTTTGGCTGGAACAAATGCGGAGTCGTTAAAGTGTTATCGACAAAATAGATTAATTTACGCTCGGCACATAATTGACCAATCGCCTCAAGATCAGCAATCTGAGTAGCCGGGTTGGCTATAGTCTCAACGAATACCAGTTTTGTGTTTTCCTGGATGGCGTTTTCAACTTCGCTAACGGCTGTGGCATCGACGAAGCTGACTTCGATGCCAAGGGTTTGCAGGGTCAGAAACAGACTGTTGGTATTGCCAAACAGATAAGTGCTAGAGACGATGTGGTCTCCCTGTCGCAGGAGCGAGAGCAAGCTCGACGTAATTGCCCCCATGCCGGTTGCAAATGCTACTGAGGCGATTCCGCCTTCCATATTTGTTATACGCTTCTGCAAGGCAGTAACGGTGGGATTTAGCTGTCGACCATAGTTGTAGCCAGCCCGTTTACCCTGGAAAACTTCTGCCAGGTGGTGCGCATCTTCATAGCCATAGGCTACCGACGGATGAATTGCCTTGTGCAATACGCCGTGTTCCGGATTGTCCCGGCGGTCAGAGTGCAAATTTGTGGTAGTAAAGCCTTTTTTGGCCATGACTACAGATTCCTGATCTGATTGTGTTGGATAAATTGCTGGCGGTGTTATACACCAGCACTATTTATAATGGAAGCGATTCCAAAATACTTCAATAACATTAATTGCTTACGGAGCTCTCTGGCTGGAATTATCCGCTTTAGACTGACAACTTAAACACAGGCTGGACTCGGGCTGAGCTTGCAAGCGCAGCAGGGCGATAGCTTCATCGCATTGTCTGCAATATCCATAATCGCCATTGGCGAAGTTGCTAATTGCCAGATTCACCTTTTTCAATCGTTGCCGTGCCTTGTTACGAGTAGAAACAGCCATACTCTGTTGTTGAATTGCGTCCATCCGAGTCACGCGTCCAATCACGGACTGATCCAGTTCCACTATGCCGGCTGCCTCCTTATTGTTGGACAACTGTTTTTCCAATTCGGTTCTAATTTGCAGCAACTGCTTTTTAAGTTGTTGCAATTGTTCTTGCTCAAGTTCTTCCATAGGCCGACTGTTGAGTTGAATAAATAGGGTCAGGTCTGCATTAGATCAATGCGCTTTGCAATACGGAGTTCTCTGCACGGCCTGCAGGATGCATTTTTGCACTTGCAAAGTTACTTGCCCGGAGACTTCCTAAAAGATAGTGAACAGTGGCCGGGAAAATACCTGCTCTTCTATTTCCTGAACTCGGTATTGATATTCAGTGCTGTTCCTGTCTTGAAAAATTGCGTTGAATTCAGTCTCGGATAAACCATCTCTGTTGCTGCCGACTTCGGGCATGTAGTCTGTTTCGTTCTGCAGGTTTGACAATCTTTCCTGCATCAGAATTGCGGTTTCCACATCTCTGGTGGCCAGACTCGCAAGGGCAACGCCAGCGATGTTAGCAGTTAAGTCTGAAAAGCTGAATCCTGATCTATATCGGGCATCGTAGGCTTCTTTGGTAGTGGCTAATAGCTCAGCGAATTCGGCACCGGCAGATGCTGTGATGGCGGCGATAGAAACGAGGTGCTGGGCCAAATCCTGCCGCCTCAGTAATCTGACTTCTATATAGCGTGCTGGTGTTAAATTGGCGTCCTCGAACTCACCCAATAACTGCTGAATATCCTCGTTGTTTACATAGATAGCAAGTGTTTGAAAGAGTGTGCGGTTTTCGGCTATGGGATCGCTACCGTTTGCACTATTCTCGCGGGCAGCTGTGAACAAGGGTTTAAGAAACTCGTTTAGGGATACTGCACGTCGATTCTCGGGGATCTGCGCGGCCACTGAGGATAGTATCTGGTAGTGTTTGATAATCCTGAGCCGATCCTGCTCCGAGATGAATAATTGCTGAGCGTGATCCCCAATTCGGTCCAGCAAGGCGGGTTCCCATTGCAGTTCAACATCAACCAGATCCCGGGTGAGGTTTACGCGCTGGATATTGGATAATAGTTCACTGAAATCCTGATAATAGAGATTGGTTGCCAGATACTGATTCTGTATTCGCTGGCGTAAGTAGCGCAGCAAGCGGTCTGGCAGTTTTAAATTTCCTAGATACAGGGCCTGTAAATCCAGCTGCGCATCCGCTTGCTGGAACTCAGCCCTGAGATTCAGATAGAGCGGAATAAATGTATTATTCAGGCGCACGCTTAGCCGGGTGGTAAGAGCCTCTTCGGCAAAGGACAAATCGGCTGCGAGCGGGGTTGATAATTCCACCAGTTCGACACCGTAGCGCAACAGCAAATTCAGCTCCTCGTGCGTGAGTACTACATGATGCATGCCGGGATTGTTCGGCGTGCTTGGTGCGCTCTCCAATAGCAGTTGCTGGACCCGTGAGATTTCCGAATTGGTAAGATCGGGTGCAGGGCTTACCGTCGCGCCGGTCTGCAGGGAAATCAGCAAGATCACAATTGGCGCACTTAGCAAAAGCACACTTAGTGATCTCAGCAGATATCTGGAAAAATTCAGCCAAAATGGGGACATGACAGCTTTAAGACTTACGCAAGATTGAACATTGAATCCCTCAAAATCGTGCCGATAACACTTATTACTAGGATTTTGTGTGATTTTACTGGCAAATGATGTCTTTATCGCTATAAAGTATGACAAAATCTGCAAAATTGGAAATTTCTGTGAGATTTAATTTATTTATCGAGAGCTTGGCGCTACACTCGAGTCTCTCAGTTGTCCAGAGCTTACCGCCCCCAAGGAGAAGGTCATGAGTTCCCATTCTTCCCTCCGGAACCGCCTGCCTACCGGAAGATTGCATCGCACGCGCACTTTGTTGGTGGCTACCCTGCTGGTGGTGCTTGGTGCCTGTACTTCCCAGGCTGCCAGGGATGCTGAAATTGCTGCACAGGAGGCAGAAATATTGGCGCAGCAGCAAGAGGCTGCTCTAGTGGAAGAGCAACTGGCTCGAAGACTAGCCGCGGAAGAAGAAATACGGCGTAACGCAGCGGAGGCTGAGCGTGCCCGGCAGCAGGCAGAGCGCGAACGCCTGGTTGCACAAGCCAGGGCGAGAGAGGATGCAGAACGGCGCCAGCGAGAGGAAGAAGAACGTCTGGAGAGACTACGCCTGGAAGAACTGGCACGGGTAGCGGCAGAAAGGGAAGAAAAATTAGAACGTATAGCTGAACTTGAACAACAAATAGCAGCTATCAATGCTACTGCTACCCGCGATGAAACGTCGAACGAGATCATGCTCGAAGCTATAGCTGTCGCAGAACAATTGCTGGATGTATTGACCGAAGAGCAGGTCAAATATGAAGATACAGATGCTGATGGAAATACTGTACAGCCATTGTCAAAAGAATTGATAGCCGAGCTGGAAAACATTAAAAATGATCTTGTGAGACAAGTTAATAGCCAACAATAGTATTATGCGCTTTCCTCAGTATGATCAGCTACCCTGGGGCTCAAGCCATGGGCGATAATGTAGTGGATTTTGACAGCGAGAAACACAATCACCAGTTCAAGCGTAAGGAAGCGAAAGCGGATGCCATTCGACAGGCATTTCGTCAGGCCCGAGGCGAGTCCGACTCGGGAAACCCCAGGCGTAAGAAGAAATCTAAAAAACGCAAGTAAGCTCGAAAGAAATATTCATCAGACTCGAATGAATCGCTAGCTGTTGCCAGTCTTCCCCTCGATGAGCTGCATCCCCTGTCAAAGCGGGCTTTTAAGCCGCCGCAAGCTTTGTTTGTAAAGCCTGTTATGGTAAAGTGCGCGCCTTTGAAATAAACATTCAATTCTGGGGAGAAATTTTTAGATGCCGGGCATAACAATTACAGTAACCACAGTTCTGTCCCTGCTGGGCTTGGGCATCGCATTTTTCTTCATGAAAAGGGTTACGAGCGTACCGCTTGATTTGGGTCTGGAGGAGAAAGACGCGACTCGTCTCAGGTTCATTCACGGAGCGATTGCTGACGGTGCAATGGCTTTTTTGAAACAGGAATATAAAGTACTGACAATATTCATGCTGGCCTTCGCAGTCATCATAGCCTTATTGATTAATGATACGCATACGCCGGATATCCACGAAGGTATTTATACAGCGCTGGCTTTTCTCTTTGGCGCCGCCATTTCGATTGCCTCTGGTTATATTGGCATGAAAGTAGCAACTCAGGGCAACGCTCGTACCACAGTCTCCGCCAAGAAAGATATTTCTCATGCCTTCGATGTAGCAATTAACTCCGGTGCGGTGATGGGTTTTGCACTGGTGGGTCTGGCTACTCTCGGGCTCGTGCTCATTTACGTTGTTATGCGTTGGTTACTGGCGGATTTGGGTCAGGAGAACAACCATATTTTGATGGAAGTCATTGCTGGTTTTGGACTGGGCGGATCCACCATCGCACTCTTCGCCCGTGTAGGCGGCGGAATCTTTACCAAGGCAGCCGACGTGGGCGCTGATCTGGTAGGCAAGGTTGAGCAGGGTATTCCCGAAGATGATCCGCGCAATCCAGCCGTGATCGCCGATAATGTGGGAGACAATGTTGGCGATGTGGCCGGGATGGGTGCGGACCTGTTCGGCTCCTGCGCAGAGAGTACCTGTGCTGCAATGGTTATCAGCGCAGCGGTTTTTGCTGCCGATCCCAATGCATTGCTTTATCCGATTCTAATCAGCGCAGTGGGTATTCCAATCAGCCTGATCACCAAGTTACTGGTGAACGTTAAGACTGAAGATGAAGTGGCTCCGGCATTAATGAAACTCCTGATATATTCCAGTATCGGCATGGCAGTGGTGATATTTTTCTTCACCATGGCTTTAGTGCCGGAGTTCTTCGAGTTGAATGGCGAGAGTTATACCAATATGGGTGTCTACTTTTGTTTCCTGGCCGGGTTGATTGCAGGATTAGCAGTTGGATTGCTAACCGGCTATTACACTTCGGAGAAATACGCACCGGTGCAGGAAGTGGCGAAATCCTGTGAAACAGGTGTGGCTACCAATATCATTTATGGCCTGGCTCTGGGTTATAAGAGTACGGTACTCCCGTATCTGGCCATTGCAGCAAGTATTTTTATTTCCTGGGAACTCGCGGGCATGTACGGCATTGCGATAGCCTCTCTGGGTATGCTCGGCACATTGGTTCTTACACTGACTATTGATGCCTATGGCCCGGTTGCCGACAATGCCGGTGGCATCGCGGAGATGGTTGGGCTGGAGAAAGAAGTAAGGCGCCGCACCGATATTCTGGACTCTGCAGGCAATACTACAGCGGCCATAGGCAAGGGATTCGCCATTGGTGCTGCCATTTTGACTTCTCTGGCGCTGTTTGCCGCCTTCATATCGATTGCCGGCACGTTGAGGGGCGAAGCCATTAGCATGAGCCTGTTGGATCCGCTGGTTTTTACTAGCCTATTCATTGGTGCCGTGTTGCCATTCCTGTTCTCTGCCATGACCATGAAATCAGTTGGTAAAGCCGCCTTCGCTATGATCGAAGAAGTACGTCGGCAGTTCAAGACAATTCCGGGCATCATGGAGGGTACTGGTGAGCCTGATTATGCGCGATGTGTTGCTATTTCAACCCAGGCCGCATTAAAAGAGATGATTGCGCCAGGCGTTTTGATAATGGGCTCACCCATCGTGGTCGGTTTTCTGTTCGGGGTCGAGGCCGTGGCTGCATTGCTAATCGGATCTCTGGTTGCCGGGGGGGTGCTGGCCATTGCTTCATCAAACAGTGGTGGGGCATGGGATAATGCCAAGAAATTTATCGAGGCAGGAAACCTCGGTGGTAAGGGCTCCGAAGAGCACACCGCTGCGATTGTTGGTGATACCGTGGGAGATCCGATGAAGGACACTTCGGGGCCATCACTCAATATTCTGATCAAGCTGTCGGCGATTCTCAGTCTGGTATTTGCCCCGTTTTTTGTTCAGTACGGCGGTATTTTGTTGGGTTAGAAAATAGTTGGGTTAGAAAATAGTAGGACAAGCGAATATAAAAAAGGAGTCATATGACTCCTTTTTTATATTCGGAAATTCAATTCAGTACGTTATTGAAGTCGTCTTGATTCGAAATGATACAGTACCCACTCGTTGTAGCGGTGGGCTTCGGCTGTACTGAGATCGATCCAATCCGTAGTCACAGTTTTTACGCACTGGTATATGCGGAAGGAATCCGTGTCCTCGATGATCAGATTTCGCACTGAGGGATTGAGTGTGTAATTGGATATCTCAACCAATTTCCAGCTTTCTTCCATAGTGCGGGATATGCATTCATCTCCGGATAGTAAGTCGAGGTAAGGCAGTTCAATTTCAGCATAGCCGGATGCGGGCACATCAAGGCCAAGTTGAACATTTATTTCTTCGGACTCATCCGCTGATTTGATGAAAAAAATGGAATTTAGTCGAATTGGATTGCCAGTTTGGTTAAATGCTACAAGTCGCAGTCCGGCATCGGCATTTTCGCCCCACGCCGAGGAATAGAAGGCGAACTTGATAGCAGTGTCCTCCAGAGTCTCTGCGTTTGCCAGTATCGCCCAGCAAAGAAAAATCAATACTAATAACTTACTCATAGTGTGGACTTAATCACCAGGTTAATAGTCTATCATCTTGGTTTTTCAGGTTGAATAAATGATAATAATGCAAATTTATGAATTAGTGCAGTTCTTGTCTCAAGTTAAGGCACCTCTGATTAATTGCATATGGCCTCTGCGTGATCTGAAGCGTTCAGGTGCAAGACGCGCTTCGCCGGCAATGGCCGTAGCCCTTGGCAAGAAGTGCAACGCCGCAACTGTGCGCTTCAGGGCACGCCCTTCGGGGCCTACAGGCTGTTCCGCACTCCGCGTTGCCAGTTTTCGACAGGCGGACGCATGCCTTGACCGCCATGGATGGCGGAAATGCAGGTTTTGCAGGAGCAAAAACCTGCCAAAATGGCGCCTTGATTGCGAAACAGCCTGTAGGCCAGAGACCGTATGCAATTAGTCAGAGGTGCCTTAATTTACTGGACTATTAGAATAAGAGAGTAACAAAAATTTTGAGCAAGCTAGATAATATTAAGAATATCATCTGTATCGCCTCTGGAAAGGGCGGTGTAGGAAAATCAACCACTGCAGTAAATCTCGCGCTGGCGCTGGTCCAAAGTCAAAATCGAGTAGGCCTGTTCGATGCCGATATCTATGGTCCCAGTCTGCCCCTCATGCTGGGTGTTCAGCCAGGCACCCGGCCTGAGATTAAAGACCAGAAGTTCATGCTGCCAATTCAGGCCCATGGCCTGGTTTGCAATTCAATGGGATTCCTAGTCGATGAAGATACTGCCATGGTGTGGCGAGGCCCCATGGTTACCTCAGCTTTTAATCAGATACTTAACGACACGCTCTGGTCGGAGCTCGATTATCTCATTGTTGATATGCCTCCTGGTACTGGGGATATTCAGCTAAATCTCGCCCAATCAGTTAATGTGGCCGGGGCCATAATCGTAACAACTCCCCAGGATGTTGCTCTGCTGGATGCACGCAAGGGAATTGAAATGTTTCGTAAAGTGGATATCCCCATAATCGGCATAGTTGAGAACATGAGCATCCACGTCTGCTCTGCTTGCGGACATGAAGAGGCAATATTTGGCAGTGGTGGTGGCGAGAAACTATCCACCGACTATGGGGTGGATGTCATCGGGAAACTGCCTTTGGATATCAGCATTAGACAGCGTACAGATGAGGGTTTACCGAGTGTAATTTCGGAGCCATCAAGCCCGCCTGCCCAAGCTTATCTGGAGTTGGGTCAAAATGTAGAGAAGAGAATGGGTCAAATTGAGTCAGAATCGCACGCAAAGCCTCAAATCACTATCAGTGATGATTAGCAACTGCAGCCGAAAATAAATGTAAACATAAGACAAAAGGCGGACCAACACATTGGATGCAGTTAATGAATTCTTACTATTTATCGATAGTTTCCTGGGTAGTGCTGGTTGGTTTCCCTATATGCTGTTATCGGTGGGCATCTTTTTTACTCTCTATTTGGGTTTTCCCCAGATACGCTATTTCAGTCATGCCATAAAAGTCACCCGTGGAAAGTTTGACAAAGAGGGAGCAAGAGGTGATACGACCCACTTTCAGGCCTTGTCTACCGCGTTGTCTGGCACCGTTGGCACGGGGAATATAAGTGGCGTGGCCTTGGCACTACATTTGGGAGGCCCGGCCGCCTTATTCTGGATGTGGATGACAGCCTTTTTGGGGATGACGACAAAGTTTGTCGAGGTCACACTGTCGCATAAGTACCGCGACCAGACTGCTGACGGCACCATGGCCGGTGGTCCTATGTACTATATGGAGAAGGGGATGAACGCCAAGTGGTTGGCGATCATCTTCGCCATGGCCACCGTACTCAGTTCTTTCGGTACAGGAAATTTGCCGCAGATTAACAGCATCGCGGCGGGTTTGGAGAGCACGTTTTCACTGGATCCCCTTATCACAGCCAGCGTGCTTTCAGTCTTACTGGCACTGGTTATTATCGGCGGCATAACCCGAATAGCCATGGTAGCGGCAGCCATTGTACCGACTATGGCAATTATCTATCTGGTCGGGGCGGTTGCTGTCATCATTCCTAATTTCGGTAATGTTATTCCATCCTTTCTGTCCATTTTTTCAAACGCATTCAGCGGCTCGGCTGCGACGGGGGGATTTCTTGGTGCGACCTTCGCCTACGCATTCAATCGAGGGGTAAACAGGGGTCTTTATTCCAATGAGGCGGGGCAAGGTTCAGCGCCTATCGCCCATGCCGCGGCCCGAACTGAAGAACCGGCAGATGAAGGTATGGTTTCCATTCTGGAGCCATTCATTGACACGATAGTTATTTGTACCATCACCGGACTTGTTATTCTTTCATCCGGCGTTTGGATGGAAAAGTTTGAGAATGAGTTCCAGCGTGCAGACATGCTTTTCATTGCAGGGAGTTATAGCGAGAACAATCCTGAGGATGTGGAGCAGCTATTTGCTTACCTTACAGGAGCCAGTTCTGCCGTTTCCAGTTATAACGGTGAGCTTAATGTGGTAAATGGGCAGGCGCAGAACTCGACTGCATTCACGCTGATAAATTCCCGTTCATTCGCTGAAAATATTGTTTATTCAAGAGACGGAGTTGCCTTAACCGAGAGCATCGGCGTGACTGCTGGGCAACTGGCAGATTTGGACATTAACGTAACAGGCGATTCTCTGCTCCATTCGGTACCGCTGACGACCAGGGCCTTTACCCGGGGATTGTTTGGTGATTATGGTCAGTACATCGTGGCTATTGGATTAATGTTATTTGCTTTTTCGACGGCAATAGCATGGTCCTATTACGGTGATAGAGCCATGATCTACCTGTTCGGCCCAAGATCGATTCTGCCTTACCGAATTGCCTATGTCCTGGGTTTTTTCTACGCCGCGCTGGCAGACACCACGATAGTCTGGAATATTTCCCTGATTACCATCGTGCTAATGACCGTGCCGAATCTGATCGGTATTTCTTTCATGCACAAAGAGGTCAAGCAGACTATTAACCAGTACTGGGAAAAGACCGAACACGGCCGCCACCGCACCTGAGTCAAACGCTTAAAAAACTGCTTAGGTACGGACCATCTCACCAGGCAGTCTGATATTTTCAACAATTTCCGGATTTCCAAAGGTTTCCAGCGCTAGCAGGATAATAATTTTTGTCAAATGAAGGTGTGGGCTTCAATTGACATAGCTTTTGTTCTTCTTATACTCAAGTTGCAGCTCATCAAGTAGGAGGCCCCATGAACAGTATTTCCCCCGATTTCAATCGCTTATTAGCTACTTGCATCTTCACGTGCAGTTTTTTATCGACTGCTGCCTATGGGCAGTTGCCCAGCCCATACCTGCCGGACGTCCCCGGTGCCGGCGAGCAAACAAATGAAGAATACGAGATGCAGACCACTATAGAAGACGGCTTCACAATGACTGTCGTCGGCGATCTGATCATGGCTTACCCGCCGCCCCATGGCTATGATCCCCGCTTTCAGAGTCTCGTCGAGCTGATTCAGGGGGCGGATGTTGCCTATGCCAATTTTGAAGCCCACGTGCTGGATATGCTGACTCTTCCCCATGATCGGTTTGGTGGATTCGTGGGACCGCCCGAAGTGGCCACTGCAGTAAAAGACATGGGTTTTGATGTGGTGGGCAGATCCAATAATCACTCCAGTGAGTTTGGTGTTGAGGGCTTGTTAAATTCAGATCAAATCATTCGCGATGCAGGTCTGGTGATATCAGGATCGGGGCCGGATATTCGCTGGGCGAGACAACCCGGCTATTTCAATTCGGCGAAAGGCAGAGTTGCCTTCGTTACCGCTTCGCCAAGTTTCGGTCGTGCGGCGGTGAGTGAAGATAGTCCTCAAACGGGAGGCACCTTTCCGCTTCGCACTACGCGCTGCACCATCGTATCTGCTGTGGATGAAGCCAGAGTTCGTGCCACCCTGGATGCAGATGAGTGTGTTCGAATCGGTGATGTGGACAAGCCGACTTGGTCCTATGAAATGAACCGGGCTGATCTTGATGCGATATTGAAAAGTGTTAAGGAAGGCAAGTTGCGCTCACATTTTGTTGCTGTGGGTACTCATGCGCACCAGACAGTTTATAACGATACGCCGGTAACCCCAGCTGGTAATAGTGGTTCTGCCCTGGACCCCACGGTTCCGGATTTTTTACAGGCCTATGCACGTGCCAGCATCGATGCAGGTGCCGATGCCTTCATTGGTACAGGCCCGCATATACTCAGGGGTATTGAGATATACAAGGGACGACCTATCTTTTACGGACTGGGCGAATTTTTTCGCCAGATGGGAACCATAGGCCTGGGTGGTGAAAATCCACGTCGCATGTCTGGAATTCTTGGTGATCCTATTCGCTATGAACATGTGCTGGCTGTTAGTACTTTCAATAAGGGCCAGGTCTCTGAAATTCGCTTGTATCCCACCGATCTTGGATACGGTGCGCAGTTCGTGGAATATGGCTTGCCACGTATGGCGGATTCGGACCTGGCGCAAAAAACCTTGCGCCGACTTCAGGAGTTGTCCAGCCCACTTGGAACCACAATCAGCATAGAAGGGGATGTAGGCGTGATACGGCTATAGCTTCAGCTGGCTGGTAACGGAGTGAACTTCACGCGCACTATTTTTGTATAAATTGCAGCTGGCGAATTGGAAACCAATCCTGAATCAAACTCTCAAAAACTGTTTAGGTACGGACCATCTCACCAGGCAGTCTGATATTTTCAACAATTTCCTGCACTTCCTGAGGAGGGGCATTGGTGAATCTGCAGACGGTTAGCGCAACAGCCAGGTTTACCAGCGTGCCAAGTGTGCCAATTCCCTCTGGAGAAATTCCAAACCACCAGAATTCTGCGGTGCTGGCTGCTGGATTGATAAATTTGAAGTAGATGATGTAGGCCGCAGTGAAGGTAAAGCCGGCAATCATGCCACATATAGCCCCTTCCTTGTTCATGCGTTTCTTGAAAATACCCATCACGATAGCTGGAAAGAAGGAAGCAGCGGCGAGGCCGAAAGCAAATGCCACGACCTGCGCCACATAGGCCGGCGGATTAATCCCATAGTATCCAGCGATTATAACTGCAACAAAAATAGCAATGCGAGCGTAGAGCAATTCCTGTTTTTCCGTAATCGACGGCATGAAACTGCGTTTCAGCATATCGTGGGCGACAGAGGTTGAAATAACCAGGAGCAAACCGGCGGCTGTTGACAGGGCAGCGGCAAGCCCACCGGCCGCCACTAGCGCCACCACCCAATTGGGCAAGCCGGCAATTTCCGGATTAGCGAGAACCATGATATCCCGATTGACTTCAAGTTCATTAGCCTGTACATCGCCAACAAATTGAATTCTGCCATCGTTATTTTTGTCATCGAAAACGATGAGGTTGGTGGTCTCCCACTGGCTAAACCAATCCGGAACTTCGGCATATTGGGCATTATTTACCGTATCAATCAAATTGGTTCTGGCAAAGGCTGCAACAGCCGGAGCGGTAGTATAAAGAACGGCGATAAAGACCAGTGCATAACCGGCTGATTTTCGCGCGTCTCGTACATTGGGAACAGTAAAAAAGCGTATGATGACATGGGGCAGACCAGCAGTACCGAACATCAGGGCTGCCGTGATAAAAAAAACATCCTGCGTAGTTTTCTGGCCCTGCGTATAGACTGCGAATCCCAATTGTTCACTCAAACCATCCAGTCGGTCCAGCAGGTATCCTCCGCCGTTAACCAGCTCGGAACCAAAACCGATTTGCGGTATGACCTGGCCAGTCATCTGAATCGAAATAAAGATTGCCGGTACCATAAACGCAAAGATCAAAACACAATACTGTGCCACCTGAGTGTAAGTGATGCCCTTCATTCCACCCAATACTGCATAGAAGAACACAATGGTCATACCGATTATTACACCAGTAGTAATGTCTACTTGCAGGAAGCGAGAGAACACAATACCCGCACCCTGCATCTGTCCGCACACGTAGACAAACGAAATAACAATGGCACAAAAGACGGCGATTAATCTTGCCGTTTTGGAATAGTAGCGATCACCGATAAAATCAGGGACGGTAAATTTACCAAACTTTCTCAAGTAGGGTGCCAGCAGCATGGCCAATAGGACATAACCGCCGGTCCAGCCCATCAAATAGAAAGTGCCGTCTCTTCCCAGGACGGAGATAATCCCGGCCATGGAGATGAAGGAGGCGGCGGACATCCAGTCAGCAGCAGTGGCCATGCCGTTCGCCAGCGGATGTACTCCCGCCCCTGCTACGTAAAATTCCTTGGTTGAATTTGCGCGAGACCAGATAGCAATCCCAACATAGAGACTGAAGGAGAGGATAATAAAAACGTAAGTCCAGAGTTGAACGCTCATAGGGCTTGCTCTCCTGAACTTTGATCACGATCTGCTTCGGAATCTTCAATGAATTCATCATCGAGTTTGTCCATCAGGCGGATGTAGACGAAGATGAGAATAACAAAGACAAATATGGCCCCCTGTTGTGCAATCCAGAAGCCCAGTTTAAAACCACCAACTCTGAAGTTATCCAGAAAATCGACAAGCAATATGCCACAACCGAATGAAATCAAGAACCAGACGCATAGCAGTGAACCCACTATTTTTAAATTGGATCTCCAATAGGAATTTGCACGATTATCTGACATTAGCAATCCACCTTGGTGTTAAGGCACCTAAGTTCTCACGATTTGTTTTTCGACGGAGGAGTGTATCACTTAACCCGGATATTTCACCAGTTGCCTGAAGTATCGTGCCGGGATTTGGTATTTTCGATGGGCTCGTGCGACTAAACGTAGTGTTGGCTATAGGTCAGGGTGAGCAGCTGATTCTGCTCGATTCAGAGTAAATCAGTCTGGCAACCTGCGGCAATTCATCAGTCTTTGAGCACTTCTTCAAGATAGGTCACGAGCTTTTTCCGTACTTGCAGCTGTCTGCTTTCATTGGACTTTCCATATTCCAGATAAAATTGCCTGAGTTTTTGCCGTTCAAAATCGGCATGTTTATCAAGCAGCAGATCGATACCCATATCGCCGTCCAGCAAAACCCGTGTGCACCACTGCTCATACTTGCTGTCTTGATCACCTGTGGTGGATTGGCTTGTCTGAATGCTTTTTACTGCCTCGCTAATAGCCTGGTGGTTGGCATCCCGCATAACGCGACCGATGTATTGAGCCTGTCGTTTTCTTGCACCATGGCTGTTGGGTAAACGCTTGAATTCATCTATGGCGTAGCGCAGCTCTTCATCAAGTGGTAATTTATCCAGCTGACCTGGCTTGAATGTGGTTAATTTCTCACCGAGTTTCTGTAGCGCAATCATGTCTTTTTTGCGCTGGGTCTTGCTGATTAATTCCTGCTCTGAATTTTCTTTAATATCCATGTCTTATAGATAGAAAATCTGGGCCAGTCCGAGAAATGAGAAAAACCCGATAGAATCGGTAACGGTAGTGAGCGCTACTGTGCCGGCCAGCGCCGGGTCGACATTTATGCGCTTCAGGAAGAGGGGCAAATAAGCACCGGCCAATGCCGCGATGAACATATTAATCATCATGGCCGCGCCGATGATATAGCTGATCTGCAAGTCGTCAAGCCAAATATAGGCGATCACAGAAATTACCAGAGCCCACAGCATACCATTTAACCCGGCGACTCCTAATTCCCTGGCTAGTAGCCAGCGACTGTTGGCAGGGGTTATATGGCCTAGAGCCAGGCTGCGTATTACCAGTGTCAGGGTTTGTGTGCCGGCCACACCACCCATATTCGCTACGATAGGCATGAGAATGGCGAGATAGACTACTCTGTCGAGAATATCCTGAAACAGATAGATCACCAGCGATGCCAGAATAGCGGTCATCAGGTTCACGCCTAACCACATTGCCCGGCGCCGTGCTGTTTTTATTACCGGGGCGAAAGTATCTTCTTCTTCATCAAGGCCAGCCATGCTCATGAGTGAGTGCTCCGTGCTGTCTCGAATAACATCCACCACATCGTCAATAGTGATCCGTCCCAGCAGTTTCCCCTCATCGTCTACAACCGGAGCAGATACCCAGTCGTGTTGCTCAAATAGTTGTGCTACCTGGGTTGCTTCCATAGCTACTGGAATTGCCTCTATCTCCGAACTCATCACTTCCCGTACGGTCGTATTCGGATCCGATACCAGTACCTTTCGCAACGGTAGAAGCCCTAGCAACTCATCGTCTCGATTGACCACATGAATGTTGTCAGTCATTTCAGGAATGCTATCGTAACGGCGCAAATAACGGAGCACCAGGTCCAGGGTGTGACGTGGTCGCACGGCAATGGTGTCTGTATTCATCAAGCCGCCCGCGGTGTCCTCATCATAAGAGAGAATCGACTCCACGCGAAGGCGGTCTTGCTGATCCATCGCCCGCAATACCTGGGCCATTACCTGCTGTGGCAGTTGTTGCAGAATATCCGCTAAATCATCGGTTTCCAGACCCTCGGTGAGTTTCACCACCTGCTCGGCATTGAGGCTGCTCAAGATATCATTCTGAATGTCCTCATTCAGATATTGCAGCACTTCGCCTTCGGCATCTTTATCCACCAGTTGCCACAGTACGCTTCTGGTTTTAGGGGGAGAGGATTCTAAAAGATGGGCAATACCCGCCGTGGGCAGGGTTTTGATCATTTGCCTGACCTGGTAAAGCGAACCGCTGTCTATGGCTTGATTTAATTCAAGGACAGGGTTCTTATGGAAATGCTTCTCTTTAGTCTGAGGCATGATTACAAAGATCCTTTGCCCACGTGGTTGTCACGGAGCAAGTATTTGATCCTGGGTTTTGATTGGCCCGCCCGGGATGAGATAAAAATCCCTTACTCATCCTCGCCAAAGCGGTCGTTGATCAGGGCAATAATGGTTTTAAGTGCGTGCTCTTCGTCGCTTCCATCGACCTGGATTTTGACATTGGTACCCTGCACTGCACCTAACATCATTAGTGACAAAATGCTCTTGCCGTCAACCATTGCGGTATGTCCGATCTGGACATCGCAGCTAAATGTGGAGGTCAATTCTACCAGTTTGGATGCAGCTCGCGCGTGCAAGCCGGCTTTATTGACTATTTCTACTGTTGCCTCAAGCATTTCCCAATATCCCAAGTTCCCTATGCCTAGTCTGAACATTTTTTATTTTCTTGGCAAAAGATTCACCCAATTTCTCGCAAAGATAGACAGACCGATGTTGCCCCCCTGTACACCCCAGCGCCACGGTAATGTAGCTTCGATTATTATTTTCGAATTGGGGTAGCCATTTTTTCAGATAGCTGCGTATATCATCATACATGAGTTGCACTTCCTCATGTGAGTCTAAAAATACCTTTACCTCGCTATCCAGTCCAGTAAGCGATCTTAACGCTGTATCCCAGTAAGGGTTGGGCAGGCACCTCACATCGTAGACAATATCCGCATCCAGGGGCAACCCGTTTTTGTAGCCAAAGGATTGAAAGAGCAGTGCAAGGCCAGCATCTTCGCCGCCAATGAGTTGATTTTTGATTGTATCTCTCAATTGATGCAATGACATGCTGCTGGTATCAAGTGACAAACTGGCCAATAGTGAGATGGGCTCGAGTAATTCTGATTCCTTATTGATGGCTTCTCTCAGACCAATCGTATCCGTGGATAGAGGGTGTTTGCGGCGGCTTTCACTGAATCTCTGCAACAGTGTCTGGCTATTGGCATCGAGGAATATAATTTCTGTATGCAGGTCATTTTGCTCCAGTTCCCCGATGATAGCGGGAACCCGTTGCAAATCGGATGAAAGATTTCGCGCGTCGATACTGACCGCTATATTAGTGGTTTCCGATGCTTCGGAGGATACTCGCTCAGCCAGTGAAAGGAGCAAACTGGCCGGAAGATTATCAATACAGTAGTAACCCCGGTCTTCCAGTATATGCAAGACGGTGCTTTTGCCTGATCCGGATCTGCCACTGATTATAGTGAGTTTCATCTCGTTTAGCTCAAGGCATGCTCGCTATCGGTCTGCATGACCTTTTCAGAGGCCCAACAGGCTAATAGGTGATTGCTATATTGTAGAGATCATCGCTATCCTGAGTATGTCTCAGTGTATAGCAAAAATCTTCATCATTTAACATCTCCGCTATTTTGGCCAGGGTCTCAACATGTTCATCAGTTTTCACTTCTGGCACGATTAGTACGAAAAATAAATCTACCGGCTTGGAATCCATGGCATCGAAGTCGATGGGCGTGTCCAGCGTTATCAACGCACCGATAATTTCATTGCAAAAGGGCACACGAGAGTGGGGTATGGCGATACCGTTGCCCAATCCTGTGGTGCCCAATTGTTCCCGTGCCATGAGGGCGCCAAATACCTGTTCTGATTCCAGGGATTCTGAATTATTTGCAATAAGTTCACCGATGGTAGTTAGCAACCGTTTTTTGCTAACACCGGAAATTTGACAATAGCAGCGATCCGGAGTGAGTATATCTTCCAATTGCATTACTAGTAGTTCTCGTGATTGGTGGTAGTTAAGGGTGGAGTTAAGATCGATATTTAGGACCAGGCTATTGCTGTCTAGTCAACCAGTCGCTTGCGCTCATTCGAAGGTGGTATAGCCAGGGAATTGCGATACTTGGCAATTGTGCGCCTGGCCACATAAATTCCCCGATCCTCAAGTAATTGGGTAATTTTACTATCACTCAGGGGCTTACGTGCCTTTTCTGCGGCTACCAGCTTCTTAATGATTGCTCGAATAGCCGTGGAAGAACACTCGCCGCCGCCTTTAGTTGAAACATGGCTGGAAAAGAAATACTTGAGCTCAAAAATACCACGGGGAGTGTGCATATATTTTTGCGTGGTAACTCGTGAAATAGTTGATTCATGCATCCCCACAGCTTCCGCTATATCGTGGAGAACCAGTGGCTTCATAGCCTCTTCACCATATTCCAGAAAGCCTTTTTGATGTTCGACGATTCGAGTAGATACTTTCATTAAAGTCTCATTTCGACTTTGCAGGCTCTTGATAAACCATCGTGCTTCCTGCAAATTGTCTCTTAAATAGTTATTGTCATCGCTGGCATCGGCACGTTTTACTAAAGAAGCATAATTGTTATTAATTCTCATCTTGGGGGCAGTATCGGGATTGAGTTCTACTTTCCATTTTCCGCTTTCGACCTGTTTTGAAACAATCACATCGGGCACTATATAGGTAGTGGAAGGAGGTGCGACGCTAGCACCAGGATGTGGATTGAGACTTTCAATTAAAGTAATACAATCTCTTAGTTCGGGTTCCTTTAGCCTGGTTCTACGCATTAACTGTGTGTAGTCGCGACTTCCCAACAAAGCAAGGTGTTCATTGATGATTGTTTTGCTGTTTCTAACAACATCAGCCTGGGAGGAATCATCAATTTGATCAATCTGAATCGACAGGCATTCGGCCAGATCCCTGTATCCAACCCCTATGGGGTCAAATTGCTGGATTCGATGTAAGACAGCGACTATCTCATCGAGTTCGATTTCCAACAGCGGATCAAATCCGCCATGGATGGATTCAATATCGACAGTTAGCATGCCATTTGGATCGATAGCATCGATAATAGCAAGCGCAATCGCGTTATCCTGGTCGGACATCGGTGTGAGGTTTAGCTGCCAGAGCAGGTGATCCTGAAGCGTGTCTATTGCGCTATTACGGGATTCCAGATCGGTAAATTCCGTATCGTTTGAAACGGCAGATGAATAGCTGCTCGGGTATATGTCATCCCAACTGCTATCTACTTCTATGTCTTTGGGATTTTGTTCCTGCCAGTCCGGATCTGAATCCTGGCCATTTAACACCGAGCTGGTATCAGACTCCGCTCCATCGCCGGAGTCTTGTGACTCTCCCGTGGCATTGGTGTCAAACTTATCCTCTTCAAAATCAGCTTCATCCTCTTCGGTGTTTTCAATCAGCTCAAGCATCGGATTTGATTCCAGTGCCTGGTGAATTTCCTGTTGTAAATCAAGTGTGGATAGCTGAAGTAGTCTGATCGCTTGCTGCAGCTGCGGGGTCATGGTCAACTGCTGACCGAGCTTTACTTGAAGCGAAAGTTTCATAGAAGATACTTCTTGGCGGACGTTTATTGTTTTGTTATTGCCGCAATTCAGCCTTAGCTTATTAAAGAGAGGCGAGAGTATAGCAAGTTTCGTGCCTTGATTGCATAGCAATTTTATGCAGATGACGGATAGGGTTGTGGGAGGGTGTTGGGTAACAGCTAGATTGTGAATTGTTCGCCAAGATAGACTTCTCTTACTTTCTCATTGTTCAGTATAACTTCCGTATTACCTTCAGCAATTATCTGACCTTCACTCACGATATAGGCTTTCTCACAAATATCAAGAGATTCTCTGACATTGTGATCGGTAAGCAAAATACCGATATTGCGGGATTTCAAATGGGTGACAATTTGCTTGATTGCGTTCACCGAGATTGGGTCTACTCCTGCAAAGGGCTCGTCAAGCAACATGAATTTGGGTTCCGTGGCCAGGGAACGGGCAATTTCGGTTCTTCTGCGTTCACCACCAGATAGACTCATGCCTTTGTTGTGGCGAATATGGGTGATTTGAAACTCTGTCAGCAAGGATTCCAGTTTTCTTCGTCTTTCCGCAGAGCTCAAATCGCCTCGAGTCTGCAGTATTGCCAGGATATTGTCTTCTACTGAAAGTGTCCGAAAAATTGACGAGTCCTGAGGCAGGTAAGCCAGGCCGTGGGCGGCTCTCTGATGTATTGGCAAAGTCGTCAAATCAGTATCGCTAATTCTCACCTCACCGGAATCAGCAGCTACCAGACCGACTATCATGTAGAAGCACGTGGTTTTTCCTGCTCCGTTTGGACCCAATAAGCCGACAATTTCACCCTGATTTATGCTCAGAGATACGTCACGTACAACCTGGCGATCCTTATAAGATTTTGCGAGGTGAGATGCCTGAAGAATATCCATTAATTGGTCTGGTTGCTCAATACACCGCTACAGGGACCAGTCGTTTCGAAAAGTTCTGACTCTATGAAGTACTTGATTGCGACACAATTGGTTGTTGTTCCTGGTTGACTAAATTTGGCATTCCCCACAAATTCGACAATAGAATTAACGTCAACATAGTAATCAATAGTCTCACTCTCACCCTCAACCAGGTCGCCTGCTGCATTGATTTGCTGTTGATAATGAGCGGGACTGCCATTGACTGTTACCTTCATTAAGATTAAGTCACTGGTGGTCAAGTCATATTCGAACGTTGCTGTATCGCCGATGATCTCTATGGTGCCTTGGGTCACCCTCACATTTTCGTTTATTACCACTAAGCGGCTATTGCCCTCATTGTGCATTCTTAGATCGCCGTCTGCTGTGTATTCAACTGCTTGCTCACCATCTGTCTCCAGGCCCTGTGCCGGGAAAGCGGTCAGGCAGCAAGAGAGAAAAATGCTGAATATTCCAGCTTTACTGGGGCGGGTTTGCATAAATTCCTCTGACATTGCTCTTGAGTACAATTTCATCTTGAATCAAATCTGCATACATACCAATAGACGTTTGTTCGAGATCATTTGTTACTACTAACACCGGCTCTTCAGTTTCGATGGTTTTTAGATCAGGGTCAATTGTTATGAGTTCTGTGGCTACCACAGTTCTGTTACCAAATTGGTCCAGACTAACTATCTCGACATTCCCAGCCAGCTCTATGCTTTGTGTAGTATTTCCTGGCCGGGTTGAACTGGCAAAGATTCTGCCGGAATTGGCCACTATATTCCATCGTGAATTGCCGTTCTGGTAGAATCTTATGAATGGCTCATTTAATTCGGTGATGTCGTTCAGGAAATGGGTTTGGCTACGGGCCTGCAAGTTGTAGTCAATTTGTCCCTGCTGATTGTAGAGCACCGTATTGATTCCCTCAGAGTAGCCATCGAAGTCTACCGTTACTGTATTGGAGATAGGGGCATCAGGGTTGATTACCGTTTCAAAGGTATTAATGCCCGCGAATAAAGCGATAGCAACAATAGCCGGGATGATAAGGAGATAAAATCGCTGCATTGGTAAACGCGTCAAAGCACCCTCTGATAAGTGGCTTAATCACTATGATAGCTCGGTAGACCGGTTATGGGTACTTATGGAGGAATCAGGGATAGATTTATGCTCAAGCATAGCTGGGTTTACTGTAAAAAAGCGTCATATTGACCTTGGCTTTGCAGGAGGAAATCGGTAATTTCCCGCACAGCACCGTCGCCACCAGCATGGCTGGTAATTGCATCCACGGCTGATTTTACATCCTCATGGCCATTGGCTACCGAGAAGCCCAGTCCGACCCGGTTAAGCACAGGCAAGTCCGGAAAGTCATCACCAGCGTAGGCAATCTCCTTCGCCTCGAGCCGGGTCATAGCTATAATTTCATCAAGTACCGCCAGTTTATCCTCGCGGCCTTGGTAAAGTAACTGAATGCCCAGGTCGCGGGCGCGTTTTTCTACCAGGGGCGAGCGTCGACCGGTGATAATACCGATTTGAATGCCGGTACTTTCCAGCATTTTGATACCGTGCCCATCAAGACTGTTGAAAGCTTTTGACTCTTCCCCATTGCTGGAGAAATAGAGCCTGCCATCAGTCAATACACCGTCGACATCTAGAAGTAACAATTTGATATTTTTTGCGGACTGTGTAACTGACTCTTCGGATTTGTTAAATATCATGTAGTACCTCGACCAGGGTGAACTCTGCACTCCAAACTTTACCCTGGTCGAGGTACTAGCCCGAAGTTTTCATGGAGGGACCGGTTTTTCTGGGTAATCTGGCATTGGTCCCGAGAGCATTACGATGCGGTTTATACAACATTCGCATCCAGCAGGTCATGCATTTTTACTATACCGTTGACCGTTTCATTCTCGTCGGTCACCAGTAACACGTAGATATTTGACTCTTGCATAATTTTTGCCGCTTCGACTGCCAGTGCATTTTGCCCGATGTACTTGAAATTTTTTGATATGACATCCCGCATGCATGTTTTCTGTATGTCTTTCCCGGAATCCAGTGTTCTTCTCAGATCACCATCGGTAAATACACCAATCAGGTGACCTGAGGAATCGATTACTGTGGTCAGGCCAAATCCTTTCTCGGTCATTTCAACAAGGGCGCTACCCAGGGAAGTGCCGTCGGTAACCTGGGGAATATCACTGCCGGTATGCATAAGATCTTTTACTTTCAACAATAAGCGACGACCCAAATTGCCACCTGGATGGGAAATTGCGAAGTCATCTCGAGTAAATCCACGGGCCTCCAGTAAAGCCATAGCCAGCGCATCTCCTAATACCAATGCCGCTGTTGTACTGGAGGTGGGGGCGAGTCCAAGTGGGCAGGCTTCTTCATTGATATGGGCATCCAGATTTACCGTGGCTGCTACTGCCAATGCAGACGATTTGTCACCAGTTACTGTAATCAATGCGATTCCCTTGCGTTTCAGAACCGGTAACAGGGAGGTGATTTCTTCGGTGGTCCCGGAATTGGACAGTGCCAACACTACATCCTTGTCGGTAACCATGCCGATGTCACCGTGGCTTGCTTCCGCTGCGTGCACGTACATTGCAGGCGTGCCAGTACTGGCTAAAGTGGCGGCAATTTTTTTACCAATGTGACCGGATTTACCCATGCCGGTAACTACGACTCGACCTGTACATGCCAGCATGATTTCGCAGGCCAGATCGAAGCTTTCGTTCAGGCTATCCAGTAAATCATTGATGGCATCGCGTTCTATCTCGATGGTTCTGATAGCACTGGCTTTAAATGCTGATAAGTCGCTCATAGGGTAAATTTATTGATCAGAGGGAATTGCTCAATCAGAATGTCCTTAAATCCACACAATCATAACCGTAAACCAGGCGCAATACATTGACAAGAAAACAAATCCGTAAAATCTGCCTATGCGTGCGTTCTTTTTAATCGCGCGGTAACAAAAGAAAGCCAGTAACGCTGTAAGTATGAGTACTGAAATATAATCTCGATTTAACAGTTGAGTTTCCACCGGACCGGGACTAAACAGGCCGGGGAAGGGTAGTACAGCCAGAAAATTTATAATGTTCGATCCAATAATATTTCCGATGGCCAGGTCGTGATGTCCTTTTAACACGCAAGTTACCGAGGCTGCCAATTCCGGCAGGCTGGTTCCCAGGGCAACTATTGTCAGCCCGATAATAGCCGATGATACTTCAAGCGATTCAGCTATCGAGGTGGCGGCAGCAACCAGAGCTTCGGCGCTAAGTACCAATAAGATCAATCCCAGAAGTAAATAGGATATAGCTCTAGCGTTTGTCACGTGGAGCAGATTATCGTCATCGATCCCAGGCACGGTGCCAGTTCTGACCTTGCTTTTGAATAGCTTATAGCCAAAATAGAAAGTAATCAGGATCAGAATTACCGCATCGAACACATCCAAGTACAAATCGGCGAGTAAGAGCCCGGTAATAACAGTCACTAACAGTAGTGCCGGAATCTCCTTGTTGAGTAATGATTTCGGCGGTTTGAGCGGGCTGATTATTGCGGCGACGCCAAGAGCAACGCCAATATTAAACAGATTAGAGCCAAGTGCATTGCCAATAGCGAGTTCCGGGTTGCCATTGAGCGCAGCAAAAGCAGAGGAAAAAATCTCTGGTGCAGAAGTGCCAAAAGATACAATTGTTAGCCCGATCACCAGGGGAGAAACCCCGATGTTTCGCGCGAGAGCAGACGCGCCAAACACAAACTTGTCCGCTCCCCAGATTAGTCCGACGAATCCAAGGACAATGATGACCGTGTCAAGGAACATATAAGATGAAAACTTAATGCCAAGAGTAAGGCGCCCAATTAGAAGGGGGATTGCTCTCGTTTGCAAGTAATAATTTATTGAACTGCTTGATTCATGTAAACTGCATCAGTTCTGAAGGAGTTAAGGCCAAGTTCAGGTATTTAGTGCTAGTTTGGTCGCAAGAATCCCCGGTCAGGTAATGGGCAGGACTGACAGCAATTTCACCAGTTCGGAGATAAGCAGATGAAATCATTAAGAAAAATAGCTATGCTCGGCTTTTTGGGCTTGGTCACTCCCGCCCTTGTTCAGGCACAGAGCATGAGTGCGCTGGAAACAGCAGAAGCGGGTGTTGCGACGCTTCTCGAAACGGTGCTCGAATCGAAGGCATTTTTTTTATCAGATCGGGAGCGTTATTATTCAGAGATCGAAGGGGTTTTGACTACTTTTGTGGACTTCGAAGCCGTGGCCGAAGTGGTGATGTCCCGCTTCGCCGATTCGGCAACAGATCAGCAGCGGCAACGGTTTTCAAATATGCTGAAATCTACACTTACCCGTTTTTATGGTGCATCCCTGGTATCCTATGAAGATCAGGAACTGGTTTTTCTACCGGCTGAATCGCAGTCCGACCCGCGGGCAGATACCGTCGTAGTCATGGAATTACGCGGGGGCGATAGTACCTTACAACTACAATATCAGATGTTTATCAATGAAAATGATGAATGGAAGCTGAAAAACCTGAGCCTTGGCGGAATTAATTTGGGACGTCAGTACTTTGCTCAATTCACGGCTTTGATGTCTGAACATTCGAATGATATCGACCAGGTTCTGGACAATTGGCAATAAACCGGAGGAAGTGTTGAACGCAGAAAGTATAAAGGGGTTGCTGGATGCCAGTCTGCCCGGTTGTGAAATAGAGGTAGAAGGTGGAGATGGCAACTATCTTGTTATTGCCGTTGGAGATATTTTCGAAGGTCTTAATGCTGTGAAGCGACAGCAAACTATTTACCAGATTCTTAATGAGCATATTGCCAACGGCGCAATTCATGCCGTCAACATGCGCCTTATGACTGGTACTGAGAACACTGGCCCGTGAGCCCTATTCTTCTGCCTGGTTGACAGCATAATGGACAAATTACTGATCAAAGGTGGCGTCAGCCTCAATGGTGAGATACGGATTGCTGGCGCGAAAAACTCTGCTCTACCCATACTCGCAGCGACTCTGTTAACCCATGAAACGGTCCAGGTCTGCAATCTGCCCCATCTGTACGACATCACTACCATGATCGAGTTGTTAGGCTGTATGGGAGTTGAGCCGGTCATTGATGAAAAGCTCAATGTTGAAGTAAATAGCAGCAGCATTAAGCACTTCAGTGCACCATATGAGTTGGTCAAGACCATGCGGGCATCGATTCTGGTGCTAGGTCCGTTACTGACAAGATATGGGCAGGCAGAAGTTGCTCTTCCTGGCGGTTGTGCCATAGGCAGCAGGCCGGTCAATTTGCACATATCTGCGCTACAGGCCATGGGTGCAGATATCGTAGTCGATGATGGTTATATAAAAGCATCAGTTGCAGGCAAGCTCAAAGGCGCCCATGTATTTATGGATCTTGTCACTGTTACGGGCACTGAGAACGTTATGATGGCGGCGACGCTGGCAGAAGGCACCACTGTCATTGAAAATGCAGCCCGTGAACCGGAAGTGGTAGATCTGGCCAATTGCCTGGTTGAGATGGGGGCAGATATTTCTGGCCAGGGTTCAGATACGATTGTCATTCATGGTGTGCATGAATTGCACGGCTGTAGTTACTCGGTGATGCCTGATCGGATTGAAACGGGGACCTACCTGATTGCCGCAGCTGCTACCCGTGGTCATATCAAAGTAAAAGATACACGACCGGATATTTTGGAGTCAGTACTGCGAAAATTGGAGCAGGTTGGTGCGGAAATTAAAGTAGGTAAAAACTGGATAGAGTTGGACATGCATGGCAAGCGACCAGTAGCAGTTTCTCTCAGGACGGCGCCGTATCCAGCATTTCCAACGGATATGCAGGCTCAATTTACCGCGTTGAATTCGGTTGCAAAAGGGACAGGATCGATTACAGAAACTGTTTTTGAAAATCGATTTATGCACGTTCATGAAATGAATCGCATGGGAGCCTTTATTAAGGTTGAAGGTAATACAGTAATTGTTGAAGGCGTGAAGAGCCTGAAAGGTGCTCCTGTTATGGCCACTGACTTGCGCGCCTCAGCCAGTTTGATTATTGCCGGGCTGGTGTCTGAAAGTGAGACAACTGTTGATCGTATATACCATATCGATCGGGGCTATGAGTGTATAGAAGAGAAATTACAACTATTAGGTGCCCAGATTCGCCGAATACCTTAGCAGGCTGTTGAAAAACTCTCAGCCGGCACGATGCCGCGTAAAAATTTGGCTCAAAATGCTCATTTACTCTGTGTAAACTCCGCATTTTCACCATAGTTGCCTTGTCTCGCACTCGCCTGAGAGTTTTTCAACAACCTGCTAGTAACTGAGATTATCTGCGTTACAATCACTGATTCGCTTAAAAAGGCTTAATCCAAATGAGTTCATCACAAGTCATTATTGCGCTAACCAAAGGGCGCATCCTTGACGAAGTCTTACCTCTGTTTGAGCAGACCGATATAATTCCGCTTGAAGATATCAAGAATAGCAGGAAGCTAATATTTGATACTAACCGGGACAATATTCAGCTAATGGTGATGCGTGGTTCTGATGTGCCTACCTATGTTGAATTCGGTAGTGCTGATATGGGCGTGGTAGGTAAGGATCTGCTTATGGAGTACGGTAGTGAGGAATTCTATGAGCCGCTGGATCTGAAGTTAGCCAGGTGCCGCTTGATGACAGCAGAACCCACAAATCCCGGGCCGATTCAGGGGCGCCCTAAAGTCGCTACAAAATTCGTCAATATTGCCAAGAAATATTTTGCCGAACAGGGCAAGCAGATCGAACTGATTAAGCTTAACGGAGCCCTGGAACTGGCCCCCGCAATGGGGCTGGCAGATTCGATAGTGGATATAGTGGATACCGGAAATACCCTGAAGGCCAACGGATTGGAACCAAAAGAGTTAATAGCCCAAATTAGTTCGCGGGTAATTGTCAACAAGGCTTCGATGAAGATCAAGAATACCGCAATTCGAGAAATTCTTGGAAAACTGCGTGAGGCGGTTGCCAACAATCAGTGAAACCAAATTTGCTCCGTACACACAAACGTCAAATGATATGAACACCCTGACTCTGGAAATCCCACGTTTATCGGCAAGTGATGCTGGTTTTAACACAGAACTGAAACGCTTGTTGCAGCGAGAAATGCTCGTAGTGAAAGAGGTTGTTGCAACTGTTAGAGCCATTGTTGATGATGTTCGTGTCAGAGGCGATGAGGCGGTAATTGAATACACAAACCGCTTTGACAAGTTAGACGCGAAGTCTGCTGAAGACCTGCTGGTATCCCGGGAGCAGATGCAAAGCGCATTGAAAGCTTTACCGGCGAGTCAATTGCAAGCACTCACCCATGCAGCTGATAGAATTCGCCGATATCACGAAAACCAAAAACCATCCTCCTGGCAATATGAAGAAGCAGATGGCTCGGTATATGGTCAGAAAATCAGTCCTCTTGAGCGAGTAGGAATCTATGTGCCCGGCGGCAAGGCGAATTACCCGTCGTCAGTCTTGATGCTGGCAATCCCGGCGCAGGTAGCGGGAGTTGGCCAAATCATTGCGACCGTTCCTACCGCTTATGGTGGCGATGGTGATCTGGTATTTGCCGCCGCTGCTTTAGCCGGTGTTGAACAGTTATTCACCCTAGGTGGTGCTCAGGCTATTGCTGCCATGGCTTATGGTACTGAAGCCATAGCAAAAGTGGATAAGATCGTTGGCCCCGGCAATATTTATGTCACTGAAGCTAAGAAGCAAGTATTCGGAGAAGTGGGTATCGACATGGTGGCTGGGCCTTCTGAACTTACCATTATTTGTGATGGCAAGGCGAATCCGGATTGGATCGCAATGGATCTATTCTCACAGGCAGAACATGACGAGCAGGCGCAGGCAATATTGATTTCCCCTGACTCTGGATTTTTAAGTGCTGTTGAAGCAAGTGTTCAAAAGTTGCTCCCTGACATGGAACGCAAAAATATTATTCAAGCCTCGCTGCAAGACCGTGGAATTTTCATTTTGACTGACGATCTGAAAACAGCAACAGATGTGAGTAATCAGATCGCGCCTGAGCATCTGGAATTAGCGGTAGATGATCCTGCAGCAATTATGGCAAATATTACCAATGCGGGTGCCATCTTTATGGGCCGTTATAGTGCCGAGGCCTTAGGTGATTACTGTGCCGGGCCGAGTCATGTTTTACCAACATCCGGTACAGCCAGATTTTTCTCTGCTCTTGGCGTCTACGATTTTCAGAAAAGAAGTTCCATAATCAATTGCTCGGTGGAGGGGGCGCAAAAACTTGCTGGCACTGCAGCCCAACTTGCACGCTGTGAACATTTACCGGCCCACGCACTATCAGCAGAGTACAGGATTAAATCTAAAGACTGAGCTATCCGCACAAAACTCGCTGGGTCTCAGTAGTGCTCGTGCCTTGCTCATCTCGAGTTGAATTTGGTCAGTTAGCTTAGAAAATTACTTCAAACCTAACTTTTTCTTCACCGCCTTCTTTATTGTCTGCTTGGCTTCATAGTATTGTAGTGGCAGGCGCCACAAGCTGGAGACTTCTTTGCCTAAGGCTCGATTGTAACTTTGAATAAAGCGCTCTCGATCGGCCCAATCCAATTTGTAACAAATCCTCATGAGATCGATTAATCGGGCTCTGCCAGAAAGTGTATCCGTCTGCACTCTGGCGCGACCGATATCAATAACATAGATGTCGATATCATCGCCCTCGGCCTTCTGGGTCATCAATATATTGCCGGCAGATAGGTCACGGTGCAGGATTGACCTGTTATGCATGTGACAAATAAAGCCGGCAATCTTATCGAACATTTCCGTTTTGGTGTAACCCTTGAATATTGCGTCACCTTTTTGGAAAGCCCCGAAGACATCGCGACAAGAAAATGCGTCCTCCAAGTAATAAGCCAGGTAGTAATTGCTCTTAATACCGCTTTTAATATGCCGCTCAAGAAAGGCAACAGGCTGGGGCGTATTGACACCTAGACGCAACATCTGGGCTGCGTTATTCCAGTGACGCTTGGCTTTACTGCGATGAAATCGATAAGTGTAAGCTTTAATGCCCTTAACGCGATTTAGCTTTATTGTAATCTTTTGATTTGGATGACTAGCCAACTGAATATTCCAAAGGCGGTTTCTACGTTTGGTATCTCGCAACACACGACCTTCAGGGAGAGACTCTAAATGTTCTGGGAGACATTCTTGTATTGCCTGCTCAACATCTTGATCAGTCTTGATAAGCAAAGCACCGCGCCAGTTTTGATTATCGATAGGAATAGATTGATGGCCTTTAATGCAAGGGTATAGTGTTCCATCACTATTAATGTGTGGGAGCTTACTAAGCATATCAATATTCGGTCGATTCATACCGCGTTCTGGCCAATGTATAAAGAGTGGTTGTTCAGTAATAGCATGGGGGCGGTACTGTAGTTGTTCGCCAAACCCATTCGTTAAAACGGCAGCATCAATCGCATCTTTTGGATAGATAGATTTCAACCGTAACACTTTGCCATCTTGGCACCAGGCAACATGGTATTCACCATCATCAGGGTGATCAAAGATCATGTGATTCACACCATTCATGCAACTAATACCTTGCAGGCAGGTAGCATTCTTGAGCTTACTTGAGACATATTTCAACGCGTCAAATGCTGGCATGATTTGAAAATCTTCTCGTTTACCCCGAATCTCCTTATAAAAACTCACGTTGTCAATTTTTGGGTAATCATGCGCACCGCAATCGATAATTCCGTCTCGGCTACAGATCAGCGGCCCCCAATAAACACGGTTTAGCGCACCACTCGCTGCTGCTAACATCAAATAGCGAATAAGATAGTCAGCGTTTTTCTGTTCAATATCAACGACTCGACGCTTAAGTCGTTTTCTGGTCCAGCAGTTGTAGGAGCAATAAGTTTGCTCACAGCCGTTTTCACGACTAATGCTGTCAATGATCCTTGCCTTCTTGATTAGGCCTAAGCGTACAATATTGGTGGCCCAATGACCCAGTGCTCGATGATCATAAACCTCGGGCTGTATAACCCGTTCAACAAAAAGGTTAACGGTATGAATTTCTGGCGGCTTGCTCATACGTTTCATCGCCTTCAAAAAGCCGATGCTATAGAACGGTTCGAAGTCAGATACATTTGGGCCCGCCAAGGTTACATTGTACTTGGCTGCCGCACCGGAAGTGATTTTCCAAGCAATCAGATAACTCCGGCTCGAGAAACCTGACCAACGTCCTCGGTTCGGAGTACTACCTAATTCAAAGGCAGCGACTTTGTCCGCATAAAGGTCAAAAACAGCAATTGAAAACTCTTTCCAGCGCTGTTGCACTGTAGCATCCGAATCGAGGACAGCGGCTTCCTCTCGTGGTGGAAGAATATCGAGCAATACGTCCATTCCTTCATCAAGCACACGATCTAATAGTCGCTGGGCGTTACCTGAAGGGGAGCAATAGCTATAGCACATTCTGACTTGACGGATATCCAACTTATGCAGTCTGTCGATAATGTATTCATCACACAGAGGGTCGTCTGACGCAGCAATGTTGACACCGAAGAAGTTATCAGCTATCTCGACAGGCGCTTTAATTTCGTTGGTTAGACTAGACCAAAGCCGAGTGCGTAGTACAGCAGACAGTATATCGGCCCCGGCCCTGGACCAGATTCGTAACGGATAGATCATAGCGTTCGTAAAAAACTCATTAGGAGTTAGAAATGGGTGTATGTGTATAGCGCATAAGAAGAGTAATAACCATTTTTATTTGAGTTCACACCTTCTCTGTCACGAGGTATTGTCTCGACTGCTCCGAAATGTTCAGGAATTCTCTCTAAGACTCTGCGATATTAACTAATCTAGCGGTTCATTTGCCATTTGATTAGTCGTTATTGAATTGTTTGAATACTCAAGCAGTTAGATCGACATGTCTTTGATGCAAATCAAATTTTTGCTGCGCCAGAGAAATACTACTGGCCGACTAGTTATTCAACCAACTATCACTGCGTTAGTAAAGGTCCGCCATAAAAAGTCCTTCTCGTTTTTTAGCTATAAGCTGAATGTCCCTAGTCCGTTCTCCCTCGGCTGAAAATTAGCTAAATCATGTCTGGCATGTAGTGGGGGTTGGGCAGATTGGACAAAGCGACTCGAACGAGGTAGCTTTTGTTTTACTTATAAGCCCCTGATTTACGTGTATGCATGTCACCTGTATAGACTAAGCTACTGTAAAATAATAATGAATAACCTAGCAGTTCGACCCCCTCTTCAATGTTTTTTTTCAATTGTCGATTGTAATTTTCAGCCATTATTTCTTGCCACATATCCTCCATACCAAATAGCCTGGAAAAGAATAGAATTATCACTAAGGCATTGCATAAACCATAAAAGCATTTATGATTTATAAAAGCCCTTAGGGCAGTCACAGTCGCATTCTTTTCTTTCAAGGCATATGCTATCGAGGCAAATGCAACTAACAAAGCGGGATAAACCCAAAAACTATGTTGGACTGTTCGATCGAAGAATTGGTCGAGTTCACGGATCAGCATGCAGGTAAAAAACCCAGCAAGCAGTATATGAAAGTGTCGCTGCTGTGGGTTAATGATGGAAATATAGACAAAGCAGCAAGCCATAAGAAAAAGCAATGTCTGTTGTGTTACTTCTGTCAACGAATCTTCACCAACAGCAAAACCAAATAGCAGAATGTCGGCGCGAAATATCATGGCAGCGAGAATTATCACACCAGCCTGGATAAGAATGTAGAATATTCCTTGTTTGATTGTTATGTCTTTATCAGCAGAAGAAGAATTCGACACGTGAACCTCAACTTATTCAATGACAATCTGAATGCAGTAGAAAGCATATATTTAAAGAGAAAGCCAGTCAAGATCGCCGCTCCTGCGCATCTGACCGTCAAGGATGACGGAAATGCAGGTTTTGCAGGAGCAAAAAATCTGCCATGCGCCCGCGGCATTAATGCGTCCATGCATATCATCGCCTGCGTGGAAGACTTGGTCGCTATTGAGAAGATTCTTAAGCACCTCAAAGAAAAAGAAGCTCCATAATCAATTGTTCGGCAGAAGGATCACAAAACCTTGCTGGCACTGTGGCCCAAATGCGCGCTGTGAACATTTACCGGCTCACGTGCTATCAGCAGAATACAGGATTAAGGCACCCCTGATTAATTGCATATGGCCTCTGCGTGATCTGAAGCGTACAGGTGCAAGACGCGCTTCGCCGGCAAAGCTTCCGCTCCCTGCTCACGCCCCTCACCTACATCCTTGTAGGCGATGGCCGTAGCCCTTGGCAAGAAGTGCAACGCCGCAACTGTGCGCTTTAGGGTACGCCCTTCGGGGCCTACAGGCTGTTCCGCACTCCGCGTTGTCAGTTTTCGACAGGCGAACGCATGCCTTGACCGCCATGGATGGCGGAAATGCAGGTTTTGCAGGAGCAAAAACCTGTCAAAATGGCGCCTTGATTGCGAAACAGCCTGTAGGCCAGAGGCCGTATGCAATTAATCAGGGGTGCCTTAAATCGAAAGACTGAGGCTGGCGTTTAGCTACCTGCTAGGGTCCGATGACGACTGCCTGCCCAAAGCCCAAAATAGTTGGCAGAACGATTGTTTGTCCATCGCGGTAGACCTGAACAAGGATTTGATCGATGGGCTTTTTGTTTTGCAAATCCATTATAATATCCTGCCCGCTAACTACTGAATTCCCCTCGACACCGGTGATCACATCGCCGGGTGTTATACCGGCTCGTTGGGCAGCGCCGCCCTCATCGACCTGTTCGACCAGCAGGCCACGGATATGTGGTACACCAAAAAATAATTGGCTGGATTGCTCATTCAGCACTTCACCGGTGGTTACACCCAGATAGCCCGGGTTGATCGAGATAGCTTGTTCTACCATCTCCTTCATGGCTTCCAACACCAGACTCACTGGAGTGGCAAATCCAATCCCTTCGAAATTCCCTGACTCTGAATAAATGGAAGAATTTATGCCGACCAATTTGCCGTTACGGTCTATCAGTGCGCCTCCTGAATTACCCGGATTGATTGCCGCATCGGTTTGTATCACCGTCGTATCTGAATCGATTGTAATGGAAATAGCACTGATAATTCCCTGTGACACGGACTGTCCGATATTCCTTCGCGGATAACCGATGGCAAAGACAATATCGCCAACTTCCAGTGTCTGCTCATCGCCTAAGTCGATAGGGGTCAGATCGTCCATATTAATGTGCAGTACAGCCAAATCGTTGGCTTCATCCCAGGCAACTACTGTGGCGGGTGTCGATCTGCCATCATTTAAGGTGACCACTGTATCGAAGGCATCAAATAAAGTATCGACGACATGAAGATTGGTTAATATAAAACCCGACTGGTTTAAAATTACCCCGGAACCCAGGCTTGCACTTTCTTCAAGATAGAGATTCAGACTGTCTTGAGAGGCACGCTCTACACTTTCAACATTAACGCTGGTGGCATTGATGCTGACAACTGAAGGAGCAGCATTTCTTATTGCTGTTGAGTATGGAATTGCTTGGACGTCTGCTTGCTGGGGAGGTGCTGGTGTGGCAGTAATTTGTGACAGGCGCTGTAGTTGCTGGTATTGCAGGAACACTATAGCAAGTAGAATCCCGCACATCGCTGGCCAGCTGGTGAACTGAATAATTTTCTTTAGTCGGCTCATCATCTTTTGCTCAACTTTCAAGTAGTTACACTATATCACCACCACGTGCATCAATATACAACGTTGTCCAAGCGGATTCCAATTTCCTTAAGTTTTATTCAGCAAGATAGCGAGCTGAAAAGCCAGTTAAAGCCCGATCAGATACTGCCTAAATTATCCCATGCACCGACATTAATTGAGTCACCTGCTCTAGACACTCCTCCACGCTCAAACTTGAAGTATCCAGTTCCAGGTGGCTTGTTTCCAGTTCATCATAGGGGAAGGAAATGCCAGGAATGTTTGGCGAATCGGTGCGCTCGGCAGCAGCATACAGGCCACTTGGATCGCGCTGGATGCATACTTCCATTGGCGGATTGAGGAATATTATCAGGCAATTATCCTTACCGATTACACTGAGTGCATGCTCTCTTGAGTCCCGGTTTGGCGCCACAAATGAGGCACAGCAAATAACACCGGAATCGTTCAGGAATCTTGCGATGTGCGCACTGCGCCGGAGATTTTCTGCTCTGCCCTCAGCGTCGTGGGGAAGGTCCTTGCTAATTCCAAGTCGCATGGTTTTGCCATCCAGAACGGTGCTTACTCGCCCCTTATCAAACAGCTTTCTTTCAAGGCCATGGGCCAGAGTGGATTTGCCGGAGCCGGAAACACCGACGAACATTACTGTGGCGGGTTTTTGTCCGTAACGGGCGGCTCGTTCCTCCTTGGTGACATGGGTGTTACTAATCTCATGGCCGGGTTGTGATTTTTGTTGATCACAATAAATCATACCTGCGCCGACAGTTACATTGCTTAAGCGGTCTATGACGATAAAGCTGCCTGTTGCTCGATTATCAGAGTAGTCGTCAAAACTCACGACCTGGTCGAGATCAATTTCACATTTGCCGATTTCATTCAGTACCAGCCCAGGCGCAGGTAACTCTTCCAGCGTGTTGACATCGATACGACTGTGAATTGACTTAACCTGTCCACTGATCAGTTTGGTGCCAAGCTTAAAATCGTATAGCTTACCAGGCAGTAAATCATCTTCAGACATCCACACCAGAGTGGCTTTTAGACTGTCGGCCGAGGTAGGCAAATTATCGGAATGGACTATAATATCGCCTCGACTTACATCGACTTCATCTTCCAGTGTCAGCGTTATTGCCATTTCAGCATACGCCAGCTCTAATTCTTCATCGTAGGTGACGATAGATTTAACATGGCTAATCTTGTTTGAAGGCAGTACTACGATATCATCACCCTTACGTATTACACCAGAGGCAACAGTGCCGCAAAACCCCCGGAAATTCAGGTTGGGGCGACTGACATATTGGACGGGGTAGCGGAAATCCGAGTAATTGCGGTCTTCCGCAATTTCGATATTCTCCAGTACATTCATCAAACTTGCGCCTTCAAACCAGGGCATGTTTTCACTGTGCTTGACAACATTATCGCCATTCAATGCGGAGAGAGGCAGAAACTGGAAGTCGGCTGGATCGAGTTTTTCAGCAAATTCCAGATAATCTCTCTTAATACGTGTAAAAATATCTTGCTTAAAATCCACCAGATCCATTTTGTTCACAGCGACAATAATATGTTTAATTCCCAGTAATGAGGCAATGAAGCTATGTCGTCTAGTTTGAGTTTGGACGCCGTTTCTGGCATCAATCAGAATTATTGCCAGATCACAGGTGGATGCGCCCGTTGCCATATTACGGGTGTATTGTTCGTGGCCCGGTGTATCGGCAATGATAAATTTTCGTTTTGCCGTAGAGAAATACCGGTAGGCAACATCGATTGTGATGCCTTGCTCTCGTTCCGCCTGCAAACCATCCACCAGCAGTGCCAGGTCTAGCTTGCCACCAGTAGTGCCTGACTTGACACTGTCCGCTTCTATTGCGGCCAATTGATCCTCATAGATCAACTTCGAGTCGTGTAATAGCCGTCCTATCAGAGTGCTCTTGCCATCATCCACGCTGCCACAGGTAAGCAGGCGCAGTAATTCCTTGCGCTCGTGCTGTGCCAGATAGGCATTGATGTTGGTGCTAATTAGTTCCGACTGGTGTGACATTATTCAGAGGGTCCTCAGTATGCCTTGTTTAAAAATAACCTTTGCGTTTTTTATCTTCCATCGACCCGGCCTTATCTGAATCAATCAGGCGGCCCTGTCGCTCTGAGCTTGTAGCTAGTAACATTTCCTGAATAATTTCGGGGAGCGTAGTTGCAGTCGAATCAACTGCTCCGGTCAACGGGTAACAACCAAGAGTTCTGAAGCGCACGGTTTTTGTCTCAATCTTTTGATCTTCACCGATTGGCATTCGATCATCGTCAACAAGAATATCAACGCCTTCCATATTCACCACCGGTCTTGGCTTGGCGTAGTAAAGCGGCACTATGTCGATGTTGTTTAGATGGATGTACTGCCATACATCTAGTTCAGTCCAGTTTGAAAGAGGAAAGACTCGAATGCTCTCACCCTTATTTACTTTTCCGTTGTAAATATTCCACAATTCAGGTCGCTGATTTTTTGGGTCCCAGACATGGTTCTTATCCCTGAATGAGAAAACCCTTTCTTTGGCCCTGGATTTTTCTTCGTCGCGTCTTGCGCCGCCAAATGCTGCGTCAAAATTATATTTATCCATTGCTTGTTTTAAAGCCTGGGTTTTCATTATGTCAGTGTGTTTTTCGCTACCATGAACAAATGGACTAATCCCTGCATCGACTCCCTCCTGATTGATATGGACGATTAAATCGAGGCCGAGTTTTTTCATCAGCTGATCACGAAAATCGATCATTTCACGAAACTTCCATGTGGTGTCTACATGCATAAGTGGAAATGGCAGTTTTCCCGGGTAGAATGCCTTTAGGGCCAGGTGTAACATTACGGAAGAATCTTTACCAATAGAGTAGAGCATAACGGGCTTGTCGAATTCCGCCGCTACTTCCCGAATGATGTAGATGCTTTCTGCTTCGAGTTGTTTTAAATGAGTTAAGCTATACTCTGCCATATTGAATCGTCTGTTTGACTTTGAATTATCTAGATGTATTCAATTTGTTAATTAAATTGAATAACTATATTAAATAGGAAACGTCAACCTAGACGGGGGTATCGTCATCACTGGTGGTTTTGGATTCGCCCAGACCAAAATCCTCGGAGAGGGCGCCTTTCTGCCCGGGAGTCTGTTTGGCTGCGTAGTCTTTCGGTGGAATCAGACCAGTGGTTTCTTCATTGCCATTACTTTCAAAGACTGTATCTGATTCAGCAGGCAGTAATTTCCTGGCAACTTCGTTCGAGCACAGGTCCTGCGCGCCCGTAGCAAGATGCTGATAAACCTCCCTATAACTTTCTGTCATATGCTGAACCAATTCGGCCGTCATGCTGAAATGATCACTCACGTTATCCCGGTAATCAGTGTGGCTCTCCTGCAGATCGACAATTTGTTTCTCCAATTCCTGTATGCGCGAGGAACTGGTGTTTAGCGTGTTGGCGAAGACCACTCCGACAACAATTCCAACCGCAAGACTGCCAATCCCCACTAACCAAATCATCACTGCTTTTTTTGCCTCGTCAAATAGATATTCATTTCGTTTGGGCGAATCTGTCAAACGTCACAGAGTGCTGAGTATACCTTAGAACGGGGTCAATAGCATGAAGCCAACAGGCATTCCTGGAATTCTATCAGCGAGTGGGACGATACCCGGAGAAACCGAATTTAAAGCCTGATATACAAGTCTTGCCCGGATGCACTGTATGAAAACGGTTTGCAGCGGGATCGATTTGTGCCCGCGATCGAGTACATCAAACACTATATGCAGGTAACGCATTTAGAAGACGGACCGGATCACCGACTGCGGCGGTTACGGCAGGCACTGCTGTACCACCACCCTCTGGGAGATGCGGCGGAAACACAGCTGCATGACAGTTTGATGGCGTTAGCACCGGACCGGGCCGAGTCGATCGAAGCAGATATAGTAGATATTCTAGGTCGGCGGCTCACTACACGATTCACAGCTGATGATGTGGTGTGGTTTGACTTCGAAATCTTGTGTGCCTCCCCACGTAGTCCATTCGATTATGTGGAGATTGCCAAAATATACCATGCGGTGTTGCTGGGCAATGTGCCTCAGATGGACTCAACCCGAGAAGACGAGGCATGGCGTTTCATCCACTTGATTGATGAACTTTATGACAGGAATGTGAAACTTATTATAGCGGCTGATGTCGCCCTGGAAAATTTGTACAGTGGGACAAAATTGACGTTCGAGTTCGAACGGGCTCAATCGCGCTTTCTCGAAATGCAATCCCGGGAATACCTTGGATTGGAGCATAGGCCGTAGACCAAATGGCCGGTTTAGGGAGAGCCCCGTGGCAGGCCCTGACATTTAAGTAAAAAAGCACTGTGATGGCCCGAAAATGGGCAATATTACTTGAATAATTATAGCCTCTTCGTTAGTATTCGCGCTCCTGATACCGATGCCCCTCGCAAGAGTGTGGATAGAGTGATGCGAACTTACAGCGCCAAGCCCCATGAAGTAGAACAAAAATGGCTCTTGATTGATGCCGAGGGGCTGATACTGGGTCGCATGGCTACAGCGATCGCATCCAGACTGCGTGGTAAGCACAAGGCCGAATACACCCCACATGTTGATACCGGGGACTTTGTCGTTGTAATAAACGCTGATAAAGTGAAGGTGACGGGCAACAAGACAACCGATAAAATTTATCATGCCCACTCGGGGTATCCGGGCGGATTGAAGTCTATTTCATTTGAGAATTTACTGGACAGGTCTCCTGAGAAGGTGATCAAGCTGGCCGTGAAGGGAATGCTGCCACGCACACGTCTGGGACGGGCGATGTTCAAGAAGCTGAAGGTTTATGCTGGAACCGAACATCCTCATGGAGCACAGCAACCACAGTCAATCCAGATCTCAGGGGCAAGCTAAGGACAATGGCTACTACGCAATATTACGGCACAGGTCGCCGCAAGACTTCCACAGCAAGGGTTTATCTTACCAGCGGCAAAGGCGATATCGTTGTTAACAAGCGTCCACTTGATGGATATTTTGGTCGTGAAGTAGCCAGGATGATTGTCAGGCAGCCACTTGAACTGGTGGAAATGACAGAGAAATTTGATATTAATGTATCGGTGCGCGGCGGCGGTAGTTTCGGTCAGGCAGGTGCGATTCGACATGGTATTACCCGGGCGTTAATGGATTACGATGAGGAACTAAGACCAGCATTACGAGAAGCTGGTTTTGTCACGCGCGATGCGAGAGAAGTAGAACGTAAGAAAGTGGGTTTGCGAAAGTCTCGGAAAAAACCGCAATATTCGAAACGTTAACAGATTGTACTGAACTCTAACTAGCGCCGGCACCAGAATGGAGTCAGGCGCTTTTTTATTGAAAAGATTGCTAAAATTAACTAATATTCAGCCGGTTTTGCTGCCCTGCAATAAATTTTAGATCGAGTCCAATTATTTGAGGTATAGAGCCCCGCCAGAGGGCCAAAAGTCTCTTTTGCAACATCATTGCGATACACATTGCAACAAGTATGTACTGAAGGAGAAATACAGTGACTGACGACAGTGCAAATGCTGGCCGTAGAAGGTTCTTAGTGACATCCACCTCAGCAGTGGGTGCCGCTGGGGTGGTAGGGGCGGCGGTCCCCTTTATAGGCTCCTGGAGTCCAAGCGCGAAGGCCAGGGCGGCAGGTGCTCCGGTTCGAATTGATATAAGTCGTTTACAGGTGGGAGAAATGCTGGGTCCAATCCCGGCCTGGCGCGGCAAACCTATCTTCATTGTGAAGCGCAGCCCGGAATTACTCGATGCGCTTAATGCAGACCCGGATCGGCTAACTGATCCTGACTCTCAAGATCCGGAGCAACCAGAATACGCCCAGAATGAATTTCGTTCCCGCACAGAGGATGTAATCGTACTGGTAGGTTTATGTCCCCATTTATTTTGTTCACCGACTCCCCATATAGAGCTTCGACCGCAGCCGTTTGACGCGGATTGGAACGGTGGATTCTTCTGCCCATGTCATGGCTCTCGTTTTGATTTGGCTGGTCGGGTGTACAGTGGTTCACCTTCTTCCCGCAATATGGAAGTACCTCCTTACTCGTATGAGTCTGAAAATATACTGGTGATAGGGATAGACGAGGAGAATGCCGCATGAGTAATACAGACAGAAGCATGGGGATTCCCAGTAAGCCCGGCAGAATTGTTTCGATGCTAATTGGCTTGCGGGACTGGACCGACGCCCGCTTGCCAATCGTGACAGCTTGGGAAAAGCATATGAGTAAGTACTATGCTCCCAAGAACTTCAATTTCTGGTATTTCTTCGGTGTTCTTTCGCTGGTGGTGCTGGTAATGCAGTTGCTTACCGGGGTCTGGCTGGCCATGAGCTATACGCCCAGCGCCGAAGCGGCGTTCGCGTCAGTTGAATACATCATGCGTGATGTCGAATGGGGCTGGTTATTGCGTTATTTACACTCCACCGGCGCCTCGGCATTTTTCCTGGTGGTGTATATACATATGTTTCGCGGGCTGATGTATGGCTCCTATCAAAAACCCCGGGAATTGATCTGGGTATTCGGCATGGCTATCTACCTGATTCTTATGTGTGTAGGTTTTACGGGCTATGTGCTGCCCTGGGGGCAAATGTCCTATTGGGGAGCTAATGTCATTGTTTCGCTGTTTGGCGCCATACCGGTAATCGGCGAAGATCTGCTGGTTTGGGTGCGTGGTGACTTTCTGATTTCCGGCGCTACCTTGACTCGATTCTTTGCCTTACATGTAGTGGCATTACCCATCGTGTTGCTGGCCCTGGTGGTTCTGCATTTACTTGCCCTGCATGAGGTGGGTTCCAGTAATCCTGATGGAATAGAGATCAAGAAGAACAAGGGACCGGACGGTGTCCCACTCGATGGCGTACCTTTCCATCCGTATTACACGATGTATCACGATCTCGCCGGCATAGTATTATTTCTATTCGTTTTTTGTTTCATCGTTTTCTTCTCACCGGAAATGGGTGGCTACTTTCTGGAAGTGGCAAATTTTCAGGAAGCCAATCCGTTGTTGACACCGGAACATGTGCCTCCAGTCTGGTACTACACACCTTTCTATTCCATGTTGCGGGCAGTGACTTATCCTCTGCTGGGAATAGACGCAAGTTTCTGGGGCATGCTCGTCATGTTCGGCGCCATTGCGATCTTGTTTGTGCTGCCCTGGCTGGATAGAAGCCCGGTTCAGTCCATACGCTATAAAGGCTGGTATAGCCGCATAGCCCTGCTGATGTTTGTGGTCAGTTTCATCATACTGGGAATTCTGGGTACGCAGGCGGTTAGTCCGGCTAAAACTCTCCTCGCCCAGTTGTTTACGTTGGTATATTTTGCCTATTTCGTTGCCATGCCCTGGTATACCCGTAAGGAAAAGACTACCGAGCCACCGGAACGTGTTACCGGTCGCTGGATCAGTATTCCCCAACTCATTGCCAGTGTATTGGTGATCATCTTTCTGGTAGCGCTACCGCTGATGCTGGTTTCAGGTGGAGCTGAAGCGGCCGAATCCGGCAATCTGGATCTGGAGCATGTCACGACAAGTTTTGATGATAAGGACTCGCTGCAGCGGGGATTTAAGTACTACATGAATTATTGTGTAGGTTGTCACGCGCTCGGTTACGCCCGCTACGAGCGTACTGCGGATGATCTGGAAATAACCCATGACCTGGTTCTGGAAAATCTGGTATTCGATGGTTCTCTGATTGGTGACCTGATTGAGAGTTCACTCTCTGAAGACGATGCAAATAACTGGTTTGGCGTCGTCCCGCCGGATTTGACTCTGATTGCGCGAGTTCGCCACCCGGACTGGTTGTACACCTATTTGAAGTCGTTTTATCGCGATGATGCGCGTCCCTTTGGAACCAACAATAAAATATTTCCAAACGTAGCAATGCCCAACGTTATGCAGCAGCTACAGGGTGATCTTCTGTGTGATGATCATGGTACAGGGGAACCAGCGAACTGTGACTTAAGCCATGTGTCAGGAACCGGGTCCATGAGCGAGTCAGAGTTTGATACCGCTGTGGCCGATCTGGTGAATTTTCTTTATTACATAGGCGAACCCATACGTGCCAGACGGCAGGAAATTGGCATCTGGGTACTGCTGTTTCTCGGCATATTTTACGTACTGGTAATGCTCATGGGCCGGGAATTCATCAAAGATTATCACTAGGAATTTCTTGGGTCAGATCGATGTTTAATTATTTAGAATCAGAGGGATTAATATGGGCGTAGTTGCTAAAAGATCCTCGATGACGTTTTATTCGGATGGGAACAGCCATTATAGCCATAGTGTTCGCATCGTATTGGCTGAAAAGGGTGTTACTGTCGAGACTATCGATGTCGATCCTAACAATAAACCGGAAGATCTGGCTACACTGAACCCCTACAATGGCCTTCCGACTCTGGTCGATCGTGATCTTGTTCTCTACGAAGCCGGTATTATGATGGAATATCTCGATGAGAGATTCCCCCATCCTCCACTGTTTCCTGTGTATCCCGTGGCGCGAGCGCAAAGCCGCCTATGGATATATCGTATTCAAAGGGACTGGTGTACTCTGGTGGATCCTCTTATGGCTGAGAAAGGTTCGGCTGCCCAGCTTGAAAACGCACGCAAGGATTTACGCGACAGCCTGGTTTCAATTGCACCAATTTTCTCCGAAAAGCCCTATTTTATGAGTGATGAATTTACCATCGTCGATTGTGTGGTAACTCCCATTTTATGGCGTCTGCCGGCGATGGGAATCACTTTGCCCAAGAACAAAAGCACGAAAGCATTACTGGACTACAGGGATAGATTGTTTGAGAGAGAATCTGTTGCTTGCAGCTTTTCTGAACAAGAAAAGGAAATGGCCTGAAGACTAGGCTATCGCCTTTTACAGGGTGAGTCAGATGTCAATGAGCTCGAGCAGACCGTTTATAATACGAGCGCTCTACGAATGGATTTTGGAGAACGATTGCACTCCCTATATTCTTGTTAATGCGTTTGCCGATGGTGTGGAAGTGCCCCAGGAACACGTCAAGGACGGGCAGATAATTCTCAATATCTCACCCTCAGCGGTTCAATCCCTACTGGTTGAAAACCAGTCACTCGAATTTAACGGCCGCTTCGCCGGGATACCTACCCGCGTTTATGTCCCGATGCAGGCGGTAATGGGAATTTATGCGAAAGAGAATGGCCAGGGAATGGTATTCGATTCTGAAAGTGGCAATCCTGAACCACCCCCGGCTCCTGATTCTGGGGGAAGTGATAAGCCCAAGCCATCATCTTCCAGCAAAAACAAACCGGGTTTGCGGGTGGTGAAATAAGTTCTTTTTCCCCTGCTTTCCAGCTCTTGCCGGGTTTTTACCTTACATCAATTGATGTACTCAAAGACTTTTACAACCCGGGTCACCCCGGATACATTTCTTGCCAGATTCGCCGCGGTATCAGCTTCGGGTTCACTAATCAGACCCATCAGGTATATGGCACCATTTTCGGCAATCACTCTCACCTGACCGGATGGCACATCACCATTGGTTAGCATGAGAGTGCGCACCTTCGTTGCTATCCATGCATCATTACTGCGTGATAGAAAACCGATACTGCCCACAACTTCCAGTTCGTTGTGAATCCGCTTGATCTTGGTGCTGGCCTGGCTTGCTATCTGGGTAGCCTTGCGCTTCAATTTCTCCGACTGAACCTGACCTATCAATAGAACCACGCCGTTGTGACTGACCACACTGAAATTTGTTCGGTTGAACTCGGGATCCTGGGACCTCATATTTACGGCCACTTTAACCTCTATAGATTGATCTTCCACCATCGCGCCGGTAGTTCTTTCAGTGGGATCTTCTACGATGCCCTGATCACCTGTTGTACTTACTAATATGGACGTGCACGAAGTTATTAATAACAGGAGTGCAAAAAATAAGAATCTCAAACACTTCATGGGTCTTCTCCTCCGAATAGTTGATTGTCAATCAAGTCACATAAACAATGAATGACCAGTAAATGAACTTCCTGAATACGAGCTGTGGAATGTGATGGTATCCGTATCTCAATGTCGTCCTTTGTTATCAGTTTCGCCATCTCTCCCCCGTCTCTTCCGGTTAACGCCACAATTGACATCTGTCGGTCATGGCCGGCTTTTATGGCTGCGGTTACATTGGCTGAATTGCCACTGGTTGAAATTACGAGCAAAACGTCACCGGTCTGACCCAATGCGGTTACCTGCTTGGAAAAAACCTCGCTGTAGCTATAATCATTGGCGATAGCTGTGAGGGTTGAACTATCCGTGGTCAGCGCCATTGCAGGTAGCCCCGGCCGTTCTCTCTCAAAACGATTCAGCAATTCAGATGAAAAATGCTGGGCATCACCGGCGGAGCCGCCATTCCCGCAGCTCAGTATCTTGCCGTCATTCAGCAAGCACTGAACCATAGCGTTGCCCGCCCTGGTGATCGAGGGGATGACTATGCCCATGGACTCGACCTTGGCCTCGATGCTTTTCTGAAATTGATTGCTGATTCTTTCCTGCGATTCCATCTATTTTGATTCCATGAAAACCATTAACTTATATCGGCAGATTGAGTCACAATATTTGCGCTATTTTCTGGATTTTATCCGGCGAGTATTTTCTGATTCCGTAATTTCTGTTGCTGATGTTCAAACCGCGTTACTGAAAGGCATTTCTGATCCAGTTGAATGTTGAATTGCATTGAAAATTGACCCAGGATTTGCAGTAATAGTTGACCCGGCTAGATCGAGTAGATTCAGGGTTCTCAGGCATTATTCATGGGTCAAAATTCGATGCAAATATACGCGGATAATGGAT